>Ga0209481_10000053_pt1 | contig 56847 bp, 39 predicted proteins | sample SoiMetdeltSBSDD3_FD_187598 | JGI IMG/M metagenome (GOLD analysis project Ga0209481, IMG submission 187598) | Bulk soil microbial communities from a Populus tree surrounding site in Tennessee, USA - Soil MetaG P. deltoides SBSDD3 (SPAdes) (version 2) | ecosystem: Environmental > Terrestrial >...
TCCCGGCAAGCCGGGCGTACGTGCGGATTCCGGCGTTACGGAGAGCGGCGGACATCTTCGGCCCGATCCCCTCGATCCGCTTCAGGTCGTCCTCCGGCTCAGTTCCGGCCGGCTCACTCGCGGCCGGTTTGCGCGCCGCCGGCCTCCTCGCGATCGCGGGCCCAGCCATCACCGCTGGTTCGGGCTCGGCCGCCGCTGGTTCGGGCCCGGCCGCCGCTGGTTCGGGCCCGGCCGCGGGCTCCACCGCACCCGCAGGTTCGGCCGCGACCGCGGGCACCAGGTGTGGAACCCGCACGGCCCTCTCCGGCTCGGTGATCGCCTCCTCGGGCTCGGCTACCGCCTCCGAGTCAGCCTCTTCCGGAACCGCCACCGTCCCGGCATCCGCGGCCGTTGCCGGCGATGCCGATCGCCGCCGGCCCCACCACAGCCAGCCGACCAGCAGACCGAGCCCGAAGGCCAACGCGATCATGAACAGCGACTGTCCGATGAACCACGCCACGACGACCTCCCACCTGGGAACGGCCGCAGCTTCGCACGAACCGTCCGCCCCGACCAGGACACGATCGGCCAGGCTTGTGTCCGACGGCCGACACCCGTGACTCCAGCACTCGGAGACCGGCCGGCGCGCGGATCCGATCCGCCGCCAACGCGTCCATGATGGACAGACGTCCCGCCCTCCGGCGGTACAGCCGCGCGTACCCACCGCCGCGCGTACCCATGAGCAGTGGCCGCGGGCCATTTGCATCCGCCCGCGGCCACCAACAGTGGTGGTTGAGCTACAGAGCGTCGATATCGCGGCGCTCTTCGACGCGGCGGTACTCGGTCGGTTCGGTTGTGACGACATCGCGGCGCCGGCCACCCCAGATAATCATGGTGACGATCAGCCCGATCGCGCCGACAACCATCAGGATCCAGCCGACCACGTCGATGTCGAGAAATCCGACCTGCAGGTCCAGGGCGAAGGTGAGGATCGCGCCAAGTGCGATCATGAACACGCTTACGCCGATACCCATGACCGGTCTCCTTCCAGTGGGTACAGCCACCAGGAGCTATACCCGTGCCTCCCGCGCCTCAACCACCGCGGGTCGCCGACCACCGGCCACAGTGGATCATGCAGACTCTCCGGTGATCACTTAGGTTCGGGTCGTGGGGAAGAAGCGTCCCGTCGGCCGGGCTGTGGTCGGCCGCGCCGTGGGCAAGGCGCGGACACCGGACCGGGCACTGACCGACGTCATGAAGGTTGGCCCGCCCGCGCCGCCGGTGTTCGTGGATCCCAGCGGCGCGCGCCGCCGCCGCGTGCGCCGGATCACCTACATTCTCGGCGCGGTGCTGCTGTTCGTGCTGCTGGTCCTGTGGCTGAGCCAGATCGGCGGCGCGGCGCCGGCCGGCCCGTCACGACCGTGCCCGTCGGCGTCCGCCGGCGGTGCCCAGGCAGGCTGCCGATGACCATCTACCGCAGCGCGGGCGATGTCGACGACGCCGCGACCTCCGGTCACATCCCCGCGGTACGCCGCCGGCGGCGGGCGTTGCGCTGGCTGCTCACGATCGGGGTGCTCGTCCTGGTGGGCAACGTGCTGCTGGTCGAGGCGTACACGAACGCGCGGTTCGGCCCGGACGCGCTCGGCGGCGAGGCCGGCGCGGCCGGCGCGGCCCGTTCCGTACCAGGAGCGGTCCGCGATGGTGGGCCGATCATCGACACGTCGGGCGACCGGCCCAGGTCGCAGCGGTTGCGGGCACGCACGATCGCGCTGACGTTCGACGACGGGCCCGACCCGATCTGGACTCCGCGGATCCTGGACGTGCTGCGCAAGCACCAGGTGCACGCGACGTTCTTCGTGGTGGGCTCGCAGGTGGCCCGCTATCCGGATCTCGCCCGCCGGCTGACGGCCGAGGGACACGAGATCGGCGCTCACACGTTCACCCACCCGCGGCTGGCCGAACTGCCGGCGTGGCGGCGCAACCTCGAATACTCCCAGACCCACACCGCAATCGCGTACGCGACCGGCGTGTCGACGACGCTGGTACGGCCGCCGTACTCGTCGTTCCCCGGCGCGCTGGACGACGAGGGCTGGTCGACGGTACGGGAGGCCGGCGAGCGCGGCTACCTCACCGTCCTCAACGACACCGACAGCCGGGACTGGGCCCGGCCCGGCGTCGATGCGATCGTGCGGAACGCCACACCTGACGGCGACGGCGGCTCGATCGTGCTGATGCATGACGCGGGCGGCGACCGGGCACAGACCGTGGCCGCCGTCGACCGGTTCGTCCCGGCGATGAAGCAGCGCGGGTACCAGTTCAGCACGGTCTCCGCCGCACTCGGCGCCGCCCGGCCGGTGAACCCGCCCGCGGCCTCGGGCGACGTGTGGCGCGGCGGCGCGCTGGTGTGGTCGATCCGGGTCGCGGACGGGACCCTGCGCCTGCTCTGGGTGCTGCTGCTGGCGGTCGGAGCGCTGACGCTCGCTCGTACCCTCCTGTTGTTCCTGTTCGCGGTCCGGCACGCCCGGCGGCGGCGGGCCACGACGTGGTCCTGGGGTCCGCCCGTCACCGACCCGGTCTCGGTGATCGTCCCGGCGTACAACGAACGCACGACCATCGGCCCGGCGGTGCGCTCGCTGGCTCTCTCCGCGCATCCCGACGTCGAGGTCATCGTGGTCGACGACGCCTCCACGGATGGTACGGCCGAGGTGGTCGAGTCTCTGGGTCTCGACAACGTACGGGTGGTCCGGGTACCGCCCGGCGGCAAGGCGACCGCGCTCAACACCGGCGTCGCGCTCGCCCGTCACGACATCCTGGTGATGGTCGACGCGGACACGGTGGTGGAGCCGGACTCGATCCACCGGCTCGCGCAGCCGTTCGCGGATCCGTCGGTCGGCGCGATCGCCGGCAACGTCAAGGTGGGCAACCGCCGCGGGATCCTCGGCCGGTGGCAGCACATCGAGTACGTCATCGGGTTCAACCTCGACCGCCGGCTCTACGACACATTCGGCTGCATCCCCACCATCCCCGGCGCGCTCGGGGCGTTCCGGCGCCAGGCTCTCGCCGACGCGGGCGGGCTGAGCGTGGAGACGATCGCCGAGGACACCGACCTGACCATGGCGATCCACCGGGCCGGCTGGCGCGTGGTCTATGAGGAGTCGGCGCGCGCCCACACCGAGGCGCCGGCCACAATGCGGCAGCTGTGGATGCAACGGTACCGGTGGAGCTACGGCACGATGCAGGCGATGTGGAAGCATCGTCGCGCCATTGTGGACAGAGGCCCGTCGGGCCGGTTCGGCCGCCGCGGACTGCCGTTCATCGCGCTGTTCACCGTGCTGCTCCCGTTGCTGGCTCCGCTGCTGGATGTCATGGCCGTCTACGGCGCGATCTTCCTCGACCGGTGGGAGACCGTCATCGGCTGGTTGGCCGTCCTCGTGGTGCAGACCGTTACCGCCATTCTCGCTTTCCGGCTCGACCGCGAACCGCTGCGTCCACTGTGGGCACTCCCGTTGCAGCAGTTCGTCTACCGCCAGGTGATGTATCTGGTGCTGCTGCAGTCCGTGGTGACAGCGCTCACCGGGCGCCGGCTGCGCTGGCAGAAGCTGCGCCGGTCCGGTGAGGTGGCCGTCACATCAGGGGGATAGTCTGCGGCCCGACGGGGTAGGACCCTTTTCGTGGTGAGTTCAGGAGACCTCCTCGCCGGTCGCTACCGCCTCGAGGAACCCGTCGCGGCCGGTGGCATGGGCGATGTCTGGCGGGCCACCGACACGGTGCTGGGCCGGGTCGTGGCGGTGAAGATGCTGCGCCCGCGGCGGGCCAGTGACCCGCAGTTCCAGACGCGGTTCCGCCACGAGGCCCGCACGATGGCCGCGCTGCGCCATCCCGGCGTGGTGAATGTGTACGACTACGGCGAAACCGGCGATGAGGACGGCGCTTACCTGGTGATGGAGTACGTCGAGGGCCAGCCGCTCGACGAACGGATCGCCGTGGCCGGCCGGCTCGACCCGGCCGAGACGATGTCGATCGTCGCCCAGGCGGCCCGCGCCCTGCACGCCGCGCACACCGCCGCGATCATCCACCGCGACGTCAAGCCCGGAAACCTGATCGTCAAGCCGGACGGAACCGTGGTGCTGGTCGACTTCGGCGTGGCCCGCTCGACCGAGTCCACCGAGCTGACCGGCGTCGACGAGGTGGTCGGAACCGCGCTCTACATCGCCCCGGAACAGGTCTCCAAACAGCAGATCGGCCCGGGTACGGACATCTACGCGCTCGGCGCGGTCGCGTACCACTGCCTCGCCGGTCACCCGCCGTTCTTCGGTGACAACGCGGTCGCCATCGCGATGCACCACCTCAACGACGAGCCGCCGCCGCTACCCGCCGACGTTCCGGAACCGGTCCGCGATCTGGTCGCGACCGCGATGGCGAAGAACCCGCGCGATCGCTACCCCGACGCCGGCGCCATGGCCGACGCCGCCCACCGCGCCGGCGGTCACGACGTCGACCTCGCGCCCGGCACCCGGGCGGCCGGCTGGGTTGGCGCGGCGGCCGGCGGGACGGCCACTGGTGGCGCGGCCGGTGGAGCCGGCGGACCTGGCGTGCGCAGTGCGGGCACGCCCGGCGCGGGGGGCACGGACGCTGCCGGGTCGACCAGGGTCATCGAAGGCCGCGTGGGCCGCCGCCGCTCGACCGCGTACGCGTGGGCGGCGGTACTTGTCGCGCTCACCGCGCTGGGCATCGTGTTCGCGCTGGCCAACCCCACCGGGTTCGGACGTGGACCGGATACGCCGCCGGCCTCCCCGGAGATCCAGCCCGGCACTGGCGAACCGCGCGGAGGCGAGACCGACCGACCCACCGGACCGGGAGCCACGCCGACCACCAACCGCGGCTCGGGCAGTAGCGGCCCGGGTGGCGGTGGCGGCCCCGGCGGCGGTGGCACGCCGGGCCCCGGCGGCGGTACCGCCACGCCCGGTAGCCAGACAACCGGACCTGACCCTGGCCCAACGACCAACCCCTCACCGGCCGGCAGCGACACCGGCGGGCAAGCCCCGCCGACGCCGAACCCGAGTGACGAGTAAGCACAGCCCTGGGCCTGCTCCACACTGACCGCACCGGCGACCAGAGCCTGCCGGAGCGCCGGCAACGGCCCATCCACCATACTAGAACAGGCGTACGACACTCCGCAGCATCCACAATGGACGCGAAAGGAAGGGGGATGCAACCAGCCGCCGAGCCACGTACCTTCGTCGGAGTGGAGTTCCGGATCCTCGGGCCGTTGCAGGTCTGGTCCGACCAGGGGCGGGTACAGCTGGCCGGGGCGCAGACCGAGAAGCTCCTCGCGGCGCTGCTGCTCGCGGGTGGCCACGTGGTCTCCGTCGACGCGCTGATCGACGCGCTCTGGGACGGCGAGGCGCCCGCCACCGCAAAACACCAGATACACAAGCTCGTCGGCAAGCTGCGGCGTCGGGTACCGGGGGTCGTCGTCACCGACGGGCCGGGCTACCGGGTCGTCCTGGGCGGCTCGACCCTGGACGCGGCCACGTTCGCGAGGCTGGCGGCCGTACCCACGATCTCGAGTCTCACCGCGGCGCTGGACCTGTGGCGCGGGCCGGCACTGGCCGGGATCGACAGCCGGACACTGCGGGCGTCGGCGGCCGCGCTCGACGAACGCCGGCTCGCCGTCATCGAGATGCTGATGGACCTCCGGTTGGCCGCCGGGGACGCCGCCGCGGTGGCGGGTGAGCTCAAGGAGCTGGTCGCCGCGCACCCGTTGCACGAGGCGCTCTGGTGCCGGCTGATGACCGCGTTGTACCACTGTGGACGGACAGCCGACGCGCTGGCCGCGTACGCCGAAATCCGGGCGCTGCTCGCCGCGGAGGTGGGCGTCGATCCCGGGCCGGACCTGATCCGGCTGCACCAGCAGGTGCTGCGCGGCGACCCGGCTCTCGATCCGCCGGCCCGGAAGGCGCCGTGCACGCTGCCGTACGACCTGCCCGACTTCCATGGCCGTAGCGCGGATCTCGACCGGCTGCTCACGGCCGCCGACGCCGTGGTCATCAACGCGATCGACGGGATGGCCGGCATCGGCAAGACCGCGCTGGCGGTGCACGCGGCGCACCGGCTGGCGCCGCGCTACCCGGACGGTCAGCTCTTCTGCGACCTGCACGCGCACACCCCCGGCGCGGAGCCGGTCGAGCCGGCCACGGCGCTGGAACTCCTGCTGCGCATGCTCGGCGTACCGCCGGAGGCGATACCCGACGGGCTCGACGCGCGCTCTGCCGCGTGGCGCAACGAGTTGGCCGGCCGTAAGGTCCTGGTCGTCCTCGACAACGCGGCGACGGCGGGCCAGGTCCGGCCGCTGCTGCCCGGAGCACCGGGCTGTCTCGCCCTGGTCACCAGCCGGCGCCGGCTCGGCGTGCTCGACAGTGCCACCGTCCTGTCGCTGGATGTCCTGCGGCCGGCCGAGGCGCTGGAGCTGTTCCGGGCGGTGGTCGGTGATTCCCGTACGGACGCCGAGTCCGAGGCGGCGACCGAGGTGGTCCGGCTCTGCGGGTACCTGCCGCTGGCGATCCGGGTCGCGGCCACCCGGCTCGCACACCGTCGCTTGTGGACAATTGCGTCACTGGTCGAGCGCCTACGCGGCGGGACCGGCCGGCTCGGCGAGCTGACCGTCCAGGATCGCGGCGTCGGCCCGGCGTTCGCGTTGTCGTACTCCGATCTGGAGCCGGACCAGCAGCGGATGTTCCGGTTGCTGGGGCTGCATCCCGCGGCGGACTTCGACGCGTACTCGGCGGCGGCGCTCGCGGACGTCCCGCTGCGCGAGGCGGAACGGTTGCTGGAGGCTCTCGTCGACGCGCACCTGCTGGGCCAGCCGGCCGCGGGCCGGTACTCGTTCCACGACCTCCTGCGCGAGTACGCCCGCGAACTGGCCCCGGCTGACCGCGCCGAGCCCCGGGCACGGCTGCACGACTACTACCTGGCCGCCGCCACGGCGGCGACCGACCTGATCAACCGGGAGTCCCGGCGCTTCGAACCGACCCTCACCCACCCGTCGCAGCGGCTGCCGCCGCTGGCGGATCTCGACGCCGCCCGATCCTGGCTGGCCGCCGAGCGCGCCGCCCTGGTCGCCGTCGCGACCGTCACCGACGGCTGGCAGCTCGCCTGCGTCCTGCGGGCCTTCTTCGAGTTCGAGGGGCACTTCGTCGACTGGCAGACGACCCACGAGCGGGCGTTACGGTACGCGGCCGGCGACCCGCTCGGTACCACGCTGATCCACTTCAACCTCGGCGCGCTCGCGATGTGGACCGGCCGCCTGGCCGACAGCATGGCGCACTTCCACCAGGCACTGGACTGCCACGAAGGCCTCGGACACGGACAGCTCGAAGCGGTCGCGCTGACGAGCCTGGGCATGCTCGCCCACCTGCGCCACCAGGATGTCGAGGCGACCGGGTACCTGCGCCGCGCGCTCGCGATCGAGCACGGCGGCTTGCACACCGAGGCGCTGGTCTGGAACAACCTCGGGTTGGCCGAGGGGCGCCTCGGCGAGCGGGGTGCGCTGGACCACCACCTGCGGGCACTGGCGTTGGCTCGGCGGGTGGGCAGCCGGACCGCGGAGCGCACGACCCTGCTCGGACTCGGCGAGACGTCGCTACGGCTCGGCTTCCCGGCCGCCGAGGCGTTCCAGGAGGCGTACGAGCTGGCTCGGGCCGGACGGTTCCGAATGCAGGAGGCGCTGGCGCTGGATGGCCTCGCCCACGCGACCGGCGACTCCCGCTTCTGGCGCCAGGCACTGAACATCTACGCCGACCTCGGGGTCAGCCGGGCCGACGTCGTCCGCGCGCACCTGGAGAACCCTGGCGCGGCCAGGTGTGACCTGTGCCGGGCAGTATCCCCCGTGGATACCGCACGGCTCGGACCCACTGTGCCGGCGGTCGCTCCCCGACCGCTCCCCGCGCGGTCCCGGACCTGAAGGACCTCGCGGGCGGTCAACCGGGGCCTCCGGCAACCGCATGCGCGGATGCCACGTCCGGCCGCAGGGAACGTCCGGCCGCAGGGAACGGCCGGCACCGCTGTCGCCGGCCGGACGTAATCTTGGTCGATGCTGTACGAACAGCTCGCGCACGCGTACCGCGACCTGGAGCAGGGCAGTGCCCGCCTGGAGCTGATCAGCCGGCTCGCCACGCTGTTCGCCGAGACCCCGACCGAGCTGCTACCCACCGTGGCACTGCTCTGCCAGGGAAAGATCGCCCCCGACTTCGCCGGCGTGGATCTGGGCCTGGCCGAACGGCTGGCCGCGCGGGCGGTCGCCGAGGCGGTCGGTGTCACGCAGGACCAGGTGCTCGCCCACGCCCGTACCACCGGCGACCTCGGCCTCACGGCTGAGCAGCTGCTGGCGCAGACGACCACCGCGCCGGGCCTGGAGGTCCAGGTCGTCTTCGACACCCTGCACGAGGTCGCCGCCGCGGCCGGGTCCGGGTCGCAGGGGCGGAAGCTCGCCCTCTTCGCCGGCCTGCTCCGGCAGGCGACGCCGCTGGAGGCTCGTTACCTGGTCCGTACCGTGACCGGGAACCTCCGCCTCGGCATCGGCACCGCCACGATCCTGGACGCGCTCGCCCAGGTGTACGCCGGTGGCCGGAAGGCCCGGCCGGTGCTCGAACGCGCGTACAACATCTGTTCCGACCTCGGCCTGGTCGCCTCGACGCTGGCGTCCGGCGGGCTGGCCGCGGTGGAGCAGATCCATGTGCGGGCCGGCAACCCGGTCCGGCCGATGCTGGCGCAGCGGCTGTCGAGCACCGCGGAGATCCTGGCGAAGCTCGGCGGGAGCTGCGCCGCCGAGTACAAGTACGACGGCATCCGGGTGCAGGCCCACCGCACCGCCGACGGTCAGCTGGAGCTGTACACCCGAGGGCTGGAGCGGATGGCCTGGCAGTTCCCGGACGTCGTCGAGGTGCTCGACGCCGGCCTCGGCCCGCGCGAGGCGATCCTGGAGGGTGAGGTGGTCGCGTTCGACCCGGCCTCCGGGGAGCTGCGGCCGTTCCACGAGGTCATGTACCGGCGCCGCAAGCACGGCATCACCGAGGCGGTCGGCGAGATGCCGGTGAGCCTGTTCTGCTTCGACCTGCTCTACGTGGACGGGGAGGACCTGACCCGGCTCGGGTACGTCGAGCGGCGCCGGCGGCTGGCCGAGGCGGTCACCCCGTCGGAGCGGCTGCGGCTGGCCACCGCGGACCGGGTGACCGACGAGGCCGCGCTGGAGGCGGTGTTCGAGCAGGCGGTGGCGGACGGCTGCGAGGGCCTGCTGTGCAAGTCGCTGTCGCCGACCGCCGGCTACCAGGCGGGTGCCCGGGGCTGGCTGTGGATCAAGCTCAAGCGGGACTACCGTACCGAGCTCAGCGACACGCTCGACCTCGTCGTGGTCGGTGCGTTCTACGGTCGCGGGCGGCGCGTCGGGGTCTACGGGGCGCTACTGCTGGCGTCGTACGACCCGGCCGATGACCGGTTCCAGACGGTGACCAGGTGCGGCACGGGTTTCAGCGACGCCGACCTCGCCGCGCTGCCGGAGCGGATGGCCCCGCTGGCCCGCGCCGGGCGGCCCGCGCGGGTGGACGCGCGGGTCGAGGCGGACGTGTGGTTCGAGCCGGCCGTGGTGGTCGAGGTGCTCGCCGCCGAGATCACCCCCTCGCCCAACCACAGCGCCGGCCTGGCGCTGCGGTTCCCGCGCTTCACCGGCCGCTGGCGCGACGACAAGGTGCCCGAGGACGCGACCACGACCGTCGAGATCGCGGAGATGTACCAGCGCGCCCGCCCGGCCCGGACCGGGGCGTAGCGCGACCCGTCCGGTTGGTGTCCACAGTGGCCGGACGGGGTGGGTACCGCTACGACACGCCGGTCGTCGCGGGATGGGCCGTTTGCACGGCGGCGCATCGAGCCGGTCGCACGGTACCGTCCGGATCGGGGGTTGACCGAGCGAGAGGGGTGCCCGATGCGGGTCAGAAGCGCGGTGCTGGCGGTCGTGGTCGCGGGCGTGCTCGCGGTGCCGGGTCCGCTGTGGGCGGCGGACAGTGGCTTCACTCCGGGCTCCGCCGGGCTCGGCGACCCGTTCTTCCCGCTCGCCGGCAACGGCGGCTACGACGTGACGAACTACTCGCTCGTGCTCGGGTACGATCCGGCGACCCGGCACCTGGACGGCTCCGCGACGATCAGCGCGCGGGCGACCCAGAACCTCTCCCGGTTCGACCTCGACCTGCGCGGCTTCGACATCGCGGAGGTCAGCGTCGACGGCCGGCCGGCCTCGTTCACCCGTGACGGGCAGGAGCTGGTCATCACTCCCCGGGCCGGCCTCCGCGCCGGCCGGACGTTCACCGTGTCGGTCCGGTACGCCGGCGTGCCGCAGGTCATCACCGACCCCGACCAGTCGATCGAGGGTTGGGTGCCGACCAACGACGGTGCGTACGTCGTCGGCGAGCCGCAGGGCTCTCCGGGGTGGTACCCGGCCAACGACAACCCGCGGGACAAGGCGACGTACGACTTCCGGGTCACCGTCCCGGACGGGCTGACCGTGATGGCGAACGGCGTGCTGCTGTCCCGCACCTCGGCCGGCGGCCGCACCACGTTCGTCTGGCGGGAGAGCTTCCCGATGGCGCCCTACCTGGCCACCGCGACGCTCGGGCGGTTCGACGTCACCGAGAGCCGGATGGCCGACGGGCTGCCGGTCTACCTCGCCGTCGATCCCACCCTGTCGACCACCTCGGTGCTGCGGAAGCTGCCGGCGATGGTGGAGTTCTACACGTCGATCTTCGGGCCGTACCCGTTCGACGCGGTCGGTGCGATCGTCGACGACGCGAAGCACGTCGGTTACGCACTGGAGACCCAGACCAAGCCGGTCTTCGACCGCCCGCCGGACGAGGCGACGCTCGCGCACGAGATCTCGCACATGTGGTACGGCGACTCGGTCACCCTCACCGAGTGGCCCGACATCTGGCTGCACGAGGGCTTCGCGACCTGGTCGGAATGGATCTGGAGCGAGCACGAGGGACGCAAGTCGGCACACCAGTACTTCGAGACCCTCTACAACACCCCGGCGCAGGACACCGTGTTCTGGACGCCACCGCCTGCGGTCGTGGGTACCCCGGTGCTCATGTTCAACGGGACGATCTACAACCGCGGGGCGATGACGCTGCAGGCGCTGCGGGAGAAGCTCGGCGACGCGACGTTCTTCCGGATCCTGCGCGACTGGGCGGCCGAGCACCGGTACGGCAACGTGACCACGGCTCAGTTCATCGCGCTGGCCGAGCGGGACAGCGGCGTGGACCTCGACCACTTCTTCGACGTCTGGATCTACCAGCCGGACAAGCCGACGTCCTGGTAGCGGTCAGCCCCAGCCGTGGCTGGGGCTGACCAGCCGAGCTGCATGCCGGTCGGGCGAGTCGGGCGAGCACGGAACATCTACGGAGCACAATCGGTGCCGTGGCGACCCAGCTGGCCGCGCTCGGCGTTCCTCCGCCACACCCGACGGGGGACCACCGTGGACGGTCGTGAGCTCGACGAGCGGAGCCGCGCGAAGTTCGAACGGATGGAGGCGTCGCCGTACCTCGCCGCGGTGGTCGCGGCCGTCCGGGCGTACCTGGACGCGGCCGTCGCAGACCCGGTCGCGACCGAGCGGGACCGGTGGTCGCTGTCGTGCCTGCCGTCGACGTTCCCCGACCGGCTCGCGGCGGTGAGCATGAAGTGGATGGAGGTCCTCGTGCTCAACGAGCCGGAACGGCCGGGCGATCCGCTGCCGGCATTCGTGATCGTCCGGCAGTCCATGCTGGACACCACGTTCCCGGACCGGTACCCGGCGCTGGAGGTGGGCCGCAGCACGTACCGGGACCCGGGCGAGGACCAGGTACGGGTTGGCGGGCCGCACGACGAGCTGGTACGGGCGCTCGGCGGCGAACCGCTGGCCGGTGCCGCCCGCGCGCTGGCCGGCGATCTGATGCGCAGCCGGACGCCGTACCGCCGCTTCCACAACCGTTTCCTGGCCGACGCGGTGCTGGACCGCGGGCCGGCGACATAGCCTCCGACCGGCTCGGCGTGATCTGATCGCAGGCGACCGGCACGTACGCCTGGGAGGTGGTTCGGGTGGATTCGAGGCCGCTGGCGATCGTCGGAGGTCATGTTGTCCCGATCGGTGCGGACCCGATCGACGGGGGCACCGTGGTCATCGCGGACGGCCGGATCGCGGCGGTCGGCGGATCAGATCTCGCCGTGCCGGAGGACGCCACGATCGTCGCGGCGGACGGCCGCTGGGTGCTGCCCGGATTCATCGACGCGCATACCCACCTCGGCGTCCACGAGGAGGCCGAGGGATGGGCCGGCAACGACACCAACGAGATGACCGACCCCAACACCGCCCACGTGCGCGCGATCGACGCGATCAACCCGAGCGACCTCGCGTTCCGCGACGCCGTCGGCGGCGGCGTGCTCGCCGTCAACGTCAACCCGGGCTCGGGCAACCCGATCGGCGGCCAGACCGTGGCGATCAAGTGCTGGGGCCGGACCGTGGACGCGATGGCGCTGCGCCAACCCAGCGGGCTGAAGTCCGCGCTGGGCGAAAACCCCAAGCGGGTCTACGGCGAGCGCAAGCAGACGCCGCAGACCCGGCTCGGTACCGCGGCGGTCATCCGGGACGCGTTCACCCAGGCCGGAAACTACATCCGCAAGTGGGAGAATCCGGAACCGGGCAAGCCGCCCGAGCGCGACCTTCGGATGGAGGCGCTGGTCCGGGTCCTGCGCCGGGAGATTCCCTGGCGCCAGCACTGCCACCGCGCGGACGACATCGCCACCGCGATGCGCATCGCCGAGGAGTTCGGCTACGAACTGGTCATCGACCACGGTACGGAGGCGCACCTGCTCGCCGACCTCATCGCCGACCGCGGCATCCCGGTCATCATCGGCCCGCTGCTCACCTCCCGGTCAAAGGTCGAGCTGCGCAACCGCGCGCTGGAGAACCCCGGGCGGCTCGCCGCCGGAGGAGTCACCATCGCGATCACGACGGACCATCCGGTCGTACCGATCAATCTGCTCATCCACCAGGTGGCCATGGCGGTCAAGCACGGCTTGGACCGGGACACCGCGCTGCAGGCGGTGACGATCAATCCGGCCCGCATCGCCGGTGTCGACGACCGGCTCGGCTCGATCGAGCCCGGCAAGGACGCCGACGTGTGCATCTGGTCCGGCGACCCGCTCGACGTGATGAGCCGGGTCGAGCGCGCGTACATCGATGGTCGCGAGATCTACCGGTACGACGAGGCGCTCCGCCAGGGCATCTTCGTCGAGCCTGGCCTCTGAGTCAGGGTGCTGCCGGCCGCTCCGCGTGTCAGACTTGGATCGCCATGGCGGAGCAGCAGCACGACCTGCGCCCCGAGGTCGAGGAGTTCGAGTGTCTCGGCGGTCGGGTGGTGATCGCCGACGCCCGCGGCATTCTCGCCGCGGCCCGTGCCGAGCGCGTCCAGATACTGCGCACGGGCATCTTCCCCACGCCGGTACGCCAGGTCCAGTTCTGGGTCGACGGCACGTCCGGCCCGGATGGCTCCCTGGTCGTCCGGATCGACCTGCGGACCAGCCGGAGCGCGCAGGACCTCATCGCCGTGGCCATGCCGGGCCTGGCCGCCCCGGTCGGCGTGGTGCTGGCCCGCAAGCTCGTGGCCAGCAGCCCGACCGCGAGCCGCCTCGCCGACCGGGTCGCCTCGGAAGCGGACCGCCTGCTCGGCCCGCCGACGTACCGGGATCCGGCGACCGGCACGCGGGTGGACGCCGGCACCGGGCTCGAGGCGACGGTCACCTACGAGGCGACCACGAACCCGGCGGTCGTGGTCACCGCCGCCGGTCCGCTGAATCCCGCGCAGGTGGGCGCGATGTTCCGGCTGGTCCTCGGCGTCGTGCGGGACCTCTCGGCGAGCAGTGAGCCCGACGCGTTCCGCGGCCAGCGGTACGTGCTGAGCCTGCGCCCACCGACCCGCACAGCCGGGCAGGACCGCACCGACACCGTGACGCTCGACCACGTCGGCGGGCTGGACCAGGTCGTCTCCCAGTTCCGCGAGATCGCCACGTCGTTCCAGCACCCGGAGATCATGGCCCGCTGGGGTGCGCGCCGGCCCCAGGGCCTCCTCCTGTACGGCCCGCCCGGTACCGGCAAGACCATGCTCGCCCGCGCGCTGGCGAACGAGATCGGCGCGACGTTCCGGGAGATCCGTACCCCGGAGATCCTCGACAAGTGGCTCGGCGGCTCCGAGCGCAACATCAAGCGGATCTTCCAGGAGGCCCGGCGGTACCGCGAACCGACCGTCATGCTCTTCGACGAGTTCGACAGCATCATCAGCTACACCGGCGCCGGGATGGATGCGGCCAGCCAGGCGGTGAACGCCGTGGCCGGCATCTTCAAGCAGGAGATGAACAACCTCATCGAGGACAACCCGAACGTGATCGTCGTGGCCACCACGAACTTCCCGCAGCGGGTGGACGACTCGCTCATCCGGTCGGGGCGCTTCGACGTCAAGATGTCGATCCCGCTGCCGGACGAGGCCGGGCGCGCGGAGATCTTCGCCAAGATGATCGGCGAGCTGATCGGGCGGCACGAGGTCTCCGGCTTCCGGATGTTCGCCGACGATGTGGACCCCGGCCGACTCGGCACGCTGAGCCACGGCATGACGGGCGCCGACATCAAGGAGGTCCTGCGCCGGGTCCAGCTGGCCAAGGCGATGGAGGAGGCCCGCGGCGGCGGCGCCCGACCGATCAGCCAGGACGACCTCGCCCGCGGCATCGCCGGCCTGCGCGGCTGAGGTCGGCCGGTCGGCGATGACCAGCCGGTCGCCGAACCCGCCGGCCCGCTCGACCAGCGTGCCGCAGCCCGCCGACCGGGCTAGCAGAAGTCGGTACCACCCAGATAGCTGGTGCGCAGGTAGGACGACTCGCCGGCGACCATCGACATGACCTTCTTGCCCGGGTCCAGGTCGAAGAGGATGCCCCGGCCGGAGATCGTCGTCACCAGGAACGCGGAGTTCGCGCCGCGGGTCAGGTCGTCGCCGGCGACTCCCTTGTAGATCGTCTTGAGCTGCGCGAGCGGGGTACCCAGCCAGGCGCCCGACGGCGTGGGGATCGACGCGGACCGGTTGACGGCGAGGTACAGCTGGCCGTCCTTGCGGAACGACAGCCGCACGTCCCGCCACACCCCGGTCCCCCGGGCACTCGTGTTGCCCGGGCAGCCGGCGTTCGGGGCCACCTCCTCGACGCTCGAGGTCGCCTGCAACGTGCTCAGCGTCGTGCCCAACTGGTACGGTCCCGCGCCGTCGACGGTGAACTCGACCGCTGCGCCCGCCGACGCGCTGGGGGTGGGCGATGCCGGACCGCTGGACGCGGTCGTGGACCCGGCCGGCGCCGCCGAGGGCGGAGGCGCCGCGACCGGGTCCTTCGAGCTGCAGCCCGCCGTGGCGAGCAGCGTGACGAGGACGAGTACGCCGGTGCGCTTCACGCTCCCAGTGGAGCGGACCCGCGCAACCCTGGCAAGCCCGTTCGCCGTACGGTCAGGATGCGGTCTGCCAGAGACCGATCAGGTTGCCCTCGGTGTCGTGGAAGTAGCCGGTGTACCCCATATCTGCCACCGCCTGCCGGCCCATCGCCGTTTTGCCGCCCAGCTTCTCGACCTGGGCCAGCGCCTCGTCGATGTCGTCCACGTCGATCGTGATCACCGGGCCGGTGAACGGGCTCTGCCGGGCCAGCATGCCGCCGTTGATGCCGCCGGCTTCGGTGGGGCCGTACTCGTTCGACGGCGTGGTGGTCACCATCGTGTACCCCATCTCGGGCATCGGCTGCAGTTGCCAGCCGAAGATCTCGCTGTAGAAGCGCTGCGCCCGCTCGACGTCGTCCGCCGGAATCTCGAAATGCACGACCTTCCTCATCACCACTCCCTTATGACGTGAGAAGCACCGTTCATCCCCTGTCCTAGCACGCCGCGCACCGTCGCGGCGCCCGGGCCGGCGAAACGGATGATTGGTGTCGAGCGCGCCCCGGGCCACCGCCGGGGCGCGCCTGGCACCGGACCTAGTTGACGGTGATGGTGAACGTGGAGGTCGTGTTCCGGATGTTGATGAAGTTGTTCGTAAGCCGCAGGTTCGTGAACGTCACCGAGCCGACCGCCGGTCCCTGCCCGGCCTCCGGCAGCTCGTTGGCCCAGATACCGAAGCCGGACTTCGCGTCGAAGGCGTCACTGCTGCGCTGCGCGCCGGAGATCGAGATGTTCGTGAACAGCGTGTCGGTGACCGGATTCTGCGGCTGGCCGCCCACGTAGTTGGTCTGGAACATGATCCCGTGGTAGGTCGGGTCCACGATGTCCACATCGGACACCCGGATCCCCTGGAACACCTTCGAGGCGGAGAACACCCAGATTCCGGGGAAGGTCTGCGCGCCCCAGAAGTGCCCGCCGCACCGGATGATGGAGATGTTCTCGAACCGGGTCGGTGGGCTCGCCCCGAAACCGTTCATCGGGATGCCGAAGTCGAGCGAGCTTATCGTGATGCCCGCGTAGACCAGCGTGTCGGCGATGTAGATGTTCCGGAACGTGTTCGCGAGCCCGCCGTAGACGGCCAACCCGGCGGCCCGCCAGGTCAGCGTGGTACTGAGGTTCTCGTACACGTTGTCCCGGTTGTCGCCACCACCCGCGTCCTGGGCGTTGAACAGCGCGTAGCTGTCGTCGCCGGTGGCCCGGGCGTCGTTGTTCGTGACCAGGTTGCCGGTGCTGCCGTTGGTCATGTTCAGGCCGTCGGCGAAGAGGTTACGCATCCGGGAGTTCCGGATGACCATGTTGTCGGTGTTCGAACCCCAGTAGAGGCACACCTGGTGCTCGGTCCAGATGTTGTCGAACGTCATGCCGGACGCGTTGTTCAGGTCGAAGACCTTGCCCGGTCCGTCGATCCGGGACGTGTAGTTGCCGAAGTAGGCGAAGTTGGCGAAGACCGAGCCGTTCGCCGTGTTCTCCGCCCGGAATCCGACGTCCGTGTTGTCCTGAGTGGATGGTGCGATGAACCGGGTGTACCACGGTCCGGCTCCGATCACCCGGATCGGCTTGAGGTAGACCTGGAACTTCTGCGCGGTGCTGTAGTCACCCGGCGGCAGGTAGACCCCGATCAGGTTGCCGGTGGTGTCCATCCGGACCCGGTCCAGCGCGTTCTGCACGTCCTGGTGGGTGAAGCCGGTCGGCACCGCGTACCGCGCCGGGTCCGGGTTCGCGATCGGCGCCACCAGCTCGAGGTTGATGAAGTCGATCGCGTACGTGGTGGTGTTCGCCGCGTCCTTCTGCAACCGGATCCGGCTGCCCGCCGGCACGGTCGAGTTGAGGAAGATGTTCGCTTCGTCGTAGATGTGCCGCGGCGAGCCGGCTCCCGGCGAGTTGCCCGGGCTCGCCTCGGCGCCGTAGAGCCAGGCGTACCGGGAGGTCAGCGGGATCGCCTTGTGGAACGCGCCGTTGACGTAGATGTTCAGCGTCGAGTTGATCCCACCGCCGCCCGCCGCGTCCGGGATCGAGAACCGGGTCACCAGCGTGTTGGTGGCCGCCTTCGTGGTGAACTCCACGAACGCACCGGTCGTGTTGAGCGTGACCGCGCGGCGGCCGGAGGCCTCACCGGCGACGTCGCCGACCGTCCTGTTCGGACCGACGACCGCCGCACCGCCACCGGTCACGCCGTCCTCGGCCTCGTACATGTCGTACGGCATGTTCGCGCCGCGGCCGACGAACAGCGACCGGTCCGACGTGTTGTTGCCCTGCTTCACCGGCAGCTCGTTCGCGTCGACCGCGATCACCACCCGGACCGTGTACCGCCCGTTCGCCGCGGTCCACGTGCCCATCGTCACCGGAGCGGTCGTCACGCCGACCCCGATCGTGCCGGTGAACGAGCCGGTGAGCGTCCGTACCGTCGTACCGGCGTCGTTCAGGACGGTGAGCGTGATGCCGTGCCCGCCGCTTGCCGAGGCGACCGTACCCTGGTTGCGGATCGCCACCGTGAACGTCACGGTCGAGCCGTTCGGCGGGTTGTTCGGCGTCCAGCCGACCGAGCCCGCCACCAGGTCGGAGCTGGCCACCGGGGCCACCACGAGCGACGTGGTACCGGTGAACGAGTTGTTCGCCTCGTTCAGTTCGATGACCGTGTTGTTCTCGTCCACCTTCGCGGTCACCTGGTACGTGCCGGCGTTGCGCGGCCCGATGTTCGCCGACACGGTTGCCGAGGCACCGGCGGCCAGCGCGCCGACGCCCGCCGTACCCACCTTGGTGGTGCCGAGGTAGAGCCCGACGTCGGTGGCGGCGGACCCGGCGGTGCCCGCGTTGCGGACGGTCGCCGAGAGCGTGATCGCGTCGGTCTCCACCGGCGAGGCCGGCGTCCACGAGACCGCGGTGACGGTCAGGTCCGGGTTCGGCGCCGGCGTACCGAACACCTGGAACTCGGCGACCTGCCCGCCGGGCGCGCCGGTGTTGGAGTTGAACACCAGCCGGACGTCGGCGACCGCCGCGCTGACCGGGATCGTCACCTGGTTGCCCGTGGCCGGGTTGAACGTGTAGTCCGCCGCGCTCACCAGGTTGGTGAACCCGGATGCGCTCTGCCCGCGGCCGAGCACCTGGATGTTCTGCGTGCGGGTACCCCAGACCGGGTCCGGGTTGAGGCGCAGCACGACCTGCGTGGTGGCCGCGTTCGCTCCTAGTTGGACGGTCAGCGTGTTCGGGAACGCGCCGGAGTTGGCCTCCCAGTACGTCGTCACGTTGTTGTCGTTGGCGTTGGTGGCGACGAACGTGTGGACGAAGCCGGACGCGGTGATGGGCTTGCCGACGGCGAGGTTCGAGCCGGCGCCGCTACCGGTCCGGGTCACCGTGTTGCTGTTCGCGGACTGGTTGCCGGCCGCGTCCCGGGCCCGGACGAAGTACGAGACCGTCACGCTGTCCGGCTGGCTGTCGGTGTACGACAGGGTCGTCCCGCCGACGCTGGTCCGCAGCGCGCCGTTGGCGTAGACGTCGTACCCGGTGACGCCGACGTTGTCGGTCGACGCGTTCCAGGTGAGCCGGATCTGCCCGGACGCCGGCTGGGTGAACGCCAGGTTGGCCGGCGCGCTCGGCGGCTGGGTATCGCCGGACTGGCCCTGCCGGGTCACCGTGTTGCTGTTCGCCGACTGGTTGCCGGCCGCGTCCCGGGCCCGGACGAAGTACGAGACCGTCACGCTGTCCGGCTGGCTGTCGGTGTACGTCAGGGTCGTCCCGCCGACGCTGGTCCGCAGCGCGCCGTTGGCGTAGACGTCGTACCCGGTGACGCCGACGTTGTCGGTCGACGCGTTCCAGGTGAGCCGGATCTGCCCGGACGCCGGCTGGGTGAACGCCAGGTTGGCCGGCGCGCTCGGCGGCTGGGTATCGCCGGTCGCCGGCCCGTACACCTCGAGCTCGGAGATCTGGCCGGCCGGCCAGCCGGTGTTCGCGGTGACGTTCAGCCGCAGGTACCGCGTGGTCGCCGCGCTGAACGTGATCGTCACGGTGTTGCCGCTGGCCGGGTTGAACACGTACCCGGTCGAGGCGACGATCGTGGTGAAGCTGGAGCCGGTCGTGCTGCCCTGCACGGACAGCGTCTGGGTCCGCGTGCCCCACCCCGTGGGCAGCCTGAGGACCACCCGGTTCACGCTCACGCTGGCCGCGAGGTCGACCTGGATCCACTGTGGAAACGCGTTGTTGGCGCTCTCCCAGTACGACGCCTGGTTGCCGTCGTTCGCGTTGCCCGGCACGTGCGGCGCGACGGCGCTGCTGGCGGCCATCGCCTTGCCCTGCGCGAGGTTGGCGGACGACGTGCTGACGCCGTAGACCTCCAGCTCGGCGAGCTGTGCGGCGGGCCAGCCGGTGTTGGCCGTGATGTTCGCCCGGACGTACCGGGTGGTCGTCGCGCCGAAGGTGAGGCTCACGGTGTTCGCGCTGCCGGGCGAGAACGCGTACCCGGTCGACACGACGATCGTGCTGAAGCTGGTTCCGGTGGTGCTGCCCTGCAGCGACAGGGTCTGCGTGCGCGCCTCCCAGGCGGGCGGCAGCTTGAGCACGACCTGGTCGATGGCGACCGCGCTGCCGAGGTCGACCTGGGCCCACTGCGGGAACGCGTTGTTCGTGCTCTCCCAGTAGGTGCCGGTGTTGCCGTCGGTGAGGTTGCCCGCGACGTACGGCCCGTTGGTCGAGCTGGCGGAGGCCGCCTTCCCGGCGGCGAGGTTCGGGCCGCCGACCGCGGCGGCCTGGGGTGTGGGTCCGGCGGCGACGACGAGGCCGGTGGCGAGGACACCAGCCACCAGCCGTCGGTTGAGTTTCGTGGTTCTCATCGCGTTCCTCAGGCTCTCGTCCAGAACGGCACGCCAAACGCTACTGTTCAGAACTTCCGGAGATCCGTAGTGTTCTTGCAGAGCTGAGGGTAAATGTTTCAGACGTGCTACGCGTTCGTCAATGGCTGACGTCGATCGATCCCACGCCTGCCGCTACCCGGTCACCCAGGCGGCCGTGTCCGGCGGCAGCGAGCGGCCGTCCAGCGGCCCGCTGCTGAGCACGACCTCGCCGCTGACCGGCAGCTCGACCGGCCGGTCCGAGAGGCTGACCACGCACGCGAACCGCCCGGCCACGCCGCGGCTGAACGCGAGCACCGAGTCGGGGGCGGGCAGCCAGGCGAACTCACCGTCGCCGAGCGCGCTCTGGCCGCGCCGGTACCCGAGCGCCCGGCGGTACAGCTCCAGCATCGAGTCGGGGTCGCCGGTCTGGGCCTCGACCGTCCGGTCCCGCCACGCGGCCGGCTGCGGCAGCCACGGCTCCCGCGCCGCACCGGGCGGGCTGAAGCCGAACGGCGGCTCGTCGCCCGACCACGGCAGCGGTACCCGGCAGCCGTCCCGGCCCAGGTTCTCGCCATGGGTACGGAAGAACATCGGGTCCTGGCGTACCGCGTCCGGGATCTCCTCGACCTCCTCGAGACCGAGCTCCTCGCCCTGGTACAGGTAGACCGAGCCGGGCAGAGCCAGGTTGAGCAGCAGCGCCGCGCGGGCCCGCCGCAGGCCGAGCGCCCGGTCGGTGGGCGCGCCGAGCTGGCGGAACTCCAGCGTGAACGACGTGTCCGCCCGCCCGTACCGGGTCACGTGCCGCGGCACGTCGTGGTTGGAGAGTACCCAGGTGGCCGGGGCGCTCACCGGCGCATGCACGGCCAGCGTCTCGTCGATGACCTTTCGCAGCGCGGGAGCCTCCCAGGCGCAGCCGAGGAACGCGAAGTTGAACGCGGTGTGCAGCTCGTCCGGGCGCAGGTACGCGGCGAACCGCTCGGCGTCCGGCAGCCAGAGCTCGCCGATCAACGCCCGCGGCGACGGGTAGCTGTCCGCGATCGCGCGCCATGACCGGTACACCTCGTGCACCGCGTCCCGGTCCACGTACGGGTGCGGGAACGGCGGCTGGCCCGGGTCGAAGTCGCCCAGGTCGGCGTCCTTCACCAGCATCGCGGCCGAGTCGATCCGGATGCCGTCCGCGCCCCGGTCGAGCCAGAACCGCAGCACGTCCTCGAACTCCTCGCGTACCTTCGGGTTCTCCCAGTTGAGGTCCGGCTGCTCGGCGGCGAAGAGGTGCAGGTACCACTCGCCCGGGGTGCCGTCCGGGTTCGTGGTCCTGGTCCAGGCCGGGCCGCCGAAGATGGACTGCCAGTCGTTGGGCGGCAGGTCGCCGCCCGGACCTCGCCCGGGCCGGAACCAGAACAGCTCACGCGCGGCCGAGCCGGGCCCGCTCCGCAGCGCCTCCACGAACCACGGGTGCGCGTCCGAGCAGTGGTTCGGTACCACGTCCACGATGATCCGGATGCCCAGCGCATGGGCCTCCCGGATCAGCTCCTCGGCCTCGGCCAGCGTGCCGAAGACCGGGTCGATGGCCCGGTAGTCGGCGACGTCGTATCCGGCGTCCGCCTGCGGCGAGGCGTACCACGGGTTGAACCACACCGCGTCGATCCCGAGGGCGGCCAGGTGGTCCAGGTGCGCGCGGACGCCACCGAGGTCCCCGATGCCGTCGCCGTTGCTGTCGGCGAAGCTGCGCGGGTAGATCTGGTAGATGACAGCAGAGCGCCACCATGGACCGGTTGCCAACGTGTCCCCTTAACCCTTGAGGCTGCCGGTCGTGAGGCCGGACATGATGTTCTTCTGGAAGATCAGGAAGAAGACGACCGTGGGGACCGCGGCGATGACCGCCGCGGCGACGACCACGTTCATCGGTGTACCGCCGGCGAAGGCGTAGATGCCGACACTGACCGTGCGCGTCTCCGGTGACGGCATGACCAGCTTCGGCCAGAGGAAGTCCTTCCAGACGGCGGTCACCGCGAAGATCGAGACCACGCCGAGGATCGGGCGCGACATCGGCAGGATGATCGACCACAGCGTCCGCAGCGGGCCCGCGCCGTCGATGACCGCCGCCGCCATCAGGTCCTCGGGTATCGAGTCGAAGAAACGCTTGAGCAGGAAGATGTTGAACGCGTTGGCGACCGCGGGCAGCCACAGCGCGAGCGGCGAGTCCAGCAGGTTGATGTGCAGGATCGGCAGGTCGATCACGGTCACGTACTGCGGGATGATCAGCACCATCGCCGGGATCATCAGCGTGGCCAACATCAGACCGAGGATCGCGTTGCCGAACGCCGGCCGCAGCTTGGACAGCGCGTATGCCGCCGCGGTGTCCAGCACGAGCTGGAAGACCAGCGCCCCGATGGCGTAGTAGAACGTGTTGAACAACAGCTTGGCCAGGTTCAGCCGGGTCCAGGCGTTGATGTAGTTCTCCGGCTGCGGATCCGCCGGGAACAGCGTCGGCGGCGTCTGCGCGATCTCCTGGCCCGACTTCAGCGCCCCGGTGACCATCCAGTAGAGCGGTCCGATGAAGACGAGCGTGAAGACCAGGAGCACCAGCGCCAACAGCGTCCAGTAGACCGCCTTGCCCCGGCCGCGGCGCAGCTGGGCCTGGGAGATCAGGGTCCGGCTCATGTCGCGTCCTGCCTCGCGGTCAGCCGCGCGTAGACGGCGGAGAAGCCGGCCAGCACGACGAGCATGATGACGCCGAGCGCGGCGGCGCCGTTGAGGTCGTTCTGGAAGAAGCCGTGCTGGTAGATGAGGTACGCCACGGAGGTGGCCGAGTCCTGGGTACCCGCGCCGCCGGCCAGGATCAGCGGCTCGATGAACAGCTGCATGGTGGCGACGATCTGCAGCATCGCCATCAGCGACAGGATCAGCCTGGTCTGCGGGATCGTCACGTGCAGGATCCGTCCCCAGATGCCGGCGCCGTCCAGCTCGGCCGCCTCGTACAGCTCCCCCGGGATGTTCTGCAGGGCGGCCAGGTAGATGAGCACCGCGCCGCCCATGTTCATCCAGGTCGACGCGAGGACCATCGCCGGCATCGTCATCGTCGTCGACTGCATCCACTCCGACGTCGGCAGGTGCAGCGCCTTGAGGACCGCGTTGAACAGCCCCGCGTCGCTCGGGTCGTACACGTAGTACTTGAACAGGAACAGCGCCGAGGCCGGCGGCAGCATCACGGGCAGGTAGACCAGTGCCCGCAGGTACCCCTTCGCGTGCCGGAACTCGTTGAGCAGGATGGCGACGAAGAACGGCACCGCGTACCCGAAGATGAGCGCCAGCACGGTGAAGTAGAGCGTGTTCTTCCATGCGGTCAGGAAGCTCGGGTCGTTGACGATGCGCTCGTAGTTGTCCCAGCCGACCCAGGTGGTGACGCCGCGCCGGGTCCGCTGGAAGCTCATCACGATGCCGCGGATCATCGGGTACCACGAGAAGAAGGCGAAGCAGAGCACCGCGCCGATCAGGAACGCGTACCCGGTGAGGTTGTCCCGGACCCGGCGGCCCCTCCTCGTCGGCGCCCGGACGGGCACCCGCAGCCGGCTGCCCGGCTGCTCGCGGGTGCCCGGCACGGTGACGATCGCCATTCGAACTCCTGGATGAGCGCGGCGGAGGTGCCCCGGGGGCCGCGCGAGCGCAGCGAGCGCCAGCGTGACGGCCCCCGCAAGCGTGAGGTCATCCGGCGGCGAGGATCTGGTTCACCTTGTCCTCGGCGGTCTTGAGTAGCGCATCGATGCTCGCGTTCGGGTCGGTGAGCACGCCCGACATCGCGCTGTCCAGGATCGCGTAGATGGCTTGCGCGTTGCGCGGTTCGGCCTTGATGGGCACCGGGTTGTTCTCGAACAGCGCGAAGTCGTCCAGGTTCACGTTCGCGTTCGCCTTGCGCAGGTCGACGTCCTGCTTGTGCGCGTCGCTGCCCGGCGCGAACAGCACCGGCTGCGGCAGGCCGACCGGCTCGTTCTGCGGCTTCGACCGCACGTAGTCGAACTGGCCCTTGCCCGGGGTCAGCTTCTCGTACGCCAGCCACAGCAGGCCGGCCTTGATCTGGTCCGCGGACAGGCCCTTCTTGAAGAAGTAGCCCTCGCCGCCGCCGAGCGTGCCCTTGGCCGGACCATCCGGGCCGGGCATCGGCGCCATCGCCCAGTCCTGGTACTTGCCCTGGAACTGGGTGACGATCGCGGTCGTGGCGTCCGGCGCGCCGATGAACATGCCGACCTTGCCGGCACCCGCATTGGTCAGCAGGTCCGGCCAGCCGAGCAACTGCTTGTCGCCCATGCTGTTGTCGCCGTACCGCATGTCCTTGAGGTTCTGCAGGACCTGCTTGCCCATGGCGTTGTTGAAGTCGGCCTTCTTGCCGTCCGCGGTCACCATCTGGCCGCCGTGCGCGTACAGGGTGGCGGTGAAGTGCCAGCCGCCGGTGTTGCCGGCGCTGTACTCGGAGTACCCGGCGATGCCGTTGCCGAGCGCGGAGATCTTCTTGGCCGCCTCGCGTACCTCGGCCCAGGTCTTCGGTGGGTTCTTCACGTCCAGGCCGGCCTGCTGGAAGAGGTTCTTGTTGTAGACCAGGCCCATCGAGTAGTTCTTCGTCGGGATGCCCCAGATCTTGCCCTCGTCGGTGAAGACCGCCTTGGCGGCCTGGTCGACGCTGTCCCAGGTCGGGATCGTCTCCTTGGTGACGTACTGGGTGATCTCCATCGCCTGGCCGGAGTCGATCACCTGCTGCAGGTCGGTCATGTACCCGTAGAACAGGTCGGTCACCGTACCGCCGGCGAGCCGGGCGGTGAAGTCCGGCGGGTTGTTGCACTGCGCGCCGACCGAGACGCTCTTGATGGTGATGTTCGGGTGGAGCTTCTGGAACGCCTCGACGTCGGCGTTCCAGTTCCGCAGCAGATCCTTCTGCGCCCCGACCGGCTGGCAGTCGACGGTGATGGTGACCTTGCCGCCGGCGGCGTCCTTGTTGTCGTTCTTGGTGGAGCACGCCGCGAGGGCGAACCCCAGTCCGGCCGCGAGCGCGATAGCCGCGACCTTCCGGTACTGCGGAGCGGACATCTGTCCATCCCTTCGGGGAACGGGAGTTGCGTGATCGGGTGCTTCCTCCGCGATGACCTGCACCGCGGCGATGCTCATGTGTTCGGGCATGTGACCTGGCCGCGGACCGCCGGGGCCAGGCGGGAGTGGAGTCACTGTAGCGATGGCGACTCAGATCTGCAAGGTTTGAATTTTTCTTTGCAAAGATGCGACTTACCTGCCTCCGAAGTGGGACCTATCCTTGCGGCATGACGCGCACCGCCACTCGCAGACTTGCCGAGGTCGCCCAGAAGGTCGGACTCAGCGAGGCGACGGTCAGCCGGGTGCTCAACGGCCGGTCCGGCGTCTCCGACGCGACCCGGGCGGCGGTGCTCAGCGCGCTGGACGTGCTCGGGTACGAGCGGCCGACCCAGCTCCGCGGCGTCCGGGCCCGGCTCATCGGCCTGGTCCTCCCCGAGCTGCAGAACCCGATCTTCCCGGCGCTCGCCGAGGTCGTCGGCGGCGCACTGGCCCAGCGCGGGCTCACCCCGGTGCTGTGTACCCGGACCGCCGGTGGACTCTCCGAATCGGACTACGTCAACATGCTGCTGGACCAGCACGTCTCGGGGGTGGTCTTCGCCGGTGGCCATTACGCCGAGGCGGACGCCCCGCACGGGCACTACGAGCGGCTGCTGGAGCGCCGGATCCCGGTGGTGCTGTTCAACGCGGCGGTGGACCACCTCGGCTACCCGCAGGTCTCCACCGACGATGCGGTCGCGGTCGAGCAGGCGTACAGCCATCTCGCCGCGCTCGGCCACGAGCGGATCGGGATGATCATCGGGCCGCGGGACCACGTACCGTCGCGGCGCAAGCTGGCGGCGTACACCGAGATGGTCCGGCGCCACGGGCGCACGCCGGTACCGGAGCTGGTCGAGCACGCGCTGTTCGCGCTCGAGGGCGGGCACGCGGCGACCCGGCGCATGCTGGGGCACGGCGTCACCGGGGTCATCTGCGGCAGCGATCCCCTGGCACTGGGCGTGATCCGGGCCGCGCGCCGGGCCGGCCTGTCGGTCCCGAAGGACATCTCGGTGGTCGGCTTCGACGACTCCGCGTTCATGAACTGCACCGAGCCGCCGCTGACCACGGTCCGCCAGCCGATCGAGGCGCTCGGCCGGGCCGCGGTGACCCTGCTGGTGAACCAGATCGAGGGTGCCGTCGTCGCCGCGGACGAGCTGCTCTTCGAGCCCGAGCTGGTGGTCCGGGGCTCGACCGGTCCCGCTCCGTAGCGGACCCTCGCACAAAGTGCGGGGAGTTTGTGGTTATGGGCCGGCCAATAACCACAAACTCCCCGCACTTTGTGGTCAGGGGGCGACCGGTAGACCCTCGCGCTATGCGAACATGTGTTCGTGTCGGGTGGGGTGCCAGCCGGGGCCACGATCCTGCACGCCGACCTGGACGCGTTCTACGCGTCGGTCGAGCAGCGGGACAACCCTCGCCTGCGCGGCCGGCCGGTCATCGTCGGCGGCGGGGTGGTACTGGCCGCCAGCTACGAGGCCAAGGCGTACGGGATCCGCACCGCGATGGGCGGCGTCCAGGCCCGCCTGCTGTGCCCGCGAGCGATCGTGGTCGAGCCGCGGATGTCGGCGTACGCGGAGGCGAGCAAGCGCGTGTTCGAGGTCTTCCGGGACACCACGCCGCTGGTCGAGGGGATCTCGATCGACGAGGCGTTCCTCGACGTCGGCGGGCTGCGCCGGATCTCCGGTACCCCGACCGAGATCGCCGTCCGGCTGCGCGCCGAGGTGCTGTCGCGGGTGGGCCTGCCCATCACGGTCGGGATCGCCCGGACCAAGTTCCTGGCCAAGGTGGCCAGCCGGGTGGCCAAGCCCGACGGCCTGCTCGTCGTCCAGCCCGACCGGGAGCTGGCCTTCCTCCACCCGCTGCCGGTCGAGCGGCTCTGGGGCGTCGGGCAGGTCACCGCCGACAAGCTGCACGGGTACGGCGTCAAGACGGTCGGCCAGGTGGCCGAGCTGACCGAGACCGCGCTGATGTCGATCGTCGGCCGGGCGGCCGGCCGGCACCTGCACGCCCTCGCCCACAACCGTGACCCCCGGCCGGTCCAGGTCGGCCGGCGCCGGCGCTCGATCGGCGGGCAACGGGCGCTGGGCCGGCGGCGGCGGTCGCCGGACGCGATCGACGCGATGGTCGTCGGGCTGGTCGACCGGCTCGGCCGGCGACTGCGGGCGGCCCACCGGGTCTGCCGGACCGTCGTGCTGCGGCTGCGCTTCGACGACTTCTCCCGGGCGACGCGCTCGCACACGCTGGCCGAGTCGACCGCGGACACCGAGGCGATCCTCGCGGTGACCCGGGGACTGCTCGCCGCGGCGGGACCGATGATCGCCGCGCAGGGGCTCACCCTCATCGGCGTCGCGCTGGCGAACCTGGACGACGACGACTGGGTCCAGCTCGCGCTGCCGTTCGACCGGCACGACCCGTCGGCCCTCGACGTGACCCTGGACCACGTACGGGACCGGTTCGGCTCGACCGCCATCACCCGGGCCGCGCTGCTCGGCCGCGACCCGGGCCTGACCGTACCGCTGCTGCCGGACTGAATTGCGGTGGCCCGGGCGGGCCGGATCGCTCTAGCCTGCCCGAGTGGTACAGGACGGGTGGCAGGTCACGTCCGGGGCGAACGACCCCGCAACGGTCGACCGGCTGCTGCGCTCGCTGCCCGAGTGGTTCGGCATCGAGTCGTCCATCGTGGAGTACGTCGAGTCCGCGCACCGGCTCCCGACGTACCTGGCCCGGCCGGCGGGCGGCGGCGATCCGGTGGGGGTGCTGCTGGCCACCCGCCACTTCCCCGAGTCGGCGGAGATCCACCTGATGGCCGTCGACGGGGCCTGGCACCGGCACGGTGCCGGCCGGGCGCTCGTCGGGGCGCTGGAGGTGGACCTCGTCGCGGACGGGGTGAGCCTGCTGCAGGTCAAGACCCTCGGCCCGGCCCGGCCGAACGCCAGCTACGACCTGACCCGGCAGTTCTACCGGTCGCTCGGGTTCCTGCCGCTGGAGGAGATCCACGAACTCTGGCCCGGCAACCCGTGCCTCGTGATGGTCAAGCCGCTGAGCGATCCGCGGGCGCTGTGAGCGGCGCGCCGCCGGTCGCGTCCGGGCCGGGACGCGGACGTGTACGCCGTGGACGCGGCGGCGCTGATCCGTACTTGGCCTGTCCGACGCCTAGCCGGCGAAGGCCGCCACGTTGTCGATCTCGACTCCCCGGTCTGGGCGGCGTACTCGTCGTACCCGTGGATCTGCCGCTGCGGTCCACCGGCGCGGATGAGGTCCGGCGCGTGCAGGGCCATGAAGGCGGCGACGTCCCGGGCGGCGTACGTCCTGCGGAAGGCGTGCCAGACGTCGCGGTTCACCTCCCGGAGCAGCTCGATGTCGACCACGGCCTCAAACTACCAAGACGGAAATACCCGCGAACCAGGCCAGGCGGCGCATGCTTTCCGCTGGCCAGCACCGCATCCCGGCCTGGTCAAGATACGCAGCCGCAGGCCGAGCAACCGTCGCGCTGCGGTGGATCTGGTCAGGGCGCGGCTGGGACCGACGGCCTCTCACCCACACAAGATCGGCGTAGCTACCAGCGATCTTCACGCCGGCCGCCCGGATGGCATTCGGATTCAACAATTCTTCAATCTCTGGGGCCGATGATGTCGGCGGCGGCTCGGGCATTGGAGGTGGGGGCGATGCGTTCGCGTCGGTTCACGATCATGTGTGTCATCGCGGTGCTGGTCACGTCGACGCAGGCCGCTGCCGGCCACGACCGGCACCCGGACGGGCCGACAGACGATCCGGCCCGGGGCCTGGTCTACCGCGGACTGCGGCCGGCGACCGATGGGCCCTGTGTGGGCGGGTTCGAGATCGTCGGGCTGCCCAGCCAGTGCACGCATGGCCCGGACCCGGCACCGGCCGGGATGGACGTGCGCCGCCCGTCGACCGCGCCGCTCCGTACCGCGCCGCCCGGGACCGAGGCGATCGGCACCGAGGCGACCGGCACCGAGGCGATCCTCTGCGACGGCGACGGGCAGGCCGGCAACCGGGTGCAGATGGTGTACGTCCACCCGCCCGGCACCGATCGGTACGCCGCGATGCTCGCGACGTTCCGCACGGTCGCGGCCGAGGTCGACGACATCTACAACAGGAGCGCCCAGGCGACCGGCGGGACGAGGCACGTCCGCTACGTGACCGACGCCTCGTGCCAGGTGTCGGTGCTCAACGTCCAGGTGAGCGCGGCCAGCCTGGCGACCTTCGGGGAGTTCGTCACCGCGCTGCAGGCGCAGGGCCACAACCGGACCGACCGCAAGTACCTCGCGTTCGTCGAGGCGACCGTCTTCTGTGGACTCGGCTCACTCGCCAACAACAGCAGCCCGGGCGCGACGAACCCGAACAACCGCGGCCCGCACTACGCTCGCATCGACGCCGGTTGCTGGGACAACAGCCTCGCGACCGAGGTGGCCGCGCACGAGATGGGCCACAACCTCGGCGCCGTACAGCTGGACGCACCGCACACGACGACCCGGTTCCACTGCACGGACGAGTACGACCGGATGTGCGGCGCGGACGGACCGGACCACCCGCCGGTCATCGTCTGTGCGGACCCGGCACTCGAGCTTCGCCTGGACTGCAACCACGACGACTACTACTCCACGAACCCGCCGGCCGGGAGCTACCTGGCCACGCACTGGAACGTGGCGACCAGCTCGTTCCTGGTCCAGGGTGGACCGAGCGTCGCGGTGACCGGGGACTGGGACGGCATCGGCGGTACCGGCATCGGTGTCGCCGCGAGCTACGGCGGATTCGTGTGGGAGATGGCACAGCGCGACCAGCTCAGCACCGGATCACCGTCGTACGAGCCGTTCCGGTACGGCAACAGCGCCTGCGTGCCGGTCAGCGGGGACTGGAACGGCGACGGCACCACCACGATGGGCGTGGTCTGCCGCAGCGGGATCGAGTGGCGGTGGAACCTGCGCGACTCGCTCAGCGGGGGCGCCCCGACCGTCCCGGCGTTCAACTACGGCAACAACGCGTGCGCCCCGGTCACCGGCGACTGGAACGGAGACGGCACCACCACGATCGGCGTCGCCTGCAAGTCCGGCCTGGAGTGGCGGTGGAACCTCCGCAACGCCAACTCCGCCGGCAGCCCCTCGGTCGCCGCGTTCAACTACGGCAACAACGCCTGCGCCCCGGTCACCGGCGACTGGAACGGCGACACCACCACCACGATCGGCGTCGCCTGCAAGTCCGGCCCGGAGTGGCGGTGGAACCTCCGCAACGCCAACTCCGCCGGCAGCCCCTCGGTCGCCGCGTTCAATTACGGCAACAACGCCTGCACCCCGGTCACCGGCGACTGGAACGGCGACACCACCACCACGATCGGCGTCGCCTGCAAGACCGCGCTGCTGTGGGAGTGGGCGTTGCGGGACGGCAACTCCGGCGGCGTGCCGTCGTATCCCGTGTTCCGGTTCGGCAACTCCAGCTGAGGCCGCGATGATCCGCCTTGCCGTGCTGGTGCTCCTGCTCGGCCCGGTCGTGGCACCGGTACCGGCGCCGGACGCCGTCGACTGCGCCGCCCTTCAGCCGTCGACCGAGCCGGCCGCCAACCGGCAGGTCATCAACGACTGCCTCGCCACCGGTGAGCGCAGGGCGGTGCTGGCACCGGGAACGTACACTGTGGACGGAAGCATCGTCGTACCGGATGGCGCCCGGCTGACCGGCGGCACGCCGTACCCGTGGATCCGGCTCGTGGCCAACGCGGGCGGTGCGATACGGCTGGTCAGGTTCACCGGCACGGGCGCCGCCGTCACCGGAGTCCGGCTCGACGCCGGCAACCTCCTCGCACCGGGATGCTGCTCCGCGGTTGTGATGTTCGAAGGCTCGGGTACCGGTGGCAACCTCCTCGAGGACGCCACCGTGACCGGAGCGCCGGAGACGACCGGGGTCTACCTGCTCTGCACCGCCTGCCAGGGCAACCGGGTCAGCCGGGTCGACGTCCACGGCAACTTCTCCGGGGTCATCTTCGGGCCGTTCAACGATCCGGCACACGCGAACACCGTGGTCGGTTCGCAGGTGCACGACAACCGGTGCGACGGCGTCACGTTCATGGGTACCGACCCGGCTCTCGGCCGGCCCGGCGGGTACGGCGTCGTCGACGGCAGTTCCCTCTACCGCAACGGGCGCGACTGCGAGAACGGCATCCCCGGTGCCGCGATCTACTCCGCCGGCAACCGGGCCGGCGGCCGCATCGTCAACTCACGGCTCTACGAAAACTGCGGAAACAACCTCGACCTCGTCGACGGCGAGCGGTTCCAGATCGAGGCGAACGAGGTGTTCACACCCGGCTATCCGGTACCCGGGGCGGTCTACTACTGCACGGCGAGCGCGTCGGCGGCGCTGGTGAACATCCGCGAGTCGAAGATCGTCGGCAACACCGTCCGGAATTCCAACACGCGGACGGTGCAACGCACCGGCGGCGACCCGAACCGCTTCTTCTCCGCCGACGGTGCACCGAGATTCTCCGACCTCTCCGGTGGCGGCAACGGCCTCGTGGCCTTCCTGCTCGCGAGCTGGCGGACCGGAACACCGTCCATGCACAACACCATCGACGGCAACCGGTTCATCGGGAACTGCTCGAGCCCGTGCGTCGGCACCGGCTACTTCGCCACCCGCGACACCGGCTTCGACGCGGCCGGCGGATGGAGCGCGGCCACCACGAACTACTACACCAACAACAACCCGTTCGGCTCGAACGTCGGCTCCCGGCGCGGTGGCGGGAACTGGTACGCGGCCAACTCCACGTGTACCGGGCAGTCCTCGCCGCCGCCCTGCAACACCGACGACTACCAGCACCCGGTCTCCGTCAACTGGGCCCGTAACGACGGGTTCTACCACTACTGACCCCCGAGGAGTCCCGATGATCCGCAGGTGGCTGGCGGCCACCCTCCTTGCCGCCACCGTACTCATGGTGCCCGGCCCGGCGACGTCGAGCCCGGTGCCCATAGTGGACTGTGATCCGGTGGACGCATTCGGCCACTGGCTCGTCTCCGCCGCGAACGCCGGTGGCGTGAACGACGCCGGTGACAACTTCGGTGCCGCCACCGCGGTCGGGGACTTCAACGGCGACGGGTTCGGCGACGTCGCCGTCGGCGCGCCGCAGGACGCGGTCGGCACGGCACGGGCCGGCGCCGTCTACGTCTTCCCCGGCTCCGCCACCGGCATCGGGTCGGGCATCCGGCTGACCCAGTCGAACGCGGCCGCCGCCAACGAGGCCGGCGACGCGTTCGGCGCGGCGCTGGCGACCGGCGACTTCAACCGGGACGGCCGGGCCGACCTCGCGGTCGGTGCGCCCGGCGAGGCGATCGGCACCGCGTCCGCGTCGGGGGCGGTCATGGTGTTCATGGGATCGGCGTCCGGGCTCGGCTCGGGCAGCGTCAAGGACCAGGCGCCGGGTCAGAACGAGGCCGGTGACCGGTTCGGGCAGTCGCTCGCGGTCGGCGACTTCAACGCCGACACGTATCCGGACCTGGCCGTCGGTACGCCCGGCGAGGCGCCCGGCACCGAGCCGGCCGGCGGGGTCGTCTTCCTGTTCAACGGGTCGGCCGGCGGGCTGGCCGTCGCGGGCTACAAGAATCAGGAGAACGCCGGCGGCAATACCGAGGCCGGGGACCGATTCGGGCAGGCGGTGGCGGCCGGCGACGTCAGCGGCGACGGGATCGCCGACCTGGTGGTCGGCGCGCCCGGCGAGGCGCCGAACGCCGATCCGGCCGGCGGTGCGTTCTACGTGCTACCCGGCGCGGCCGGCGGGCTGGGAACCGGGTACTACCGCACCCAGTCCAACGGCGGAGGCGGCAGCGAGGCCGGCGACAACTTCGGCGCCGCGCTCGCGGTCGCGGACTTCACCGGCGACGGGATCGCCGACATCGCGGTCGGTACCCCGAACGAGGCGCCGAACAGCCAGCCGGCCGGCGGCATCATCTACGTGTTCCGGGGTGTCCGCGGCGCCGCACCGACCGGGTACTACCTGACCCAGGAGGCCGGCGGCGGCATCACCGAAAGCGGCGACGGCTTCGGCGCGGCGCTGGTGGCCGCGGACACCGACCGCGACGGGTACGCCGACCTGGCCGTCGGCGCCCCGTCGGACCGGCTCGGCGCGGGTGCCAGGTCGGGCGCGGTCCTGCTGTTCGGTGGCGGACCGCGCGGCCCGGAGCGGGCCCGGCGGATCAGCGAGACCGACGTCGGCTCCGGCAACGAGGGCGGCGACCGGTTCGGCGCGGCGCTGGCCGCCGGCGACGTGACCGGTGACGCCCGCCCCGACCTCGTCGTCGGTACGCCCGGCGAGGCGATCCCGGGCCAGCCGGCGGGCGGCGTCATCACGACCGTGTCCGGGCTCTCCGGCACGATCTCGGTGGGCCCGCTCGTCGGCGGGGTCACCGACACCACCGCCCGGCTGTGGGCGCGCGGAACCCGGCCGGGCCAACTGCGGGTGCAGTACCGGATCGCCGGATCTCCACAGTGGACCACCGCGACGGCCACCTCGGCGTTCAACGCGGCCCTGGACGACACCGCCGTGGTGACCGTCACCGGGCTCACCCCGGCCACCCCCTACCAGTACCGGCTCGGGGTCGACTGCGTCGCGGACGCGCTCTCCGGCGGGGCGTTCCGCACCGCGCCCGTACCGTCGAGCACCGGCCGGCTGCGCTTCGGCTACGGCGCCGACATCGCCGGCCCGCCGTACGCGGGGTTCACCAACGTGGCCGGTCGCGGCCTGGACTTCATGATCTTCGGCGGCGACAACCTGTACGCCGACGCGGCACCGGCCGCCATCACCACCCCGCAGTACACGGCGAAGTACCGCAACCAGTGGGGCGAGGCGTTCTTCCGTTCGTTCATGGCCGGCACGCCGAGCCTGATGATGTGGGACGACCACGAGATCTGCAACGACTGGAGCGGCAACCGCTGTCCGGACGGCAGCGGCGGGATCGAGCGCTACCAGGCGGCGCGGCCGGCGTTCGACGCGTACCAGGGCAGCCACAACCCGGCACCGCGGGTCGCCGGCGCCACTTACTTCTCGTACCGGAACGGGCCGGCGGACATCTACGTGATGGACAACCGCAGCCACCGCAGCGCGAACTCGGCCGCGGACAACGCGAGCAAGACGATGCTCGGCGCCACCCAGAAGTCCGACCTCAAGGCGTGGCTGCTCGGCTCGACGGCGCCGTTCAAGTTCCTCGTCTCCAGCGTGCCGTGGAGCAACTTCGGCACGACCGGCAACGACTCGTGGCGCGGGTTCACCACCGAACGGACCGAGCTGTTCACGTTCATCCGCGACAACGGGATCCGCGGGGTGGTGCTCGTCTCCGGCGACCAGCACTGGGCCGGCGTCTTCCGGATGACGAACGTGACGCCGTACCGGTTCTACGAGTTCATGCCGACGCCCATCTTCATCGGCAACCGCACCATGCCGACGACGACCAGCCCGGAGATCCTGTTCAAGAACGACGACCACAAGGTGTACGCGGTGTTCGATGTAGACGCCACCGTGAGCCCGGCCCGGCTGACCGTCGAGTACTTCGACACCAACTCCAACGCCAGCATCTACCGGCTGACGATCACCGAGAACGACATCCTTCCCGGGTGAGGAGCGCTGCATGCGACGGCTCGCCGTACCGCTGATCCTGGTCCTGGTCCTGCTGGGGGTGCCGCTGCCTGCCGTGTCGGCAGCGCCGGCGTTCACCGCCCTGGTCTTCTCGAAGGTGAACGGTTTCCGGCACGACTCCATCCCGGCCGGCGTGGCGGCGATCCAGTCGCTCGGAACGAGTGAGGGGTTCACCGTCGAGTCCACTGAGGACGCCGCGGCGTTCACCGACGCCAACCTGGCGCGTTTCGACGTCGTCATCTTCAACAACACCAACAGCAGGGACGGCGCGATCCTCAGCGCCGCGCAGCGGGCGGCGTTCGAACGTTACGTCCGGGCGGGCGGCGGGTACGTCGGCGTCCACTCGGCGTCCGGCACCGAGTACGACTGGCCCTGGTACGGCCAGCTGATGGGGGCGTTCTTCAAGTCCCACCCGGCGATCCAGCCGGTCACGATCGAGGTGCACGACCGGGTCCACCCGTCCACAAAGGATCTCCCGCAGCGGTGGACCCGGACCGAGGAGCCGTACGACTTCCAGACCAACCCGCTCGGCAGCGTGCACGTGCTGGCGAGCTTCGACGCCGACTCGTACACGGGCCACACGATGGGTGTGGAGCACCCGATCTCCTGGTGCCAGGAGTTCGACGGCGGCCGGTCCTGGTACACCGGCCTCGGGCACCACGCCACCGCGTTCAGCGAACCGCTGTTCCGCGCCCACCTGCTCGGCGGCATCCGGTGGGCGGCCGGCGTGGTGCCCGGCGACTGCGGCGCCACGGAGGAGGACCGGTACGAGAAGGTCCTTCTGGACGGTACCACCGACGATCCGCTCGACATGGACATCGACGCCCGCGGCCGGGTGTTCTTCGTCGAGCGCGGCGGCGCGGTCAAGGTCTACGACCCGGTGAGCCAGGCGGTCGCGGTGGCCGCCCGGCTCGACGTCTTCGTCGAGCACACCCACGGCAACCACGGCCTCATCCTGGATCCCGGCTTCGAGACCAACCACTGGCTCTACATCTACTGGTCGCCGACGAACGACACGGTGATCCGGCTGTCCCGGTTCACCTACCGGGAGGAGACCCAGAGCCTCGACCTCAGCTCCGAAAAGGTGCTGCTGCGGGTACCGTCGCAGCGGGTCGTCAACGCGCACGAGGGCGGCGGCATGGCCTTCGACGCCGCCGGCAACCTCTACCTCGGTACCGGCGACAACACGTTCCCGAGCCAGTACGCGGCCATCGACGAGCGGGCGGGGCAGGCCAACTACGACGCCCAGCGCACCGCGGGCAACACCAACGACCTGCGCGGGAAGATCCTGCGGATCCGGCCGCAGCCGGACGGCACGTACACGGTACCGGCGGGAAACCTGTTCCCGCCCGGTACCGCGAAGACCCGGCCGGAGATCTACGTGATGGGCCTGCGGCAGCCGTACCGGATCCACGTCGACCCGGAGACCGGGTGGCTGTACTGGGGCGACGTCGGCCCGGACGCCCCGGTCCCGGACCCCGGAGATCCGCCCAACCCGCGGGGACCGCACGGGTACGACGAGTGGAACCAGGCCCGCACCGCGGGCAACTACGGCTGGCCCTACTGCATCGCGAACAACCAGGCGTACAAGGACTACAACTACGCCACCGGGGCGGTCGGCGCCGCGTTCAACTGTGCCGCCGGCCCGACGAACAACTCGCCGAACAACACCGGTGCGGGTACCCTGCCGCCCGGCCGGTCCGCATGGATCTGGTACCCCTACGGCACCTCGACGGCCTTCCCGGACATCGCCCCAGGCAGCAACCGGCTGGCGATCGGCGGGCCGACGTACCACTACAACTCCACACTGGACTCCGAGGTGAAGTTCCCGCCGTACTACGACGACACCGTCTTCGTGGCCGAATGGACCCGGCACAAGCTCTACGAGGTGAAGCTCGACGCGGCCGGGCAGCCGATCGGGATCCAGCCGTTCCTGCCGCACATGCAGTTCCTCAAGCCGATCGACCTGGAGTTCGGTCCCGACGGGGCGATGTACGTGCTCGAGTGGGGCAGCAACTACGGCGGCTCGGGGCGCGACGACCCGAACGTCGACTCGGGACTGTACAAGATAGACCATGTCCGGCCGGGCCTGCGCCGGCCGATCGTCAAGGCCTCCGCCACGCCCACCTCGGGCCAGCCTCCGCTGACCGTCACGTTCTCCAGCGCGGGCACCGTCGACCCCGACGGACAGGCGCTCAGCTATGCCTGGGACTTCACCTCCGACGGTACCGTCGACTCGACCGCGCCGAACCCGGTGTTCACGTACACCACGCGCGGCGACCACCTGGCCCGGCTCACCGTGACCGACCCCACCGGGCGCACCGGGCAGTTCGTCATACCGGTCACGGTCGGCAACACCGCGCCGGTCGTCACCATGCTCTACCCCGGCGACGGCCAGGTCTTCGAGTTCGGCGACGTCGTCGACGCCCGGATCAGCGTCACGGACGCCGAGGACGGGACCATCGACTGCCAGCAGGTGATCACGCAGCCGGCACTCGGACACGACCAGCACGCGCACCCGTTGCAGCAGTACCGCGGCTGCCAGGTCCCCGTGCAGACCCTCGCCGACAACGGCCACACCGTCAACGACCAGATGTTCTACGTGCTCGACTCGACGTACACGGACCGCGGTGGCACCGGTGCGTCGGCCTTGCGCGGCGGCGACTCGGTGATCCTGCAACCTCGCCGCAAGCAGGCCGAGCACTGGACCCGGGCGGGCAACGTCGTGCTCTACAGCACGAAGGAGCCGGACGGCGGCCGGATGGTCGGCCAGATCGGGCACGGCGACTGGATCTCGTTCGAGCCGGTGAACCTGCGCGGCATCACCACGCTGGTGTTCCGGGTCGCGTCCGCCGGTACCGGTGGCACCATCGAGGTCCGGACCGGCTCGACGACCGGTCCGCTGGTGGGCAGCGCGGCGGTCAGCCCGACCGGCGGCTCGTACACGTTCACCACGGTGAGCGCGGCGGTCACCGACCCGGGCGGCAGCCACGAGCTGTTCCTGGTCTTCAAACACAACCCCGGTGACGGGTACCTGTTCAACCTCGACTGGGTCGAGTTCAGGGACACGCTGGGTACGCCGGTCCCGCTCACCGGCGACTTCGACGGGGACGGCGACAGCACCGCGGGGCTCGCCGGCAAGGCCGGCAACGAGTTGCAGTGGATGCTCACCGACCGGCATGCGCCCGGCCCGGCGACGCAGAACCCGTTCCGCTACGGCAACTCCGCGTGCACGCCGGTGACCGGCGACTGGGACGGTTCCGGCACGACCACCATCGGCGCGGTGTGCAAGAAGACCGGCAGCGCCGAATGGTGGTGGAACCTGCGCAACGTCAACGGCTCCGGCGTACCGAGCATCACCTCGTTCGGGTACGGCAGCAACGCCTGCACGCCGGTGACCGGGGACTGGAACGGCGACGGCACCACGACGATCGGCGTGGCGTGCAAGGACGGCGCGGAGTGGCGCTGGAACCTGCGCAACAGCAACGGATCCGGTCCGGCCGACGCCGGGTCGTTCACCTACGGCAGCAACGCGTGTACCCCGCTGACCGGGGACTGGAACGGCGACGGCACCACGACGATCGCGGTCGCCTGCGTGCAGTCGGGCGCGACCGAGTGGACGTGGAGCATCCGCAACGCCAACGCCTCCGGTACGCCCAGCGTGACCCCGTTCCGCTTCGGCGGTACCGGTTGCCGTCCGGTCACCGGCGACTGGGACGGCGTGGGCGGCACGACGGTCGGGGTGGCGTGCCCGAGCGGCGGCCGCTGGAACTGGTCGCTGATCAACGCCCTCACGTCGGGGAGCCCGTCGTACCCGACGTTCCGGTTCGGCACGGGGTAGCCGGTCGCCCGGCCCACGGGCCGGTCGCCCCGCACGGGCCGGTCGCCCCGCACGGGGCGACCGGCCCGGCTGGTCCTTCCCGGCCTGCGGTCGGTCAGTCCTTGCCGACCTGCGCCACCAACTCCGCGCAGAACGCTGGAAGGTCGTCCGGTTTACGGCTGCTGACCAGGGTGAACTGCCCGCCCGGGTCGACCACGAGCTGATCGTCCAGCCACTCGGCGCCGGCGTTGCGGAAGTCGACCGTCATGCTCGGCCACGACGTGATCCGGCGGCCCCGTACGACGTCGACGTCGATGAGGATCCAGCCACCGTGGCAGATCACCGCCACCGGCCGGCCGGTCGCGACGAACCGCCGGACGAAGTCCCGGGCCGGTTCCTGCCACCGCAGCAGGTCGCCGTTGGCCACCCCGCCGGGTAACACCAGGGCCGCGTACGAGCCGGGGTCCGCCTCGGCCGCGGTCTCGTCCACGGCGAACGTGTCGGCGGGTGTCAGGTGGTTGAACGCCTGCACCTTGCCCGGCTCCGTCGAGATCAGCCGGGGCGTCGCGCCGGCCTCCCGGACCGCCTTCCACGGTTCGGTCAGCTCGACCTGCTCGACTCCTTCCTTGGACACCAGGAAGGCCACCTGCTTGCCTTCGAGAGTCATGATCGTCCTTCCGGTATCGAGGTCCTTTTCTCCTGGCGTACCCACCGCTCCCGGGTCGAACCGTCCCGGCGCCCGCGATGCCCGTGCGGCCGGAGTGACCGGTGAGGCGCAGGTTACTGTCCACAACAGACAGGCGAGTGATCTGGCCACGGTGCGGACAGACCCTTGCTCAGGTTCTCCCCGTCGAGGTGTGTCAACCGGCAGGTCAGGCCGCGCGTCAGGTCGGCACGGAAACACACTCACGTGAGGGGATCCCCGTGGAACTGTCGCGCCTCGCGGCCGTCGCCCTCGCCGCTGGCCTGGCCTGCGGCCCGGCGGCCTGCGCTACCGGTACCGCCGGCGGGAACATGCCCGCGCAGGCGCCGGCCACATCCTCGCCGGCTCCGGTGGCACCACCGGTCAACCAGACGCGCGCCGCCTGTCCGCCCGCCGGCGACACCCAGCCGCGGTCGCTGCCCGGACACAGCACCGCCGAGCTCTACCTGGTGGTCGTCGAGCAGGACGGCTGCGCCGACCGGGCGGTGTTCCGGGTCAACGGCGCGGGACGGTTCGGCGGCCACGCCCGGTACGTCGACGTGGTCCGCGCCGGGCGCTCGGGCGACCTCGTCCCGGTCAGCGGCGCGGCCGCGATCGAGATCGTGGTCAACGCACCCGCTTTCGGTCACGCCGGCTCCGCCTCCGGCCACCAGCCGGGCCGGACGCCGTGGCGGGTCGGCCAGGAGGTCGTCCAGGTGCCGGCCGGCTGGCCCAGCCTGCGCCAGGTCCGGTACGCCGGCGCGAACGACTTCAGCGAGAGCGTCATCGCCGTCGGTGTCCAGGAGCGGCGTGCCTTCAGCATGTTCTGGCGCGCGGGCGACGGGTACAGCGAGCTGGTCATCGAGATCGCCCACGGGTGACCGCCGGCGACCTTGACAATCCACCACCGGCGCGGCAAGGCTCTGTTTCGAGACGGCGAACGTTGTTCGATATTTCGAACCCTCGATCCGGGAGCACACGATGTCACCCCGCGCCAAGCTCGCCCTTCCACTGGTCCTCGTCCTCAGCCTGGCGATCGGGTCCGGACCCGCGTTCGCGCGGTACGAGCCGGGCCTGCCACCGGAAGTCGACCCGGGAGTTCCCGTGTTCACCGGGTCGGACACGCCGGTGCCGGCCGAACCCGTGCCGTTCGACCCGGCCACGAGCACGCTGCGCGGGATCTACGACGCCGACCTCGCGGCCGGCGGGACGTCGTTCTGGTTCGACCGGATCCTCGAACGGCCGTTCCTGAGCAACCAGGACTCCTACCTCTACACCCGGGGCCGGGCGCTCTACATGTACACGCACAACGCCGGGCCGCTCGGCTTCGCCGGCGGCTGGGCCTACCGTGAACGGCCGAGCGACGCCAACCAGAGCCTCTACACGGTCGCGGTCTCCGACGCGACGCCGCTGACCGAGTCTACAGTGGACCGCAAGCAGTACCCGAGCCACTGGTCCAGTGTGCACACCGCGACCGGGCTGCGCGTCGGACAGCGCAAGTTCATCACGTACGACAACGTCGCCGTCACCGTGTTGACCCTGACGAACACCGACACGGCGCCCACGACCCGCACGGTCACGGTCACCTCCCCGATCGCGACCACGCCATCGTTGGACGGTGCCGAGCTGACCGGCTCGGTCACCACCCGGTACAGCGTTACGGTCGTGACGCCCCGGCTCAGCGGCGACGGGATGGCGGCGAGCGGCACCAGCCTCACCCGCGCGGTCACGCTCGATCCGGGCCAGTCGGCAACCCTCAAGGTCCAGCTCGGCGCGACCACCCGGGAGCTGCCCGGCTCCACGGCCGGGTACCAGCGGTTCCGGGCGTACGACCCGGAGACCGCGGTCCGCACCCAGGTACGCGAGTACAACGCGTGGTGGGTGGAGAACGTCCCCTACATCGACGTGCCGGACCCGAACGTCAAGAAGATGTCGTACTACCGGACGTTCCTCAACCGGTTCAACTACATCGACGCGAACATCCCCGGCAACGACTACCAGTTCCCGGTCTCGATCGAGGGCGTGCTCGGCTACAACAACGCGATCCAGCTGACCCAGCCGATGCACCTGCAGGATCTCAAGTACTTCCGCAACCCCATCTACCCGTACGGGAACTGGCTGTCGTCCGGCGAAACCTCCAAGTGCACCGCGTTCACCAGCAACCCCGGCTCGTTCAGCTGGGGCAACACCTACGAGCAGTACATCGCGCGGGAGGCGTGGAACGCGTACAAGGTGCACGGTGGCGACCGCGGGATCCTGAACAACTACGCCCACTACGCCGAGTGCGACATCCGGGGCCAGCTCGCCAAGTACGACCGCGGCAACGGCAACTCGCTCATCGAGTACAACAACGGGGCGCTGACGGGCAACGACGCCGACGCGGTCGCGCTGCAGTACTACACCAGTGCGATCTCGCAGGACCGGACCGAGACCGCGTTCTGGTACTCCGGCGCGAAGGCGGCCGCCGAGGCGTACACGCTCCTCGGCCAGCCGGCGAAGGCCGCCGAGATGACCGCGATCGCGGAGAACATCCGCACCGCGATCCTGACCCGGTTGTGGGACGACACACCCGCGGACTCGGTGCCGACCCCGATCCCGGCCACCCGCTCCGCGGGCCAGGCCGGGTTCGGCAACGCGATCGGCCTGAACGGCCCGCACCCCAACCAGAACCTGACGATGCCCGCGGGACTCGTCAGCGGACTGACCGACTTCACCGTGGCGACCTGGGTCAACCTCGCCGCGACCACCCAGTGGTCGAGGGTCTTCGACTTCGGCTCCGGCCCGACCACCAACATGTTCCTGACCGTGAACGCGGGCACCGGGCCGCGGTTCGCCATCACCGTCGCCGGCGGCGGCAACGAGCAGCGGATCAACCCGGCGACGCCGGGCCAGCTGCCCACCAACCAGTGGCTGCACCTCGCGGTGACGCTCGCCGGGAACACCGGAACGCTGTACGTCAACGGCGTACCGGTCGGCACCAACCCCAACATCACGCTTCGCCCGTCCAGCATGGGCGCCACGACGCAGAACTGGATCGGCAAGTCGCAGTACGCCGACCCGGGCCTGAACGGCATGGTCGACGAGTTCGCGATCTACTCCCGCGCGCTGAGCCAGGCCGAGGTGCAGGCGTTGACCACGGCACCGGGCAGCGGGGCGGACATCGCGCACTACCGGTTCGACGAGGACGGTGGCGCCACCGCCGTTGACTCCTCCGGCCGCGGCGCCGACGCCACCGTCGCCACCCCGCTCGTGGGCCACCCGGGCAAGGTGTTCAAGCAGCGCAACGTCTCCCGCGACGCGCTGGTGCCGTGGAAGGACCAGCAGAACTTCTCGCCGTTCACCGAAGGCGTCGTCCCGGACACCGCCGAATACAAGCAGGCTCTGCGGTACTACGCGGACCGGCGGGAGTTCCCCATCATGCCGTTCTACACGGCCAACCAGCGGGACAAGGCCGAGGCGGCCACCGGCAGCAACAACTTCTCGAACATCAACTCGACGCTGCAGGCCCAGCTCTACGCCAAGGCGCTGCGGGAGTACCCGTCGCCGTACGTCACCGCGGACATGTACCGGCTGCTGCTGGAGTGGCTCACCTGGGTGCAGTTCGTCGGCGGCGACAACCGGTACCCGGACAACAACGAGTTCTTCTTCAACTGGAACCCGACCACCCGGACGCTCGGCCGGTCCGGCATCCACCACAACATCCTCGGCGCGTACAACTTCATGCTCATCGACGACATCGCCGGGGTCCGGCCGCGCCTGGACGACGTGGTCGAGGTGTGGCCGATCGACGTGGGTTACGACCACTTCGCGGTCAACAACCTGAGCTACCACGGCCGGGACCTGACCGTGGTCTGGGACAAGCCGGGCGACGGCCGGCGGTACTACCCGCGGGCGCCCGAAGGGTACACGGTCTATGTGGACGGACGGCGGGCGTTCACAGTGGACGATCTGGCGCACGTCTCGTGGAGCTCGCGCAACGGTGCAGTGTCCATTCTGGACGGTAGCGACACCGCGGTACTGTTCCGCGCGCCGGTCCGGCTGCCGACCGCGACCGACATCGGCTTGGTGGGCAACGGCCGCGCGGTGGACATGTTCGCCAAGGCCGGCGTGGACCTGAGCCTGGAAACCGGCTGGCTGCCGAACCTCGCCCGGGGCAAGCCGGTGTCCGCGTCGTTCACCACGACCACCCCGACGGTACGGGGTACCGCGCCGGAGTTCGCGGTCGACGGGTACACGATCAGCGGGCTACCCTTCCAGCAGGGCACGTACCTGGCGCGTAACACGATCTGGGGTACCCAGGGCTCGCCCAACGCGCAGGACTGGTTCGAGGTGGACCTGGGCGCGCCCACCCGCATCAACACCGTCAAGCTGTACTTCTTCAGCGACAAGACGTACAACACCCAGTCGAACGGATCCGGTAACACGTACCGGCAGCCGGCCGCGTACACCGTCCAGATCCACGACGGCACCGGGTGGGTCGACGCCGTGGACCAGGTCGCGACGCCGGCCGTGCCGCAGCCGAACCACAACACGGTGGCGTTCGCGCCGGTGACCGCGCAACGGGTACGCGTGCTGATGACCCCGACCACCGGCTACGGCATCGGGCTCAAGGAGATCCAGGTCTTCGATGAGGTCCGGTGCGACCGGACGGTCTCCGGCGGGTACCTCGGCCCGCTGACCGTCACGACCGGCGTGACCTGCCTGGCCGAGGGCGCGATCGTGACCGGTCCGGTCACGGTACTGGCGGGCGCCGGCCTGATCGCGACCGGCGCGACGGTCGTCGGGCCGGTCCGGTCGACCGGGGCGCGGATCGTCCACCTGCTCGGCAGCACGGTCGAGGGCCCGGTGTCGATCACCGGTACCACCGTCCGGGTCGCCGTGGCCGACACCCGGATCACCGGACCGCTCGGCCTGACCGGCAACGTGACCGGGAGCACCGCGATCGTGTTGACGGCCACCGGAGTCACCGGTCCGGTGACCTGCTCGGCCAACGAACCGGCGCCGGTGAACTATGGCCGGTCCAACACCCTGACGGGGCCGGCCACCGGCCAGTGCGCGGCGCTGTGACCATGGGCGGACGGAGGACCGGGAACGGCTGACCTGGCGTCGCACGGCGCCGCGGTACGACCGGGACGATCGCGTTGAGGCCTCGACCGGGCCGCAGTTGGTGCGCAGACGAGTCAGAGGCGGCGCTCGATCGGGAGGCGGGAACGGGTCAGCAGGCCGGCGCCGAGCATGGCGACGAGCGGCACGACCACGAGCGCGACGCCGACGTTCAACCACGGCACGGTGAGCGGGTACGCCGCCGGCGCGGGCCACATCTGTGCCTGCCGCTGGTTGAGCGCGACCAGCACCGCCTCGGCCGCGCCGAGCCCGGCGACCGCGCCGATCAGCGAACCCAGCCCGGCGATCACACCCGCCTGGCTGAGCGAGAGCATCCGGCGTACCCGCGGGGACGCCCCGACGGCGGCGAGCGTGGCCAGGTCCGCCCGCCCGTCGGCGGCCGCCAGCCCGGTGGCGATCGCCGCCGCCCCGAGTGTGATCACTCCGGCGACGACGGCCATCAGGAACAGGGCGAGCCGCTCGGACTCCCCCGGTCCGTCGCGCTCGATCTGTACCCCGTAGCCTTCGCCGATCGCGGCCTGGACCCGGTCCTGCTCCTCGATCGTCGGCATCCGGGTCGTGGTCACCAGCGAGATGGCCGGGTTCGTGGTCAGGCCCAGCGACCGGGCGGTCTCCGCGGTCATCAGGCTGATCGGCACCGGCGTGCGGTTCGGGAGCACGAACCCGGGTGCGGTGACGCTGCGACGTTCCTGCGGTCCGCTCCGCAGCAGCAACGTCACCCGACCGTCGACCAGGTAACGAGGATCGTTGACGACCACGTCTCCGGCGCGCAGGGCCGCCGCGACGGGCGCGGCGTCCGCGGCGGAGAGGTGCAGGGCCGCCGCCGCGGCGGCCTCGTCCACGACGAAGGTCATGCCACCGCCGTCGCTGCTGAAACCGCCGAAGTAGGTGTACCGGTTGGCCGCCTCGTCGCAGCGCCGGTCCTGCCGGGCCGCCCGCTGTTCGGCCGGCGTCGGCTCCCGGATCGCGGCGTACGGGCAAGCGAGCGCCTCCGGCAGCTGCGCCTGGACGAAGCACCTGATCTCGCAGCCGGGCAGGCCGATGTGGTGGATCTCGTCGACCGGCAGGTTCTCCCGCAGCGCCGCGACGACCTCGGACGGCAGGGTCTCCCAGGTCGCCGCCTTACCCTTCGGCCCGGCGCCGAAGCTGAACACGGCGACGTCGCCCGGCTGGCTGAGGGTGCGGTACGCGTCCTGCTCGCGTTCGGCGGTGGCGGCCACGATGACGCCCACCACGAGGCTGCCCACGACCGCGGCCATGACCGCGGAGATCGCCGGTGCCGCGGCGGTACGGTTGCGCGACGTGTCCCGCAATGCGATCCGCGGGGCCAGCGGCAGGATGCGGCCGAGGCGGGCGACGAGGCCGACGATGGCCGGCGTACACAGGACGATCCCCAACTCGACGACGACCAGTCCGATGAGGATGAACCCCCAGTCGATGCGCCAGGCGCCGACACCGGCGATGGCCACGCCGGCCGCGCTCATCGCACCGCCGACGACGACCCAGCGCTTCCGGGAACGGGTGATGCCACGCCGGCCGGCGAGCGAGGCCACGACGTCCTGCCGCGCCGCGATCCACGCCGGCACCAGCGCGGCGAGCACCCCGGTGACGACGGCCAGCACGGCCAGACCGGCGAGCGCTTCGGGGAACACCCGGAAGGCACCGGCCCGGACGTGGGAGGACCGTTCGATCTGCGGGAGCGTCGCCAGCGCGGTGAGGATCCCGAGTGCCACGCCCGCGGCCGCGGCGAGGCTGCCCAGCACCACGCCGTCGGCGAGGACGATCCGGCGCAGGTGCGCCGGCGTACCACCGGCTGCGGCGACCAGGGCGAGGTCGCGCCGCCGGCGGCGGGCACCGACGGCGAGCGCCGGACCGGCGAGCAGGATGATCTCGAGTACCGCTATGCCCGCGGTGAGGCCGATGGCGAGCGCGGCCTCGGTACCGCCGTCGATCACCACCTGGCGGAGGAACGGGGCATCCTCCGGGCCTGGCGGGTGCGCGAGCACGTACCGGGAGACGGCCAGGATGCCGCGCTCGTTGAGCCGCTTGACGTCGTCCCAGGTGAGCGGGCCCGGGGTGGCGACGAGGTAGCGCTGGTCCCGCCGGTCTTCCGACAGTGCCTCGGGCGCCAGCGTGCCCGGGCGCAGGACGATCGTCTCGGCCTGCAGATCGCCGGGGTTCTCGACGAGGCCCACCACCCGCAACGTCCGGCTCCCGTCGGCGAGGCGCACGGTGCCCCCGATACCCACGCCCAGCCGTCGCGCGGCGACCGGCGTCAGCGTCACCTCGTTCCCGGCCGCCGGCGGCCGGCCGGACAGGGAGCGGTAGATCCCGCGGGCCAGCGGGTCGGCGTAGTCCAGCATCCGGGCGTCCAGCGTGCCCACCCCGGTCGCCGTCGCCATCCGCAGCTGGCCGTGCTGGTCGGGGAGCGTGCGGGTTCCCGGTGGGAGGAGGTCGCGCAGCCGGTCGAGGCTCGGCGGGGGCGGTGGCGCCGCGCCGGGCCCGGGCAGGAACACGTCGGAGTCGAACGCCGGCTCGGTCGGGTGCTGGTTCACCGGGCCGTCGTACGGCCACATCACCGCCGCCTGCGCGGTGCCCATCAGCCGGTCGGCCTGCTCGGTGGCGGTGAGCCGGGTGGTGTCGTAGATGACGATGCCGTACGCGACGGCGGCCACCGGTACCGCGATCATCCCGATCACGAGGATCGAGCGGCCCTTGGCCCGGCGTGCTTCGCGCCGGGCGACCCGCAGCGCGGTACGCCAGCCGCTCACCGGCCACCGCCCGGTGTGGTCAGCAGCTCCTCGGGCTGGTCCACCGGGCCGGCCGTGTCGACGATGAGGCCGTCGCGGAGGAAGACCACGCGGTCCGCCCACGCGGCGTGCCGCGCCTCGTGCGTGACGAGCACACCGGCCGCGCCGCTGTCCACTTTGGACCGCAGTAGTCGCAGCACGGCCTCGCCGGTGTGCGAGTCCAGCGCGCCGGTCGGTTCGTCGGCGAGCACCAGCCGGCGATCGCCGACCAGCGCCCGGGCGATCGCGACGCGCTGCTGCTGGCCGCCGGAGAGCTCGTCGGGGAACCGCGGGCCGATCCCGTCGAGGTCCACTTCGGAGAGTGCGGACTCGGCGATGCGGCGGGCGCGGCGGACACCGACCCCGTCGAGCTCCAGCGGCAGCGCGACGTTCTCCGCCGCGGTGAGGCTGGCCAGCAGGTTCAGGTCCTGGAAGACGTACCCGATCCGGCGGCGGCGCAACGCGGCCAGGGCGCGGCGGCTGCACCGGGCCAGGACCGTACCGTCGACCACGACCTCACCCTGGGTCGGCCGGTCCAGCCCGCCGGCCAGGTTCAGCAGCGTCGACTTGCCGGACCCGGACGGTCCCATCACCGCGACCAGCTCACCGGATGACACGGTGAGCGTCACGCCGCGCAGCGCGTGCACCGCCGTCTCCCCCCGACCGTGTACCCGATGGACGTCCCGCACGTCGAGTACGCTCATGCCCTTACCTCCTCCGACTCGTCGGCGGTCGCGACGATCGTCACCGGCGGTGGCGCGTACCGGACGAGGCTGGCCTCGCAGTGATCCAGCCACCGGATCTCCGCTTCCGCCTGGAACAGCATCGAGTCCACGACCAGCAGCCAGGCCAGGTCGGCGGCCCGGTCGATGCCCGCCTTCAACCGCGTGTACTCCTGCAGCGTGCGCATGGTGGCGGCGCGCTGGTTCTGCACGACCGTTCGGACGTCGATGCCGGGGGTGGTCAATGCCAGTGCCAGCTTGATGGCCAGCTCGTCCCGGGGCCGGTCGCTCCGGCTCACCGGGGTGGCGAACCACGCCGCCAGGTCCGCGCGCCCGGCCTTGGTTATCTGGTACGGCCGTTGCCCCGCCTCGTTCTCCGGCAGTGCCCGGACGAGTTCGTCGCGTTCCAGCCGGGACAGGGTCGTGTAGACCTGCCCGATGTTGAGCGGCCAGGTGCCGCCGGTGGACTCCTCGAACGCCGCCCGCAACTGGTAGCCGTACATGGGGCCGCGCTGGAGCAGCGCCAGCAGGCCGTGCTTGACTGACATAGCTACTGAGTATGCATACCCGGTATGGCGACCACAACCCTGAGATGTCCCTGAGCCGTGCGCCTAATTCGGTTGGCCGGCCGGGCGGCGGGGCCTACCGTACGGCGTGGCGCTCCTCCAGATCGGCTTGCAGCACCCGCGCATCAGGCAGGTGCGCGCGCTGCTGCGCAACAACGGGCCGAACCCCGGCCGGTTGCTCGTGGCCGAGGGACTGTGGGCGCACAACGTCCTGCTCGACCTGAACGCCGAGATCGAGCTGTTCCTCTGGTGCCCGGAGGCCGCGTACGCGACCGAGGCGCACACCCGCGTCGCGCAGGTCACCGCGCGCGCCCACCACTCGTACCGGATCTCGCCGCGCGTGCTCGAACACCTCACCGAGCGGGACAGGCCCGACGGCATGCTCTCACTGGTCCGCCTGCCGTCCTGGGACAGTGCGACGATCCCGCTGCGCCGCCAGGCGCTGGTCCTGGTCGCCGACGCGATCGAGATCCCGGGCAACCTGGGTACCCTGCTGCGCAGCCTCGACGCGTGCGCCGGGGACTGCCTGATCCTCACCAACCGGCGGACCCGGCTGAGCCACCCGAAGGTCTTCCGCGGCAGCCGCGGGATGAGCCTGCGCGTACCCACGGTCGACTTCGCCGAGCCGAGCGAGGCGATCGAGTGGCTGAACCGGCGGCGGTTCACCGTGTACCTCGCGACAACGGGTGATGCCGCGGTCCCGTACCGTAGCCTCGATTTCTCCGGTCGGACCGCGCTGGTCGTCGGCAACGAGCGGTACGGCATCTCCCGGCCCTGGCGGGAGCGGGGCTTCACCCAGGTCAGGGTCCCGATGCTGGGCGCGGCCGACTCGTTGAACGTCTCGGTGTGCGCTTCGATCCTGTTGTACGAGGCCCGCGCGCGATCGGCCGGCTGGTAGCGACCACCCGCCCGTCCTATCATGCGCGGAGCGCCCGAACCCGACCGGACTGCCTGGACGAGGTCTCATGAGCATTCGAAGCTGGTCCATCCGCGCCAAGATCTTCCTGCTCGTCGTACCGCCCGTTCTCGCCCTGATCGGGTTCTGGCTGATCGGTACGACCCTCTCCGCGGCCAGCTCCATCAACCTGCTGAACGCGAAGACCGCGGAGGCCGCGATCGTGGCGCCGGGCCGCGCGCTCATCAGCGAGCTGCAGGAGGAGCGCCGGATCTCGGCCGTGGTCCTGGCCGGACAGCGGGAACGTGCGGCAGACCTGCGCGAGCAGCGGAACCGTACGGACGCCGCGGTCGCGACGTTCCGGCGGCTCGCGGCCGGACCGGAGGCCGGCGGGGCGATCACCGACTACGCCGCCCAGCGGGTCGACGACACGCTGCTCACGCTCGACTCGCTGGCCGGGGTCCGTACCGCGGTGGACGGCGGCGCGAGTGACCGGGCCCCGATGATGGCCGGCTACAGCACCGCGATCGCCGCGGTGTTCCAGGCGTTCTACCCGCTGTCCGAGCTGGACGATCCGGAGTCGGGGCGGATGAGCCGGACCGTCTCGGCCCTCGGCTACCTGCGCGAGGTGCTGGCGCAGGAGGACGCGCTGGTCGCCGCCGCGGCCACCGCGGGCCGGTTCACGGCCGGCGACCACAGCCAGTTCGCGCAGACCGTGGGCGCCCAGCGCGGCTTCCTCACCCTCGCGCCGATCGAGCTCTCCGAGGCCGACCGTACGGCGTACCGCACGCTCACCGAAGGCCAGGAGTTCAGCCGGCTGCGCGCGCTCGAGGACCGGCTCATCACCGAGGCCCGCCCGGGTGCGGCGCTGCCGTTCGTGCTGGACGAGTGGCTGGCTGGATACCGTCCGGCGAGCGACGCGCTGCGTGGCTTCGAGGACACCGTGGCCCGGTCGCTGGCGGCCCGCGAGGACACCGTCGCGGTCACGTACTACTGGCGGCTCGGGGTCACCGGGGTGGCCGGCCTGCTCGCGATCTTCTTCTCGCTCCTGGTCGCGGTCCGGGTCGGCCGCTCGCTCGTGCGCCGGCTCGGCGGGCTGCGCGGGTCCGCGCTCGAGATCGCGTACCACCGGCTGCCCGACGTGGTCCGCCGGCTGCGGCGTGGCGAGGAGGTGCCGACCACCGACACGACGACCGCGCTGGAGTTCGGCGGCGACGAGATCGGCCAGGTCGCGCACGCGTTCAACGACGTGCAGCGCACGGCCGTGGAGTCCGCGGTGCAGGAGGCGACCCTGCGCAAGGGCCTCAACGAGGTGTTCCTCAACATCGCCCGGCGCAGCCAGACCCTGCTCCACCGGCAGCTCACGCTGCTCGACCGGATGGAGCGCCGCACCACCGACCCGGACGAGCTGGAGGACCTCTTCCGCGTCGACCACCTGGCGACCCGCATGCGGCGGCACGCGGAGGACCTGGTGATCCTGGCGGGTGCGGTACCCGGCCGGGGCTGGCGCCAGCCGGTACCGCTGGTCGACGTGATCCGCGGCGCGGTGTCCGAAGTGGAGGATTACGCGCGGGTGAAGATCCTGGGCGTACCGGACGCCGCGCTCTCCGGCCGCGCGGTCACCGACGTCATCCACCTGCTCGCCGAGCTGCTGGAGAACGCGACGTCCTACTCCCCGCCGCACACCCGGGTGCAGGTCACCGGCGAGCTGGTGCCGAACGGGTTCGCGGTCGAGATCGAGGACCGCGGGCTCGGTATGACGCTCGACGAGATCGAGCGGGCCAACGCCCGGCTCCGGCATCCGCCGGACTTCGACCCGGCGAACAGCGCCCGGCTCGGCCTGTTCGTGGTCGCGCTGCTGGCCGCGCGGCTCGGCGTCAGGGTGACGCTCCGGCAGTCGCCGTACGGTGGGGTGGCCGCGGTCGTGCTGATCCCGCCGGACCTGGTCGAGGAGGCGCCGCCGCTCGCGGTCGGCCACCGGCCCGAGGTGGAGCGGCTGCCCCAACCGGTCACCCGCGTCGCCGTGCCCGGCCAGCGGGCCATCGGCGCGCCGCCGGTGGTCGATCTGGCCTTCACCGGGGTGGCGCGGCACCGGCCGGGCCATCCCCCGGCGCCACCCGGGCCGCCCACCGCGCCGCCACCCGCGCCGCCACCCGCGCCGCCCGCTCCCCCCGCGGTGCCGCCGGTGGTGGCGCCGCCCGCCCCACCGCCCGTGACCGCCTTCCCCGATACGGTGATGGCGACGGTACCGCTGACCGCGGCGCCACCCGCGCCAGCGACCGGCGAGCTCACCGACGACGGCCTGCCCCGGCGGATCCGGCGGCACGGCCGCACCGGGAACGACCCATCCACAGTGGAGGGTGAGACCCTGGAAGGCCAGGTCACGCAGCCGCTGCCGGCACGCCCGCCGGAGGAGACGCGGGCGATGATGTCGGCATTCCAGGCCGGGCTCGCGCGCGGCCGGCAGGACGCTGAGACGCAGTCCCGGCAGGACGGAGAGGCGTGATGGCGCAGACGACCAGCCGTACCGGCAAACTCGACTGGCTGCTGGACGACCTGCTGGACCGGGTACCGACCGCCCGGCACGCCGCGGTGCTCTCCGCGGACGGCCTGCTGACCGGCGCCTCGGCCGGGTTGAGCCGGGAGGACGCCGAGCACCTCGCCGCGGTCGCGGCCGGGTTCCAGAGCCTCGCCCGCGGTGCCGGACGGCGGTTCGGCGGCGGTGCGGTCCGCCAGACGATCGTCGAGATGGAGTCCGGCTTCCTCTTCGTCACCGCCGCCGGCCACGGTGCGTGCCTGGCCGTGATCGCCGCGCCGGACTCCGACATCGGGGTGATCGCGTACGAGATGGCCATGCTGGTGATCCGGGTCGGGCAGGCCCTCTCGACGCCGTCGCGGCCGGTCGCCGCGTCGCCCGATGTGGGGTGAGAACCCGCACGACTGGCTGGATGCCGACGCCGGTCCGGTCGTGCGGCCGTACGCGCTGACCGGTGGCCGGGGTCGATCGGTACCCGGGCTCGACCTGGTCGCGTACGTCGTCAGCACCGCCTTCGGCCTCGACCCGATGCTCTACCTCCTGCCCGAACACCGGCAGATCCTCAGCCTGGCCCGGCAACCGGTCTCGGTGGCCGAGCTCGCCGGCCGGCTGAACCTTGCCCTGGGCGTTGTCCGTGTCCTGCTGGGTGACCTGCTGGCCGAGGGACTCATTACGATGCACGAGCCGCAACACGCGACAACGGAACCGGACGACCCGACCCTGGAGGCGGTGATCAATGGACTCCGCGCACTCTAACAACGGCACGGTCCCCCGCGCCTTGAAAGTGCTGGTCGCGGGCGGGTTCGGCGCCGGCAAGACCACGCTCGTCGGCGCGGTCAGCGAGATCCTGCCGCTGCAGACCGAGGAGCGGTTGACCGACGCCGGCACGGACATCGACGACCTCCTCGGCGTCGAGGAGAAGATGACCACCACGGTCGCGCTCGACTTCGGCCGTATCACCATCAACGAGCAGTTGGTCCTCTACCTCTTCGGTACCCCGGGTCAGGAGCGCTTCTGGTACCTCTGGGAGGAACTGGCGCTCGGCGCACTCGGTGCGGTCGTCCTGGCGGACACCCGCCGGCTGGCCGACTGCTTCCCGTCCGTGGACTACTTCGAGCGCCTCGACATGCCCTTCCTCGTCGCGGTGAACTGCTTCGACGGCGAGCGGCAGCACCAGCCGGACGCGGTCCGCCGGGCGCTCGATCTGGATAGCCGGGTGCCGGTCGTGCTGTGCGACGCGCGGAAGCGAACCTCGGCCCGGGACGTCCTGATCCTGCTCATCGAGCACGTGCGCGCGGTGCGTTCCGCCACCCGCAGCACCGGCACCACCCGCACGATTTGAAATATTGCTATTTTTCGATGTCTCTGTCTAGGCTGCCGGGAACGAGGCGCCCACAAGGTGTCGCCGAAGTGCCGCCACTCCACATTGGAGGTTCCCATGGTTGTCTGGCGCAGGATTCTCACCGCCGCGGTGACCGCGCTCGCCGTCACGCTGGGCGGGATCGCGGTCACGTCCCAGGCCGCGTACGCCGGTGACGTGAGCCCGCAGGTCGTCGGCGGGACGCGGGCCGCGCAGGGCGAGTTCCCCTGGATGGTCCGGCTCTCGATGGGCTGCGGTGGCGCGCTGTACACCCGGCAGATCGTGCTGACCGCGGCGCACTGTGTCGGCCGGACCGGGCCCACCACGACCATCACCGCGACCCTCGGCGTGGTCGACCTGCAGTCGCCGTCCCGGATCCTGATCCGGTCGACGTACGTCTACCGGGCACCCGGCTACGACGGCGACGGCCGGGACTGGGCGCTGATCAAGCTGGCCAGCGCGGCCAACCTGCCGACGCTGGCGATCGCGACGACGACGGCGTACAACAGCGGCACGTTCACCGTGGCCGGCTGGGGCGCGACCCGCGAGGGCGGCGCGCAGCAGCGCTACCTGATGAAGGCGCAGGTGCCGTTCGTCAGCGACGCGAGCTGCCGGCAGTCGTACCCGAGCCTGATCCCGGCCGAGGAGATCTGCGCCGGCTTCCCGCAAGGCGGCGTGGACACCTGCCAGGGTGACTCGGGTGGGCCGATGTTCCGCCGGGACGCGAACAACGCGTGGATCCAGGTGGGCATCACGAGCTGGGGTCGCGGTTGTGCACGGCCGGGCTTCCCCGGCGTCTACACCGAGGTGAGCACGTTCGCCTCGGCGATCGCGGCCGGGGCGGCGAGCCTGCCGTAGCCCCTGTTCGGTCGTGCCGGCCGGATCTATCGTGATCCGGGTGAGGGTCGTCGACCTGGATCAACCCGACGAGGTGCTGGACGCGGTCTACGGCGAGGTGCTGACCCCGAGCTTCCCGCCGGCCGAGCTGTGCACGGTGGAGGGCATGCGCGCCGGGATGCCGGCCGGGATCACCACGGTCTCGGCCGTGCTCGACCCGGATGGGCGGCCGGTGGCGGCCGCGGTCGGCGACTGGTCGGAGGCGAGCCGGGTACAGCTGCTGTCGTACCTGGCTGTGCTTCCCGCCTACCGGGGCGCCGGCCACGGCGGCCGGCTGCTCGCGCACGTGCTCTCGCGCTGGCGCACGCTCTACCAGCCGTGCGCGATCGTCGCCGAGATCGAGCACCCGGCCGCGCACGAGGCGAGCGAGGCGTACGGTGACCCGACCGCCCGGGTGCGCTTCTACGCGCGGCACGGGGCGGTGGCGCTTGACCTGCCGTACTTCCAGCCGGCGCTGCGGCCCGAGCTCGGTCGGTGGTACGGGATGCTGCTGATCTCCCTGCACTGCGACCCGGAGCTCGCCGGACCGGTTGCGGGCAGCTACGCCGGGGAGCCGCTCCGGCGGTTCATGGTCGAGTACCTGGAACTCGCCGAGGGTGGCGTCCCGGGCGATGCCGCCGCGATCGCTCTGCTGGCCGCGATGGACCGCGCGGACGGCATCCCGACACTCCCGCTGGACGACCCGGCGCGGCTACCGCTCTCCCGGGCCTGAGCGCACCCAGACCCGGCGTGGGACGCGGATCAGCCGCCGCCGCGGCGGTTGGTCCACTGGCGCGGCCCGCCGCCGAGCTTCTGGTGGCCGGTGATGTGCGCCTTCGTCTTCGACTCGACCGGCTTGCGGCCCTTGGCGTGCGCCCGCCGCTCGGCCCGGTTGAGGGGCACCTCGGCGGCGTCCGGCTCACCGGTCTCGGCGGCCGCGGTGTCAGGGGTACGGCGGTCGGGCATATCAATCTCCTCCGGGTTTGCGATGGGACTCGTGTCCGGCAGGGCCACACAGGGCCGGCGCGGCGGAAACGCACGCGCGGGAATGTCCTCAGAGGATCATGTTTACGAGGTTAGCAGCCCGTCCGGGCGCTCCGCACGTGCTATTCACCCAGGTCTGCCGGTACGCCATCCCCATGACGCCACCCTGACGCGGCCGTTACCGCCCGGTGCCACCCTCGTCGCGGCCGCATGAGGGCGGCCCCGAGCGATGGGGAGACAAGAGGTGACCACCTCGTACCGGCGCAGCCGGCTGCTGGTTCCCGTGCTGGCGCTCGTCGTTGTCGTGCCGCTGACCCCATGGTCACGCCACGGTAGGCACTCGGGCGCGACCGCGGCGCCGGACCAGCGTGAGACCGCCGGCGATGAGGACGGCGAGTGCCGCGCCGCCGGCGACCCACGGCAGCGCGGCGGCCGTGCGTGCGCGACGGACCAGCAGGCCGTCCATGTCCGTCGCGCACAGCGCCGGCGCCTGGGTACCCTCGGGCAGCCCACAGGCGGTGACCGCCACGGTGTCCGTGGCGCCGAACGACGGGCCTACCGTGGCGCGAAGCTCCACTGTGGACTCCCCGTTCGCGGGTACCACCATCGGCCAGGCGACCACGCCGGCCGAGTGCCGGGCGGCCGCGTTCACCAGTACGCCGGTCGCCTGGACGTCGGTGACCCGTACGTCGTCGAGCATCGCGGGTGCGGCCACCCGTACGGTGATCTTTTGTGCGGCGGTGCCGTCGTTGCGTACCGTGATCAGGTAGCGCACCGGCTCGCCGAACGCGACCGAGTCGAGGTCGTTGGTGACTCCCATCGACAGGCCGGCCGACGGGCGGTCGACCGGCGCCTTGTCCGCCGGCGCCGCGGGCGGGGCGGGGGACGGTGCCGCGGGCGAGGCGGGGACCGGGTGCGCGGCGGCGGCCGGCGCGACCCCCAGCGCCAGCGCGGCGCACGCTACCACGACTGCTCGCACGCGGACCTCCCCGACGCGACCCCAGCATAATGGTGCAAACCTCGCAATCATACCGAGCCCCGGGGGTGCAATTCCGGGAAAGTGCTGGAGTGATCGATCGCGTCCAGCACTCTCCCGGAACCTGCGCTCAGAAGGGGGACCAGAGAGCCGGTACGTTCGGCGGTTCCCAGCCGGGCAGCGAGGTGTGGCCCTGCCGGCACTCGTAGTTCCGGCCGGCGTAGCTGACGCGCGCGCCCGGCGGGTACGCCGTGTACGGAGCCCAGGCCGGGAACTGTCCCGGCGGCGAGGGCGATGTGGTCGGGGGCGGGGGTGACGCCGTCGGCGGCGGGGGTGACGCCGTCGGCGGCGGGGGTGACGCCGTCGGCGGCGCGGTACCGAAGATCACATCCGAGCAGGTGTAGAACGCCTCGGGACTGTCCGAGCGCTGC
>Ga0209481_10000057_pt1 | contig 54509 bp, 48 predicted proteins | sample SoiMetdeltSBSDD3_FD_187598 | JGI IMG/M metagenome (GOLD analysis project Ga0209481, IMG submission 187598) | Bulk soil microbial communities from a Populus tree surrounding site in Tennessee, USA - Soil MetaG P. deltoides SBSDD3 (SPAdes) (version 2) | ecosystem: Environmental > Terrestrial >...
TCAAGCGGGACCTACAGGCGGCCAAGGACGAGGCCGCGCAGGTCAAGCAGCAGCTGACCGGTACCCAGAACGACCGCGACGAGCAGGCGCGGCAGAAGGCGATCATCGCCAAGTGCATCAACCTGCTGTTCGAGGCCGGGCGGGACGGGCGCGTCACCACTTCGGAGGAGAACGCGGTCAACGCCGCGTGCGAGGAAGCGGACAAATACCTGTAGTCCTGGAACGCCGTCAAGATCCGCGCAACGTCGGGTGGACAGGGCCTACGCGCGGTGGTCGTAGGCCCCCCATCTCGACGAGGGTGAGTGGATCTTCCGGTCAGGAGACGAGCCGCGAACGGTCGGGCAGCGCGGTGACGCCGGGTGGCGGCAGGCCTGCGGTCGAGGCGAGCAGGGCGCACCAGGCCAGCACGTGCGGCTCCAGGTCGTCGTCGAGCGGGGTCCAGGAGGCACGGATCTCGACGTCGGCCGCGGTCGGCGGGCCGGCGAGGTCGCCGAACCGGGTCGACATGGTCTGCGTGACCGTCCCGCCCAGCGCCACGTACGACGCGCCGTGCGCGTCCAGCGCATCGACCAGCCAGCTCCAGCCGACGGCGGGCAGCAGCGGGTCGGCGGCGAGGTCCGGCTCCAGCTCCGCCGTGACGTACGTCACCAGCCGCATCGTCCCGTCCCAGGCCTCGTGCCCGGCCGGGTCGTGCAGCAGGATCAGCCGGCCGGTGGCGACGTCCTCCTCGTCCGGGGCGTTCGGCGAGCCGACGACCACCGCGCCCATCGCATGCGCGTACGGTGCCAGCCGCTGCGGCGCGGGTACCTCTTCCAGCAGGATCTCGGGCCGGACCCGGACCGCCTGCAGGCTGATGACGGCGCGGGCGAACGTCTCCGGGACGACGGTCGAGTGCGCCATGCCTAGCAGCCTATGGCGCGCACGCCGTTGGCGCCGGCACCGGCACGCCGCCAAAGGCCGGCATGCGACCATGACCCTCGATGACTGACACCACTGCACGCAACAGCGACGATTCGCCCGATTCTGTCTTCATCCGGGCGTGCCGCCGCGAGCCGGTCCGGTACACGCCGGTGTGGTTCATGCGCCAGGCCGGGCGGTCGCTGCCGGAGTACCGGGCGATCCGCGCGGGCATCCCGATGCTGGAGTCCTGCCGCCGTCCCGAGCTGGTCTGCGAGATCACCCTGCAGCCGGTGCGCCGGCACGGCGTCGACGCCGCCATCCTGTTCAGCGACATCGTGGTACCGGTGGCGGCGGCCGGGGTCGACCTGGACATCACGCCCGGCGTCGGCCCGGTGGTCGCCGAACCGATCCGCGATGCCGCGGCGGTCGAGAAGCTCGGACCGCTCGAGCCGCCCGGTATCTCCTATGTGGACGAGGCGGTCCGGCTTACCGTCCGCGAGCTCGGGCCGACGCCGCTGATCGGCTTCGCCGGCGCGCCGTTCACGCTCGCCAGCTACCTCGTCGAGGGCGGCCCGTCGCGGACGCACGCGAGGACCAAGGCCCTCATGTACGGCGCCCCGGACGTCTGGCACGCACTCTGCGACCGGCTGGCCGGCATCACCCTGACGTTCCTGCGGGTACAGGTGGACGCCGGGGTCTGCGCGGTGCAGCTGTTCGACTCGTGGGCCGGAGCGCTCTCCGAGGCCGACTACCGCCGCTTCGTCCTGCCGCACTCCACCAAGGTCCTCAGTGGACTGTCCGCGGTGCCGCGGATCCACTTCGGCGTCGGTACCGGCGCGCTGCTGACCGCGATGGGCCAGGCCGGCGCCGATGTCGTCGGGGTGGACTGGCGTACCCCGCTCGACGTGGCCGCACCCCAGGTCGGGGGCCGGGCGGTCCAGGGCAACCTCGACCCGTGCGTGCTGCTCGCGCCGTGGGAGGTCGTCGAGGCCGAGGTGCGCCGGGTCCTCGCCGAGGGCCGGGCCGCGCCCGGGCACGTCTTCAACCTCGGGCACGGCGTGCTGCCGGAGACCGATCCGTCGGTGCTCACCCGGGTCGTCGAGCTGGTCCACCGGGTCTCAGCGGCCCCGGGCGTGCAGGCGTAAGGACAGCCAGGATCCGTCGCCGTACCAGCCGCCGTCGACGGAGAGCGTGATCCCGTTCACGAACCCGCTGCGCTGCGGGTCGGCCAGGAACGCCACCGCCTGCGCGACGTCGTCGGGCATCGCGAACCGGCCCAGCGGTACGTGATCGGTGATGTCGGTGTCCACGTAGGCGCCCTCGGCCTGGGACGCGTCGTCCATCTCGGTCTTGACCCAGCCCGGGCAGACCGCGTTGACCCGGACCCCCCGGCCGCCCCACTCCGCGGCGAGTGTCCGGGTCAGCCCGACCAGGCCGTGTTTGGACGCGTTGTAGGCGGCCCGGTCGGCGACACCGCGCAGTCCCGCGACCGACGCGATGTTGACGATCGCGCCCGAGCCCGCGGCCAGCATGGCCCGGCCGAAGACCCGGGACAGCAGGAACGGGCCGGTCAGGTTGACCTCCAGCACCCGCCGCCAGAGATCCGCCGAGGTCTCCTCGGCCGGCGCGATGGCCGCGATGCCCGCGTTGTTGACGAGCACATCCGCCCGCCCGTAGGCCTCGTACACCGCGGCCGCCAACCGGTCCACATCCGCCTCGCTGGTCACATCGCCGGTCACCGCCAGCGCGGGGAACCCGATCGGCTGCAGGTCGAAGAGCGCCAGCGCGTACCCCTCGGCGGCCAGCACCTCAGCGGTCCGGCGGCCGATGCCCTGGGCGGCCCCGGTGACCACCGCAACTCGTTGGTCGGTCATCCGCATAGGCTAGTGCGGTGGCCGAGCCGACAGTCGCTGTGATCGGTGGGGGAGTCTCGGGGTTGGCCGCCGCGCTGCGCGTCCGGGACCGGCTGCCGATGTCCCGCGTGATCGTGTACGAGTCGAGCGCGCGCCTCGGTGGCAAGCTCTGCACCGCGTCCGTGGGCGGCACGCGGATCGAGACGGGCGCCGAGGCGTTCCTGGTCCGCGACCAGGCCGGCGGGGACAGCGCGGCCGTGGCCCTCGCCTGGCGCCTCGGCCTGGGCGACTCGCTGGTCCACCCGCAGACCGTACCGCCGGGCCTGTTCGTCGACGGCGAGCTGCGCCGGCTGCCGGGCGGCACGCTGCTCGGGGTACCGTCGGATCTGTCCATGTTGGATGGTGTCGCCGTGCCGGCCGCGGAGCGGGACTCCGACGCCGGCCGGCCGCTGCTGGCCGACGGGGAAGACGTCGCGGTCGGCGAGCTGGTGCGGGCACGGCTGGGCGACCAGGTCGTGGACCGGCTGGTCGACCCGTTGCTCGGCGGGGTGTACGCCGGCCGGGCGGACCGGCTGTCGCTGGAGGCGACGGTACCCGCGCTGGCCCGCGAGTGCCGCGTACGGTCCACACTGGTCGGTGCCGCCCGCGCGGCGATCGCCTCGTCCGCCGCGCACCGCGGCGGGCCGGTATTCGCCACCATCCACACTGGACTGTCCTGCCTGGTCGACGGGATGGCCGCGGCGCTCGGCCCGGTCGAGTTGCGGCTGGGCGCGCCGGTACGGGAGCTGTCGCGGACCGCGACCGGGTGGCGGGTGACCAGCGGCCCGGCGCCCGCGCCGCGGGCCGACGAGGTGGACGCGGTCGTGCTGGCCGTGCCGGCCCGACCGGCCGGCCGGCTGCTGGGCGCGATCGTGCCGGCCGTGGAGTACGCGAGCGTCGGGCTCGTCACGCTGATACTGCCGCCCGTCGAACTCCCGGACCTGTCCGGTTTCCTGGTGCCGGCCACGGAGGGGTTCGCGGTCAAGGCGGTCACGTTCTTCTCCCGCAAGTGGGGGCACTACCAGCAGCCGGTGGTGCGGGCGTCGCTCGGCCGGCACGGCGAGCCGGAGGTACTGCAGCGTTCGGACGCCGAACTCGTCGGGCTGGTCCGCGCTGAGCTGGCCACGCTGCTCGGCCGGCCACTGCCGGCGCCGGTCGAGACCCTGGTGAGCCGGTGGGGTGGGGCGCTGCCGCAGTACCCGCCGGGGCACGTCGCCCGGGTCGCCGCGATGCGGTCCGCGCTGCCGCGCGGTCTGGCCGTCGCCGGGGCCGCCTACGACGGGGTGGGCATCCCGGCATGCATCCGATCCGGCACCGCGGCCGCCGACCGGATCGTGGGAGAATGCCTCGCATGACCACGAATGCCGCGCGGATCCGCGAGCTGAACGACTCGATCCGGTACACGATGTGGTCCGTCTTCCGGGCCGCCACTCTGCTGCCTGCTCTGCGCGAGGAGCTGGCCGTCGAGGTCGACGCGCTCTTCGCCCAGCTGGCGCAGAAGGACGTGGTGGTCCGGGGGACGTACGACGTGGCCGGGCTGCGCGCCGACGCCGACCTCATGGTGTGGTGGCACTCGCCGTCCAGCGACGACCTGCAGGAGGCGTACGCGCTGTTCCGCCGCACCGCGCTCGGCCGGCACCTGACCCCGGTGTGGTCGCAGCTCGCGCTGCACCGGCCGGCCGAGTTCAACAAGAGCCACGTCCCGGCGTTCCTGGCCGGCGAGGAGGCCCGGGCGTACCTGTGCGTCTACCCGTTCGTGCGCTCGTACGAGTGGTACCTGCTGCCGGACGAGGACCGGCGGGACATGCTCGCCGAGCACGGGCGGCAGGCGCGGGGCTACCCGGACGTCCGGGCGAACACGGTGGCGTCGTTCGCGCTCGGCGACTACGAGTGGATGCTCGCCTTCGAGGCCGACGAGCTGCACCGGATCGTGGACCTCATGCGGGACCTGCGGGCGTCGCGGGCCCGCCGGCACGTCCGCGAGGAGGTGCCCTTCTACACCGGCCGCCGCCGCCCGATCTCCGACCTGGTCGCCGCGCTGCCCTGACCGGTTCCGGTGATCACCCCCTGGCGATCGTGGCGCCGGTGGCGGGTCACGGCGTGTCGTACCGCTGACCCCATGATCACCGTGGCTCCAGGCTGAGGCTGATCGAGTTGATGCAGTACCGGGCGTTCTTCGGGGTGTACCCCTCGCCGTCGAAGCGGTGTCCCAGGTGCGAGTCGCAGCGGGCGCAACGCACCTCGGTCCGTACCGTACCGAGGGAACGGTCCTCGACGTACCGGATCGTGCCGGGGATCGCCTCGTCGAAGCTGGGCCAGCCGCAGTGCGAGTCGAACTTCGTATCACTGCGGAAGAGTTCGGCGCCGCAGGCCCGGCAGTGGTAGACCCCGGGCGTCTCGGTGTCGACGTACTCTCCGGTCCACGGTGCCTCGGTGCCGGCCTGGCGCAGCACCCGGAACTCGGCTGGACTCAGCCGCACGTGCCACTCGGCCTCTGTCGTCGGCAGCTCACTGGTCATGCCTCAACCGTACGACCGGCCGGTTACCAAGCGGGAACGGTTTCGTTGGGCACGGCGTGCGACCCCGCCTTGATCCGAACCCGACCGCGCTGGCCCGGTACCGGCCGACGCCGCTACAGGCGGCCATCTGGGGTGCGTGGCGGGGCCTGGCGGCCGGCTCCGCCCTCGCGGTTGTGCTGGTCGCGCTCGCCCTGGCGATGCGGCCCGGCGGCTGGGGCGTGGCCGCCGCGCTGGTCGTGCCGGCGACCGCCGGGGTGGTGGTCGGGGCCGCCGCCGGCCTGGTGCGCGGTCCCCGGGTCGGGGTGGACGCGGACGATGTCGGGCTGCGCCTGCGCCCGCCGGCACCGCCCGGGTTCATCGGCTGGACCGAGGTCGCGGACATCCGCGCGGAGCGGCGCGGCGCCCGTACCGTGATCGCGGTCTACCTCGACTCGGGCCTGGTGTCCCCGTTGCGCGCGCCGTACCACGGGCGCTGGCTGAGCGCCGATCCGCAGTTCGAGCGGAAGCTGTTCGCGCTGCGCAACCTGTGGGAGACCCACCGGAGCTGGGGTCCGCGCTAGGGACCCTGGCGTAGGGTTCGGTCATGGCGAAGGCGACGGTCGTCGAGGTGGAGGTCGCCGGGCGGACGGTACGGTTGTCAAACCCGGACAAGGTCTACTTCCCGGAGCGTGGCTACACGAAGAGGGACGTATTCGAGTACTACCTCGGCGTCGGCGACGGCATCATGCGAGCGCTGCGCGAGCGGCCGACCACGCTGCAGCGCTTCCCGGAGGGCGTCGACGGGGAAGCGTTCTACCAGAAGCGGATCCCCACCCGGGGGGTGCCGCCGTGGGTGGAGACCGCGGAGATCAAGTTCCCGAGCATGCGGACGGCCGTGGAGCTGTGCCCGACCGATCTCGCGCACGTCGCCTGGGCGGCGCAGCTGGGCACGGTCGTCTTCCACCCGTGGCCGGTCCGGCGCGACCACGTGGACAACCCGGACGAGCTGCGGCTCGACCTCGACCCGCAGCCGGGTACCGACTTCGCCGACGCGGCGGCCGTGGCGGCGGAGGTCCGCGCACTCCTCGACGAGCTGGGCTGGGTCGGGTTCCCGAAGACCTCCGGCGGTCGGGGCGTCCACGTGTACCTACGGATCCGGCCACAGTGGACATTCGTCGAGGTACGCCGGGCGGCGATCGCGTTCGCCCGCGAGGTCGAGCGGCGCGCCCCGGACCGCGTCACCACCGCGTGGTGGAAGGAGGAGCGCGGCGAGCGCGTGTTCATCGACTTCAACCAGATGGCCCGGGACCGCACGATCGCCTGCGCGTACTCGCTGCGGGCCAACCAGCGGGCGACCGCCTCCGCCCCGCTGACCTGGGCCGAGCTGCCCGACATCGAGCCCGACGACTTCGACCTGCGGACGCTGCCGAAACGCTTCGCGGACGTCGGCGACCCGCACGCCGCGATCGACGACGTGGCGCACGACATCACGCCGCTGCTGGAGTGGGCGGAACGCGACGAGCGCAACGGCCAGGGTGACATGCCGTACCCACCTGACCACCCGAAGATGCCCGGCGAACCGCCGCGCGTCCAACCGAGCCGGAAGAACCCCGCCAACTGGGAAAACGGCGGGTAGTCCGACGGACGGCGACCGCACGGCCGGCTGACCGGGCGGGTCACGGCGGGCATCATGGCCGGCATGGATCCATGGCTGCCGTTCCGCCTCGTCTACCGTGGCCTCGTCTGGTTCGCCAACTCGCCGCGCACGCTGTTCGCCGGGTACCTGAGCATGCTCACGGTCGGTGGCGTGCTGTACAGCAGCTTCGAGGACAAGGACTTCGGCGAGTCCCTCTGGTGGGCGGTGGTGACCGCGTCGACCGTCGGCTACGGGGACACGTACCCGCGCACGGGTCCCGGCCGGGTGGTCGCCGGCCTGTTGATCTCGGTGATGGTGCTGCTCGTCATCCCGCTGATCACCGCGCACTTCGCGAGCCGGCTCATCGTGGACGCGGACGCGTTCCGGCACGAGGAGCAGGAGGAGATCAAGAACAACCTCCGGGCGATCCGCGAGATGGTCGAGCAGCTCAACGAGCGGGACAGGTCTGGCCTTTCCTAGGCGGCTCGAGCTCGATCAGGTACTCGTTGACCGCCTCCGTGATGCACCGCGTCGACGGGTACGCCGTGTGCCCCTCGCCCTGCCAGGTGAGCACCACGCCGACGCCGAGCATCTCGGCCAGCTTGGGCGTCTGCTCGTACGGCGTCGCGGGGTCACCGGTCGTGCCCACCACCACGATCGGCGGGGCACCCCGCGCCGCCCCGGTCGGGTACGGATCCCGCTTGCCCGGCCACAGCGAACAGGTCAGCAGCCCGATCGCCGTCGACCCGCCGAACAGCGGGTACTTCGCCCGCCACTCCGACTGCTTGGCCCGGATCTGCGCCACGGTCAGATGCTGGTCGCTGTCCGCGCAGTTGATCGCCGTGTTGGCGTCGAACAGGTTCGAGTAGCGGCCGGACCGGTCCCGCTCGACGTACCGGTCGGCCAGCTCGAACACCCCGTCCGGGTCACCGTCGCGCAGGTCGTCGATGGCGTTGGCCAGGTCCTCCCAGCCCTCCTGGGTGTAGAGCGAGGAGATGACCGCGGTGAAGATCCACCCGGCGGTCGCGGACCGGCCGCCGTCGCCCTCGACCGGCGCGCGGCGGGCCGAGTCGAGCGCGCTGACCACGGCCGCCCGGGCGTCCGGAGCGATCGGGCAGCGGCCCGCGTTGTCGGCGCACCACTCGGTGAAGTTGCCGAAGGCCCGCTCGAACCCCTTGGCCTGGTTCTCCGAGGAGGCGGTGTCGTCCAGCTCCGGGTCGACCGCCCCGTCGAGCACGAAGGCCCGGATGGACTGCGGGAACAGTTGGGCGTACGTCGCGCCGAGCAGGGTCCCGTACGAGTAGCCGAGGTAGGTCATCTTCTGGTCGCCGACGGCGGCGCGCACGGCGTCCATGTCCCGGGCCGCCTGTTCGGTCGAGAAGAGTGGCAGCGCGGCACCGTACTTGCGCTCGCACTCCCGGCCCATCTCGGTCACCAGCGCGACCGCCCCGTCGAACTCGGCCTGGCTGACCGGGTCCGGCTCGTACCCGACCGAGCGGTCGAGCAGCTCGTCCGACCAGCACTTGACCGGGTCGGACCTGCCGACGCCGCGCGGGTCGAAACCGATGATGTCGAACCGCCGGCTCACGTCGGCCGGCAACCCGAGCGACAGGTACATCGCGAGCTGCACGCCGGAGGCCCCGGGCCCGCCCGGGTTCACCAGCAGCGAGCCGATCCGGTCGCGCTGGGACCTCGACCGCGCCCGCAGCAGGGCGATCTCGAAGGCGTCCGGACCGGCCGAGGCACCGGCGGTCCAGTCGCGCGGGACCCGGACCGTGCCGCAGTCGTACTCCACAGTGGACGGCACCCGGCCCAGCACCGTCCGGACCTCGCTCGCGCAGTCCCGCCAGGAGACGGTCGTGGTGGTACCGGTGGCCGGCGGCGCGGCGGAGCGGTCCCGGCGCGAGATCGTGCAACCGGCGGCGACGAAGGCCAGGACAGCGAGCAGGGCCGCGGTGCGGACTCCAAGGCGGCTACGACTCCCGGTCATTCCCGCGAGCCTACGGCGAATCCGGCAGTACCGCGCCGGCGAGGACCCGATCGACATCGAACCGTACCGGTCGCTCCAACTGGTCGTACGTGCACGACTCCGGGGTACGGTCCGGGCGCCAGCGGACAAACGGGGCAGTGTGCCGGATCCGGTCACCCTCCATCCCGCCGTACGAGACCTCGACGACCAGCTCCGGGCGCAACGGCTCCCAGTCGAGCGACTTCTTACCGGTCCACCGGCTCACCGCGCCGGGCATCCGGGTCTCCGGGCTCGCCTGTGCCCAGGACCGCCACGGGTGGCCCGCCAGCGCGTCCTCCCGGTACGGCGCCAGCTCCTCCACCAGCTCCGCCCGGCGGGCGGCCGGGAACGAGGCGGAGACGCCCACGTGGTGCAGGGTGCCCTTCTCGTCGTACAGCCCCAGCAGCAGCGAGCCGACCACCGGCCCCGACTTGTGCCAGCGGAACCCGGCCACCACGCAGTCGGCCGTCCGGGTGTGTTTCACCTTGAACATCAGCCGCTTGCCGGGCGCGTAGGGGATGTGCGCCGGCTTCGCGATCAGCCCGTCCAGGCCGGCGCCCTCGAAGATGTCGAACCACCGCCGGGCCGTCGCCGGGTCAGCGGTGGTGGGCGTGACGTGCACGGGTGCCACCACGCCGCCGAGCGCCTCGGCCAGGATGCCGCGGCGGACCGCGTACTCCCGCTGCACCAGCGCCTCGTCGCCGAGGGCGAGCAGGTCGAACGCGATGAAGTCGGCCGGTGTCTGCTCGGCGAGCAGGTTCACCCGGGACGCCGCCGGGTGGATGCGCTGCTGGAGCTGCTCGAAGTCGAGCCGCGGCGCGGCACCGGACTCCCGGCGGACCACGACGATCTCCCCGTCGACCGCGCACCGGGCCGGCAGCTGGGCCCGGACCTGCGTGACGATCTCCGGGAAGTACCGGGTCAGGGTCTTCCCGCCCCGGCTGGCCAGCTCCACCTCGTCGCGGTCCCGGAAGACGATGCAGCGGAAGCCGTCCCACTTCGGCTCGTAGCTCATCCCCGGCTCCTCCGGGACCGTGGGCACGCTGGCCGCGAGCATCGGCTCGACCGGCGGGTTGATCGGCAGGTCCACAGCGCCAGTCAACCAGACCGGTCCGACAGACCGGTCCAGGTCACAAGATCACTCAGTGGATCACGAAGCCGGACAGCTGCTCGGGCGGTTCGTCGTACACGTCGATCCCGGAGACCTCGGCCTCGCTCGGACCGCGTCCGGCCCAGCGGACCATGCGCCCGACGGCGGCCGGCTCGCCCTCGAAGACCGCCTCGACCGTGCCGTCCGGCCGGTTGCGGACCCAGCCGGCGACCCCCTGGACGGCCGCCATCCGCCGGCAGGTGTCCCGGAAGAAGACGCCCTGGACGAGCCCGGAGACGACCACCCGCTTGCGCACCATGCTCCGACGATAGGGTCGCGGGCAGGACCGTCGAGGTGCACCCCGCCACCGGGGAGCGGTTCGCGGCGCCGGCAACCCTCGCGGACCGCTCCGGGCGGTCGACGACCGTCCGGTGTGGAGCGTCGTACGCTCCGTGGTCCGGCCCGGCGCCGCGGGCTCGCCCCGGGTCCTGCTCGGCGGCGCGGTCCGGTACGCCCGGGCGGACTGTGCGGCCGGCGTGGAGGCGGCAACCTGCCCCGCTGGGTCATGCGTCTGGACCCGCCGGCCCCCGGGCCGGCGCCAGCGGAGCGAGCGCAGAATCACCGCAGGCGACCGCCGGCGCCGGTAGCGTAGGACAAGTGCTCGGCCTCCCGTCGCACGTGACCGCATGCCTGTTCGATCTCGACGGCGTGCTGACCCGTACCGCGGTCGTGCACCGGGCCGCGTGGAAGCAGACCTTCGACGAGTTCCTGCGGACGGTACCGGGGGAGTTCCGGCCGTTCACCGACGAGGACTACAACGCGTACGTCGACGGCCGTCCCCGGTACGACGGCGTCCGCATGTTTCTCGCCGCGCGGGGTATCTCGCTGCCGGAGGGTACGCCGGACGATCCGCCCGACGCCCGTACCGTGACCGGCCTCGGCAACCGGAAGAACGAGGTCCTGCTGCGCCGGCTGCGCTCCGACGGCGTCGAGGTGTACCCGGGGTCGGTGGCCTACCTGCGCGAGGCACGGGAGGCCGGGCTGCGCCGGGCGGTAGTGTCGGCGAGCGCGAACACGCGCGAGGTGCTCGCCGCTACCGGGTTCGGCGACCTGCTGGAGGTCATTGTGGACGGTGTGGTCGCGGTGCGCGAGGGGCTGCGCGGCAAGCCATACCCCGACACGTTCCTGGCCGCGGCCCGGCTGCTGGGGGTGGAGCCGGAGCACGGCGCGGTGTTCGAGGACGCGGTCGCCGGCGTCGCCGCGGGCCGGGCCGGCGGGTTCGGGTACGTCGTCGGCGTCGACCGGGTGGGCAGCGGGGTTGGCCACGCCGACGACCTACGCGCCAACGGGGCCGATGTCGTCGTGGCCGACCTCGGGGACCTGCGGTGATCCGGGAGCGGGCATACCCGGTCGAGTCGTGGCGGGTCCGGGAGACCAAGCTGGACCTCGAGGTGCTGGCCCAGTCCGAGTCGGTGTTCGCGCTCTCCAACGGGCACATCGGGCTGCGCGGCAACCTGGACGAGGGCGAGCCGCACGGCCTGCCCGGCACGTACCTCAACTCGTTCTACGAGCTGCGGCCCCTGCCGTACGCCGAGGCCGGCTACGGCTTCCCGGAGTCGGGCCAGACGATCGTCAACGTCACCAACGGCAAGCCGATCCGGCTGCTGGTCGACGACGAGCCGTTCGACGTCCGGTACGGCGAGCTGCACTCCCACGAGCGCATCCTCGACCTGCGGGCCGGCACGCTGGACCGGAACGTCGAGTGGCGCTCGCCGGCCGGCCGGGTGGTCCGGGTGCACTCCACCCGGCTGGTCTCGTTCACCCACCGGGCCGTCGCCGGGATCTGCTACGAGGTCGAGCCGGTCAACGGACCGGCGCGGCTGATCGTCCAGTCCGAGCTGGTCGCGAACGAGCAGCTACCGCCGACGTCGCGCGATCCCAGAGTTGCCGCGGCATTGGAGGCGCCGCTGGAGTCCGAGGAGCACCTGGCGTACCAGGCCGGCGCGCTGCTCATCCACCAGACCAGGGCGAGCCGGCTGCGGATGGCCGCGACCATGGAACACCGCATCGAGAGCGCGGAGACCCCGGCCGTCTCGACCGAGAGCTTCGACGACTGGGCCCGGACCACGGTGGCCTGCGTGCTGAACCCCGGGCAGCGGCTGCGGATCGTCAAGCTGCTGGCGTACGGCTGGTCGAGCCAGCGCTCGCTGCCGGCGCTCCGCGACCAGGTCGGCGCGGCGCTGGCCGGCGCCCGGCACACCGGCTGGAACGGCCTGTGCGCGCAGCAGCGCGAGTACCTCGACGTCTTCTGGGACGGCGCGGACGTCCGCGTGGACGGCGACCCGGAGGTCCAGCAGGCGGTCCGGTTCGGGCTCTTCCACCTGCTCCAGGCCGGCGCGCGGGCGGAGAACCGGCCGATCGCGGCCAAGGGCCTGACCGGTCCCGGGTACGACGGACACGCGTTCTGGGACACCGAGTCGTTCGTGCTGCCGGTGCTGACGTACACCCAGCCGGCGGCGACCGCGAGCGCGCTGCGCTGGCGGCACTCCACCGTCGACGTCGCCCGCGACCGGGCCCGCACGCTCGGCCTGCGCGGTGCGGCGTTCCCCTGGCGGACCATCCGGGGCCAGGAGTGCTCGGCCTACTGGCCCGCGGGGACCGCCGCGTTCCACATCAACGCGGACATCGCCGACGCCGTCATCCGGTACGTCGACGCGACCGGCGACGCCGACTTCGACCGGGACATCGGGGTGGAGCTGCTGGTGGAGACCGCCCGGCTGTGGCGCTCGCTCGGCCACCACGACCGGCACGGCAGGTTCCACATCGACGGGATCACCGGGCCGGACGAGTACACCGCGGCGGTGGACGACAACGTCTACACGAACCTGATGGCCCAGCGGAACCTGTTCGCGGCGGCGGATGCGGTCGGGCGCCACCCGGACGTCGCGCGCCGGCTGGAGGTGGACGAGGAGGAGGCCGCCTCCTGGCGGGACGCGGCGGCGAGCGTGCACGTGCCGTACGACGAGGAGCTGCGGGTCCACCAGCAGTGCGAGGGCTTCACCCGGCACCAGGAGTTCGACTTCGTCTCGACGCCGCCGGAGGCGTACCCGCTGCTGCTGAGCGTGCCGTATTTCGATCTCTACCGAAAACAGGTGATCAAGCAGGCGGACCTGGTGCTCGCCATGCACTGGCGGGGTGACGCGTTCACCATCGACCAGAAGGGCCGCAATTTCGCGTACTACGAGGAACGCACCGTCCGCGACTCGTCGCTGTCCGCGTGTACGCAGGCGACCCTCGCCGCCGAGGTCGGGTACCTGGAGCTGGCGCACGACTACGTCGGCGAAGCGGCGCTGATGGACCTGCACGATCTCAACCGCAACACCCGCGACGGGATCCACGTCGCCTCGCTGGCCGGCGGGTGGATCGCACTGGTGGCCGGGTTCGGCGGGATGCGGGACCACCACGGCCAGCTGTGGTTCGCGCCCCGCCTGCCGAGCCGGATCAGCCGGCTGGACTTCGCCCTGCTGTGGCGCGGGCTGCGGCTGCGGGTGAGCGTGCGGCCACAGGAGGCCACGTACTACCTGCGGGACAGCCACGACGACGGGGCGGAGATCTCGCTGATGCATTACAGCGCGCCGGCCACGGTCAAGGTCGACGCCCCGGTGACCCTGCCGATCCCGCCGCTACCCGATCCGGGCCCACCACCCCGCCAGCCGTTCGGCCGCGAGCCGCTCCCGCGGCGGGTCACCGGAGCGGGCGGCAGCCAGCACGGATCCAACCCCGGGGACGGCGAGGTTCGCACGGGGTGAGTACCCTCGCCCGGTGTGGACCGCCCACGGTCGTACCTGCCCCGGCCGCTGGACCCGCTCGTCGGTCGCGACGACGCGGTGGAGGCGGTCGCCCGGCTGGTCGGTGAGCACCGGCTGGTCACGCTGGTCGGCCCGGCCGGCTGCGGGAAGACCCGGCTGGCGATCGCGGTGGCCCAGCAGCTCGAGGCGTCGTTCCCCGCCGGCACCCACCTGATCGATCTCACCGACGTCTCTGAATCCACTGTGGACAGCCTTGCCGGCGCGGCGGTGGACGCGCTCCGGCTCGACCGGCACGCCGGCGTGGACCTGACCGACACGCTGGCGGCCGGGTTGACCGGCGCGGACGTACTCGTGATCTTCGACAACTGCGAGCACCTGATCCAGGCGGGTGTGGAGCTGATCTCACGGCTGCTCGGGCGGGTACCGTCGCTGCGGGTGCTGGCGACCAGCCGCCAGCCGCTCGCCGCGGCCGGGGAGCACCCGTGGCGGGTGGAGCCGCTGCCGGTACCGGAGTCGGACGGGAACGCCGCGGACAACCCGGCCGTCCAGCTGTTCCGGCTCCGGTTCCGCCAGCACACCGGCCGGGCGATGCCCGATGTCGACCTGTCCGCGGCGGCCTCGGTCTGCCGGGCGCTGGACGGGCTTCCGCTCGCCATCGAGCTGGCCGCCGGCCGCGCTCCGATCCTCTCCGTGACGCAGATCGACTCGATGCTCGCGGACCGGTTCCGGCTGCTCGCGGACACCCGGCTGCGCGGCCCGTCGCACCACCGGACGCTGCGGGCGGCGCTGGACTGGAGCTACCGCCTGCTGGAGCCGGACGAGCGGGCGATGCTGCGCCGGCTGTCGGTCTTCCGCGGCGGCTGGACGGCCGAGGCGGCCGTCGCGCTCTGGACCGCACCCGAGGCGGCGGGCCGGCTGGTCGAGGGCCTGGTCGACAAGTCACTCGTGGTCCTGGAGGTCCACACCGGACAGACGCGGTACCGGTTGCTGCAGAGCATCGCCGCGTACGGTGCCGAGCGGCTCGCCGCCGACCTGGCCGAGCGCGACGAGTGCCGGGACCGGCACGCCACGTACCACGTCGAGCTGGCCGAGCGCGCCGAGATCGGGCTGCGCGGCCCGCAACAACGGGACTGGCTGCGGATCTTGGCCGTCGAGCACGACAACCTGCGGGCCGCCATGGCCTGGCTCGGCGAGCGGCCGGATGGCGACGGCGACCTGCGGCTCGCCGCCGCGCTGGCGTCGTTCCACCACCTGACCGGCGACTACGCCGAGGGCCGGCGGTGGCTCGGCGCCGCGCTCGCCCGGCGCCCCGGCGCCGCGCCGACCGTGCGTACCCGGGCCTATGCCGGCGCCGCGACGCTCGCCATGCTGGAGTGCGACTACCCGACCGCCGCGGATCTCGCCGCGCGCGGGCTCTCCGGCGTGGACGCCGCACCCGACCGCCCCGAGTACGGCCGGCTGCTCACCCTGCTCGGCGGCATCGAACGGGAACGCGGCCAGTACGACCTGTCGATGGCCCACCTGATCACCGCGCGCGATCACTTCCGGAAACGGGGCGACTCCTGGGGCGCCGGGCGGGCCGCCCAGATGGCCGGCGGGACCGCGTGGTTGGCCGGCGATCTCGAGGCCGCCTCGGAGCTGCTCTGGGAGAGCATCGGGTTCTTCCGGGACCTCGCCGACGACGAGTCGTACGCGTCGAGCCTGACCTTCCTGGGCGGCGTCGCGCACTACCGGGGCGACCAGGTGGCGGCCCGCGCGAACCTGGCCGCCGCGCTCGACCGGTTCGCCGCGCTGGACTTTCCCGAGGGCATCGCGTGGGCGCGCAACCTGCTCGGGCTCGTCGAGCTACGGGAGGGCCGGATCGAGGAGGCGGACCGTCACCTGCGCGCGAGCCTGGCGATCCACCGCCGGGTCGGTGACCGGTGGCGTACGGCCAGCGTGCTCGAGGCGCTCGCGGAGGTACGCCGGCTGCGCGGCGACCCGGCCCGCGCAGCCGCGCTGCTCGGCATGGCCGAGGGGGTGCGCTCGGCGATCGGGACGCCGGTACCGGCGATCGAGCAGGCCGACCTCGCGATGACGGTCGCGGAGGTCCGGGCCGGGCTCGGCACCGACGGATTCGACCGGGCGATCGCGCGGGGCCGGGCGCTGCCGCCCGAGGAGGTCCTCGACGGTCCGCCGGAGCGCCCCGCGCCGACCGCCATGCGCGGCTGAGTCGTGCCGGCCCGGAGCACGCCGGAGCCGGTGCGGCGGCCGCCGCACCGGCTCGTCATTCGGCGTCACGCGAGAGGTACCGCTTACCGGGAAGCCGTGGCTTACCGGAGCGGGGGATCCGTCGGCGACGTGTAGGTGTCGCCGTAGTACCCGCCGATCTTCTCGCGGTACATCGGGTCGGTGTACTTGTCGGGGTCGAACTCGGGAGCCGCCTTGATCTGCTCCTTGGTCCGGTCGACGTACACCTTCCGCTCGGTGTGGTCGACGTGGTTGATCGTGCCGGCCGGGATGAGGACCTTCTTACCGAAGATCCACGGGCCGGTGTCGACCACCAGGCACGCGGCGTTCACCTCGTGACTGGACTCATCGACCTTGCCGATGCTGCCATCGGCGGCCTCGACCTTGTAGCCCGTGATGTCCGAGCCCATAAGGCCCACGTCATCCCGGTAGCTCCATGGGTCGAAGCGCGACTCCGGCATGACATTGCGGGTCGGATCCGGCATGTCAGTCCGTGTCTCCGGATACCGGCTCTCCTGAGGGTCGAGCCTGTCCACAGGACCAGCCTCCTCATTCGATCGACTGCACTTGTCACGTACTCGGCTACCCATCGCGTCGGGAGCCAAACCCGCCAGTCAGTACCGCGCGAACGAACGGATCGGCCGGCGCGGCCCGAACCGTGGTGCGCCGATGCCCGAGGCTTCGAGGAGTGTGCACACCCGGCCGCGGTGTCCGGCGAACGGCGCCAGCAACTCCAGCATCCGCGCGTCGTCGCCGCGTACCTCGCCGGCGAGCGCCCAGGCGACGGTGTTCGGGATGTGGAAGTCGCCGACGCTGACCGCGTCCGGGTCGCCGTACACGGTGCGGACCACCTCGGCGGCCGTCCAGGCGCCGATGCCGGGGATCGCGGTGAGGCGGCGCGTCGCGGTCGTCGCGTCCGGGCACTCCTCCAGCCGGTGCGCGACCCCCGCCGCGCGCCGCAGCGTCTCCGCCCGCCGCTGCTCGACGCCGAACGGGTGGAACACCCAGTACGGCGTCGCCGCGACCGCGACCGGATCCGGCGGCAGCAACAGCCCGGGCAGCGGACCCGGCGCCGGCTCGCGGAAGTGCCGGACCGTCGCCGCGTACGCCCGGTAGGCCTCCTTGCCGGTCACCTTCTGCTCGAAGATCGCCCGCAGCAGCCGGTGGAACACCCGCCCGGACGCGGGCAGCCGATGTCCACTGTGGACCTTCGCGAGCCGGGCGACGACCTGGTGGGCCCGGGCCACCTCCGGGAACGCCGACACGTCGTCACGTAGCCCGGCGACCGCGTCGGCCTGGTCGAGCACCCAGCCGGCGCCGGGCCCGTACCCGTCCGCGCGCAGCGTGGCGCCATCCCGCCGCAGGGTCAGCGTCGCCGGCCCGTCCGGCGTGCGGCTGGCCAGCCAGAACGCCCCGTCCGCGACGCGGGCGCAGGGATCGTGCCGGCCCATCGCCAGCGGGCCGACCGTACCCCCGAAGTCGTACCGTTCCGGGAGCGCAAGCGTTCTCATGCCCGGGCCGCCGCGGCGAGCAGGGACCGGTGCAGGAACCGGGCGTCACCGAGCATCGCGCGCAGGCGCCGTTCCAGGCCCCCGATGGGTACCAGGTTCTGCGGCGCGCGCGGATCCTTGTAGCTCGACGAGGCCAGCCGCGGCAGGGTGACGGCCGAGACGTCGGCGAGCCGGATCGCCTGCTCCGGCGTCAGCTCCAGCGAGCACTGGACCCGGGCGATGCCGGTCCAGGGGGCGCCGGCCGGCCCGGGGAGCCGCAGGTACCACGAGTACCCGTCGTGCAACGCCTGCGCGACGCGGAACACCGGGCTGCGCTCGCCGGGGCGCAGCCCGGTGACCACGCCCGCCTGCGCGGCCGGCAGGTAGCTGCCCTGCTGAGTCTTGATGTACCCGATTGTCCTCGGCAGCGCGCGGCGGGTACGCAACGGACCGTCGACGATCAGCAGATCCTCGTGGTCGCCGGCGCGGGCGCTCTCCGACGTCCGGATCTCCAGGTCGGTCAACGGCGCCTGCACGGCGCGGCCGAGCCGGACCGGGTCGGTGATGTCGACCTGGTGCACCCGGTAGTCGACCTGTCCGGTGGAGAGCCCGGGCGCGGTGCGGCTGGCCGTGAAGAGCCGGCGCTCCACCCGCGCCTCGACCACCTCCGCGCCACCGTCGCCCAGGTCGCAGCGGACCACGCCGGCCGCGAACGAGGCGGCCAGGCCGGGCAGCGAGGAGCCGTCCTCCTCGACCGACCAGAGCGTGGCGTCGCGCCGCTGGACGCCGTCGACGAGGTAGACCCGGCTGGGTGCGCGGACGCCCGCCTTCGGCTGGACCGCGTGCCACGAACCGGCGGGCACCTCGACGCTCAGGTCGATCGTCGCGCTGGTCTCCTTCGACGGCCCGCCCTCGCCCGGCTCGAACGACGAGCCGTACGCCGGGTTCCACGCGTCCACCCACCACCTCATCCGGCACGCTCCCCGCTCATCCGGCACGCTCCACGTAGGCGGTGCGGGCGTCCTTGTGGACCTCGAAGCGGACCGGGATGCGCTCGGCCAGCGCGGGCACGTGGGTGACCACGCCGACCATCCGGTCGCCGCGGGCGGCGAGGTTCTCCAGCGTCGCGGCGACCGTGTCGAGCGTCGCCGCGTCGAGGGTGCCGAAGCCCTCGTCCAGCACGATCGACTCCAGGCTCGCCGCGCCCGCCGACAAGCCGGTCAGCTGCTCGGAGAGCGCCAGCGCCAGGGCCAGCGAGGCCTGGAACGTCTCGCCGCCGGACAGCGTCCTCACCCCGCGGCGCAGCCCGGCGTCATGGTGGTCGACGACGAAGAACTCACCCTTGTCGTGCACCAGGTCGTACTGGCCGCCGGAGAGCTCGCGCAGGGTCTGGGAGGCACCCTCGACGAGCAGGTCGAGCGCCTCCGCGAGGAGCCACCGTTCGAAGTTGTTGGCCCGCAGGTGCCCGGCGAGCGCCCGGGCGATCTGCGCGTCCCGCTCGTGCTCGTCCCGCTGGTCCCGCAGCCGCTGGGTCTCCGCCCGGCGCTCGGCCAGCCGTTCCTGCCCGGCCTGTGCCTTGGTGAGGGCGACGGCGACGGCGCGGACCGGGTCGTCCGCCGCGGGCACGCCGGCCTCCGCGAGCCGTGCGGCCAGTTCCGCGGTCACGGTACCGGCGGCAGCCTCCGCTTCCGCCACCGCGCCGGCCCGGTCGGGGCGGTCCCCGCGCAGCCGCTCCACTTCGGACACCGCCCACCCGGCGAGCTCCGCCCAGGCGCGCGCGAGATCGTCCCGGTCGGCCGGCGGCGGGCCGAGGGAGGCCACCGTGTCCCGGGCCACGTCGAACGCCCTCGCGGCCGTGCGGAGCTGCTCCTCGGCACGCTGCTCGGCGGTTGCCGCTCGCCGGGCCGCCTCGCGCGCCGTGCGTACCGCGGCCGTCGCCTCCTCGCAGGCGGCGGTGAGCGTCGCGATGCCGGCCAGCTCCTGCCGTAGCGATCGGGCCGACGGGGCGCCGGCCAGCCGGTCGTCGAGCTCGGCGAGGCGGGCCGTGAACTGGTCCCGCTTGGCCCGCGCGCCGGTCAGTCCCCGGTCCAGGTCCCGGAGGACGGCATCGCGCCCGGCGACGACCCGGTTCGCCGCCTCCTCAGCCGCGCGGGCCGCCCGGCCGGCGGCCTCGGCCTCGGCGACCGCCGAGGAGTGTGCCGCGGCCGGCAGCGCGGTGACCGGCCGGGTGCACACCGGGCACGGCTCGCCGACGGCCAGGTGGGCACGCAGCGCGGCGGCCCGGTCGGCGGCCTGCGCGTCGGCGTACGCCTGCCGGGCCGCCTCGAGCGTCTGGGTGGCGCGCGCCGCGTCGGCCCTTGCCGCCGCGAGCGCCTCCACGGCCGCCGTGTGCTCGGCCGCCGCCTGAGCGACCGCCTCGCCCAGGGCGGCCTCCTGGGCGCCGAGCGACTCCCGTTCGGCGTACGCGTCCAGCAGGCGTTGCAGCGTCGCCGCGTCGGCCGCCGCGGCAAGCTCGCCGCGGAGCTTGTCCTCCTGCTCCTCGGCGGCGCCGACGGCCGCGCGGGCCTCGGCGGCGGCCAGCCGGGCCGCGGTCGCCGCACCGGTGACCGTCGCCAACCCGGCCGGCGGCCGGACGGCGGACAGGCGGGCGATGTCTGCGTCGAGTGCGGCGAGGACGGTCCGGGCCTCGGCGGCGGTCGCCCGCGCCTCGGCCAGCCGGGGCGCCGCCACCTCCACGGCGGCCGCGACGGCGCGCAGGGCGCTGACCCGCGCCTCGGCACCGGCGAGATCCTCGTCGGAGATGTCGGCGGCGTCGGCGAGCAGCCGGTCGACGGCCGCGAGCTGGGCCTCGGCGGTGGCGGCGAGCGCGCCGGCCTGCTCCCGTATCCGTTCGTAGACGGACAGGCCCAGCAGGTTGACCAGGATCTGCTGTCGAGTGGCCGGCTTCGCGTGCAGGAACTCGGCGAACGCGCCCTGCGGCAGCACCACGCAGGTGACGAACTGCTCGTACGGCAGCCCGACCGCCTCCAGCACCGCGGCCTCCATCTCGGCCGGGGTACCGGCGAGCACCTCGCCCAGGTCGCCCGCGTCGAGCCCACTGTCCAGCTTGGACGGGTCGAAGGTCGCGGGCATGAGCTGGAGCCCGGCCTGGCTGGTGGAGACTCGGCCCTTCCCGTCGCGGCGCACCACGCGGGTCGCCACGTACCGGGCACCGGCGGACTCGAAGACCAGCCGGACCCGGGCCTCGCTCGTCGACGGCGCGAGCGCGTTGCCGATCGCGCGGCGGTCGCCCCAGCGCGGCACGGTGCCGTAGAGCGCGAAGCAGACCGCGTCGAGCACGGTGGACTTGCCCGAGCCGGTCGGTCCGACCAGCGCGAAGAAGTCCGCGTCGGTGAAGTCGATGGTGGTCTCGCCGCGGAATACGCCGAACCCGGCCAGATCGAGCCGCAGCGGCCTCATCCGGAGACCTCCTCGTACAGGCGGTTGAAGAGGTCCTGGACGGCCGGGTCGGCGTGGCCCCGGTCGGCGAGGTAGCTGGCGAACAGATCGCGCGGGGACCGGCCGGCGCGGGAGGCGGTCCGCTCGCCCGGCTCGCTCTGCGCCAGCAGATCAGGGTCGATCCGTACCTCCAGCGCCCTCGGCAGCAGCGCCTGTACATCCTCGCGCAGCCCGGCCCGCGGCTGTTCCCGGACGACCACCCGCAGCCACGCCTCGCCGGTGCCGTCCAGAGTGGACAGTTCGGCGAGCGTGCCGCGGACGGTCTTCAGCGGTACCGCCCTGACCAGCTCGACCGGGCGTACCTTCGCCGGTGTCGCCGCGGTCACCTCCACGATGTTGACCGAGGCGACGTTCTCCTCCTCGCCGAAGTCCACGGCCAGTGGCGCGCCGCTGTAGTGCACCGGGCACGGCCCGGGCACGATCTGCCGCCGGTGCAGGTGGCCCAGCGCCACGTAATGCGTACCGGACGGGAAGATCGTGGCTGGTACCGCGTACGCCTGGATGGTGTGCGCGTCGCGTTCGCCGCCACCGGTCTTCGCGCCTACCACGGTCAGGTGCGCGCTGACGAGGTTGACCGTACCGGTGGACGCGTCGGCGCAGAGCGCGGCGATCATGCGGGCGACGTGGTCGGCGTACGTCTGCGTCGCCTCCGCCGCGGTCAGGTCGAACATCTCGGTCGCGCGGATCGCGTACCGTTGCGACAGGAACGGCAGCGCGACCAGCCGCCACGCCTCACCGCCGGCGGTCACGCCGGTCACCACGTGGTCGGCCGCGGCCCTCACCGTGCCGCGCAGGGTGATCCCGGCAGCATCCGCCCAGGACCGCAGCGCGTCGAGCGCGGCACCGTTGTCGTGGTTACCGGCGATGGCGACGACATCGGCGCCGGTGGCCCGCAACGCGGACAGCGCCCGGGTGACGATCTTCGTGGCGTCCGGGGTCGGCGCCGCGGTGTCGAACATGTCGCCGGAGACGATGACCAGATCCGGTGCCTCCGCCCGGGCCACCTCCACGAGCTCGGCCAACACCGCCAGGTGCTCGTCGACCCGAGACTGTCCTTTGAGGACCTTACCGACGTGCCAGTCGGAGGTGTGCAGGATCTTCACCGGCTGACCTCCGTCGTCAGAAGGGGATGTCGTCGTCGGCGAGACCGCGGGCACCCACGACGGCGAACGGCTCGGCGGACTGCACGATCGAGCGCAGCGAGGCGACGGGGGCGGGCCCGGCTTCGGCGACCCTGGTGGCCCAGGCCGGGAACGGGAACTCCAGGCACAGCGGTACCGGGATGTCCGGCTGGTTGACGAACATCGTGCCCGGCTTGGCGAGCAGCGCGCGCTGCCGGTGCACCTGGGGCAGGAAGCCGTACTCCGGGCGGGCCGCCTCGGCCGGGTCCAGCCGGCCGACCACCTTGACCGCGCTGTTGGTCACGATACGACGCTCCACTTCGGACGCCGTCTGCTGCGCGCCGATCAGGACCACACCGAGTGACCTGCCCCGCTCGGCGATGTCGAGCAGCACCTCCTTGATCGGCGACGAGCCTTCGCGCGGGGCATACTTGTTCAGCTCGTCCAGCACCACGAAGAGCAGCGGGCGCGCCGTGCCGGTCTTCTCCTTGCGCTCGAACTCGGTCTTGAGCGTGACCCCGACGACGAACCGCTGCGCGCGGTCTGGCAGGTTGTGCAGGTCCACGACCGTCACCTGCGCGCTCTCGCTGGTGTTCACCACGTGCGGCCGGCGGCCGGACAGGTCGCCGCGGATGAGCCGGGCGAGGTCCTTCTTGGACGCGATGAGCCGGCGGGCGAACGCGTTGACCGTGCCGAGGCCGACGGCCGAGCCCGTCCACGTGGCGCGCGTGCCGTCGTCGTTGAGCGCGGCCACGATGAAGTCCACCAGATCCGGGTACGAGTGCAGCCTGGTGCCGTCGATCGTGACCGCCCCGTCGGCCGGCTGCGCGACCCGGACCAGGTGGGCCGCCACCGCGTGCACCACCATCGTGTACTGCTGGCGCTCGTCGTCGGCGTCCGCGAAGACGTACGGCAGCAGCCGGTCGGCGCAGAACTCGTCGAGCGTCCAGTAGAACGTGTCCACACCGGAGAGCCGGCTGCTCACGTCGGGCGCGCCGGTCTTGTCGCCCAGCCGGGGCGGGGCGTAGACCCGGACGTCCGGGAACGGCGCGGCGGTGAGACCCAGCCGCTGGTACGCGTCCACAATGGAGTTGTCGAGTCGAGTGTTCGGGTGGTCGAGGAAGAGCAGGTCCTCACCCTTCACATTGAAGATGAGCGCGCGGCTGTTCACCGTGTCCGCTTTGAGGACACCGGACCGGAGCGTGGCGTAGAGCAGGAACGTCGCGAAGCTCGTCTTCGTCGCGACGCCGGAGATGCCCGAGATGGAGACGTGCGCGCCGCGCTGCCCGTCGAGGAAGTCGGCGTTGAGGTAGACCGGTTCGCCGTCGCGGCCGATGCCGATCGGGATCTGCCGTTCCATCCGGTCGAAGTTCAGCGCCGCCGCCCGCAGGTCGCCGGCCGCGCGGTGCACCACCGCGCCGGGCGTCGGCGGTACGTACACCTCCGGGTCGACCCGCGTGGTCGTCACCTCCGCGGCCTCCTGGACCTGTGCGGGCAGCACGCCGTCGGCGATCGCGAAGACGTCCGACTCGAACTGCGCACCCTCGTGCCGCGCGCGGACCTGGGTGACCACGCCGGAGATGCGGACCCGTTCGCCGGCCGGCAGCGTCCGCTCGGTGACCACCACGTCGTCGAGTTGCAGGTAGCTGTCTGGCGAGACAGCCGTCCAGAACTGCAAGGGCGTGGCGTCCGCGGTCCCGAGCACCCGGCCGACAGGCTCCCCGGAGGTCTGCGTCATGGGGACTGACCCTACGCTGTCAAACGCCGCTGACCTGGTTATCCACAGGCGTGTCCACAGGTATGGCGCGCATTACGTTCGGTCGTACCTGAGAATGAGCACCTCACCGGCTGTTACCACGTGCCGTAACTTCATCGTGCGCACGGCGTTATCCACAGGTTGGGGTCCTGCCGTGATGCGGCTCGGGCCCGGCCCCACGAGCAGCGGCGAGATGGTCAGGCACAGCTCGTCGACGAGGCCGGCCGCGGTGAGCGCGCCCATCACGTGCGGCCCGCCTTCGGACAGGACCTGCCGCAGACCGCGCTCGTGCAGGGCGCCGAGCGCGGCACTCAGGTCCACCTCGGTGTCACCGCAGGTAAGGATGTCGGCGACCGGTTCGAGGGCGGCCCGGCGGTCCGCCGGCGCCGAGCGGTGGGTGAGGATCACCGGGCGTACCGGTGCCTCGGCGAGCGCGGGGTGGGTCGGGTCCAGCGCGAGCGCTCCGGAGAGTACGACGAGGGTCGGGTACTCGGCGAAGCCGTGCTGGCGCCGCCAGGTGCGGCGGCGTTCGTCCAGGCGTACCGGCCCGTAGCCCTCCTGACGCAGGGTGCCCGCGCCGACGAGCAGCGCGTCGCAGCGTTTCCGGAGAACACCGAAGACCCGCTTGTCCGCCTCGCCGGACAGACCCTCGGAGTGACCCTCGACGGTGACCGCGCCATCCAGGCTGGTCACGAAGTTGATCCGCAGCCAGGTGGCTGCGGACGGTTCGTAGAGCGAGGTGAGCGCGTCGTCGTCCAGCGCGCCGAGCGCCGCGAATGTGGGCTCTTCCACCTCATTCACCCGCGCGTCCGGTCGCGGGCGGCGTCGGGGCGGGCGGCCGGTGCTGGCAGTCGCACCAGCTGCCGCCCCGGCACTGGTCGTGTCGCTTCTCTCGACACGCACGGCAGATCATGAGAGAACCCTATGATGCACTGCGATGAGTGTGGGGGAAGATGGTGCGTTCGATCTATCAGCTGAAGGTGACCCTGGCCGACGTGGAACCGCCCGTATGGCGGCGGGTCCTCGTCCCGGGCGGGTACTCGCTGGACCGGTTGCACCGGGTCATCCAGCACGCCATGGGCTGGCAGGACTACCACCTGCACTCGTTCGACATCGGCGGCATCCAGTACGGCGAGCCCGACCCGGACGGTGAGCTGGCGCTGCGCGACGAGCTGGACACCCGGCTGGACGCGGTGGCGACGAAGGGCACCCGGTTCACCTACACCTACGACTTCGGCGACTGGTGGGAGCACGAGATCGCGGTCGAGGACGTGGTGCCGGCCGATCCGGACGAGCGCTACCCGCTGTGCATCGGCGGGGCGCGCGCCTGCCCGCCGGAGGACGTCGGCGGCGCGTACGGGTACGCCGACATGCTCGTCGCGCTCGCCGACCCCGAGCACTCCGAGCACGACCGGATGGTGGCGTGGCTCGGCCGGCGGTTCGACCCCGAGGCGTTCAGCGGCGAGGTCGCCACGACTCTGCTGCGCCGGATGGCCTAGCGCTTCACTGCTCGATTCTGACGAGCCTCGGTCGAATCGGAGCACATGCCTGGGTACCCGTCATGGCGACGAGCCGGTCTCCCCTGGTGCGACCTCGGTCCTCAATGCCCTCCGTAGCTTCGAGCGCGCCCGGTCGAGGCTACGTTGGGAGGCCTTGGCGGTCAGGCCCAGCCAGCCGGCGACCTCGGTGCGCAGGTGGCCCGTGACGACGAGGGCGACCACGCTCTCCTCCTGCGCGGTCAGCCCGGCGGTTGCCAGCAGCGCTCTGAGGTAGTGGCGGCCCACCACCTCGTCCTCGACCGGTCGGTCCGACGGTCGGACCGTCGGCCCTTCGCGGCCGCGGACGTACGCCTCGCCGTCGGCCCGCAGGACGAGCCCGCCCCGGTACCGGTGGACAGCGGTGGACAGGGCCTCCCCCAGGCGCGTCGCGTCGATCGTCACCGAGGCTGCGGCCCGGCCATCACCTCGCTCGCCGCGTCCTCGGCGTCCTCGGCCGTCATGCCCCACCGACCGGCCAGCGCGGTCAGCCGCGACCGGTGGCCGGCCAGCTCGTGCCATAGGCTCGTGGTCGCCCGTTCGGCCAGCAGCCGGGTCACCGTTGCGCCTCCCGGTCCGCCAGTGGCTGCGCGTGCGTGATCCGGGCGACGACCTTCACGTGTTCCGGATCGGTGCACTCGCAGACTTCCGGCCAGGGCGCTGGAATAGGTTCGGATGGCGGCGTGGAATCGTGTGACCAAGCAGTTTCGTCGGCAGCGGCCATCGAAGCTCCAATGAGATGGTCGGCTTTCTCGCGCTCTGGTAGGCGGCCCGCCGTCTCTCGGTCCGGTCCCCTTAATTACCGCGCAGACGTGGCGGGCCGCCCCCCGTTACGGGCCCACCTGTGGACCCGTTGCCAACCGTAAGCAGCGCGTAGGTGGATAGCCGTTGCCGCTGACAGGGCTCGTCCGATGCGTGTGGCCCCGCGTTCGGGAACGTGTTCTACCAGCATCGACGTGCGGTAAGGCGGATCGTGCGGCCCGACCGGGTGGTGCGTGACCGGCAGAAGCCGGAAGTATTGCCGGAAGTATTGCCGGAGGTTCGAGTGCCACGGGGAGGCATTCCCAGGGGGAAGGTGTGGCGTTGCCGGGCTCGCGCCGGGCAGGCGAAATGCTACGCACTCGTCGGATGCGATCGGACCTGGCTCAGCAGGAACTGGCCGGACCTCGGTTACCGACGCGACGAGGCCAAAATGGGCCCGCCGATATCAGGTATCGCGCGGAAGTCGAGGCGCTCGGCGGGCTGGCACCGGTCTGGCGAAGTGCGGGCACGTTCTCTGGCGCGCCGGACTCGGCTGTTCGCGCCGTCGCCGTCGCTCGCCAAGCAGGTCACCGTCTGATTGAGGGGCAGGCACTGACGGCGCATGCCGAAAATTGATCAAGACCTCGGGCGGACCGGGGAGGCGCGACCACATGAATGCGGCCACATGAATGCAGACATGAACCGTCCTCGCTGGGGGACACAACCATGAATTAAACCCAATCAACGGGTTAAAACCGGACCTCCCGCGCACGCGGGTACGTGTTCGCCAACAAGGTGGAGGACGCTGTTTCGCCGCGCAGTAACAAATTGGGAACGCTCCCAACTCGGTCTTGACACCGCTCCCATGCGTCGGGAAGCTCATGGGAGCGCTCCCGCGGAAGTGTGGCCGAGTACACACAACCTGCTTCCGGTGTGGCGCCAGGCCCGCCTCGGGCCTGCGGCGTCCTGCCTTCCGGCCCGTGCTCCGGCCGGAAGGCCAGCGGCGCCGGAGACCGCGGTGGGGCTCAGGCAAACCCCCACCACACACGACGACACCTTCAGAGAGGGGTCAAGGATGAGCGTCACCTCGCGCCGCCTGCGGCAGGTCGCAGCGGTCGCGCTGGCCGCGGGCCTTGCCGTCGGCGCCGCAGCATGCAGTAAGAAGAACGAGCCCTCCACACCTAGCGCCCCGGTCACCATCGTCGTCCAGACGTTCGGCAACTTCGGGTACGACGCCGCTGTGGCGAAGTGGAACTCCGAGAACACCCAGATCAAGATCGATCACCAGAAGCAGGGCGAGCTGCGCGACTTCGCGCCGAAGCTTGCGCAGTGGTTGCAGGCCGGATCCGGCGCGGGCGACGTGGTCGCGCTCGAAGAGGGCCAGCTGCTCGGCTACATCAAGAACCACCAGAACTTCGCCAACCTGTTCGACGCCGGCGGTAAGGAGCTGGAGAACCACTTTATCAAGTGGAAGTGGGAGCGTGGCCTCGCCGACAACGGTCAGAAGCTGCTCGGCCTCGGCACCGACGTGGGTGGCCTGGCGCTGTGCTACCGCTCGGACCTCTTCGCGAAGGCCGGCCTGCCTACGGACCGGGAGCAGGTTGCCCAGCTGATCAACTCGTGGGACGCCTACGTCTCCGTCGGCAAGCAGTTCGCCAGCAAGGTGAAGGACGCCAAGTGGCTCGACAGCGCCACGAGCATCATGCAGCCGTACGTGATGCAGCAGGGCAGCGAGTTCTTCTTCGACTCCAGCGACAAGTTCGTCGGTGACACGAACCCGACGGTCAAGAAGGCTTGGGATCTTGGCCTGCAGATGGCCGCGGACGGGTTGACCGCCAAGCTGGCCCGGTGGAGCCCGGACTGGGACGCCGCGTTCAAGAACTCCGCGTTCGCGACCGTGCCGTGCCCGTCGTGGATGGTCGGCGGCGTCATTGCCCCGCGCGCTGGTGACGGCAACAAGGGCAAGTGGGATGTTGCCAAGCTTCCCGGTGGTGGCGGCAACTGGGGCGGCTCGTACCTCGCCGTGCCCAAGCAGACCAAGCACCTCAAGGAGGCCTACACCGTCGCCAAGTACCTGACCTCGAAGGAAGGGCACCTGGCGGCGTACAAGGAAGCCACCACCATGCCGTCGAGCGTCTCCGCGCTGGCCGACCCGGCCTTCGCCGACGCGAAGAGCGAATACTTCAACAACGCACCGATCGGCAAGATCTTCGCCGACAGCGTCGCGAACCTGAAGCCGATGGTTCTCGGCTCGCAGCACCAGGCGGTCTGGGAGACGGTCTTCGAGCCGGCGATGCAGAGCGCCGAACAAGGCAAGGCCACCTCCGATGCGGCCTGGCAGAAGGCGGTCGGCGAGGCGAAGAAGCTGGTCGGCGCCTGATCAGTGGCTGATGCCGCTGGTGGGAGGAACGGAACGGTGGCGCCCACGCCGTCGCGCGTGGGCGCCACCCCGCTCTTGTCACCCCATTCGTGGTAGAGGAGAGCCCTCGTCATGACCGTCAACGCCGGACCCGCCGCGCCTCCCCGGCACGCAGCGTCGCGGACTGAGCCGGCACGCCGCAAGCGCCAGCCGTCGCGCCGCAGCGCCCGGTACGGCCGGTGGGACCTCAAGTTTTCGCCGTACCTCTACATCGCCCCGTTCTTCATCCTGTTCGCGGCGTTCGGGCTGTTCCCGATCTTCTACACGGTCTACGCATCGCTGTTCCGCTGGCGGCTCATCGAGACCGAGCACACCTGGGTCGGCCTCAAGAACTACCGGGACCTGCTCGCGGACGACCAGTTCTGGAACGCGGTCTACAACACGCTCGGCATGTTCGTCCTCGCCACGGTGCCGCAGCTGCTGCTGGCGTTGTGGATCGCGAACCTGCTCAACCGCCGGCTGCGCGCCAGGACGATCCTGCGGATGGGCATCCTCGTCCCGAACATCACCTCGGTGGCGGCGGTCGGCATCGTGTTCGGCCTGATCTTCGCCGACCGGTACGGCCTCATCAACTGGATCCTGGACTCGATCGGCCTGCCGATCGTCGAGTGGCGCCTGCATCGTTGGTCGTCCTGGGTAGCGATCTCCACGATGGTCGACTGGCGCTGGACCGGGTACAACGCCCTCATCTACCTGGCCGCCATGCAGGCCATCCCGCGCGACCTGTACGAGTCGGCCGCGCTCGACGGCGCCTCGATGTGGCGCCAGTTCTGGCAGATCACGGTACCGCTGATCCGGCCGACGATCCTGTTCACCGTCATCATCTCCACGATCGGCGGGATGCAGCTGTTCACCGAGCCGTTCATGTTCGGGTACGGCCAGCCGCGCGGCGGCCAGCTGAACGAGTACCAGACCATCGCGATGTACATCTACGAGACCACGTTCACCCGCAACTTCGACGTCGGTCGAGGCTCGGCGATGTCGTGGATGCTGTTCCTGTTCATCCTGATCTTCGCTTTGATCAACTTTGCGCTGGTACGGCGCTCGGTGAAGGGAGAGCTGCGGTGACCGCGCTGTCGACCCGGTCGCGTCCAACCGCGCCGAAGCCCACCACCAAGCGTTCCGGGCCGGGAGCCTCGGTACGGCTGTGGCAGGCCAGCCCGCTGACCTACCTTGCGCTGATCCTCGCGATCGTGCTGTCGATCTTCCCGATCATCTGGTCGTTCCTGATCGCATCACGGGACAGCGACGCGATCTACGAGTACCCGCCCAAGCCCGGCAGCCTGCTCGGTACGAACATGACGAACGCGCTCAACAACGACGACGCCTCGCTCGTCATCGGGTTGGCGAATTCGGTCATCGTGTCCACGATCATCACGATATCGGTGGTGTTCTTCTCGACGCTGGCCGGATTCGCGTTCGCCAAGCTGCGCTTCCGGGGCCGTAATGCGTTGCTGTTGACCACGATCCTCACGATGATGGTGCCGACCCAGCTTGGTTTGATCCCGCTCTATCTTTTGATGGTCAGGCTGGGCTGGACCGGAACCCTGCAGGCGGTGATCGTACCGTTCCTGGTGAGCGGTTTCGGCGTGTTCATGATGCGCCAGTACGCGGCGTCGGCGGTACCCGATGAATTGATCGAAGCCGCGCGCGTGGACGGCTGCTCGACCTGGCGGGTTTACTGGAACATCGTGTTGCCGTCGCTGCGGCCGGCGGCATCGGTGCTCGCCCTGTTGACGTTCATGCAGATGTGGAACGAGTTCCTGTGGCCGTTCATCGTGCTCAACGCGGACACGCCCACCGTGCAGGTATCCCTGAAGATCCTCGCAGCGGGGTACTACAACACCGATTACGCGCAAGTTTTCGCAGGAACAGCCATCTCGATCATTCCGTTGATTATCGTGTTCATTGTTTTCGGCCGCCAGATCATCAGCGGCATCATGGAAGGCGCGGTCAAGAATTGAGTAACGACCAGAGGATGGCCTCCGGCCTCGCCACGGACTCGGACCTCCGGCTGCCGCGCGACTTCGTGTTCGGCGCGGCGACCGCCTCGTACCAGATCGAGGGCGCGGCGACGGAGGATGGCCGGGGACCGTCCATCTGGGACACGTTCAGCCGCACGCCCGGCAACGTCACCGACGGCGACACCGGCGACGTGGCGTGCGAGCACTACCACCGGTACGTCGACGACGTGAAGCTGATGGCGGACCTGGGCCTGGGCGCGTACCGCTTCTCGGTGGCCTGGCCGCGGATCCAGCCCACCGGCCGGGGCCCGGTCAACCAGGCCGGCCTGGACTTCTACCGCCGGCTCGTCGACGAGCTGCTCGCGCACGGCATCGAGCCATGGCTGACGCTCTACCACTGGGACCTGCCCCAGGCCCTGGAGGACGAGGGCGGCTGGCCGGCGCGGGACGTCGCCGGCCGGTTCGCCGAGTACGCCGGGCTCGTCCACGACGCGCTCGGCGACCGGGTACGGCGCTGGACCACGTTCAACGAGCCGTGGTGCTCGGCCTTCCTCGGGTACGGGTCGGGGGTGCACGCGCCCGGGCGGCGGGACGGGACTGACGCCGTCCGGGCAGCGCACCACCTCCTGCTGGCGCACGGGCTCGCGGTGCAGGCCGTCCGCGCGGCCCGCGCCGACTCCGAGGTGGGCATCACCGTCAACCTGTACGCGGTCTCGCCGTACACCCGCACAGCCGGTGACCTGGATGCGGCGCGCCGGATCGACGGCCTGGCCAACCGGTTCTTCCTCGACCCGGTGCTGCTCGGGCGGTACCCGTCCGACGTCGTCGCGGACCTCGCCGGGGTGACCGACTTCGGCCACGTCCGCGACGGTGACCTCGAGCTGATCTCCGCGCCGCTGGACATGCTCGGCATCAACTACTACAGCCGGTACGTGGTGGCGGCGCCGGACGGGCCCGCGCCGACGTACTGGCGGGCGCCGTCGAGCTGGCCCGGCAGTGAGGGGGTCCGGTTCCTCGACCGCGGGCTGCCGCGCACGGCCATGGACTGGGAGATCGACGCCCCGGGCCTGGTCGAGGTGCTGACCAGGGTGGCGACCGAGTACCCGGCGGTGCCGATCTACATCACCGAGAACGGCGCGGCATTCGCCGACGTGCTCGGCGAGGACGGCACGGTGGACGACGCCGACCGCGTTTCGTACCTTCGGTCACACCTGTTGGCCGGTCAGGAGGCGATCGCCGCCGGCGTACCGCTGAAAGGGTATTTTGCCTGGTCGCTGCTGGATAACTTCGAGTGGTCCTGGGGCTACAGCCGGCGGTTCGGAATGGTATATGTCGATTACCCGACGCAGCGGCGGATCCCGAAGTCGAGCGCCCGGTGGTATGCCGAGGTCATCCGGTCAACGGCCACCCAGGCAGAATAGGCGCAGGTCCGCTTCGAGGGGGATGACATGACGACCCAGCGCACCCGGTCAGCGGGGCGCCCGACGCTCGACGAGGTGGCCGCGCGCGCCGGTGTCGGGCGCGGCACGGTGTCGCGCGTGATCAACGGGTCGCCCCAGGTCAGCCCGCAGGCGAAGGCGGCGGTCGAGCAGGCGATCGCGGAGCTGGGGTACGTGCCGAACCGGGCGGCCCGGGCACTGGTCACCCAGCGCACCGACTCGGTCGCGTTGATCGTCTCGGAGTCCGAGGAGCGGCTGTTCGGCGAGCCGTTCTTCGCCGGCATCGTCCGCGGGGTCAGCTCCGGCCTGGCCGACACGCCGTTGCAGCTGTGGCTCGCGATGGCCCAGTCGCCGGCCGAGCGGGAACGCGTCGAGCACCACCTCACGGCGCAACACGTCGACGGGGTCCTGCTGCTCTCGCTGCACGACGACGACCCGCTGCCGGCGCTGCTCGCCGAGCGGGGGCTGCCGGCGGTACTCGGCGGCCGGCCGGCCCGGATGCTGACCGGTGCGCAGCTCGGCAGCTTCGTGGACGTGGACAACGCCGGCGGCGCGCGGATCGCTGTGTCGCACCTGGCCGGGCTGGGCCGCAAGCGGATCGCCACGATCGCCGGGCCACAGGACATGGGCGTGGGCGTCACCCGGCTGGCCGGGTACCGGGAGGCCGTCGCCGAGGCGGGACTGCCGGACGACGAGGGCCTCATCGCGTACGGGGACTTCAGCGAGGCGAGCGGCGCCGGGGTCATGCGGGAGCTGCTCACCACGCGGCCGGACCTGGACGCCGTGTTCGCCGCGTCCGACCTGATGGCCGCCGGCGCGCTCCGGGCACTGCGCGAGGCCGGCCGGCGGGTGCCGGACGACGTCGCCGTGGTGGGCTTCGAGGACTCGCCGGTGGCGCGGCAGACCGATCCGTTGCTGACCAGCGTGTACCAGCCGGTGGAGGAGATGGGCCGGCAGATGGCCCTGCTGCTCGTGGCGACGATCCGCGGTGAGCCGGCCGACCCGCCGTACGTGCTGCTCGACACCCACCTGGTCCGGCGCGCGTCCGCATAGTGGGGCGGGAGTGGCCGGCGCGTCAGCGGGCGTGACGGCGGAGTTCGCGGCGGGCCAGCGAGGCCCGGTGCACCTCGTCCGGCCCGTCGGCCAGCCGCAGCGTCCGGGCGCCGGCCCAGAGCTGGGCGAGCGGCGTGTCCTGGGAGACCCCGGCCGCACCGTAGGCCTGGATCGCCTTGTCGATCACCCATTCCGCCATGCCCGGCGTGGCGATCTTGATGGCCTGGATCTCGGTATGGGCGCCCTTGTTGCCGACGGTGTCCATCAGCCAGGCGGTCTTGAGCACCAGCAGCCGCGCCTGCTCGATGCGCACCCGGGACTCGGCGATCCAGTGCTGGATCACGCCCTGGCTGGACAGCGGCGCACCGAACGCCACCCTCGTCGCCACGCGTGAGCACATCAGCTCCAGCGCCCGCTCGGCCATCCCGACCAGCCGCATGCAGTGGTGGATCCGGCCGGGACCCAGCCTCGCCTGCGCGATCGCGAAGCCCTCACCTTGGCCGCCGAGTAGGTTGGCCACCGGTACCCGTACATCGGTGAACGAGATCTCGGCGTGCCCGCCGTGCGGCCCGTCGGTGTACCCGAAGACGTTCACTCCCCTGTGGACGGTCACGCCGGGGGTGTCCCGGGGCACGATCAGCATGCTCTGCTGGCGGTGCCGGTCGGCCGACGGGTCGGTCTTGCCCATCACGATCAGCAGCTCGCACTGCGGAGCCAGCCCACCGGACGACCACCACTTGCGGCCGTTGACCACGTACGAGTCGTCGTCGCGGACGATGGACGTCGCGATGTTCGCCGCGTCGGACGAGGCGACGTCCGGCTCGGTCATGCAGAATGCGGAGCGGATCTGCCCGTCCAGCAACGGTTTGAGCCACTGCTCCTGCTGCGCGGGCGAGCCGAACTGGGCCAGCAGCTCCATGTTGCCGGTGTCCGGAGCGGCGCAGTTGAGTGCCTCCGGCGCCAGGTGCGGGCTGCGCCCGGTCAGCTCGGCCAGCGGCGCGTACTGCAGGTTGGTCAGTCCCGCGCCGTGCGCCGGGTCGGGCAGGAACAGGTTCCACAGCCCGCGCCGGCGCGCCAGCGACTTGAGCTCCTCGATGACGGGTGGCCTGGCCCACGGGTCGGACGCCTCGGCGACCTGGGCCGCCCAGACCGGCTCGGCCGGGTAGATGCACTCGTCCATGAAGTCGGTCAGCAGGTCGTGCAGCTCCTGGGTACGGTCGTCGAAGCCGAATTCCATCATTCCTCCATAACGGACAGTCCACTTTGGACCAGTGGGGCCGTCATGGTGCCGATGCGGTCGAACCCGCTGCCGACGGTCTGGCCGAGCGTGAACCGGTAGTGGATGCCTTCGCAGATCACCGCGAGCTTGTAGCAGCCGAGCGCGACGTGCCAGCGCAGGTCCGGGATGTCGGTGCCGACCCGGGCGGCGTACCGGGCGAGCAGCTCCTTGCCGGGCGGGAATCCCGCCGCCGGGCCGAGGCTGGTCGACACCGGGTTGTCCCCGGGGTCGGTACCCATCACGTCCCAGTACGTCATCAGCAGGCCCAGGTCGGCGAGCGGGTCGCCGAGCGTGGCCATCTCCCAGTCCAGGACCGCCGCGACCCGCATGGCCGCCGGGTCGACGAGGAGGTTGTCGAGCCGGTAGTCGCCGTGCACGATCCGGGCCGGGCCGCTCGGCGGCACCGACGAGGCGAGCCGGTTCCGCAGCTCGTCGATCCCGGGCAGGTCCCGGCTGCGCGAGCGGTCCAGCTGCTGGGACCAGCGCCGCACCTGCCGGGCCAGGTAACCCTCGGGGTGGCCGAAGTCGGCCAAACCCACCGCGGCCGGATCGACCAGGTGCAGGTCCGCGAGGGTGTCGACCATCGCGTCCGCCATCCGCTCCCGGTCCGCCGCGGTCAGCGCGTCGGTCTGCGCGCGTTCCCGGTAGATCACTCCGGGCACCAGCGACATCAGGTAGAACGGCGCGCCGATCACCGACTCGTCCGGGCACAGCAGGAGGGCCTGCGGCACCGGTACCGCGGTCGGCGCGAGCGCGGAGATCACCCGGAATTCGCGGCCCATGTCGTGGGCGGTGGCCAGCACGTGGCCGAGCGGTGGGCGGCGCAGGACGTACTCCACCGGGCCGCTACGGACGTGGTACGTCAGGTTCGACCGGCCCCCGGCGATCAGGGTCGCGGTCACCCGCCCGGGCGCGAGATCGGGCCGGCGTTCGGCCAGGTACGCCGAGAGCGCCTCCGGATCGAGCCCCGCGGGAGTCATCGGACCAGTTTTCAGCAGGGGTCACCGCGGCGCAACAGCCCTGAAACGCACGCCGGGCAGGCTGGTTCGTGCGATAACGAGGAGGTGACCATGCTGCTGCGGGTACGGGTGTCCCTGCCGGACCGGCCGGGGACCCTGGGGCAGGTGGCGCGCACGCTGGGGGTGGCGGGCGCGGACATCGTGCAGGTCGTCGTGCTGGAGCGGGTCGCCGGGCGGGCGGTCGACGACTTCACCGTGACCTGGCCGGGCGGGACACCGCTGGACCGGCTGCTCGCCGGGCTGGCCGCCGTGCCCGGGGTCCGCGTCGTCGGGCTGTGGCGGGCGATCGGCGCTCCGGTTCTCGGCGGCTGCGATGCCGAGTTGCTGGCGCAGGTCGCGGCGAACCCGGCCGACGGGGTGGCGACCCTGGTCGACGCCGCGCCGGGCCTGCTCGCCGCGGACTGGGCGGCCGCGCTGGTGGTACCGGCGGACTGGGCCGACCGGTGGGGCGAGCCCGGTGCCCCCGCCGCCGTGGCCTACGCGAGCTGGCAGGCGCCGGACCCGCTGACTCCGCCGGAGGTCCTGCCGCTGCGGGCCCGGGCGGTGAGCGGACCGGACGGCACCCGGTACGCGGCCGCCCCGTTCGGCCGCGCCGGGCTGGTGCTGCTGGTGGCACGGAGTCCGCTGCTCCCGCCGTACCAACAAGGGATCTTCCACCGGACGGAGCTGGACCGGATCGCGCAGCTGGTCCGCGCGGCGGCCGTGGTCCTGGGGGACCGGCTCGACCTCGCGGCGGCGCTGCCATGACGGTGCCAGCCAGGCGGTCTGCGCGCACACGCACGCGGACAACCGCCCGCTCGCCATCGACCGCGACGGTCCACTGGGTGACGGTGACGGTACCGCTGACGGCCCGGGACGTTCAGGTCGCGGGGTAGCGGCTGTACTCCGGGAAGTTGCCGTGGAGGCGCTCGTCGTCGCCGGTGGTGACGGCCTGGACGAGGAGGTCGCCGCCGACGAACGCGCCCTTCCAGGACGCGCCGCGACCGCCGAACGGCTCGTCCCGGTCGCCGCGCGAGCGGGGCTTGTTGATGCCCACCTTGAAGGCCTGCAGGTCCTTGGCCAGCTTGGCGGCGAGCTCCTCGTCGTCGCAGGCGAGGCTGGCCACCAGCGCGCCGTTGGACGCGTTCATCGCGGCGAGCAGCTCCTCCTCGGTGTCGACGACGACCACCGTGTCGACCGGGCCGAACGGCTCGGCGTGCATCAGCCGGGACCGACCGGGTGGCGCCAGCAGAGCGACCGGCGCGACGTACGCGCTGGTGTCCTGCCCGTCGAGGAAGCCCTGGGCGTCCGCCAGCGAGCCGCGGTAGAGCGGGATCGCCCCGCCCCTGATCGCGTCGTCCACCTTGCGGCGCAGCTCGTCCGCCTTGGCGGCGCTGATCAGCGGGCCGAAGTCGAGGTCCGGCTTCGGCTGGTGCGGATCGGTGACGGCCAGCGGGTGTCCGAATCGGACCGACCGGACCACCGGCAGGTACATCGCCAGGAACGCGCCGACCAGCTCGCGCTGGACCACGAACCGGGGGTACGCGGTGCAGCGCTGCTTGCCGTACTCGAAGCCCTTCTTCAGGTGGGCGGCGAGGCTGTCCCAGCCGGAGAACTCCCAGATGCCCCAGGCGTTGAGGCCCTCCTGCTCGATCATGTGCCGCTTGTCGGTGTCGAGCAGCGCGGCGGCCACCTTGCCGCCGTTGGAGCGGCCGCCGACGAACGCGACCGCGCCGATCTCGGGCGCCCGCACGAGTACCTCGGAGAGCTCCTCGCCGCCGCCGGAGAGCAGGGTGGCGGGCAGGCCGGCCCGGTGCATGAGCGCGTGCGCGACCGTCAGGCAGAAGGCTCCGCCCTGGGACGGCGTCTTCGCGATGACCGCGTTGCCGGCCAGCAGCTGGACCAGCTCGGCGTGGACCAGCACGCTCATCGGGTAGTTCCAGCTGGCGATGTTGCTGACCGGGCCCTGCAGCGGCTCGCGGCCGCCGGTCATCCGGTCGATCTCGCCGAGGTACCAGCGGACGCCGTCCAGGCAGCGGTCGACATCGGCGCAGGCCAGCCGCCAGGGCTTGCCGATCTCCCAGACGAGCAGCATCGCGAGCAGGTCGCGGTGCCTGGTGAGCGCGGCCAGGCCCTGCTCCACCCGTGCCTTGCGCTCGGCCAGCGGCGTGGCGGCCCAGGCGCGGTGCTGGTCGGCCGCTGCTGTCACGGCGGTACGGGCCGCGTCCGCGTCCAGCCTCGGCAGCTCGGTGAGCGTGGTGTTGTCGACCGGGGTGCGGACCGGGGTCGGCGAACCGCTGTCGCGCCAGGCGCCCTCGACGAGGTTCCGGGGCCTGGCTTGCCGGCCGAAGGCCTCGGGGGTGGTGGCGGTGGCCTGGGCGAGGACGTCCTGCCAGGCGGTACCGGCGGCGAGCTGACGGGGCATCGTGGCGCTCTCCTCACGTGGTGGGGAGCGGCGGCAACACCGGCACCGCGTCCTCGCAGCGTACTGTGCCCGGCCCTGGAGTCGTCAGGCAAGCGCTTTCCGGATGTCGGACGTGGAGTGTGAGCCCGGTCACCCCGTCAAGATCGCCGACTCGGTACGCGCCGGCGCAGGGGGACCGCCTTCGCGTACCAGACCGGCGATCATCCGATGTGGAGGGTCGTGGATCTGGTCGCCGGCCGCGGTCAGCCCTGCGTCCGCCCGTGCTCGACGCAGGTGGCGACCCAGCCGGTGGGCAGGACCTGGACCTTCATCCGGCGCCGGCAGCGCGGGCAGAACCGGGGCGGCTCCAGCGCCAGCGCCGCCGCGCACGCCTCGTGCCCACCGCGTGCGGCGGCCGGCGCTGCGTCGCCGTCGACGGCCGGCGGAGCGTCGCCGTCGACGGCCGGTGCCGCTCCGCGGTCGGTCCCGCGGTCGGTCCCGCGGTCGGCCCCGCGGTCGGCCCCGCGGTTGGAGAGCGCCCCGCCGCAGCGGGCGCACCAGATCACAGCGTCGCGGACAGCGCCTTGACCGGCATCCGCAGCTCCTCGAGCAGCGCCAGGTCATCGGCGGCCGGGCGACCCAGCGTGGTCAGATAGTTGCCCACGATCACCGCGTTGATGCCGCCCAGCAGGCCGTCGCGGGTACCGAGGTCGCCGAGTGTGATCTCCCGGCCGCCGGCGTACCGGAGGATGGTCCGCGGCAGCGCGAGCCGGAACGCGGCGATCGCCCGCAGCGCGTCCCGCCCGTCAACGATCGGCCGGTCACCGAGTGGCGTACCGGGCCGCGGGTTGAGGAAGTTCAGCGGCACCTCGTGCGGGGCCAGCGCCGCCAGCTCCACCGCGAACTCGGCCCGCTGCCCGATGCTCTCGCCCAGCCCCAGGATGCCGCCGCAGCACACTTCCAGCCCGGCGTCCCGGACCATCCGCAGCGTCTCCCACCGCTCCTGGTAGGTGTGCGTGGTCACCACCTGCGGAAAGTACGAGCGAGCCGTCTCCAGGTTGTGGTTGTACCGGTGGACACCCATCTCGACGAGCTGGTCCACCTGGGCCTGGGTCAGCATTCCCAGCGACGCGGCGATCTGGATGTCGACCGCCGCCCGGATCGCCGCCACGCCCTCGCGCATCTGCGCCATCAGCCGCTCGTCCGGCCTGCGCACGGCCGCCACGATGCAGAACTCGGTCGCCCCGGTGGCCGCGGTCTGCCGGGCCGCCTCGACGAGCGCCGGGATGTCCAGCCACACCGACCGTACCGGCGAGGTGAACAGCCCCGACTGGGAGCAGAAGTGGCAGTCCTCCGGGCAGCCACCGGTCTTGAGCGAGACGATCCCCTCGACCTCGACCTCCGGCCCGCACCACCGCATCCGTACCTCGTGCGCGAGCTGCAGGGCGGCCGGGACCTCGTCGTCGGGCAGCGACAGCACGGCGAGCACGCCGGCTTCGTCCAGCCCTTCGCCGTCGCCGAGCACCTGGGCGCGGGCGTGGTCGAGGATAGCCATGGTCGTACCCTACAAGCTGGTGAAACGGAGGTATCGGTGGTGTCGTGGCTCGCCACTCTGGAGCGGCGGGCGCAGCTTCGGGCGCGCGCCGGCCTCCGCCGCCAGCTGCGGGCGCGGGCGGCCGCCGACGCCGCGGTGGATCTGGCCGGCAACGACTACCTCGGGCTGTCCCGCCACCCCACCGTGATCGCCGCTGCCGCCCGGACCCTGCACGAGTACGGGCTGGGAGCCACCGGTTCGCGGCTGGTACGCGGATCCACCGCCGTCCACGCCGCGCTCGAAGCCGAGCTGGCCGACTGGCTCGGCACCGAGGCCGCGCTGGTCTACTCGTCCGGCTACCTCGCGAACCTGGGCGCGCTGCGCGCCCTGGCCACCCCGCGGACGCGGTACGTCCTGGACGCCCACGCGCACGCGTCCCTGGTGGACGGCTGCCGCTCGCCGGCGGTCGTACCGCACGCCGACCCGGCGGCGGTCGATGTCGCGCTCGGCGCCGAGCCGGCGGTCGTCGTCACCGAATCGGTGTACTCGGTGGACGGTGACCTCGCCCCGCTGGCCGAACTGCACGCGGTCACCCGCGCCCGCGGTGCCCTGCTGCTCGTCGACGACGCACACGGGCTCGGCGTGATCGGCCCCGGCGGCGCGGGCGGTGTGGCCGCCGCGGGCCTGGCCGGCGAGCCGGACGTGGTGGTGACCGCCACCCTGTCCAAGGCGCTCGGTGGGGCCGGGGGAGTGGTGGCCGGCCCGGCCGCGCTCATCGCGCACCTGGTCGACACCGGGCGCACGTTCGTCTACGACACCGCCCCGCCCCCGGCCGTGCTCGCCGGGGTCCGGGCCGCACTCGCGCTGGCCCGCTCGGCGACCGGCGAGACGCTGCGGGACGAGCTGGCGACGCGGGCGGCGCTGGCGAGGGACCGGCTCCGCGCGGCCGGGCTGTCCACAGTGGATCCGGCCGGCGGTGTGCTGTCGGTGGCCGCGCAGGGTCCGGAGGCCGCCGTCGCCTGGGCCGCGGCCTGCCTCGACCGGGGTGTCGCGGTCGGCTGCTTCCGCCCACCGTCCACACCGGACAACCGGTCGCGGCTGCGGCTGACCGTCAACGCCGGCGTACCGCGCGACGATTTCGTCAAGGCGCTCGAGGTCATCGTGGACTGCCGCCCGTGACACAATCCACGACGCTGCGCGGACCGGTGGTCGTCACCGGCACGGACACCGGCGTCGGCAAGACCGTCGTGACCGCCGCGATCGCCGCGGCGGCGGAGGCGGCCGGGCTCCGGGTCGCGGTCGTCAAGCCGGGCCAGACGGGTACCGCCACCGGCGAGGAGTCCGATGTGGACGTCGTGCGGCGGCTGGCGGCTCCCTCCTCGGCACGTACGCTCCGGTCGTACCCGGACCCGCTCGCGCCGGGCGCCGCGGCCCGGGTGAGCGGCATTCCCGCGCTCCGCCTGGACGAGGTCGTCGATGCGGTCCGCGCCGATGCGGTCGGTCACGACCTGGTCCTGGTCGAGGGGGCGGGCGGGCTGCTGGTCCCGATGGGATCCGGCACGGTCGGCGAGGCGTGGACGATGGCCGATCTGGCGGTGGCCCTCGCCGCACCCGCGGTCATCGTCGCCCGGGCAGGCCTCGGCACGCTGAACCACACCGCGTTGACGCTGGAGGCGCTCAACCACCGCGATCTCACCGGATGCGTGGTGATCGGCGCCTGGCCGGCCGTACCCGAGCTGGTACACCTGTCCAACCTCGTCGACCTCGCCGGCGATCTGGCCGGAGTGGTCCCCGAGGGGGTTGCGGCGAGCGAGCCCGGCGTGTTCCGCCGCTCGGCGCCGGGCTGGTTCACCCCGCGGCTGTACGGGTCCGTCGACGACGTCCGGGAGTGGGCCGAGGAAGTGTCGTAGGGGCGTGTGACCATGCCGGCATGGACATCGAGGTGCGGCCGGCCTGGGCAGACGTCGAGCGGCTGTTCGGACCGAGGGGCGGGGCAGCGGGCTGCTGGTGCATGTTCTGGCGGCAGACCAACAAGGAGGCGGCGGCCGGCGGGCCGGAGGAGCGGCGCGACGAGTTGCGGGCGCTGGTCGAGGCGGGAGAGCCGGTCGGCCTGCTGGCGTTCGCGGACGGGGAGCCGGTGGGCTGGTGCGCGGTCGCGCCGCGGCCGGCGTACCGGCGGATACCGCGGACGAAGGCGCTGGCGCCGGCCGATCCGGACGACCCGGCGGTATGGGCGATCACCTGTTTCCTGGTCCGGCGGGACCGGCGCCGGCAGGGGGTCGCCGGGGCGCTCCTCGACGCCGCGGTCGAGCACGCCCGGGCGCACGGGGCGCGGGAGGTCGAGAGCTATCCGGTGGTGGAGGCGACCGGCGGGGCCGGCCGGCTGTACGGGGGGACGATCGGCATGTTCGCCTCGGCCGGGTTCGAGCCGGCGGCCCGGTCCGCCGGGGCCGCCACGGGTCGGAAGGTGGTGATGCGGCGCCCGGTCTGAGCGACGACGAACGCGTCCGGCATCCGGAAGGAGAGGTTGTCCGGGCACCACGGCGGGCGGACGACGGCGACCCCGCGTAGCAACGGCGCCACCTCCTCGACGACCACCGCCGCCTCCATCCGGGCGAGGGGGGCGCCGATGCACCGGTGCGCGCCCGCGCCGAACGCGAGGTGCCGCCGCGAGCCGAGCTGCCCGGGGACGAACCGGTCGGGCTGACCGGTGACCGCCGGGTCGCGCCCGGCCTTGGCGAGCCACAGCACGATCGGCGTGCGCGCGGCGACCCGTACACCGTCCAACGTGGAGTCCTGGGCGGCCACCCGGCGCCAGGTCACGATCGGCGGCTCCAGCCGCAGGCCCTCCTCGACCACCGCCGCGACGGGCACGGTACCGGCGGCCAGGCCGGAGAGTACCTCCGGCTCTCCGGCGAGCCGGTGCAGGAGCAGCGTGAGGAACTGCGACGTCGTCTCCTGCCCGGCGACCAGCAGGAAGAACAGCGCGCCCACCACGTGGTCCGGCCCGGCGAGCCGGCGCAGCTCGGCGGCGAGCCCGGGCGCGGTGGCGGCGACGTCGCGCAGCACGGTGTGGAACCGGCCCACGGTGCCGGCCAGGTCGAGCTGCCGGTCGCGGTCCAGCGGCGCCCAGAACAACTCCAGCGCGGCCCGGGAGAAATCCTTGACCACCGCGGACCGTTCGTCCGGCAGCTCGACCAGTCGGGTCAGCACCAGCAGCGGCAGGTCGGCCGCGAGGTCGGCGTAGAGGTCGACCGGGTCCCCGGCCCGCAGCCGTGCGGCCAGGGCCGCGACCCGGCGGCGGACGAGCCCGGTCAGCCACGGCCGCTGGGCCGCCACCCGGTCCGGGCCCAGCGCGGCGGCGACCGCCGCCCGGATGCCGGGGTGCGACGGCGTGCCGTTGTTCGCCAGCGTGGGCGGCAGGCGGAACCCGTACCCGGTGAGGATCCGCAGCGCGGCGACCGGGATCGGCGTCATCGCGTCCAGCGCGTTGTCCGGCCGGTAGGTCTCCGGATCGGCGAGCACCCGGCGGACCAGGTCGTGCCGGGCCACCACGAGGTGCCCGTCGATCATGCTCAGGGCCGGCCAGGCTCCGTCGACCGGCCCGTCCCAGCTGCGGAATAGCACGCAGACACGCTAGCGAGCCGGGGTCGCCGGATCGCCCGCGCACGCCGAGGCCAGCGCGCCGACCGGATCCGAGTACGCCCGCGCGACCAGCCGGACCCACTGGTACACGGCATCCTCGCCGGATGCCAGCGGACCGGGCCGGTAGTGCGGGGAGTTGAGGCCCCGCTGGACCGACTCGCAGGCCGCCCAGTCCTCCCGGTTGGTCACGTCCCAGAAGTCGACCGCGTACCCGGCGTCGGTCACGCCGGCGGGCACGTACCAGCCGCACTCGACCCGGGTCAGGCCGGGCGACCGCGGCTCGAGCAGGTGCGTCATCACGTAGTCCGGGTGCGCCGAGATCAGCAGGTTCGGGAACAGCCCGACGTAGCGGACCGTCCGGGTCGGCGCGCCGGCGATGAACGTCCCGTCCGACCGGCCGTCGAGCGACATGGTCACGGCGTGCTCGCGCAGGTCCATCGCGCCGCCCACCCACGCGCCCGGCAGATCCCAGTTGTCGCCGGACGACGCCGGGGAGACCCGGCACAGCTCCGGATGGATCAGCGGGCAGTGGTAGCACTCGTGGTAGTTCTCGACGATCACCTTCCAGTTCGCCGCGACGTCGTACGAGTGCCGCGCACCGAGCACGAGCTCCGCCGGACGGTACGGCGCGATCAGCCCGTCCAGCGCGCCGACGTATCCGGCGAACGGCGGCGCCCCACCGAGCGCGTTGACGAACAGCCAACCGTGCCAGGCCGTCACCGGCAACGCGACCAGGCCGTGCTCGTCCCGGTCGAACCCGGGGACGTCCCCCATCCCGGTCGCCGTCGCGAGCGTGCCGTCCAGCCGGTACGTCCAGCCGTGGTACGGGCAGGGCACCGCACGACGGTCGGCCGTACCGCCCTCGGGCAGCAGCTCGTGTCCCCGGTGCCGGCAGACGTTGGCGAACGCCCGTACCGTGCCCGCCTCGAACGTCAGCAGCACGCCGACGTCGCCGACGGTGACCGCGCGCTGGTTGACGCCGCCGTCCCGCAGCTCCGCCTCGCGGCCCACGCACGTCCACGCGCCGGCGAACAGGTGCCGGCGCTCCCAGGCCAGCACCTGCTCCGACGTGTACGCCGCGGCGGGCAGCATCCGCGACGTGCCGAAGGGTTCGAGCGCCGCGGCGACCTCCGACGGCGCGAGGGGGGCCGCATCCATGCCGGAGACGATAATCCGGCGCTTGCCCGATAATCCGGCGCTCGCCCGCTCTCCGGTCGGCCGGGTGCTCGCCCGGCCCGGGGCCGTCAGGCCAGGGCAGCGGAAGCGAGGTCGAGCTCGCGGCCGGCGGCGACGCGGACCCACTCGCGGAGCTGGGTGCGCGTGATGACCCGGCCGTGGACGGTCACCTGCACGGCGAGTCCGTCGATCAACGCGATGATCCGCCAGGCGGCCGCGTACGGGTCCGGGCACCGGAAGTCGCCGGTCGCCGTACCGGCGGCGATGACCTCGGTCAGCGCTTCCTTCCAGCGCAGGTCGAGCCGGCGGGAAACCTTCTCCAGCTCGGCCGAGCGCAGGGACTCCGACCAGCCGTCGATCCACATCGTCCACGCCTTCGAGCGCCCGGTCGGGGTGTAGAGCCGCAGGATCCGCCGGAGTTTGACCAGCGGCGCGGCGGTGGACCGGACCACCGCGTCGAGCCGGGTGAGGTCCTGCTCCGCGGCGTACGCGAAGGCTTGGGAGAGCATGCGCTCCTTTGTGGCGAAATGGTAGAAGACGAGCGCCTGGCTGACCCCGGCCGCGTGGGCGACATCGACCGTGCGCGTGTTCGCCAACCCGCGGGCGACGATGACGTCACAGGCCGTACGCAGGAGTGCGTCCAGGCGTACCTCGCCCGACCGTCGCCTCACCCGGCCAGGCTAGCGGTCGGGTGGAAAGGTCACGTTGCGCGGCGCCGCAGAGCCGAATTGTGGCCATACGGCCGAGTGCGGGGGGTTGCCTTCCGGTGACAGCGGGGCCAACCTGTGGTGGCGGCTTGGCGGACGTGGTGGCGGAGGTATGTCTGATGCGCGGCAGCGAGCCCGCGGCGGCGGTGGGCGCCCATCGTTCGCAGGTGCGTGCCCGCAACGATGTGGCCGGGCACAGCCGGGTACGCCGTACCGGCTCGATCGGCCTGCGACTGCTGCTCCCGGTCGCCGCCGCCAGCGTCGGTCTGATCGTCGGCGGCACCTTGATGGTGGCTGCCTCGAACACCGCGGCGAAGCAGGCGCAGCGCGCGAAAGTCCTGGCGGATGCCACCACCGCGGTGGTCCGGCTGGTCGACCACATCGAGCAGGAGGTGGCCGAGACCAACGCGTTGCGGGAGCGCGGCGGCAACGCGGGCGCGCAGCTGCTCGCCGCCGAGCGGACGCGCACCGATCGCGCGCTCGCCGAGTACGTCCGGGCGAGCGAGGCCGCGGTGGTCGAGGCGCCGGACATCAGGTTCGCCGCCGGGCACGTGACCCGGCTGATGGACCCGTTCGCCAAGGCACGCGTGGCCGCCCTCGAACCGGGCGCCGGCGTGACCGGCTTCGACGACGCCTTCGAACAGATCACGCTGCACCTGCTCGACCTGGCTGCCGCGATCGCCGAGCAGGTGACCGACCAGGAGCTGGGCAACCTGGCCCGCAGCGCGGCCGGGGTCAGCGAGCTCAAGCACCTCGCCGCCGAGCAGCGGGATCTGCTGCGCGCCGCGTTCGTCGAGCGCGAGCTGCCGCAGGGGCAACTGCTGATCCTGGCCCAGGTGTACGGCGACGAGCAGGCCCGCATCTCTGAGGTCCGGCACATCATGACCGAGGCGAACCGGCGCAAGTTCACCCAGCTGTACGGGGGTCCGGACGTCGAGGGTGCCAACAAGCTGCGGGACGCCGTGCTCTCCAGCGGGGGGAGCGCCGAGTCGCTGGCGGTGGACGCGGACGCCTGGTACATCGCGCAGAGCGGTGCCATGCGCCAGCTGCGCGGCCTCGAGCTGGAGCTGGTCGAGAGGCTCGCGGCCGGGGCCCAGCGCAACGAGGCCAACGCGGAGAGCCGGGCGCTGATCACCGCCGCGATCGCTGGCGTCGTCGTGCTCGCCACCCTGGGCGGGGGCGCCTATCTGGCAGTACGCACGGCCCGCCGGCTGCGCCGCCTGCGCGGTGCGGCGCTGACCGTCGCGCGGGGCGAGCTGCCGACCGCGGTAGCCCAGGTGGCCGCCGCGGGCGACTCCGACGCGGTCCGCGACGCGATGGGCGCCTCGCACCGCCGGGTCGGCGGGATGATGGACGCGGGCCGGGACGAGGTCGCCGAGGTGTCGTCGGCGCTGGGCGTGGTACATCAGCAGGCCCTGCGGCTCGCGGCCGAGCAGGCGTTGTTGCGCATGGAGGTCTCGGCGCTGTTCGTCGCGTTGTCCCGGCGCGGTCAGACGCTCGTCCACCGGCAGCTCCAGCTCATCGACGAGTTCGAGCGCGCGGAGACCGACCCGGATACGCTGAGCCGGGTCTTCGCGCTCGACCACCTCGCCGCGCGCATGCGCCGCAACGAGGAGAACCTGCTGGTACTCGCCGGTGGGGAGCCGGGTCGCCGGTTCGACGCCCCGGTCGCGCTGACCGACGTGGTCCGTTCCGCGGCCGCCGAGATCGAGGACTACGCGCGGGTGGACGCGCTGGCCGCGGACGACCTCTGGATCGCCGCCCACGCCGTCGGGGACGTCATCCACCTGCTCGCCGAGCTGCTCGACAACGCGACCGCGTTCTCGCCGCCGGGCAGCCGGGTCCGGGTGCACGTCCAGCACGAGGTCGGCGCGGTCGTCCTCTCCGTTGTGGACAACGGGATCGGCATGTCCGACGCGCAGCTCGCCGAGAGCAACCGGCGGCTGGCCCGGCCGAGCGGACTGACCGCCACGCTGGTCGGCACGATGGGGCTGCTCGTGGTCGCCAGGCTGGCGGCCCGACGCGGTGTCCAGGTCCAGCTGCGACGTGGCGCGGGCGGCGGCGGTGTCGTCGCGGAGATCCGGCTGCCGCGGGACATCCTGGTCCCAGCGCCGGCACGCGTGCTGACCGCCGGCTCGCGTGCGGCGCCTCCACCGCTGCCGCTGCCGCTGCCCGCATCGGTCACCGCCGCGGTCGTGCCGAGCCCTCCCGCGGCACCGACCGTACCGCTACCCGCGGCGCCGACAGTCCCGGCGCCCGTCTCGCCATCACCCTCCGTCGTCGGCGTACCGGCCGGGGTGGCGGCCACCGCCAACCGGACCGCGACCGGCCTGCCCGTCCGCCGGCCTGGAACGCACGGCGTAACGACAACATCGGACACACCCGCCGGGGACAGGTTCCTGGACCCCGAGACGGTCCGCGCGCGGCTGTCGAGCCTGGCCGGCGGTATCGCCGCGGCCCGGCGGCGCGAGGCCATCCCCGGAGACGGGGGCCAGCCCGCCGGCAGAGGCACCGGGCCGTCGGACAGATCGCATCAGGAGTGAGCAGTGGATGAATCGTCCGCACACGTGAACGGTCGCTCGGGGCTGAGCTGGCTGCTGACCTCGTTCGCGCGGCGGGTGCCGTCGGTGACGTACGCCCTCGCCGTGTCCGTGGACGGGCTCACCCTGGCCGCGTCCGAGGAGCTCCCGCGGGACCGGGCCGACCAGCTCTCGGCGATCACCAGCGGGCTGGCGAGCTTGACCGTCGGTGCCGCCCGGTGCCTGGAGACCGGCCGCGTCCGGCAGGCCGTCGTCGACATGGACGGCGGTGTCCTGCTGGTGATGGCCGTCGCGGACCGGGGCCAGCTGGCGGTACTCGCCGATCCCGGCTGCGACCTGGGTCAGGTCGGGTACGAGAGCGCGCTGCTCGTGCAGAAGGTCGCGACCGCGCTGGAGCCGGCCGCACGCCTGCTCGAACAGCGATGAGCCGGGGCGTCGCCGCGCTGGCGGCGCTCGCGTTGCTCGGCGGGTGCGCCACCGAACCCGCACCGGCCAGCTACGGCAACGGCCGGCTCACGATCGCGACCGGCAACACCAGCGGCGTGTTCTACCAGGTCGGTGGCGGGTACGCCGACGTGATCAGCAACCATCTGCCCGGGTACGAGGCGAGCACCGCGCCGACCGCCGGCTCCGCGGACAACCTGCTGCGCCTCGCCAGCGGGGACGTGGACATCGCGCTGACCTTCGCGGACGTCGCCGGTGACGCGGTCCGCGGGGTGGGCGCGTTCCAGGAGAACCCACCGGCGATCCGGGGGCTGGCGCGGCTGTACGGCAACTACAGCCACCTCGTGGTACGCGTCGACGCGGGCATCACCACGATCGCCGGGCTCAAGGGCAGGCGGGTCTCGACCGCGTCCCGCAACTCCGGCGCCGAGTTCGTCGCGCTGCGCCTGCTCTCCGCGGCCGGCATCGACCCGGACAAGGACATCGTCCGGCATTCGCTGTCGCTGCCCGAGGCGACCCGGGCGATCCTCAACGGCTCGATCGACGCGCTGTTCTGGACGGCCGGCCTGCCGACCGTGGGCATCACCGAGCTGATGGACAAGGGCCGCGCCGTGGTCCGGTTCCTGCCGCTGGACGGCCTGCTGCCGGTGCTCGAACAGCGCTACCCGGAGACGTACGTGGTCGCGATGATCCCGGCCGCGACGTACGGGCTGGCCACGGATACCGGCACGATCGCTGTGGTGAGCCTGCTCGTGGTCGCCGAGTCGTTCCCCGACGATCTCGCGTACGACCTGACCAGGCTGATCTTCGAGTACCGGGACGAGCTGGGGGCGGTGCACCCGGAGTGGCTGAACGTCGACCGGTCGACGGCGGCGCATACCAACCCGGTCACGCTGCATCCCGGCGCCGCGAGATTTTATCGAGGGTCGTAGTAATGTCCGATCATGCCGGCGGAAGTAGCTGAACGGCCTGACTTAGCCGTCCAGGACGAGGAGAAGCCGGCCCGGGAGCTGACCGGCCCGATCGGCGTGGGCGTCGCCGTCGTGGCGTTCGTGATCGCCGTCTTCGTGCTGTACCAGGCGCTCCGTCCGCTCGCCGAGGGCTCGCAGTACTACCTGATCCTGTTCCTGGCCGGGGTACTGCCGCTGGTGTTCCTGTCGTACCGCTCGGGCGTTCGCCTGCCCCGGCTCTCCGCCGCTCCCGCGCACCGACCGAGCGTGCCCGACTGGGTGCTCGCCGTGGTCGCGCTCGCGGTCTGCCTCTACCCGGTGCTGCCCTGGCCGGGCGGCGGGTACGACGCGTTCCTCGACCGGCAGGGCCTCCTGTCCCCGATGGACGTCACGATGGGCGCGCTGCTGCTGGTACTCGTGGTGGAGGCCTGCCGCCGGACGACCGGCTGGGTGCTGCCCGCGGTGTGCCTGCTCTTCCTGGCCTACGGCTACTACGGCGGCTACCTCCCGCAGTCGTGGTCCATCGCGCACGCCGGGCTGGACTTCGACCAGATCGTCGACGCGCTCTACAACTCCGGCAGCGGGTTCTACGGCACGCCGCTTGACGTCGCCGGGACGTACATCGTGCTCTTCACGATCTACGGCGCGGTGCTGGACCTCTCCGGCGCCGGCCGGTTCTTCGTCGACCTGTCGATCGCCGCGTTCCGCCGCTCTCGTAGCGCCGCCGGGCGCACGGTCGTGGCGTCCGGCTTCCTCCTCGGCACGGTCTCCGGCAGCGGTACCGCCACCGCCGTCAGCATCGGGGCGGTGACCTGGCCGATCCTGCGCCGGGCCGGGTACCCGCCCGAGCACGCCGGCGGCATGCTGGCCGCGGCCGGGGTCGGCGCGATCCTCTCGCCGCCGACGCTCGGCGCGGCCGCGTTCATCGTCGCCGAGTACCTCGGCGTCTCCTACCTGACCGTGCTCGGCTGGGCGCTGGTGCCGACGCTGCTGTACTACCTCGGCATCCTGCTCGCCGTCGAGATCGACGCCCGGCGGTTCGGGGTCCGCGAGGTCGAGATCCACGCGGCCTCACCCTGGCGGCTGCTCGGCCGGTTCGGGTACCACTTCCTGTCGCTCGTCGCGATCGTCGTCCTGCTCTTCCTCGGCTGGTCCGCGACCGGGGCGGTGATCGCCGCGACCGCGCTCGCGTTCCTTCTGTCCTTTTTGGACAGGGAGCACGCGCTGACGCCGCGCCGCCTCGTCGAGGCCCTCTCGGCGGGCGTGCGCGGGGTGCTCACGGTCGCCGCGGTGTGCGCCGCAGCCGGCATCATCACCGCGACCACCACGAAGACCGGGCTCGGCGCGCAGACCGCCTCGCTGCTGGTGAACGGTGCGCGGGCGGTCGCCGACAACCCGGCCGTGGTGCTCGCGCTCACCGCCGTCCTCGCCGCCGTCGCGCTGGCCCTGCTCGGCCTCGCGGTCCCGGTCACCGCGTCGTTCATCATCGGCTGGGTGATCATCGGTCCGGCCCTGCTCAACCTGGGCGTACCGGGGCCGGCCGCGGCGATGTTCGTCTTCTACTACTCGGTGCTGTCGGAGGTCACGCCACCGACCGCGCTGGCCGCCGTCGGCGCCGCCGCGATCACCGGCGGCCGGACCATACCGACGATGTGGCAGGCGCTGAAGTACGCGCTGCCGGCGTTCCTGGCGCCGCTGGCCTTCGTGCTCACCGACCCCGGGGAGTACCTGCTCGCCCGAGGTCCGGTGCTCGGCATCGTCTGGGCCACGGCCACGGCCTTCGTGGGCATCGCCGCGCTGGCCGTCGCCGTGGGCGGCTGGGTCCTCGGCGTGGGCCCGGCCGGCACCGGCGAGCGGGTGCTCGCCGGTGGCGCCGGTCTGTTGTTGCTGTATCTGCAACCGATCTCGATCGTGGCGGGCCTGGCCCTGCTCGCGGTCGCGGTCGGTACCGCGGTGGTACGCCGCCGCGTTCGCGTTCAGGTAGGGGAGGTCATGGAATGAGAAGACTGTTGTGTGCGGCCCTGGGTGTGGCCCTTGTCCCGGCCGGGCTGTCCGGGTGCGGAGGGCGGCGGGACAACGCCGGCACCGACCAGCCCGGCACCGATGTCGGCTGCACGGTCGCCAACGACACCCGGATCAGCATCGCGACGGGGAACAACACCGGCGTGTACTTCGCGCTGGGCAACGCGTACGCCGAGCAGATCTCGCAGGCCACCGGCGGCAAGGTGAAGGCCACCGCGGCGGAGACCGGCGCGTCCGTGCAGAACATCCAGCAGCTCGTCGCCGGGCAGTACCAGGTGGCGTTCTCGCTCGCCGACAGCGCCGCCGACGCGGTGAACGGCAAGGCCACGTTCGAGGGCAAGCCGCAGCCGATCCAGGCGCTGTCGCGGATCTACACCAACTACACGCACGTGGTCGTCCGCAAGGGTGCCGGCATCACCACGATGGCCGACATGCGGGGCAAGCGGGTCTCTACCGGTTCACCCCGGTCCGGTACCGAGGTGATCGCGAACCGGCTGCTGCAGTCGGCCGGGCTCAACCCGGAGACCGACGTGCAGGCGCAGCGGCTCGATCTCACCAAGACCGTGGACGGCATGAAATCCGGCACGATCGACGCGTTGGTCTGGTCCGGTGGCCTGCCCACGCCCGGCATCACGGACCTGTTCACCACGGCCAGGGACAAGGTCGAGTTCATCGACGTGACGCCGCTGCTGAGCAAGATGAAGGAGATCAATTCAGGGTACGAGGAGGGCGCGATCCCGGCGGCCACCTACAGCACGGCGGCGGACGCGAAGACGATCGTCGTACCCAACCTGCTGCTCGTGAGGGACGACCTCGACGCGACCCTCGCCTGCGTGCTCACCAAGGCGCTGTTCGACCGCAAGGCCGAACTGGAGAAGGCGAACCAGGCCGCGAAGGGCATCACGCTGGACACCGCGCGCAAGACCGACCCGGTGCGGCTGCACCGTGGCGCGGACAAGGCGCTCACCGACCTCGGCGCCAAGTAGCCTGCCGAAGTAGCCTGCGCAGTGTGATTCGTGCACGACCCCTGGTAGCGCTGCTCGCCGCCGGCTCGCTGGCGGCGTGCGGCGCGCCGGAGCCGGCCTGGGTACCGGCACCACCGCCGTCCGTTGCCGCCCCGTCGCCGTCCGCGGTGCCGACCGGGCCGGCCGAGGTCACGCTCGCGTTCGCCGGGGACGTGCACTTCACCGGCCGTACCCTGGCGCTGCTGGACGATCCGGCGACCGCGTTCGGGCAGATCTCGTCGGTACTCTCGGCGGCCGACATCGCGATGGTCAACCTCGAGTCGGCGGTGACCACCCGGGGTACGCCGGAGCGCAAGACGTTCCGCTTCCGGGCGCCGGCCTCGGCGTACACGGCCCTGCGCGCGGCCGGGGTCGACGTGGCCTCGATCGCGAACAACCACACGCTGGACTACGGCCGGGTCGGGCTCGCCGACACCGTGGCCGGCGCGGTCGCCGCTGGGGTTCCGGTGGTCGGGGCCGGCGCCAACGCCGCCGCCGCCTACGCTCCCTGGATCACCACGGTACGGGGTACCCGGGTGGCCATTCTGGGGTTCAGCCAGGTGGCCGAGTTGTGGCAGTCCTGGCGCGCGACGGACGCCCAGGCGGGCATCGCGGTGACCCGGGACCTGTCGCGCGCGGTCGCGGCCGTGCGCGCGGTCAGACAGGACGCCGATGTCGTCGTCGTGTACGTGCACTGGGGCGTGGAGGGACAGTCGTGCCCGTCCACCGAGATGCGCACCTTCGCCTCGGAGATGGCGAAGGCCGGGGCCGATGTGGTCGTCGGCACGCACGCGCACCTGCTGCTGGGCGACGGCTGGCTGGGCCAGACGTACGTGCAGTACGGGCTCGGCAACTTCCTCTGGTGGCGCAACGACGCGTTCAGCAACGACACCGGGGTACTGCGGGTGACCCTGCGTGGCTCTTCCGTGGTGCGGACCGAACTCGTGCCCGCGGTGATCTCGCGCCGGACCGGGCAGCCGGCGGTCGCGACCGGGTCGGAGGCGGAACGGATCGCCAGAAAATATGGCAACCTACGCCGGTGCACGAAGCTGGCCGACACGCCGGCCGGCTGAGCACGTAACCTCTCTCCGGTGACACGCGTCCTGGCCGCCACGTTGGTGGCCGCTGTGCTGGGTCTCGCCGGGTGCGGCCCGGCCGGGCCGGCACCGAGGTGGCGCCCGGCGGCCGCGCCGTCCGCGGCACCGTCGTCCCTGCCCCCGTCCACCACCCCGCCGGGCGACCTGCGGCTGGTGTTCGCCGGGGACGTGCACTTCACCGGCCGTACCCTCGGTCTGCTCCGGAACCCGCCGACCGCGTTCGGGTCGATCGCGCCGGTGCTGCGCGACGCCGACCTGACGCTGGTGAACCTGGAGTCGGCGGTGACTGCGCGCGGGACACCGGAGCCGAAGACGTACCACTTCCGGGCGCCGACGTCGGCGTACCCGGCTTTGCGGGCGGCCGGGATCGACGCGGCGTCGATCGCGAACAACCACGCGCTCGACTACGGCCGGGTCGGGCTGCTCGACACGCTGGACTCGGCACGGTCGGCGGGGTTCCCGGTATTCGGCGCCGGTCGTACCGTCGACGAGGCGTACGCGCCGTGGACGACGACAATCGGCGGGGTACGCGTCGCCGTGTTCGGCCTGTCACAGGTGCGCGAGCTGTCCGGGCCCTGGTCGGCGACCGCCAGCCGCCCCGGCATCGCGATGGCGTTCGATGTGACGCGGGCGACCGCGGCGGTCCGCGCCGCCCGTGCTGCCGCGGACCTGGTGATCGTGTTCATGCACTGGGGCGTCGAGGGCAGTTCGTGCCCGAGCGGGGAGATGAAGACCTTCGCGTCCCGGATGTCCACCGCCGGGGCGGACATCGTGCTCGGGACGCACGCGCACACGCTGCTGGCCGATGGTTGGCTCGGTCGGACGTACGTGCACTACGGTCTGGGCAACTTCCTCTGGTACGGCGCCTCGCACAGCACGGACTCGGGCGTGCTCCGCCTGACCGTACGGGGCCGGGACGTGATCAAGAACGAGTTCCTGCCGGCGACGGTCTCGTCGACCGGACAGCCGGTCCTGGTCTCCGGCGCGGCCGAGAAGAAGATCAGGGACAAGCTGGCTTCGGTACGGCGGTGTACGGGGTTGTCGGGCTCGCGAAGCTGATCTCTCGCTTGTCGCTTGTGGCTTGTGGCTTGTCGCATGTCGCCTGGTCGCTCTGGCGGGCGACGCGCCGGTGGGGGGTCGGTTTGGCAGGCGGAGTCGGACTGGGCTAAAGTTCACATCCGGCGCCGGACGTTGGTCGGTGGCGGCGCGCGGACGTAGCGCAGTTGGTAGCGCATCACCTTGCCAAGGTGAGGGTCGCGGGTTCGAGTCCCGTCGTCCGCTCGGAGCGGCGGCGGCGTCGCGCCGCGGAGCCGGCCCCGTCGCACGGGACTGTCGGCGGGTTGGCCGAGTGGCTTAGGCAAGGGCCTGCAAAGCCCTGTACGCGGGTTCGATTCCCGCACCCGCCTCGCACCAGGCAAGGGCGATTAGCTCAGTGGGAGAGCGCTTCCTTGACACGGAAGAGGTCACTAGTTCAATCCTAGTATCGCCCACCAAAACACCCTTAGTTGAACCACTGCCCACAGCAGCGGCAGCCAGGAGGTCTGAGTCAGACCACCAGCTCAGCCCAGCCTCTCCATCCACGGGGAGGCTGGTGTCGTTCAGGAGGGCGTACAGCCTGGCCAGTTCGTCCT
>Ga0209481_10000066_pt1 | contig 50629 bp, 36 predicted proteins | sample SoiMetdeltSBSDD3_FD_187598 | JGI IMG/M metagenome (GOLD analysis project Ga0209481, IMG submission 187598) | Bulk soil microbial communities from a Populus tree surrounding site in Tennessee, USA - Soil MetaG P. deltoides SBSDD3 (SPAdes) (version 2) | ecosystem: Environmental > Terrestrial >...
CAACCGGCAGCACCCCCGCCGCGCACGCCGCGGCGTACTCGCCGAAACTGTGGCCCAGCACCGCCGCCGGGCGGACTCCCCAGTCCTGCCACAGCCGGGCCAGCGCCACCTCCATCGTGAACACGGCTGCGTGCGCCAGCCGCGGGTCGTCGATCGGGCCGTCGCCGTCGCACAGCACCGGCCGCAGCCGCTGACCCAGCGGCGGCTCGACCGCTGCCAGGCAGGACTCCAGCGCCTCCCGGAAGGCCGGCTCGGCGCGGTACAGCTCGGCTGCCATCCGCTGCCGGCCCGTGCCCTGACCGGGAAACAGGAACGCCACCCGCGGCTCGCCGGTCACCGCCGGCTGGTTCCGGGTATGGTTGCGCAGCACCGTCGCCAGATCCTCCACAGTGGACACGACGTGGCAGCGCCGGTAGTCGCATGCGGCACGGCCGGCGGCCCGGGTGTAGGCGATGTCGGCCAGGTCGCCGCCGGCGGTCAGCCGGTCGGCCAGCTCGTGCGCCATCCTGGCCAGCGCCGGCTGGGAGCGGGCAGAGAGCGTGACCAGCTGGTGCGGTCGAGCGGAGGCGCCCGATGGCTCGGGCATTGGTGCCTCCTCCAGCACCGCGTGCACGTTCGTACCGCCGATGCCGAACGAACTCACCCCGGCGCGGCGCGGCCGGGTTTCGTTTCGTGGCCACGGACGCAGCGCCGTGCTGACGGTGAAGGGGCTGCCGGCGAAGTCGATGGCCGGGTTCGGCCGGTGCAGGTGCAGGCTCGGCGGGATCTCGCCGTGCCGCAGCATCAACACCACCTTGATGAGACCGGCGATGCCGGCGGCGGTGTCGAGGTGGCCGATGTTGGTCTTGACCGAGCCGATCAGGCAGTCACCCACCCGGTCGGTGCTACGGCGGAACGCGCGCGTCAGGGCGGCGACCTCGATCGGATCTCCGAGCGGTGTTCCGGTGCCGTGCGCTTCCACGTAGTCGATCTCAGCGGCGGACACTTCCGCGAACGACAGCGCTTCGGCGATCACCTCAGCCTGCCCAGCCACGCTGGGTGCCGTGTAGCCGACGCCGCGATGGCCGTCGTTGTTCAGCGCGGTCCCCTTGATCACCGCGTACACGTGGTCGCCGTCGACCAGAGCGTCTGTCAAAGGCTTGAGCACCACCGCACCGGCGCCGTTGCCGGCCACCGTGCCGTCGGCCGCCTCGTCGAACGCGCGGCAGTGCCCGTCTCGGGACAGGATCATCCCGTCCTGGTACAGGTAGCCGGTGCGCTGCGGCACCGCGACCCGGATCGCACCGGCCAGCGCGAGCCGGGACTGGCCGGCCAGCAGGCTCTGACAGGCCAGGTGCACCACCGCCAGCCCCGTGGAGCAGGCGGTATGGACGGTGACGCTCTCACCGCGCAGCCCGAGCTGGAAGGAGACCTTGGTGGCCAGGTTCTCACTGACGGCGGCGTTGACTGCCTCATACTGCGCCGCTGGGTCGTGACCAACCTCCCCGAGCACGGCGAGCACGTGACCGGAGGTGCCCGCTCCGGCATAGACCGAGACCCGGTCGCCGTCGCGACCCGGGACGTAACCGGAGTCCTCCAGCGCCGTCCACGCCACCTCGAGGAACACCCGCTGCTGCGGATCCGTCCAGCGTGCCTCCCGCGGCGAGACGCCGAAGAACTCGTGGTCGAACCGGTCGGCGTCAGCGAGCACACCACCGGCCGGTACGAAATTCGGGTGCTCGCGCAGCTCGTGCGGCACCAGCACCGAACTCTCCAGCTCCTCGGGCCCGAACCGAGTGATCGACTCAACCCCGTCGCGCAGGTTGCGCCACAGGCTGGCGACGTCCGCGGCGCCGGGGAATCGGCCGGCGACCCCGATGATGGCGATCTCGTTGCCGTCCGCAACCGCGCCGGTCATAGCGCACTCCTCCAGTCCGGCATGAGTGTCGTGCGACATCCGTCAGGCGTGCCGCGCACGCGTCGAGCCGTACCGAGGCGCCCAGATTGGAGTCGCCCCGAAGCTTGCGACGAGGTAGTCCTACCGCCCGTTCGTAGTATCGACCTTGATCGTTGTGTTTGCCACTTAGCACGGCACACAGCGCGCCCCGTAGCGTGTGGTAACTCATGACGCGACTGGCATCGGCGAGCGAAGCACTACCAGGGAAAGCGCTGCTGCGCCGGCAAATGCCGCCTCCTGGTGGTTGAGGAAACCGTGGTTCTGACTTGAGCGGCACTGGCGGCGGCCACGGCGGGTTTACCGGCGTACTTGTTGGGGTCGGTGCAGCAGTCGAGGGCGCTGTCAGGCCTGCACCCGCAGCCGGCTTCGTTATCGCCGGCGGCGCCGGTCAGAGCGCAGTCGTCGTACTCTTCGCCGCGCCGGGCCTCGACACCTTTCGCGGGCTGCAACGGCGGCGACGGTGCCAAACGCCGCGCGGTCGAGTGGCTGCTCGACAACGCGCTCATCGATCGGGACACCGCGGACGGGTTCTTCGACGACCATCCCGATCCCAACCGCCCTGACACGCACCCAGCCCAAACAAGTGCCGTAGCGCCGGTAGACCGCACGGCGCACGGCGGCCGGGGGCCGCTGAAGGAGTTCTCGGCGACGAACCGCTCGAACGCCGCCGTGGTCAGCCCGAAGCCGTCGGCACGGCGAACCCGGCGTGGGCGAGGTCGCCCAGCGTGGTCGCCCAGCGTGCCCGCCTTGCCGCCGACCCGGCCGGTGTCCCCGCCTGGAGTGGCCGACCGGATCGTCAGCCGGTGCTGGGTCGGATGGTGCGCCGGACCAGGACGGCCGCGGCCACCGCGAGGGCGGCGATCCAGGCCAGCGCGATGAGCAGGGACCGGGTCTCGTCGAACCCGTCGGTGAGGCCGCCGTCGATGAGTACCCGGTAGGCGCCGTAACCGGGCAGGTACTGTGCCCAACCCGCCGGTTCGCCGCGCAGCATCGGGCTCTGCCCGATGCCTACGTCGATGAACGGAATCAGGAACGCGATGAACACCCCGGCGACCCGTCCGAAGATCGGCGCGAGCAGCACGCCGAGCAGGGCATAGGTGACGGCGATCAGCGCGTTCGCGGCGGCGTACCAGCCCCACTGCCGCGGGTCGAACACCGTTGCCGCGACCGCGAGAGACACCGCGGTGGCCAGCGCGGTGGCCAGCCCGACAACGACCAGCCGGGCCGCCAGGGCGACGCCGGGGCGCAGCCCGACCAGGGCCAGCCTCCGGTCACCGGGGCCGGTGTCGAGCACCACGAACAGCCCGGCGAGAGTGGCCAGCGACGCCACCGCGATCGGGGCCATGGTGCCGGCGTGCAGGTCGAACACGTCGAAGATGCGGGCCGCCCGCGCTCCGGTCTCGGCCACGACGATCGAGGTCGGTCGGTGCGGGGTGATGGCCTGGGCGAGCAGGATGAACACCGCCGGCACCGCGGCCAGCAGTGCCCACAGCACCGGGTTGCGTCGCCAGTCCCGCCAGCCCATCCGGCTGGCCGCCGCCAGTTGGTCGCGGACCGAGCCCGGGCGTGCCGCCAACCGGTGCCGTCGGGTGACCCGTACCGTGGCCGCCACCACAGCGAACGCCACCGTTATCGCACCGGCCGTCCACACGGCGGCGACGCCGAGGTCGCCGAGGCGGCCGCCGTGGCGCAGCGGCAGGTCGGCCATCCACAAGGTGACGAAGTGCGTGGGCAGCGCGCGGGTGACGGTCTTGTCTCCGCTGGAGCCCATCGTCGGACCGAAGAAGACGTCCAGAATCCAGATGAACAGGATCAGGACCGTGCCGTTGACCGGGTTGCGCATCAGCGAGCCGACCGTGGCGCCGATGCCGAGGTAGATCAGCGCGAACATCAGCGTGCCGGCTATGGCCCGCACCGGGTCGTCGACCCCGGCGCGCAGCCACAACGCGACCAGCGCCGCCGCGCTGGCCAGCATCGCCAGGCCCAGACCGGTCAGCAACCGCGCGGCGACCAGTCGCCGGGCCGGCAGTCCGGCGATGACCAGCCCCCGGTCGGCGTCGCGGGCGGCCGAGGTCTGGAAGTACATGGCGATCCCGGCGAGGAACCCGGCCGCCCACCCCGCCGTCGCGGTGGCCACGGCGGCGGCGTCGACGCTGCCGAACAGCCTCGCCGCGTCGACCAGCGACCCGGCTGCCACCACCACGAACACCACCGGCACCACCACCAGCAGCAGGAGGTTGACCGGGTTGCGGGCGTAGTCGGCCAGGAACCGGCGCACGAACACGACGGTTTTCATCGCGGTACCGCCTTCCCGTCCAGCAGCTGCAGGATCCGGTCGAAGCGCTGCTCGTCGACGACGAAGTGACTGATGATCAGGATCGTCCGGCCGGCGGCCCGGCGATCGGCGACCAGGTCCCAGAACTTCAGGTAGGTGTCCCAGTCGAACCCCGCGTACGGCTCGTCCAGCAACAGCAGGTCCGGGTCGGCCAGCAGCGCCAGGCCGAGGTTCAGCTTGGCCTGGGTACCGCCGGACAGCTGGTCGGCGCGGGTCCTCGCGTACGACTCGAACCCCAGCGCCGTGTAGATGTCCCGCCGCGCGGCCCGCATCGCCGTGGTGGTCATGCCGTACGCGTGGCCGTACAGCTCGAAGTGCTCGTCACAGCTCAGCCGGGCGTACAGCACCGGCTCCTGCGGGCAGTACCCCACCCGCCCGGACCTGCTCACCGTTCCTGCGTCGGCGGCCAGCGCCCCGACGACCACCTTCATCAGCGTCGACTTGCCGGAACCGTTCTCCCCGACCAGGCCTACCACCTCGCCCCGCGCGAGGGTCAGATCCACACCCCGCAGCACCTGGTGCGACCGGCGGGCCGGCCACACTCCGCGCCGGTACACCTTCTCGACGCCGCGGACGGTCAACACCGGCATCGTCGTGGCCTGCGGGCCCGTGCGGCTCACCACCGCAGTTGTGGCATGCATGGCGACCTCCCTTGTTCGACGCCTCCAGCATGCAACGCATACCCCCAGGGGGTAATGGAAGGAGGGCCCGGATCGCCGGGTCTTTAGGCCCGTGACCGGGAAGCGCATTGCCGGGCGCGCGTGCCCGACGATGCCGGTGGAGTCCGCGCGCCGTCGACCGAGGGTTGACGCCCGGATCGGTCTTACGTCAGGTTCGATCGGTCGAACCAGGTGACCGGTTGGAGGCCAAGTTCCACGAAGATCGGAACTGCCGAAACGTGACCATGGCGTTCAGCGACCTCACCGCTGAGACCGGCGGAGACTAACGCCGACGCGCGGACCAGGCAACTCGGCCGAAGAGGTGGCCCCTGAACGAAGACTAGGGTCGATACTACTAACGGCGATAGGCCTAACCTCACCGCCATGTCGGTTTGGAGGGGCAATGAGGCTCAGGATCATGGCCGCGCTCGCAGTTTTGCTGTCCATCGGTACCGTTCCGGCCGCCCAGGCGGATATCGGCCTGGGCCCTGGCGGGCAAACCCCAGGAACGGCGAAGAACTTCACGCTCGTCGGACACACGCCGCTGGCCGGCCGGGGCATGAACGCCGCGCCCGCAATGTACAACCATTTCATCTATGTCGGTAACCGAACGGACGGGTCGAACCGGTGCGGGGTCGGTGACCCGCGCATCCCGGTGACCGGACCCAACTCCTGCCCACATGTGTTGCCGGGCATCGCCGTGGTCGATGTAGCCGACCCGGTCCACCCGACCGTGGTGGGGGAGTTCGCCACCGAGTTCACCACCGGAGCCAATGTCGGCCAGACGTCGCGCGAGCTGCGGGTGTGGCCCCAGCAGGGGCTGCTGATGGTGATGTACTTCCGGTGCAGCACCGTCATCCACGCCTGCTCGGCCGGTCCCGGTGTGTTCAGTATCAGATTCTTCGACCTGGCCGCCAGCGCGGTCGCTCCGCCGTTGATCGCGACCTATGTTCCGTCGCGTCCGCCACACGAGATGTTCCTCTGGGCGGACCCCACCGACTCCGAGCGGGCGCTGCTGTGGTTGTCCACGCCGACGAGCTCGGTGAACCCGAACACGGCCAACCTACTGATCACCGACATCAGCCGCGCCCGTGACGGGGTCTTCACAGAGGTCGCCAGGGGGAACTGGAATTCGCTGTACCCGGGCGCCAGTTCGCCTGCGACCTACGACTTCGACCTGGCCGTGCACTCGATGGGGGTTAGCGCCGACGGCACCCGGACCTACCTGGCCTACCTGCGAGGACACTTTCTCGTGCTGGACACCACCGCGGTAGCGACCGGAGAGCTGCCGCCCGGTGGTGTGCTGTCCCTCAACGACGCGCTGCTCACCCCGGTGGAGAACCGACCGCGATGGGGTACCGCCGACGGCGGCTGCCTGGACGCATGCGCCGAGTCGCACTCCGCGGTCAAGGTGCCCGGGCGGCCGTTCGCGCTTACCACCGACGAGGTGTACGGCACGTTCACCGCGGCCAGCTTCGGCTGCCCGTGGGGTTGGGCCCGGCTGATCCAGGTCGCACAGCCCAAGCGCCCACACATCATCGGCGAGTACCGGCTGCCCGCCAACCTGCCGGCGTTCTGCGGCAGTCCGACCGACGACCCGGCCACCGAACAGTTCACCAGCTACTCGTCGCACAATCCGACCCTGACCCGCAATCTGGCCTTCATCACATGGCACTCCGGCGGCCTGCAGGCCATCGACATCGCCGACCCAGGCAAGCCTGGCCAGGCCGGCTGGTTCTCACCGACCCCATTGTCCACTGTGGCCACCGAGGACCCGGCGCTGAGCCGCGGCCCGAACAAGGTGGTGATGTGGAGCTACCCGATCATGGCCGACGGCCTGGTGTACGTGGTCGACATCCGCAACGGCCTGTACGTCCTGCGCTACGACGGCCCGCACGCGGCCGAGATCGCCGCACTGGGGTTCCTGGAAGGCAACTCCAACCTCGGTGACGCCGTCCGGCTCGACAAGTCCGCCGGCACGCCAGAAAGGAGCACTTCATGACTCGCACGATCCGCTGCGCGCTCGCCGCACTCCTTGTCGTCGGCGCGCTCACGGTCGCCAGGCCCGCTTCCGCCGCGCCGCTGGATGTCGTGAGCACATTTGACTACACGAGGAACATGCACGCGATGGGGTTCTCGGCGCGGGAGAACTCGACAAACCCGTTCACCGCAAACTCCGACCTCGCGTTCTGGGGCAAGCTCGCGGTACACGGTAACTACGACGGCTTCCGGCTCATCGACATCACCGAGCCGGACAACCCGGTGGAGTTACTGGACTACCGGGACTGTTTCGGCAACCAGGGCGACGTGCTGATCTGGGACAACCTTGTCGTCCGGTCATGGAACTCGCCCGCTCCGGCCGGGGCGACCTGCGACGGCCAGCCGGTGGCGCTGGGCTTCGAAGGCCTGCACGTCTTCGACATCACCGACCGAACGAATCCGCAGCTGGTCGCCTCCGTCACCATGAACGCCGCCACGCTCCCCTTGCGGGGCTGCGGCTCCCACACCGCCACGATGGTGCCCGACGTGGCCAACGGCGCGGTTTACGTCTACAACAGCGGCTCCAGCGGCCTGTGTCCTGGCATCGACATCGTGAAGATCCCGCTGGACAACCCGGCGGGCGCGGCGTTCCTGCATCGCGCGCCGACCGGACGCAGTTGTCACGACACCGGCGTCATCCTCGGGTCAGCAATGCTCGCCGCCTGCGCGGGAGGCAACGGCTTCACGGTGCTCAGTCTCGGCGGAGCCGCCGGCGGCACGATCGAGAATCCGGTCGCCTTGTACAGCGTGAGCGTTCCCGGCGTCGGGGTCGGCCACTCTGCGGCGTTCACCTGGGACGGCCGGGTGCTCATCTTCGACCACGAGCCCGGGGGCGGCAGCCAGGCCCGCTGTCAGGCCACGAGCAGCGTAACCGACCGTACGATGTACTTCTTCGATGCCCGGACCGGCGCGCCCGTCGGGACGTTCCTGCACCCGCGGCCGCAGACCGCCACCGAGAACTGCACCTGGCATAACTACAACGTCGTCCCGCTGCGGGACCGGTACGTGCTCGTCTCCGGCAACTACCAGTCCGGGGTCAGCGTCATCGACTTCACCGATCCAGGCAGCGCACGGGAAGTTGCGTTCGCCGACCCCGCACCGCTGGACCCGAACGTGCTCATCCTCGGCGGTGACTGGTCGACATACTGGTACAACGGGCTGATCTACGAGTCCGACATCACCCGCGGGCTGTTGGTCTGGAAGCTCAGTTCCCCGACCGTCGCCGGCGCTCTTCAGCTCGATCACCTCAACCCGCAGGCGTCCGAGTTCACCCTCGATTGAGGGTCCCCAGCGGCTCCCCGGGGCACCGCCCCGGGGAGCCGCGCATCTGCCGTAACCGACCAGTAAAGCACTGCGTCCCGCCGCGATTGGGCGAGCGATCGTCCACCACGACTACTGCGCTGGCGTTGGTGGATCAGGCACCGCAGAAGGGCACCATCAGCGCAACGAGTGGGCCGGCAGCGAACGCGGCGGACGCGGTCAGGAGCCAGCGGCGCGGTTCCTGGCCAGGACCGGGCGGATCGAGCAAGCGCGCAGCTCGGGCAACGGTGGAGGGGCCACCCGCGCCGAGGGCGGCGCCGGGAGCCGCCGCGCTCGCGACGGCGGCCAGGCCTGCCGCCATGACGCCAGGGCCGTGGCGGCGGGCGGCGACGTCATCCGCGCGCATCTCCAACAGAGCCGCCACCCGGGTTCTCGCCTGGGTGAACAACGGCAGGAACGGGAACGCCCGCGCCAACAGGCGGCAGGCACGGACCAGGACATGGTGCCGCTCGGTCAGGTGGCAGCGCTCGTGGTCCAGCACGGCGGCGAGCTGCCGGTCGGACAGTGCCCGCAACGCGGTAGTGGTCACGACGATGGTGGGTCGTCGCCCGTCGAGGCAGTACACCGCCGGTTCTGGTGCTTCCAGGACCGTGGCACCCAGCCGTCCGTCGGCCCGCCCGAGCAACCGCAATGCCTGCAGATGCCGCCGACGTACCCGCACGTCGGCCGCGTAGCCGGTGGCGGCCGTCCATACTCCCCGCAGTCCCAGTGCCGCCGCCAGCGGCACGGAGACGGCCGGTATGGCCAAATGCGGGTGTGTCGCGGTGTCCTCGGCGACGGCCAGACAGGCGCTCACGATCGCGTTCGGCGGAAGGTGGGCTCCGGCGGCGAGTGCCGTGGCCAGTAGCCAGCTCGCCACTACCGACAGGCAGGCCGACAGCCAGGCCGCTACACCCAGCAGTGGGTACGTGGTGCGCTCGGTCAGGCGGCTCAGGATGCGTCGTCCGACGGTGGCGACCGCAAGAGTGTATCCGAGGAGAACCACCGCAGTGATCATGATGACCTACGCCGGGAGTGCCGACGCAACGCCGCGCGCAGCGCGCCCGCCTCGTCGGCGTCCATCTGCGCCAATAGATGGGCGAAGACGGAGAGGTGGTCGTCGCTGTCCTGAAGCGCCTCGCGCATCAGCCGCGCCACCGCGGCCTCCCGGCTGATCGTGGGTGTGTACTGGTGCGCGCGGCCGGCTGGCTCCCGGCTCACCCAGCCCTTGCGGAATAGATTCTCGAGTACCGTCTGAACCGTCGTGTAAGCCAGCGGGCGTTCGGTCTGCAGATCGTCGACCACCTCGCGGACGGTGGCCGGCCGACCCCACGACCACAGCCGATCCATCACTGCCGACTCCAGCTCGCCCAGCCCGCGCACGCATCCTCCTCGACCGCCCGTCGTTGCCCAGCCTATCCAGCGCGACCTCGGCAGGGGGATACCCGTGATGAGCTGGAACCCGTGTCCGGCACCCCGGCTCAGTGATGTGACGGTAGCGACGGTGTTGCTGATCGTTACAACACTCGTACGTGCTGCGGTCGCCGATTCGAGCTGTTGATGTTCCGGACCATGCGACGCGAGGGGGCGCCGACGTCGCTGCCCGATTGAACCCGGGTCGGTGGCGTCTTTCGCCGGTGCTCGCTGGACCATCTACCCGTGCTGGTCAACGTGATACGTGGTTCCGGGGTACGTACGGCCGCGTTCTGGCACGGCCGAGGCATCGGCGGCCCGGTGGCAGTGGGAGGACAACCGACCGGTGAGCCGGTCGCAGATACTCCCGGGCGACCTGGTGTTCTACTACTCTGGCCTGCACCATATGGGCATCTACGTCGGTGGCGGAATGATCGTGCACGCGCCCTCGACAGGTGACTTCGTTCGCATGCGCACATTTGACAACGGCATGCCGATCGCGAGGGCAGTAAGCCAATGGGAGGCAGGTGGCCATGCCGCACGACCACCAGACCCGCCAGGAGAACCATCACGGGGCCGTTCGGCTCGCCCTTGTGGTGCTGGTTCCCGTCGCCGTGCTCACCATCGCCGCGATGATCTGGCTGTGGCCGAGTGCCTCGGACGAGGAGCCGTGGACCGGTCCGCAACGCTTCTCCGCCGAGGTAACGAAAATCGCGCTCGAGCCGTGCCCCCCGCCGGGCGACGGCACGCCGCTGCCGCCGGGTGCCGTGCCGACTGAATGCGGCAAGGTCGTGGCCCGGTTGACCGACGGCCCGGAGCGGAGCAAGGAATTCGTCACGGACATTCCGAACGGCCCCGGCGCACCTTCCGTCGCCGTGGGCGACGAGGTGGTGGTCATCTACCTGCCGGACGCATTGAGCGGCTCGCCGTACCAGATCATCGATCATCAGCGGGACACCCAGCTGTGGATACTGCTGTTGGCCTTCGCCCTGGCCGTTGTCGCGTTCGGCCGCTGGCGGGGCGTGACTGCCCTGGCGGGGCTGGCCGTGACGTTCGCCATTCTCCTGCTGTTCGTGGTTCCGGCGATCTTGGACGGCCGATCCCCGCTGCTGGTGGCGATCGTCGGCTCCGCGGCGATCATGCTCGTGGTGCTCTACCTGACGCACGGGTTCACCGTGCCGACCTCCATGGCCGTCCTGGGCACCCTGGCTGCCCTGACCCTCACCGGGTTACTGTCCGCCGCCACCACCGCCGCAGCGAACCTGACCGGCGTCGGCAGCGAGGAGTCCAGCTTTCTGACCATCATGTTCGCCGACGTCAACATGCGCGGCCTGCTGCTGGCCGGCATCCTCATCGGGTCACTGGGAGTGCTCGACGACGTCGCGGTCACCCAGGCCTACACCGTCGACGAGCTGGCCCGGGCCAACCCGACCCTGAGGTTCAGCGGGCTCTACCGGGCCGCCACCCGGGTCGGCCGCGCCCACATCGCCTCGGTCGTCAACACCATCGTGCTGGCCTATGCCGGGGCGTCGCTGCCCCTGCTCATCCTCATCGCCGCCGGGAACCAGCCGCTCGGCGAGGTGCTCACCTCCGAGTTCGTCGCGCAAGAAGTGGTCCGCAGCGTGGTAGGCACCATCGGGCTGATCGCCGCGGTGCCGATCACCACGGCCCTGGCTGCACTCACCGCCCGCGGGACCGCACCACGCCTGCATGCGCCGGCGCGGCACAGGCACCGCCGCCTCGACGTCCTGGAGTCGGCCTGGACGCCAGCCGACGACGACCGGTACGACGCCCGCACCGGCACCTGAACGCCATCGGGTCACCGCGCTCGGTGGCCACCGGATCAGCCGCGGCCGTCCAGGACCCGCCGCTGGCGGCGCTGCGCCGTCTCCCGTGCCAGACCGAGGTCGGCCCGGGCGAGGCCTCGTTGACGCCGTCGCCGAGCATGGCGACGACCGGCAGTACCCCGGCGACGACCTCCGTGATGCCGACGAGTTCGACCACCGCGCGGGCGGCTGCACGCGTTGTCGCCGGTGAACCTTGACCTCAGCCTGCCCATCGCCGGCCTTGGCCGCGTGGTGGCTCGCGCTTAGTCCTACGTAGGATAGGAGAACAAGGGAAAGGGGGCGTCATGGGGGAACGCGAGACGGCGGTCGTCGAGGTCGCGCTGCGAGACTGCTTCTGCGCCACGGAGCTGGCGGACCTGGAACGGGCGCTCGGCGGGTTGGCCGGTGTTCTCGGGGTGCACATCGACCGGACCCGGTCGCTGGCTCATCTGCGGTACGACCCGGGACGGACCGAGGCCGACACGGTACGCGCGCGGGTGCACGCCCTGGGATACCGGTGTGAATGCGCCGAGTCGCCGGATTCGTGTTGCCAGCCGGGACATCCGACGGTCGGGGAGGCCGACGCCCGGCACACCGAGCACCGGCCTGCGCCCGCACACCTCGGGCACGACGGCTCTGCACCCCACGAGGACCATGCCGCAACAAGTGGTCCGCCGATGCACGACGGCCATACGCGTTCGGCGACCCAGGAGGCGAAGCCGCAGGTTAACGCTGCCGCCGGCCGCTCCCCGCACGAGGACCACGCGCATGCCGGTCACGGCGCGCAGATGGTGGCCGACATGCTTCGCCGGTTCGTCGTCTCGGCCGTGTTGACGCTGCCGATCGTGTTGTTCTCCCCGATCGGGGAGAGCGTCGGGTTCAGCGTGAACCCGCCGTTCGGACTGACGATGGCATGGTTCGGGTTGCTGCTGACCACGCCGGTGGTGTTTTGGGGCGGCTGGCCGTTCCTGTCCGCGGCCTGGCGGGCAGCCCGCCGCGGTGCGGCCAACATGATGACGCTGATCGCCACCGGCATCCTGGTGTCCTACGTGTACTCCGTGGTCGCGACCATCGTTGGCGGCACCGACGAGGTGTTCTTCGAGGCAGCGGCGATGCTGACAACGTTCAGCCTGGCCGGGCACTGGTTGGAGATGCGGTCGCGGTTCGCCACCGGCCGGGCGGTGGAGGCGCTGCTGGCACTGGCTCCGCCGACGGCTCGGGTCCGCCGCGATGGGCAGGAGATGGATGTCCCGCTCGATCAGGTGGTGGTCGGGGACGAGGTGGTGGTCCGGCCCGGGGACACGGTGCCGGTGGACGGAACTGTCGCCAGTGGTGAGAGCTACGTCGACGAGTCGATGATCACCGGTGAGCCGGTGCCGGTGGCCAAACGGCCGGGGGATCGGGTCACCGGCGGCACGGTGAACACCACCGGCGCATTTACGTTCATCGCGACCGAGGTCGGTGCGGACACGGCCCTGGCGCGGATCGTGGCGATGGTACAGAACGCGCAGGCGTCGAAGGCGCCGGCGCAACGGTTGGCCGACACCGCGGGCCGGTACCTGGTCTTCGTCGCCCTCGGCGCTGGCATCCTGACGTTCCTGATCTGGTGGCTATTCGGCGCCGAGGGCGCGGCGTTCGCGATCACCGCCGCAGTGTCGGCGGTGGTGATCGCTTGCCCGGACGCGCTCGCGCTGGCCACCCCGACCGCGATCACCGTCGGCGTCGGTACCGCCGCTCGCCGCGGAGTGCTGTTCAAGAACGCCACCGCGTTGGAGGGTACCGCCGGTATCGACACCGTCGTGTTCGACAAGACCGGAACGCTGACCGAAGGCAAGCCGGCGGTCACCGACCTCGTGCCCGCCGACGGCACCGACGAGACCCATCTGCTGCGCCTGGCCGCCGCCGCCGACCAGCCCTCCCAGCATCCTCTCGCCGAGGCGATCGTCCACGCGGCTCATGACCGCGGCATCGTGCTGCCGGCGGCGCTACGGTTCGACTCCGTCCCCGGCCACGGTGTGGTGGCTACGGTCGAGGACCAACCGGTACTCGTCGGCAACTCCAAGCTGCTGTCCCACCACGGCATCTCACCGGACGGGCTGGCAGAACGCGCTGCCGCCCTTGCCGCGGAGGGCAAGACCGCGGTGTACGTCGCCTCCGACGGTGCCCCGCTCGGTGTGGTCGCCGTCGCGGACCCGGTCCGCGACTCCGCCCGCCGCGCCGTGCAGGCTCTGCACGACGCCGGCATCCGTACCGTGATGCTCACCGGCGACCAGCGCAGCACCGCCAATGCGGTGGCCCGCGCGATCGGTATCGACACCGTGATTGCCGACGTGCTGCCCGAGGACAAGGCCGCCCACATCGCCGACCTGCAACGCCAAGGCCGCAAGGTGGCCATGGTCGGCGACGGCGTCAACGACGCCCCCGCCCTCGCCCAGGCCGACGTCGGCGTCGCCATCGGCGCCGGCACCGATGTCGCCGTCGAAGCCGCCGACGTCGTCCTCGTCCGCAACGACCCCGCCGACGTACCCACCGCCGTCAGCGTGGCCCGTACCGTACGCCGCACCATCAAACAGAACCTGTTCTGGGCGGCCATCTACAACCTGCTCGCCATCCCGATCGCCGCCGGCATCCTCTACCCCAGCATCGGGCTCCTGTTGCGCCCTGAATGGGCGGCCCTACTGATGAGTGCCTCCACCGTCATCGTCACCGTAAACGCCCTTCTGCTACGCCGCCGTATCCCCGCATCGGCCCCGGCCACCTGACGGCCGGGCCGGTTGATCCGGCCACCGCCGCCTCCCGACAACGGCGGGACGGGCCAGCGCGTGTCGTCGGCTCACGATCTGCACGGTGGGCCAAGCCCGGCCGGGGTGGTTCGAGCCCGGACGCGACGGAAGTGCCGGTTGTGCGGCCACGACAGTGCCCGGCACGCGGACGGCGCGCGTTCGGCAGTGACGGGCACCCGCCAGCGGTGAGTCGGGTGCTGGACACCTCTCGGGGGCGGAGGCGTCGCTCGGGTCCTTGCTGCCGTCTGTCCGATATGGAGCGGACCGTGGCGTCCACTCACCCGCGGTTCGTCTGTCCACAGCGGATTGGCAACTGCATCGGTCGTCACGCCGGCCGTCACGATGCATCGGTGCAATGTGGACACACGTACGTCCTGCACAGATCAGGTTGAGTATGTGGAAATAGACAATTCGCGATCCACAACACGCTTGAGCGGTGTAGCGTGAAACCCCAGTGATGCGTCGTTCTGATTGGCGTCATTGATCTCCGGGTGGCGGCGCCACCCCGTTCCTGCGGTTGCCGCTCCGGCCTTCGGCTGAGGGAGAGGCACGTGACCGCTACGACGCTCGATGCCTACACCGATCGGTACGCCCGACGGGTGGGAGATATGGAAGGGTTCGACGTCCGGACGTTGTTCTCGACGACCCTCGCGGCAGATGTCGTTTCGCTCGCGGGTGGTGCCCCGTTCGTGGCCGCGCTGCCGCTCGACGCGATCGGCGAGATGCTCGGTACGCTCGGGTCGCGGGATGGTGCGACGTCCCTGCAGTACAGCGGCGGCCAAGGTGACCTCAAGCTCCGCGAGCGGATCTGCGAGCTCATGACGTTGGTGGGGATTGACGTGTCGTGCGGTGCTTCGCCGGACGACGTGGTCGTCACGGTAGGGGGTCAGCACGCACTCGACCTGGTGGCGCGGGTCTTCCTCGATCCCGGCGATGTGGTACTGGCCGAAGGACCGACCTATGTGGGCGCGCTACGCGTCCTGCAGTCGGCCGAGGCGAACGTGGTGCACGTGCCTATGGACGACGATGGAATCATCCCCGCCGCACTCGCCGAGGCGTTGTCGACCGTGGCGCGTGCCGGCGGACGGACGAAGTTCCTCTACACCCAGCCGACGTACCACAATCCGGCCGGAGTCACGCTGTGCGAACGACGCCGCGAGGAGATCCTCGCGATCGCCGAGCGCGCCGGGCTGCTGGTTGTCGAGGACGACCCGTACAGCCTGCTGGGTTTCGATGGCGAGACGCCACCGGCTCTGAGGTCCCGCCGGCGCGCCGGTGTGTTGTACGTCGGCACGTTCTCCAAGACATTCGCACCGGGCTTCCGGATCGGTTGGGCGCTCGCCCCGCATGCGGTACGGGACAAGCTGGTGACCGCCTCGGAGGCGCAGATGCTGTGCCCGAGCATGTTCGCCCAGTCCGCGGTCGCCAGGTATTTCGACACCATGCCGTGGCGTGAACAGCTCAAGACCTTCCGGGCGATCTACCGGGACCGCCGGGACGCGTTGCTGACCGCGCTCACCGACCTGATGCCTGCCGGCAGCCGGTGGACCCGCCCGCGAGGTGGCTTCTACGTGTGGTTGACGCTGCCCGAGGGAGTCGACTCGGCGGACCTGCTGCCGGCGGCCATCGCGGCCGGTGTGACGTACGTACCCGGACGGGCCTTCTACGCCGACGGCTCGGGTCGTTCGCAGGTACGGCTCTCGTACAGCCTCCCCTCGCCGGAGCGGATCCGCGAGGGCGTCCGGCGGCTGGCCAGCGTGGTGGGACGGGAGACACAGCTGCCGAGGCACCGTCACGCCGTCCTGTCACGGGGCTGACCGTTCGTACTGTACTCGACGAGCTCGATGAGCAGCCCGGCCGGCTTGCGGATGTACATGAACGCCACCCGCATGCCCGGTCGGGCGCCCGCGCACGGTTCCTGGTCGATGGCGACGAAGCCGTTGCGCCGCAACCTCGCGAGCTCGAACTCGACATCGTCGACATGGAAGGCGACATGGTACAGGCCCGGGCCGCTCCGGGTGAGGTGGTCCGTCAGCGTGGACCGGGCACCGGCCGGCGCGACGACCTCCACCGCCGGCCGGTCGCTGGCTGGGTACCGCCAGAACTCACAGCTGACCCCGTACGCGTCGGCAGTCCCCTCGTCACTCTTGTAGAGACCCAGCGCGGTCAGGAAGCTCGCGACGCCGGCCGGATCCTCGGTGGCCAGTCCAATGTGGTCGATCCCGAGTATCACGCGGACCTCTCCAGTCCTGTCCACACGGGACGGTGCGTCGGCATCGCTCGGTCCAGGAGCATACCGGCGGCTCGGCGGCTGGCGGCCAACACGGTCTTGGCCGCACCGCCGCTGCCGCCGGTGAAGGTGAACAGGGCGGTCCCGGGCGGCCCGCATCCGCGCAATGCCAGGCCGGGCGGATCGTGGTAGCAGTCGAACGAGGCAACCGTGCGCCTCGCTGGGCCGGCCGGCACCGATGTGCCGAACGTACGGCGGGCGCACGCGACGACCTGTCTGCTGAGCGTCGTATCCGGGCCGACGGTGGTCGGATCCACGTCCCATCGGGACGACGGCAGGCCCAGGAGGAACGTTCCCTGGTCAGCGGGACGTCCGTACAGACCGGTGGCCTCGTCGACGAACGCGCCGAGCCCGGGCAACCGTGCGGTGCGGATGTCGTACTGGATCTGTCTGGTTCGCAGGCCACCCGGCGAGAGGCCGCCGGCGGCCAGCAGCCGTGGTGTCCACGCGCCGGCCGCCACCACCACGAGGTCGTATTCGAACGTCGTGCCGTCGGCCAGCCGTACCGCCGGATCCGGCGCGACCGCGGCGACCCGGCAGTGCCGCACGGTGATCCCGACCGCGGACAGACGGCCCAGGACCGAGTCCCGTAGCCGGGCCGGTGAGATTGATCCGGCGTGCCGTTCCACGACGCCAACCGTACCGGCGGGAAGGTCGCGGAAGGGATGTGCTTCGGCCAGCTCTGCGGGACCGGACACTGTGGTCGATCCGGGAAGATGCTGGTTGACGATCCGCACCGAGTCGGCCGGGTCGGCTCCGGGGCGCAGCAGATACACCGACCCCACCTCCCGATAGGCGGACCACGCGCGCAATGTCGCGCTCCCGCGGATCTCGGCGAGACTCGCGGCCGCGAGTCGGCACGACCCGGCATCGGGCTCGAATCCGCGGACGAGGCCACCGGACGCGCCGGTCGCGTCCGCGCCTGCGGGCAGGTTGCCGGTGAACAGCTCCACCGCGATCCGAGCTGGGCGGTCGCTCAGCCGCCAGGCCAGCAGCGTGCCCGCGATGCCGCCACCGACGACTGCTATCCGCACGGGACTGTCGCCTCGCGGACGGCCACCACGCGCCGGAGGTCGTCCGTGAAGTCCGCGACCCGCCGCCGCAGGGGGAGTGGTACGTCGTCGCGGGCGAGCATCTTCTCGGCATGCCCGAGCGTTTCCTGCGTCGCGGCGTACCGCGGGTAGAGGAAGCGGATCAGAATGTCGAGGACGAAGTCGCCACGCAACCGTGCGGCGTCGGGCATCTCGAGGAAGAACGACTCGACATAGGTCGCCGTCAGGTCAACCTGCTCGGGCTGCCAGAAGCCCTCGGCGAGCGCCCAGAGGTCGTAGCTGGACAGGTTCGCATCGGTCAGGATCGCCGTCCACGCCGCGCGTTTGGCCGTAGGGTCGGGACGGGCCGCGCGGCACTTCACCGCGAACTGCTGTCCCTGCGCGCTGGGATCGGCCTCGCGCGCCGCGTCGATCTCCGGGTCCGTCAGCTCACCGAGCACCGCCATGCGGTACCGGATCCGCCATGCCATGTCCTCGTCGAGGACGAGACCGGCCGGCAGACCCCTGCCGCCGAGCCAGCCGCGGAGCTCGGTGACATCGGTGGTGAAGTCGATGACGGCCCGGTAGAGCGTGATCTGCAGTTCGTCCCCGGCGGCGATGCCGGCGAGCCGGTGCCGGCAGCTGTCGGCCAGGCGAGCGAGCGCGGCCGGGCGCTCCCGTGGGTCCAGGAAGCGGTCGGCGACGTCGTTACGGGCCTGTTCGAGGACCTCGGTCATGATCGACAGCTCCGACTCGCTGGCGATCATCCGGCTGACCAGGTCGAGATGGTCCCGCGCGGGGAACGCGCCGTCCTGCACGGCCAGCAGCAGGGAACACCACACCATCCCGCGGTTCACCGGGGACAGTGTCGACAGCATCGTGGGGAGCGCCGCCTGCGACCGGGCGTCGAGGCGGACCTTCGCGTACGTCAGGTCGCCGTCGTTGAGGAGCAGCAGTTTCGGCGCCGGCCGGCCGATCAGCTCCGGAATCTCGGTGCGTGATCCGTCGATGTCGACGCGGATGGTCGTGCCGTCCGTGCCGTACACGCTCACGTCCAGCGTGTGTGGACGCAGCACGGGATGGGTGTCCGGAGCGGTCTGCCGGATCGCCGCGGCGGAGATCCGGCCGTCGGTGACGGTGATCTCCGGAGACAGGGTGTTGACGTTGGCCGTCTTGAGCCATTTCTCTGCCCAGCCGGTCATATCGGTGCCGCTCGCCTCACTGATGGCGGCGAGGAAGTCGGCGAACGTGGCGGTGCCGTAGGCATGCCGCGCGAAGTATGTCCGCAGGCCCACCCGTAACGCCGCGTCGCCGATCCGGGTGGCCAGCTGGCGCAGCACGGAGGAACCCTTGAAGTACGAGATACGGTCCAGGTCCAGCAGTACGGTCTGCGCGTCCGGCCCGTCGATGCAGACGGGGTGGGTCGACGGGCGCTGGTCGGCGGCGTACGCCTGCCCCTTACGACGCGCGGAGAAGGTCGTCAGCGGCCCGGGGAAGCCGGTCACCTCGCTGGTGACCCGGTGCGCCATGTAGTCCGCGCACGCCTGGCCGAGCCACAGGTCGTCCCACCATCGGTTCGTCACCAGGCCGGCAAGCCACATGAGGGACAGGCCGTGCGAGATGACAACCGCTCTGGTCTCCCGCTCACTCGCGGTGGCCGCGGACTGGAACAGGTACTGCTCCTTGAGCAGCACACAGCCGGGATGGTCCAGCGACAGGTAGCTGAATTCGGGGGCGAAGACCTGGTCGAATGTGCCGAACGGGTAGCGCACGCCGAACAGGCGGTGGTATTCGTCCAGGCATTGTCCGGTGACCTCGAACACCTCCTCGAGGTCCGACTCGAGGGACTTGGCCAGTGACGCCCGGCAATGCAAGCCCAGGGGGACGCCGTCGTGCTCGGAGTGGAATGAGGCGTACGGGCCGGCCACCAACGTGGTGAGATACGTGGACTGCGGCACCGTTTGCACCAGCTCCCACCGTCCCGCACCGAGTCTGGTGGCCGTCCCGGTGCCCAGGACCTGCCAGTCCTCGGGGGCCAGTACGGAGAACGTGTAGGGCGCCTTCAGGTCCGGCTGGTCGAAACAGGCGAATATGCGGGGAGCATGGTCGAGAAACACAGCTCCGTATACATAGACCCGGCCATCGGCGGGATCGACGTACCGGTGCATGCCTTGGCCCTCTTTTGAATAACGCATGTCCGCGACGACGACAACCTTGTTCTCCGCGGCAAGTCCGGTGAGCGGAATTCGACCGTCATCGAGGGCGGCGATGTCGAGCATTCGGCCATTCAACTGCACCGAATGCAACGCGCTCGGTTTGATGTCGAGGAACGTCGAGGATTCGGGCTCCATGGCGTCGAACAGAATTGTCGTGGTCGAACGGAATGTGTCCGGGCCGGTGGTGAGATCGAGCGACACGTGGTACGAGCAGGCGCCGAGTGTTGCGGTGCGTTCGGCGGCTTCGAGCTGCGTCAAGCTGGGCATTGGGGCTCCATAACTCCACCTGGGTTTTGCGCCGGTCCCTTTTCCGTGGCCCGCTCAGCAGATGGCGCGAAGGCGCTGGCGGCAATTTCCATCTCGGCGGTTCAAACCAAGATCGTCGCGGTGACAGGTCGGTGACGAATCGGTGACATTTGAAAGTCTTGGTCGGGTCCAGAATTGCGTCCATCCAGCAATCATGGTAAATGTAGGGCTGCAGCGATCAGGCTGCCACGATTCGAGTTCTTCGTCAACAGGCGGAGCCGGCCAGGAGAATATTGGGGCGGTTTCAAGTGACTTGGTAGGTCGTATTGCCGTCGATTTAAGGGAATGCGACAACTCGGGTATGCCCGAGATTGCGAGGTTGAAACGGAGAGTAGTCGTTGGCCCGCTGGTAGGGTTCAACCGCAACTACATCTTAGTAGATTCGATTGCGCCACCTGGTGACGCGAGCGGCTTTTTCATTGCTCATCTAAGGAGTCATCGTCGGATGAACATCCATGTTGAGCTGCTCGCAATCGGTGCCGGGCCATCGAATCTGGCGCTGGCCGTCGCGATCGAGGAGTTGGATCAGGACGGGCTGGCCGCCGACTCGCTGCTGTTGGAACAGCACGAATCCGTGACGTGGCAACGCGGAATGTTGATTCCGTGGACGCAGAGTCAGGTGTCGTTCCTCAAGGACCTGGTGACGCTACGGAATCCACGGAGCAAATTCTCGTTCGTCAACTACCTGCACGATGTCGGCCGGCTCGACGACTTCATCAATCTGGGCGCCTTCACCCCGTACCGTGCAGAGATCTCCAGCTATCTGCGGTGGGTGGCACAGACGCTGACCAAGGTCCGGGTCTCGTTCGGCTGCCGGTGCGAGCACATCGAGCCCACCCGGGACGCCGCCGGGAACGTCTCCGGCTGGCTGGTGCGCTTGGCCGACAATTCGACGATCACCTGCAGGTACCTGGTCCTGGGCGGGGGCCGGGACGCGCACGTGCCGGCGGTGTTCAACGGACTGCCCCACGAACGTCTCATCCACAGCACCGACTTCAGTGACCGGGTTGCGGAACTGGATCCGGCGCGGCCGCACCGCGTGATCGTGATCGGTGGTGCGCAGAGCGCGGCCGAAATGCTGTGGACGGTGCACCAGCAGCTCCCCCTCGCGCGGTGCACGATGGTGATGCGCTCGATCGGTCTGTCCGCGTACCAGAGCAGTAAGTTCACCAACGAGCTCTACAACACCTCGTTCATCGACACGTTCTTCGCGGCGCTGCCCGACGCCCGACGGCAGCTGCTGGCGGAGATGCACAACACGAACTACTCCGGGCTCAACCCGAGCCTGCTCGACAGCTTGTACCGGCAACTCTATCTGGACCGGTTGACCGGCACCGGCCGGATGCGGTTCGTCACGATGGCCGACGTCACCGAGGCGCACGTCGCCGACGGCGAGGTCGTCCTGGCGATCACCGATCGGCGGACCGGGCTGTCCGAGGACCTGCGCGGCGACGTTGTCATGTTAGGCACCGGCTTCGAGGTGGGGATGCCGCTGGCCATCCGTAAACTCGCGGCCGCGCTGGGGCTGGAACAGGTAACCGTCAACCGGGCGTACCGGCTGATCCTGCCGTCGACCGCGGTCGGCGCCTGCTACCTGCAGGGCGTCAACGAGGCCACGCACGGGATCGCCGACTCGCTGCTGAGCGTGCTCGCGGCGCGCGCGGGGGACATCGCAACCGACATCATCGCCGACCGCGCGGCGGCACACATCGCGGACACTCGCCATGTCACCTGACGGCGGATCGTCGCAACCAACAAGAGGAGCAACAATGGACCGTCCAGCCGTGGACCTCGGAATCGCAGGCTTCGGCTTCGCGTTCGGCGAGGACCAGGACGTCGCGCAGACCGCAGGGTCCTATGTGGCCGATCCGGAACGCGTGGTCCGGTGGGGCTACCACACCTTCCACCGCGCCGCGGACGGGGTCACCGCGACCGCGTTGGCGGCGGAGGCCGCTCAGAACGTGCTCACCCGGCTCAGTATGAGCGTCGACGACCTCGACCTGGTCGTCGTGGCGACGTCAGAGATGCCGGAGTTCCTGTACTGGGACTCGTCCGCCGCGCTGGCGCGGGAGCTCAAGTTCCACGGCAAGCAGACCATGCTGCTCACCGAGGGCTGCTCGTCCGGCGTGACCGGGCTCGGCATGGTGGCCGGACTGATGGCGCTGCAGGCGGAACTGGAGACCGTGCTCTTCGTCGCGGTCAACCGGGTCAGCGAGTTCCACCGGAACCGGATGAACGTCAACAACGCCGTGCACAGCGACGGCGCGGTGGCCGTCGTTTTGCGCCGGGGCCATGTCCACAATCGATGGTTGGCGACGGAACAGTTCACCGATCCTGAGCTGTGCGACTGGTTCCGTACCGATTACGGCGGGAGCGTCACGCCGGTTGCGCCGGCCGGCTGGTCGAGCGCGACCGCGGTGAGCGGGAGCGAACGCGTACAGGAGCATTTCCAGCGAGACCCGCAGCAACTCCGGGCCTTCGGTGACGCGCTCAACGCCCGGATCATCGACGTGATCGAGCGGGCCTGCCGGCGGGCGGGAGTCCGGCGCGAGGACATCGCCCGGGTGATCTACATCAACGACCCGGACGGGATCGACGACATCGTGCGGACGGCCGGGATTCCCAGGGAGCGGACCAACGGGGAGCTGGCGACGGCGCACGGCCACATGGGTGCCGCGGACCAGCTCGTCGCGCTCGGACAGCACCTGGACCGCGGTGAGCTCGCACCCGGCGACCTGGTGGCACTGACCGGTATTTCGATCGGCATGCGCTGGTACTGCACGCTGATCCGGATCTGACCAGAGGCGGTGACATGAACGAAACGACGTTGTTGCTGGACGCCCTGCGGGCCTCGGTCTCAGAACACCGGACACCGGACCCGGGCGTGCGGCGAGCGCTGGCCGAAGTGACGGATCCGGCGCTGGTGCGCAAGGCGGGCCGGATCCTCGCCGGGCTACGCCCGGACGGCACCGATCTCCGGTCGGTACGCGTCGCCGTCCTGGCCACCTGCACCGTCGGTTCGTTCGTACCCCTGCTGCGGGCCTGCCTGGTCGGCGCCGGCGTGTTGCCCACCATCGACGCGGGCGACTACGGGGCCTTCGACCTCACCCTGGCGTCGGCGGGCTTCGCGTCCGACGGCGACCCGGACGTCGTCTGCTGCCTGCTGGAGGAGTCGTACTTCCTGCCCAAGGACTGGAGCGCCGTCGACATCGACGGGATCGGCAGGCATGTCGAGACCCGCCTGGCGGATCTCTGCGGGCTGGTGGCCGCCAGCGTGGGGCGAACGTCGGCAACCCTGGTGGTGCATACCGTGCCGTTCCCGGCCGAGCTGCGGGACGCGGTCATCGGCTGGCGGGACCGGGCCACCCTGGCGCAGATCTGGCACCGGCTCAACGCGGGGCTCCTCGGCCTAGCCGCGGAGCACGCGCAGGTGGTGGTCGTCGACCTGGTCGGTGTGCTGACCGACAGCCCGTACCCGGCCCGGGACGACCGGCTGCACCGTTACGCGGATATGCCGTACACCGACGGCGCGCTGCTCGCGCTGGCCGACCAGATCCGCCGGGTCGTGCAGGCCAGGATGGGACTGTCCCGCAAGGTCCTCGCCCTCGACCTCGACAACACCCTGTGGGGTGGTGTGCTCGGCGACGTCGGCCCGCACGGCGTCCAACTCGGTGGCCTGTACCCGGGAAACTGTTACCTGTACCTGCAGCGCACCGTACGGCGGCTGCGGCAACAGGGCGTCATCCTCGTGCTCGCCAGCAAGAACGACGCGGCGCTGGTGGAACAGGCGCTGACCGACCATCCGGACGTGCTGCTGCGCCCCGACTCGTTCTCGGTCAGCGCGGTGAACTGGTCACCGAAGGTGGAGAACCTGCGTCACGCCGCCGGGTCGTTGAACCTGTCGATCCAGTCGTTCGCCTTCATGGACGACTCAGCCTTCGAACGGGGGCACGTCCTCAGCGAGCTGCCCGAGGTCGCCGTCGTCGCCGCGGATGGCGATCCGGCGAACCTGGTGCGCACACTGCTGAGTCCGGGCCTGTTCGATGTCATGGAACTCACCGACACCGACCGGCAACGCCCGGAGCTCTACCGATCGCGGGCCATGCGGAGCGATTTCTCGACCGGGTTCAGTTCCTCCGAGGGCTACCTGCACGGCCTGGGTACCGAGGTGGTCGCCGAGCCGCTGACCAGCTTCGCGGTGGTCCGCGTGGCGCAGCTGGCCGCACGGACGAACCAGTTCAACCTGACCGGTGTCCGCTTCGACGAATCCACCACCGCCACCATGGGCGCGGATCCCGAGTACCTGGTCGCGTCGTTCACGGTCAGCGACCGTTTCGGGTCCGAGGGAATTGTCGGCGCCGCATGGGTCCACCGGGGCCCGCTCGCCTGGCGCGTGCTGAACCTGGTGTTGAGCTGCCGGGTGTTGGGGCGCGGAATCGAGCTCGCGATCGTCGAGTGGCTCACCCGGGAATCGCGCCGGGCTGGAGTCGACGCGCTTCAGGGCACGTTCGTCCCCTCCGGCAAGAACGGCGTGGCCGCTGGCTTCTGGAACACGGCGGGATTTGTCGACGGCAGCGACGGGGTGTTCACGCTCGCGGTGGACGGCGCACCTGACCTTGCCCCCGCGTGGGTCACCCTACGAGAACGGAACGAGGTCAGACAATGAGCGATCGGGCATGGGTCGGTGCGACCGTACTCGACATCCTCAGCGAGGTGCTGAACGAGCCGGTCGGCGACCTCCGCGCGCAGCCGATCCTGGCCGGGCACGACTGGGACAGCCTCGCCTCGCTGGAAGCGCTCGCGCAACTGGAGAGCCAGTTGGGCGTGACCCTCGACCTCCGCTCCTTCCACGCCGCACGAGAGATCGACGACATTGTCGGTCTCGTGATGAACGCCGCGGCATCCTCCCGCTAGTGAAGGGTCACTGATGACGACAATGGAGATCCGCAAGCTTGACCGCGACAACCTGAAGCAGGACAACGGCCTGATCGCGCAGCGGTTGCTGCCGTGGCCGGCGCTGAACGCACCGTTCGAGGGTTCCTGGTGCGTGGTGCCGCCGGGCGCGGAATCGGGTCCACATGCCCACGACGAGTACGAGATCTGGGTAGCCATGTCCGGTGCGGCGGAGATCGTCGTCGCCGAGGGGCGGGTGCCGTTCATCGCCGGCGACGTCGTCCACTTCCCGCCGAACCTGCGCCACCAGGTGGTCAACGACGGCGATGCCGACTTCCAGATGTACGCCCTCTGGTGGGACGCGGAGATGACCGAACGGTTCGCAACCCGCCGCAGGGAGGATAAGTGACCACCAACGGGCGCCGGACGATCATTGTCGCGGCCACCCCGACGCCGAACGGCGACCTCCACATGGGACACATGGCGGGGCCCTATCTCGCCGGGGACATCTACGCGCGTTACCTGCGGGCCAACGGGCAGTCGGTGATCTACACGACGTGTACCGACGACAGCCAGAGTTACGTGGTGTCGACGGCGCACCGCCGCGGGATGAGCCGGGAGCAGCTGTGCTCGACGTCGACGGCCGCGATCCAGCGCTCGTTGGATGCCATGGGGATCTCGATGGCGGGCCTGCCGCCGATCGACGACACGTACCGTGACACGGTGCTGGAGTTCGTGACCGCGCTACACACCGGGGGCCGCCTGCGCCTGCGCACGGTTCGGCTGCCGTTCGCGGAGAAGTCGGGCACGTACCTCTTCGATGGCCTGGTCACCGGCACATGTCCGGTGTGCCTGGCCACCAGCTGTGGCGGTGCCTGCGAGTCGTGCGGTCATCCCAACAGCTTCGACGAGCTGCTCGATCCGAAGTCCACTGTGGATCCTACCGATCCGGTGACGTACCGCGAACAGAGCATCCTGGTGTTGCCGATGGAGGAGTACCGGGAGCGGCTCACCGCCTACTTCGCGGCGCAGGAGGGACGCTGGCGGCCGCGCGCCATGCGCCTGATCCGCGACCTGCTGGCACGGCCACTGCCGGACGTGCCGGTGACGTTCCCCGGTAGCTGGGGCATCCCGGCGCCGTTCCCGGAGACCCGTGGCCAGATCCTCTATCCGTGGATCGAGGCCATGCCCGCGGCCATCTACAGCACCTGGTGGTCCGCCGCGCACCTGGGTGAACGCACCGACGCAACGGACGAGCACTGGCGGGTCGCACACGACGCGGAGCTGGTCTACTTCCACGGCTTCGACAACGTCTACCACTGGGGCTTGATGGATCTCGTGTTCCTGATGGCGCACGGCGATCGCTACATCAGGCCGTCGGGCAACGTCTGCAACGAGTTCTACGACCTGGAGGGCGAGAAGTTCTCCACCAGCCGGAACCATGTGGTCTGGAGCACCGACCTGCTGGCCACCGTGCCCCGGGATCTGGTCCGGTTCTACCTGGCATTGACCGCGCCGGAGTACGAACGGACGAACTTCAGCAGGACCGCCCTGGACAACGTGACATCGCGGCGACTGGTCGAGCCGTGGAACGGACTGGCCCGGACGATGTCGTCGGCGATCACGCGGATGCAAACGTCGGCCCCCTTACCGGTCACGGCGGCCGGACGGCGCCGGTCGACCGGAATCATCGAGCGGTTCCGGCTCTGTTACGCGCTGCCGAACTGCAGCCAGGCCGGGGCCGCCGCGGCGATCGTCGCCGAACTGGTCCGGCTGCGCGCGTCGGCCGAGGTCCTGGACGGCGCTCGCGCCGGGGATCCGGTCCAGCCCGGCGACCTCCTGCTGGAGATCCGTACGCTGCTGGCCTGCGCGGCTCCCATCCTCATCGATGTCGCCACCGAGGCGGCGGCCGCCGGCGTGGACCTGAGTCTGGTCGACGCGCACGCGCACCCGGAATCCATCGCCGCGTTCCGGCTCCCGAGACTGCCGGATGCTGACCGCGCGGAGCCGGCGGTACCACCTCTCAGGCACACGGGAGTCATGTCATGAAACTGCTCGCTGTCGAGTCACGCCAGAATTCCTTCTACTACCTGTCCCGTTACCAGCAGGTGGAAGCGCTGGGCGTCGAGCTGTACGTGTTGAACGGAGAAGGCAAGGCGGACTTCTGGCCGGCGGAGCGCTACCGCCTGCTGGGCTCGAAGAAGATCGACGACATGGTCGCCGCGGCTCGTGAATGGCACGCCGCGGAGGAGTTCGACGGCGTGATCACGTTCTCCGAGGCGGGGGTGGTCGCGGCCGCCGCGATCGCCGAGGGGCTGGACCTACCCGGCATCGGGGTGGCGGCGGCACTCCGCAGCCGCAACAAGTACCTGATGCGCCAAGCTCATGAGCGCGGCGGCGCGCCGACGCCCTCCTTCCGGTTCGTCACCGAGCTCGACAGCGCCTTGTCGGCTGCGGCGGAGTTCGGCTACCCGGTCATCATCAAGCCGACGATGGGTGCCGCGAGCAACTTCGTGTTCCGGGTGGACACGCCGGACGAGCTGGCCGAGCGGTACGCGCAGGCGGTCGAAGGCGTCCAGGACATGTACTGGGTGTGCGCGGAACCCGACGGCATGGACCTCGGTCCACAGGGCATGCTCGTCGAGTCCTTTCTGGACGGGCGGGAGATCCTGATCGAGGCGCTCGCCTGGGACGGCGAGGTCTATCTCGGCTCGGTGGTGGACCGGATCACGGCCGAGGGCGAGACTTTCGACGACGACGTGCACCACGCACCCACCACGCTCAGCGCCGAGGACCTGGAACGGGTGCACCGGGTGGTCGAAGCCGGCACGAACGCGCAGGGCCTGCGCCGCAGCGTCATGCACGCCGAGGTACGTTTCCACCGGGGGGAGCCGTACCTGCTGGAGATTGCCGCCCGGGTGGGCGGCGGCGGCCTGGACATGATCGCCAGGTTGACGGCCGACTACGACCCCATCAAAGCCGTGGTGGACGTCGCCCGCGGGGTACGTCCGAAGGTGCGGCACTACCGGCCGACCGGGACCCACATCACCGCGATGTGCCTGATCTGCGACGCCGGTGTCATCGAGCATGTCGACGTGCCGGTCGAGGTGAGCGGGTCGGACAAGGTGTTCCTGCTCAAGATCACAGCACGGTCGGGTGACGTCATCCGCCGGCCGCCGAACGGCAACAGCATCCTCGGCTTCCTGGGCACCACCGGCACGTCGATGGAGGACGCCCTCGCGACGATGAACCACCTCAGCTCGAAGATCAAGGCCACGGTCTCCGCGTAGCGGACCGCGCTCCACCACCTCGGAAGGACAGCCGTGTTACCCCAGACCGTGACCGCCGCCACCGAACACACCGTACGTCTGGCCCGGCGCCGGCATTTCCTGATGTGCCCGCCGACCCACTTCGACGTCGGATACTCCATCAACCCCTGGATGGAGCCGGACAAGCCGACCGACACCAACCTCGCCATCGTGCAGTGGAAACGCCTCCGCGACCTGTACCGGAGCCTCGGCCACGAGGTGACGGAAATCGCTCCTCGGCCAGGTCTTCCGGACATGGTTTTCGCCGCGAACGGCGGCACCGTCGTCGCCGGCGCGGTGCTGTCCGCCCGGTTCCGGTACGCGGAGCGCGCCGGCGAATCCGGCGCGTATCTCGCCTGGTTCCGGAACCGGGGATATGACATCCAGGAAGCCGAACATATCAATGAAGGTGAGGGTGACTACCTCGTCGCCGCCGACCGGATCCTGGCCGGCACCGGGTTCCGGACCGATCCGCGATCCCACCAGGAGGCGCAGCGGCTCTTCGGACGCCCCGTGGTCACGCTGACCCTGGTCGATCCGCGGTTCTACCACCTGGACACCGCGTTGGCGGTGCTCGACCACGACGAAATCATGTACTACCCGGCGGCGTTCTCCGCGAAGAGCCGGTCAGTGCTGCAGAACCTGTACCCCGACGCGATCCTGGCTACGGCCGCCGACGCGGAGGCATTCGGCCTCAACGCGGTCTCCGACGGTCGGCACGTCGTGCTGGCGCAGGAGGCGACGCATCTGATCGCAGAGCTGGAGGCGCGCGGCTTCGTGCCGTACGGCGTCGACCTGTCCGAGCTCCGGAAGTCCGGTGGCGGGGCGAAGTGCTGCACGTTGGAACTGCGCCCGAAGCCCGGGCACGAGAGGAGCAGTCACATGAACAGGTATGACGGCAAGCGGTTCCGCTCGACAGTGGACGGTGCCGGCGCCGATGGCCGGGTGGCGACCTACCGCCAGGACGGCGACCTGCTCTGGGGCGAGTTCTCCGGCGGCGACGCCCGGCGCGGGGCGCTCACCGGCATATGTGGTCCGGACGGCGCGCTCGACTTCGCGTACAGCATCGTGCTCGCCAGCGGAGAGGTCATCTCCGGTCACTGTCGCAGCACGCCGACAACCCTTGACGACGGCCGGATCCGGCTGCACGAGACGTGGGAGCGCTTCGGCGCGCACGCGGACACCGGCGTGTCCTGGCTCGAAGAGGTGGAGGAGCGATGACCCGGCCGAAGCAGGGCGGGATCGTCACGTGGGCCTGCGCGCCGGGCTTCCCACCGGCGGTGATCTTCCCGTTCACCCCGGCCGAGCGCATGGGTACCCGCAACATTCTGGAGTTCCAGGCGCTGATGTACCGCACGCTCTACTACTTCGGCAGCGACGGCACGCCCGAAGTCGACTATGCCAACAGCATCGGCGAGGCGCCGCAGTGGAGTACCGACGGCCGGACGGTCACGCTGCGGGTGAAGCCATGGAAGTGGTCCAACGGCGAGACCCTCTGCGCGGACAACGTGCTGTTCTGGGTGAACCTGATGAAGGTCAAGGGTGCCCGGTACGGGGAGTACGTGCCCGGGTACTTCCCGGACAACCTGACGTCGTACGGAAAACTGGCCGAGGACACGGTGTACTTCACGTTCGACCGCGTCTACTCCAAACGGTGGGTGCTGATGAACCAACTCAGCACCATCACCCCGCTGCCCAGGGCGTGGGACCGGACCGCCTCCGGGCCGGCCAACGCCTCCGGGGGCCTGGCGGACGTGTCGGCCGTCTACGAGTATCTGATGGCCGAGCAGGGCGATATCTGCGACGAGGGCAACGAGCACCGGACCCGGTGGGCCGACAGTCCAATCTGGAGCACGGTCAGCGGCCCGTGGCGGTTGAAGAGCTACACCGCCGAAGGCGTGGTCACCTTCGTACCCAACCCGCACTACTCCGGCCCGAACAAGCCGTACCTCGACGAGTTCCGGCAGATCCCCACCTTCTCCGACGAGGAGGAGTACCGGATGTTGGAGGCCGGACCGGTGGGACCGGGCGCGATCCAGGTCGGCTACCTGCCGTTGAGCTTCGCCACCGAGCCGACGACCGACCCGACCGTGGGCGGGGCCAACCCGTTGAGCGAGCACTACCGGTTGATCCCGCAGGTGGGGTTCTGCATCCGCTACTTCAGCCTGAACTTCAACAACCCCACCGTCGCCGGCCGGATCTTCGCGCAGACCTACTTCCGGCAGGCGCTGCAGAGCACCCTCGACCAGGACTCCGCGGTGCGGGACATCTACCAGGGGTACGCGTACCGGCAGAACGGACCGGTGCCGATGATCCCGGCGACCGACCTCGTGTCGCCCCGGCAGCGCGACGGGGCATGGCCGCTGCCGTTCGACACCAAGCGGGCCAAGCAACTCCTGGAGGACAACGGCTGGGACACCAGTACGACGCCGGCGATCTGCGTGAACCCGGGTACCGGACCGGGCCAGGCGGGCGCGGGCATCCCGGCCGGCACGCGGCTGAGCCCGTTGCTCCGGTACGTCGAGGGTCGTCCGGCGCTGACCCGCCTGATGACCAAATTCAAGGAGGACGCGGCCGAGGCCGGGATCGAGCTGCGGCTGGCGGAGGTCTACGGGTCGATCCTGGTGGCCGAGGACGCCCCCTGTGTACCTGGTCCGGATACCCCGTGCCTGTGGGAGATGTGCTGCTGGAACGGCGGCTGGGTCTACCACCACCCGTCCGGCGAGATCCTCTTCAAGACCGATGCCGGGGGCAACTTCGGCCACTACACCGACGCGCGCGCCGATGAGCTCGTCGCCCGGTCGGTGGAGACCGACGACCTCGAGGCGCTCTTCGAGTATCAGGACTACATCGCCGAGCAGGTCCCGGTCATCTTCACGCCGAACTTCCCGCTGCGGCTGCTCGAGGTGGCGCACGAACTGCGCGGCGTCGAGCCGATCAACCCGTTCGCGATGATCAATCCAGAGAACTGGTACTACGTCCAGGACTAGCCGATGGCATCGATGAGAGGAGCTGGGCATGGCGGCCGCAACCGGACCGGTCGCACTTCTCGATGCCCATCAGCTCCTGATCTTCCTGCTCCAGGTCGGGCTGCTCCTCGGCACCGCCGTGTTGCTGGGAAGGCTGGCGACGCGGCTGAGGATGCCGGCGGTCGTGGGCGAACTGTCCGCCGGCGTCCTGCTCGGGCCGTCGTTGCTTGCCCACCTGGCCCCGGGCGCGTCCGCCTGGCTCCTGCCGCAGGACTCCGGCCAGTTCCACCTCATCGACGCCGTCGGCCAGATCGGCGTCCTTCTGCTGGTCGGCATCACCGGGATGCGGATCGACTTGAGCCTGGCTCGGCGCAACGGTGCCGCCGTGGTGTACGTCAGCACGGGCGGCCTGCTGATCCCGCTCGCCCTGGGAGTCGGGATCGGATTCGTCCTGCCCGGCACCCTCCTCGCCGTCGGCACGGACCGGACGGTGTTCGCCCTGTTCCTCGGGGTAGCGCTGTGCGTCAGTGCCATCCCAGTCATCGCCAAGACGCTGCTGGAGATGAACCTGCTCCACCGGAACATCGGCCAACTGATCATCAGCGCGGCGGCGCTCGACGACATCGCCGGCTGGCTGATGCTCTCGGTCGTGGCCGCGGTAGCCACGACCGGACTGCGCGCCGGGCATGTCCTGCTGTCCATCGCGTACCTGATAGCGATCGTCGTGTTCGCTGCGGTCATCGGACGGCCGATCGTGCGCGCCACGCTGCGGATGGCCACCCGATCCGCGGAGCCCGGCGTCAGTGTCGCGGCCGCTGTGGTGCTGCTGATGCTGTTCGCCGCGGGCACCCAGGCGCTGGGCATGGAGGCCATCCTGGGCACGCTCCTCGGCGGCATGCTGATCGGCTCATCCCGGCAGATCGACGTCGAACGGCTGGCACCCCTGCAAACGTTCGCCCTGGCCGTCCTCGCCCCGATCTTCTTCGCCACCGCCGGACTGCGGATGGACCTCACCGCGCTCCGCCGCCCGGCGGTGCTCGTTTCGGCCGTCGTGGTGCTGCTGGTCGCGGTGCTGGGGAAGTTCGCCGGCGCCTACGTCGGCGCCCGGACCGCCAGACTCCCGCGCTGGGAGGCGTTGGCTCTCGGCGCCGGCATGAACGCCCGCGGCGTCATCCAGGTGATCGTCGCGATGGTCGGCCTGCGGCTGGGCGTCCTGACCACCGAAATGTACACGATCATTGTTCTGGTAGCGATTGTCACATCGCTGATGGCGCCGGCGACGCTGCGCTACGCGGTGGAGCATATCGCGGTCACCGCGGAGGAACGCGAGCGTGAAAAAGTGTTCAGCAGATGATCCTTTTCAATCATTTCAAGTTTGATTTCCGAACGCTTGCACGGTGGCCGGATCAGGTAGAGGATTGTGAGAGGCGTCACCAGGGATTTCCGCGCCTCTTACCGAGAGCCCGTTCCGCGGTCTGGTGCATGATGCACATTCCGACCAGGAAAAGAGGCAGGAAATGACAGAGGCACCGAACACGACGATCAGGGACGCCCCGACGGCCGAATGGCCGCTGCTTCTCGTGATCGGCACCGGCATGCGGCTCTACCGCGAGTACCTGCTGCGTTCGATCAGTACCCGCTTCCGGATCCATCTGTTCCACGAGGCGGAGCCCACCTGGGAGCGGGAGTACATCGCCGGCTGGACGGTGCTCGCGAGCACCCAGGACGGTCCGGCGATGGCCGCGGCGGCCCGCGAGCTGCACACGACCCAGCCCGTCAGCGGAGTGCTGTGCTGGGACGAGACCCGCATCCACGCGGCCTCCTTCGTCGCCGAGGAACTGCACCTGCGAAACGGTGACCCGGCATTGATCTGGCGGCTACGGGACAAGGCGCAGACCCGGGTCGCGCTGGACGCCGCGGGCGTCTTCCAGCCGCGGTCCATCCCGGTCACCACCCTCGACGAGGCTCTGGCCGCCGCCGACAAGGTCGGATACCCGGCCATCCTCAAGCCGCGCGGCCTGGGCGCCAGCCTGGGCGTGGTCAGGGTCGAGGACGCCGAGGGGCTGCGGGCGAACTTCGCGTTCACCCGCGACACCACGACGCCCGACCCGTTGGTCTTCAACACCGACCACCTGGTCCTGGTCGAGGAGTGCGTGATCGGCGAAGAGATCAGCATCGACGCGGTGGTGCGCGACGGCGTGGTGACCCCGCTGTTCATCGGCCGCAAGGTGGTCGGTTATCCACCGTACGCCGAGGAGATCGGCCACTACGTCGACGCGGCCGATCCGCTGCTCACCGACCCGGTACTGGTAGCGGCGCTGCAGGACACCCACGCCGCGCTCGGTTTCCTCGATGGCTTCACGCACACCGAGTTCATGCTCACCGGCGCGGGACCTGCCCTCATCGAGGTCAACGGCCGGCTCGGTGGCGACATGATCCCGTACCTCGGGATGCTGACGACCGGGATCGACCCCGGCCTGGTCGCTGCCGCCGCCGCATGCGGCCTCGAACCGGACGTCGCGCCCACCCGCAGCCGGGTCGGCGGGGTCCGCTTCTTCTACGTCGACGAGGACGACACAACGATCGGTTCGATCACCTTCACCGAGGCGGGCCTGCCGGCGACGATCGACCAGGTGACCGCCGTCGCCGAGGTCGGCGCGGTCGTATCGCCGCCGCCGAAGGGGACGCTCTGGGGTCGTGTCGCGTTCGCCACGGCGTTGGGCGACTCCGTGGCGGAGTGCGCGCGAGCGCTCGACGCGGCCGAGGCCGCGCTGGAGGTCAAGGCCGCGTGAACACGAGCGCCAGCATCCACGTCCCTCCGAGCAGAATGTGACGTCGCATGGCTACTGAAACCAAGCCCCGCGAGAGCGCCGCGATCTGGGCCACCTTCCGGGAGTCACCGCTCGCGGTGAAGACGATCCTCGGCGGCGTGTTCGTCAACCGGGTCGGCGGATTCCTCAACATCTTCCTGGTGCTCTACCTGGTCGCCAGAGGCTATTCCGCCGGCCAGGCGGCGCTCGCGCTGGGCATCTACGGTGGCGGCGCGATGGTCGGCGTCCTGGTCGGTGGGGCGCTCGCCAACCGGCTCGGCGCGCGCAACGCCACCGTGATCAGCATGGCCGGCTCGGCCGGACTGATCGCCTCGCTGCTCTACCTGCCCAACTACCCGCTGCTGCTGGTGGCGGTGGCCCTGGTCAGTCTCGTGGGTCAGATGTACCGACCGGCGTCGGCGACATTGCTGTCCGAGTTGACCCCGGAAGACCGCCAGGTCATGATCTTCGCGATGTACCGGTTCGGCCTGAACCTGGGCACGACCGCCGCACCGCTGATCGGCTTCGCCCTCTACAACCTCAACCACCAGCAGTTCACCTTGCTGTTCTGGGGCGAGGCGCTGGTCGCCCTGGCGTACGCGGTGCTCGCGTTCGTGGCTCTGCCGGCGAAGCGGGCCCGAGGCGCCGAACCGGACGGCGAGGTCAAGGCTGCCCCGTCCGGCAGCTACCTCGAGATGTTCCGCGACCGGCGGTACACGCTCTACCTGCTGGCCACGTTCTTCAACGCCGCGGTCTACATGCAGTACCTGTCGACGCTGCCGCTGGACGTCAGCGCCGCGGGGCTGGAGATCTTCTGGTACACCCTCGCCGTCTCGCTGAACGGCTTCATCGTGATCGCCTTCGAGCTGCTGTTGACGAAGGTCTCCCAGCGGTGGCCCATGAAGCTCACGATCGGGCTTGCGTTCGCGCTGGTGGGCGTGGGGGTTGCCTTCTACGGGCTGCCGATGGGCCCCGCGGTGATCATTATCGCCACGCTGATCTGGACCCTGGGTGAGATCATCGGCGGTCCGTCCGTGTTCGCCTACCCGGCGGTGGCCGGTCCGGCGCACCTCAAGGGGCGGTACATCGGCAGCTTCCAGTTCATGTTCGGGCTCGGCACGGCCGTCGGCCCGGTGATCGGTGCGGCGCTGTTCGTCGAGCTTGGACACGCCGTCTGGCCGGTGCTCGCGATCGGCTCGTTGATTGCGACCGTGCTGGCGCTGGCGGCGGTACGGCCCAAGCCGGTTGAGCCGGATCCGGTGAGTGATGCGGAGGTCGGTACAGCGACCCCGGGCGACGGCCCGGTCCTGGTCACGGCCGACGACGGCCGCTGACAAGAGCGCGGACGCCATCCCGTCCCTGGTGAGTAGAACACCTACCAACCAGGGACGGGATGGTTACGCGGAACCGGTGAACCGGTCGCCCAGGTACGCAAGCTTCGCCTGCTCATCCCGGGCCGAGTACAGATAACGCGTCCAGGCCTGCTGCTCGTGCAGAACGGCACCGAGCTCCCAGACGCAGATGATCTCCAGGTGAGTGCCCTGCGGGACCATCTGGAACGGCCCGGCCACTGTGGTGTCCTTGGTGTACAGCGACTCCCACATCTCGTTGGCGTTGCGCCACGTGCACACGATGAGGAAGAAGAACGAGTCCCCGCACAGGTGAAGGATCACGAAGCCCAGCTCGCCGGTGATGTCCAAGCGCCCGGCTTCCGCCTCGGACCGCAGGAAATCCCGGGCCTCGGTGCGCAGGTCGTCGGGGATCGCGGCTTCGGCCACCCGGACGTCGTACCACTTGAGGTGGGCGTGCGGCAGCACCAGGTCGTCGCCTGGAATGATCAGCTTTGGCTCGTGCCGGTATTCGGCCGGGATGTTCCCGATGCCCGCGAGGTGCGTCATCTCCCGTGTCATGCCGCGATCCCGAGCCCGTCGGTCAGCTGCTGGACGACGTGTCGGTTCGCCGGTGTCACGGCGGTCTGATAGCTGTCGATCATTGCCATCACCGGCCCGTCGTAGTTCTCCATCCATTCCGCGGTGGCGTAGAGCGATTCGGACTGCTCGGCCCGCTGCTCCTTCGAGGCGAACGCACGCAGCAGGAAGTAGCTGTCGTCGTCGTCCACCGATGGGCCGTACGCGATCACCGTGATCCCGTGACGACGCATCAGCGGAATCGTGCCCTCGCGGCTGATGCGGTCGAATTCTGTCCGGGTGCCCGGCACCACTTTGAACAGCCTCATCTCCAGCAACCAGTGATTGTTATTGCTCACATCGACTCTCCAACCGGAAAATTGCATCCTCGATCCAAAATAATTAGGCGAGGTATACGCTCGAGCCTACCGCACTTTCTCGACTCAGATCCAAGATCCGGGGCATAGACGTGCCTGGAGCTAGCGGTCAGCGGACCAGCGCTGCCGGTCCGCGGGTGTCAACCATGGCAGGTCGAGGATCTGGTAGATCGATTCCTCGGTGCCCTCGTCGACCTGCTCGCCATCGCTGACCCGGATGAGGCCGGTCTGGCTGAGGTGGTACCCCAGGGACAGGGCGTGCGTCCGCTGCTGGATGTTGAGCGGACCCGGTCCGGTGGCGAACATGGTCATGGCGCCTCGCTGGTGCGAGGCGCAGGACCAGCAGTCCAGATGGAAGCTCTCGTCGCCGATCAGGAGGTCACCGAAGGCGGTCCGGTCTCCGCGGCGTTGAGGTTTGAAGGACCTGGGCAACTCGATGCCGGGGTTGAACAGATCACCTTCCCCCATGGTTCCGTCTGGCGTGACGATGACAACGTCGAGGTCGCCGATGGTGGGAGCACCGCGGCGCCAGGATCCACAGACGTGATATTCGACGTCGCCCATTTCGCTGATCAGCAGGTCGACGAAACGGGCCGCATCGTCGCGGGTACGGCGGACCTTCGGGCTCCTCCACGTCGGCACGGGCCAATCATCCCGCAGACGTACCCTCGGCGGACCAGACGTCTTCGGGAGCCAGCGCGCCGACGTGGTACTTGCCGAGTGCGCTGGTCAGCATCTGTAGTTCCAGCGCCAGGCAGTCGACCAGGTTCATCAGCCCGTTCTCCGGATCGGTGTCCACCGCGAGCAGCGCCGCCCGCCCCAGACCGGCGGCGTTCGCGCCAAGCGCGAGGCACTTGGCGACCCGCGTACCCTCCCACATCCGGCCGGACACGAGCAGGCACGACGGGTGCTGCCCGATCCGGCGCAGGCACTCCCCGAGCGGTAGGCCGACGTGCTGGAGGAATGCCAACGGTGCCCAGCCGGTCCCACCCTCGGCGCCGTCCACGGTCACCGCGTCCGCGCCGGCGCCCCAGGCCACCAGGGCGGCCGCGCGCACATCCCGCGCCGGTGGCAACTTCACCCAGACCTTCGCCCGCGGGAAGTTATTGCGCATCAGCCGGATCTGCTGGCGCAGGATCTCTTCGGTGAACGTGCCAGGGGTGCTGCAGCGCAGCACCACCCCGTGGCCGCCGGCGCCGAAGACCGGGTCCATGGCGAACGCGTCGGCCAGCCCGGCGGCGGTGTCCGCGTCGAGCACGGTCATCCCGCCCAACCCGGGTTTGGCGCCCTGGCCCACCTTGAGCTCGAATGCCAACCGACCCGAGTCCAGCAGCGCCTGGACATTCGGGTCGCTGTAGACGAGGTTCCACACCTCGGCGTCGGCGTCCTCGGTGCTCTGCTGGACGACCACGCCGCCGTACCCGTCCAGCGCTTGGGCCAGGTATGCGTTGATCCGGCCGAGCATCGACCGCTCGGGGTCGTCCTCGATGCGGCCGTAACCGTTGACCGGCATGACGTTCTCGCCGACCACCATGGGGATGCCGAGCCGACCGGCTTGCCGGCTGGCGGCCAGCCCGTGGTCGACGCTGGCCGCCTGGGTCGAGCCGAACGCGGACAGGTAGAGCGGCAGGGTGGACCGGAGACCACCCACCATCGTCTCGAGCACCACGTCCCGGTACATCGGCTCCCTGGCCAGCTCGACGAGTTTGGCCAGCCGGTGCGGTACGAAGACGGGTGGCACCAGCCTGAGCCCGTCGAGCGGGTCGGCGGGTACCGCCGGATGGGCAGTATCGGCACCAAACAGTACGTGCCCGTACCCGTCCAGGTCCGGAAACGCGTTCGCCGCTCCCGATCGCGCGCGGGCCCGGACCGCCGGCTCGGGGAACGCCTCGGCCCGTAGCGCACCCAGATCCCTCACGGTGACGCGATCCCCGGAACCTTGGGGTAGGCGACGGCCTGCCACACCGAGTCGAGACCGGCGATGTACCGCGTGAACCGCTCCAGCCCGACACCGAAGCCGGCACTGCCCGGGATCCCCTCCCGCACCATCTGCAGGTACCAGCCGTACTTGGCCGGGTTCTCACCCGTCTCCCGTATGCGCGCGACGAGCGTGGGGTAGTCGTTCTCCCGCTCGCTGCCGCTGCACAGCTCGCCGTACCCGTCCGGGGCGATCAGGTCGAAGTTCCGCAGGACTCCCGGCCGCTCGGGGTCTTCCTTGTCGTAGAACCCGCGGGAGCCCTTGGGGTAGTCGGTGATGAAGAACGGTCTGCTCGCCTTCTGTGACAGCATCGCCTCTCCCGCCCAGTCGATCTCGGCGTCGGGGTTCTGGCCGTGCCCCATACCGCACAGGTCCGCCACCGCATCGGAGTGGGTCCGGCGCTCGAACGACTCGGACAGCAGATCGGCGAACGCACCGGCATCCCGTCCGAGGCCCGCCAGCTCACCGGGCAGATGGGTGAGCACCTGCTGTACGACGTACCCGACGAGCTGCTCGGCCAGCTGCATGGCCTCGTCGCGGGAGGCGCCGGCCAGCTCGACGTCGAGCTGGTGGAACTCGGCGAGGTGCCGACTGGTCAACGAGGTCTCGAGCGGTTCCAGACGTACGTTCGGTGCGACGCAGAAGATGGCGTCGAATGTGGTCAGTGACGTCTGCTTGTACATGATCGCGCTGGTCATCAGCTTGTAGCGGTGGCCGTAGTAGTCCAGGTCGACGGGCTTGGCGCCCCGCGCGCCGGGATCGGTGACCGGACCGATGATCGGTAGCAGGAGCTCCGTGAAGCCACGCCGGCAGAGAAACTCCCGGGCCGCGGTCAGCATCCGGTGCTGGATCGTCAGCACCGACCGGGTGACCGGCGAGGACAGGTGCGCCCGTGGACTACCGGCCGGGTGAGCCTGTGCCATCAGTTCTCCCTCGAACACACGCTCGGCTCGCCGAGCGAGCCCGCGTTGTCGAACTTCCTACGGGTGCGGCCGGCCCGGTGTGCGCGTGCGACGAACCCGCCGAAGGATCGCGGCCGGTCCGGCGATGCCCAGCTTCCCGTGCCGTTGCCGCTGCTGACCACGACGAGGTCGGGCCGGACCCGCAGGCATTCGGGAGCGGTCCATGCCGAGGAGAGGGGCGGGCTTCGCTGTCCTGATACACGCCGCCCGCCCGCGCGGGTTGTATCACCGGCGGCACCGCGCCGGCTCTACCGGGATGGGAACTGCGAGGGGAAGAGCCCATGGCAACGCTCGACGTGGATCGGACCCAGGCCGCCAGCGTGCGCGACCAGGTCTTCGTGGAATTGCGGGCGGCCATGCCGCCGGCCAACCTGGAAGCGGCGTTGCGCTGCAGCGCCCGGCTGCAGGCCGCCCTGCCACACCGCGAGCAGTTGGACCGCAACCGGGTCCTGGTGGCATACGGCGGCGGCAAGGACAGCTCGTACACCCTGGCGTTCGTCCGCGCGATGCAGCTCATCCTGCTGCGGGTCCACGGCACCACGTTCCGGCTGCGGGTGGCCACCAACCGCCACGCCGGGATGCCCCGTGCGGTCCTGGAGAACATCGACCGGGAGTACGAGGCGCTGCGGCTGACCGCCGACCCGGACTGCGAGCTGCTCCTGATCGACGGCAACGAGGTGACTCCGTTCGATGTGGACACGCCGCAGCGGGACCACGTCGTCCGCCGCAACCGGCTCGACATCCTGATGACCGGCCACCGCACGTTCGCCGATGGTCGCCCGACGTTCTGCAACGCCTGCAACCTGAGCGTGGTCAACTCGTTCGGTCTGGCCGCGTCGTACGGCGACGGCGCCGACCTCATCATCACCGGCGACTCGGAACAGGAGCAGCGTCTGTACGCCCGCTGGGTGAGCCGGCTCGCCCGCCAGTTCGCCCCGCCCACCGCGGGGGCCCGAAGAAGCGGTGTCGGACGCCTACTGTCCCAAGTGGACGGTATCGGGCAGTCGTACTTCGCCGACATCCACGGCTCGGACGCCGACGACGCCCTCGTCGAACGGCGGGTGAGCGCCGACGTGCCGGACCGGCTCCGGTTCTTCTCCATCTACTCCGACACCCACTACGCGGCCGGAGACCACATGGGGATGCTGACCGGCTTTCTAGGCTTCCAGTTCGACGACCTGGCATTCAGCTTCACCGAATCCGACTGCGGCAACCCGGCGCTGATGGCCCACCTGCGGGGGCTCAAGTGCGAGCGGGTCTACCAGCGGTCCTACGCCGAGGGAATGGCCGAGTACGTGGAGTTCGCCCTCGGCCTCATGCGCAAGAAGGACTTTCCGACCGAGCTGGTCGAGCAGATGCGCGTGCGGTACGAGGGCGCCGAGGCGGTCTCCCGCATGCGGCAGGCCGCGAACGACTTCGCGCTGGAGTCCTACGGGCTGGCCGAGGAGCAACTCGTCTGCATGACCTACTCCCCGTTCGCCGAGAAAGGAGCGGGACTCGACGAGTTTCTCGAGCGCGAGCACCCCGCACTGGCCGGACGTTCCGACGACATCCACGCGCTGCTGGCCGGTCAGTCCGGTGACGCCCCGCACCTCGCCGGTGATCTCGTCCGCATCAGCGGGCTCGAGCTGCCACAGTTGCGGATGCTCTACCGCAGCTCGGTACGGCGTCCCGGCGGGGGAAACGATGTCATCGACGCCGTCCTGGCCGACGATCCGCACAAGGCGGTAATCCGCACCCGCCATACCAGGAACGGTCCGGACATCCTCGAGCAGATTTCGGGAAGGTAGTCGTGGCAGTACAGGTCGTCCGCCTGGACCGCGACACGCTCCGGCACGGGTACGGGGTCGACACCCCGCGGCTGTAGCCGTGGGCGGTGTTCGACGCGCCGTTCGGGGGCTCTTGTGCAGTGGTCCGGGCGGGTACCCACTCGACCGAGCCCGGTACCAGTGGGCGCGTGGCCGGAAGGTGATCTTCGCGACGGTACCGGCCTGGATTCCCGGTGCGGTTGCGCGAGGTCGCGAAGAACCTGCGGGCCCGCCGCGATCCACCGGCCGCCGCGGAGCGGCACGGTTGCCGCGGCAATGATTGGCGCAGTCACCACCGTCGTGTCCTGCTAGGATTGTCGCGTGCCTATTTGATCAGGTGTCGATCGTCACCACTTGATCGTCAATTGAATAGACGTGCGCCCAGGCCTGCCCAGACCCCGCATGCCAGCCGTTGCGGAGTGTTCGAGATGCGCTGCCCGGTCAGTCGACCGCGGCGCTCCGCGGCCTACATCGGCGCAAACAAGCAGTAGTCGTGCCACCAGGCCCGGGTGGCGGATGCGTGACGTCTCGTGGCGACGAACACTCCACCACCGGTGACCCCATGGCCCTCGATAGCCTATTAGCGTCTGATTCCCCCCGGGCGCACCCGGGAATTCTCTGATGGGGCTGGCAACATCGAATCCGTTTGACGCGCCACGAGCGAGTCAGGGGAATGCGCAATGCCTCCGGTCAGGATGCCTGATCAGCCCAACAGAGCGTATTCCATCAAATACGACAAAGTTCCACGCCCGGCGCTCCCCACGATGCAATCGGGGGCGAGCCATCGTGAGCACATCTCGTACTGGAGTCGATCTATGGAAGATCGCGCACAGTTTCCGACCCCGAAGGTGGCGCTGCTCGGCCGGCCACCGCCCGCCGAGGGCTATGTCGCTCGTCCCGACGGCCACCGGTTCCGGCTGTGGCTACTCGACGGTTTCCACCTCGAACAGGACGGCCGCGTCCTGCGTACGCCGCACAGTGCCAGCCGGCTCCTCGCACTCGTCGGTGTGCGGGGCCGGATCGGCCGCGCCGAGATCGCCGGCACGCTGTGGCCGGAGGTGCCCGAAGCCAAGGCGCACGGGAGTCTGCGGACGGTGCTCTGGCGCCTGCGCCAGCTTGCCGCGAGCGCGCTGGTCGTCGGGCGGGAGATCCTGACTCTCAACCCGGCCATGGAGGTGGACGTCCGCACGTTCGTCGCAGTGGCACGGCGCGTGCTGAACGGCGGAGACGGCGGGCTCAACGGATGGCAGGTGCCCACACTCGCCGTCATGGGAGAGCTGCTCCCGGGCTGGTACGAGGACTGGGTGCTCTTCGAACGCGAACGGCTACGCCAGCTCCACCTGCACGCGCTGGAGGCGATGGCCGAGCAGCTGACCAGGGTCCAGCGGTACTCGGAGGCCATCGAGGCCGCGCTGGCCGCCGTCCGGCTGGAGCCACTACGGGAAAGTGCCACGCGGGCGCTCATCGCGGCCCACCTGGCAGAGAACAACGTCGCGGAAGCCGTACGCCGCTTCGAGTCATTCCGCGACGGTCTGACCACCGAGCTCGGCGTCCAGCCGACGGCCGATCTCGCCCGCCTGGTCGAGGCGGGCCTGAGACGGGGGAGCTGAGCTGTATCAGCGGCGACGTTCTTCGTCATCCTTCTACCAGAGGAACCGCGGAGAGAACCGCGGAGAGGAATCGCGTGAGGCGGGCGAGATCCCGGGAGATCGAATGACGAACCGTGAAGTCGAGTTGCTGGCCATCGGCGCGGGACCCTCCAATCTGGCGCTCGCCATAGCCCTGGAGGAGCTTGGACCGGCCGACCTGGCCCGGAACTCCGTCATCATCGAGCGGAACAACTCGATCAAATGGCAACCGGGCCTGCTGGTGCCCTGGACGAGGAGCCAGGTCTCCTTCCTCAAGGACCTCGTGACGCCCAGAAACCCATGCAGCACGTTCTCCTTCCTGAACTATCTCCACGCGGTCGGCCGGCTCGACGACTTCACCAACATGGGCAGCTTCACGCCCTACCGCATCGAGATCTCCGGGTATCTGAACTGGGTGGCAGACTCCCTCACAAAGGTGCGCATCGAGCTCGGGCAAGCGTGTTCGTCCATCGAGCCCCGCCGCGACCCTCAGGGAACGCTGACGGGATGGTTCACCCGGCTCTCCGACGGAAGCTCCATCTCCAGCCGGTACCTCGTGATCGGCGCCGGACGCGACCCCTACGTACCGCCGGCCTTCGGCGGTGTGCCGGCCGGCCGGCTGATCCACAGCGCGCACTACCGACAGCGGGTGGCGACGCTGTCCAGGCAGCTGCCGTACCGGATCGCGGTGGTCGGCGGGGCGCAGAGCGCGGCCGAGATGTTCAAGGCGCTGCAGGACGATCTGCCCAACAGCGACATCGCGTGGGTGATGCGCTCGAGCGGTCTGCGAGCCGACGAGGGGACGAGGTTCAACAACGAGCTGTACTACCCGTCGTACGTCGACCAGTTCTACGACGCACGACCGGAAGGACGCGAAGAGATCCTCCAGGAGATGTACCGGACGAACTACGCCGGGACCTCGCCGTGGATGCTCGAGAGCCTGTACTCCGACCTCTACCTCGACCGGTTGACCGGCCAGCACCGGAAACGCATCATCACCCTGGCCAACGTCACGGCCGCTCGGGAGGTCGCCGACGAGGCGGTACTCGAGCTGACCGACCGCAGAACCGGGGCCGTCACGGAGCTGCGCCGGGACCTCGTGTTCCTGGGCACGGGTTTCGTGCGCGAAATGCCGGCGATGATCCGCCGGCTGGCGGCGTCCCTCGGCCTCGACCACATCAGGGTGTCACGACGGTACCGGCTGCGCGTGGACGAACCCGCCACCGCCGCGTGCTACCTGCAGGGCGTCAACGAGGCCACGCATGGGATCGCCGACTCGCTGCTCAGCGTGGTCGCTCACCGGGCAGCGGACATCGTCCACGACGTGCTGGCCCACCGCGCGCCGGCGGCCGGCAAGCGCGACGAAACCCGCAGCCCGCCCCTCACCGTGGGGCCCGTGGACCGCCGTCGCTCGGCGTTGTGACGGCGCGTTAACGGGAACGTGACGGACGCTCTGGTTCGGTGCCACCAAGGGCGTGTGACCGGGGCTCCGCCCGCGACGACGTCACCGATACCCACGAGGCGGGCCGATGGTATATCACGCGACGCTCTGGCGAGACGTCACCACGCAGACAACCGGTGAGCTGCTCCGCCGCGCGACCGATAGAGACTGGGCCGCTTGGCACGTGCTGGTGAGTCGCTTCGAACGGTTGATCCTGCACGCCGCGCGGGGCGTCGGCCTCAACCACAGCGATGCCGCCGACGTCGCGCAGCTCACCTGGCTCAGGCTGTGGGAGCACGGCCACCAGATCCGGGAGCCCGAGTGCCTGCCGGCCTGGCTGGCGGCGACGGCACGACGCGAGGCGCTCCGCGTCGCGATCGTCGCGAAGCGGTACATGCTCTGTGCCGATCCGACCGAGGACCACGGTGTGGAAGGCCGCGGCGCCGTCACGGACGCCTATGCCACCGACGGCGAGTACGAACCGGCGGTCGAAGAGGCGCTCGCCTGCCTGCCCACGCGTTACCAGGCCCTGCTGCGACTCCTGATGTCGGACGGCCGGCCCACATACACCGAAATAGCGGATCAGCTGTTCCTGCCCATCGGCAGCATCGGCCCGATGCGCATGCGCGCATTGCGGATGCTGCGCCGGACGCTGGATGCGAGCGACCCGCCTCACCGGCGGGCCGCCGCGGAACCCGGCGCGCGACGGGCGGCATAGCGGGTGCGGACCAGGTGAAAGAGGGCATGCGATGTGGCGAGTGACCGTCAACGACAGGTGCGTCGGCTCGGGCAGCTGCATCGGCATCGCACCGCGCCACTTCCGGCTGGACGACGTCGACCAGTCGTACGCCGTGGATACTGAGGTTGCGCCGGACGACGCGGTGCTGGATGCGGCGGCCCTGTGCCCGATGGAGGCCATCCTGGTCATCGACATGGAGACCGGCGACGAGCCTGCGGGCACACGCTGAGCGCGGCGCGCTCCGCTCCGGAAGGGGGCAGCTCGATGGGTACCGGCGACGGCATCCTCATCACCTGGCGAGAGACCCCCCGCGCGGCAAAGGCCTTGCTGCTGGGTGTCTTCGTCAACAGGCTCGCGGGATTCATCCAGATCTTCCTGGTGCTGTTCCTGACGCATCGGGGATTCTCGGTGGGCCAGGCCGGGCTCGCGCTCGGGGTGTACGGCGTCGGCGCCGTACTCGGCACCTTCGTCGGCGGATCGCTCAGCGACAGGCTCGACCCGCGGAACGCAACATTGATCAGCATGATGGGCTCGGCGGTGCTGATCGTGTCGATCCTCTACCTGCCCAGCTACCCGCTGCTGCTGCTCGCCGTCCTGCTCGTGAGTACGGTCGGCATGCTCTACCGGCCGGCGGCGCAGGCGATGATCACCGAGCTCACTCCGCCCGCCCGGCTCGTGATGGTAACGGCGATGTACCGGCTCGCCCTGAACCTCGGCACGACCGCCGCACCACTGGTCGGCGCGGCGCTCGTGGCCGGCTCGTACAACCTGCTCTTCTGGGGCGAGGCCCTGGCCGCCCTCACCTACGGCCTGATCGCGCTCGTCGCCTTGCCCCGCCGCGCGGCGACGGCCGGGCCGGCCGGCACGGAGTCGGCGCCTGCCCCCGCACCCGCCCGTGGCACCGGATACCTGGCGATGCTGGCCGACTGGCGGTACCTGGTCTTCCTGGTCTCGGTCTTCCTGCTGGCCGCGGTGTACTGCCAGTACACCGCGACGCTGCCGCTGGCGATCACCGAGGCCGGCCTGAGCCTGTGGTGGTACGGCGCGGTCGTCTCGCTGAACGGCTTCATCGTCATCACCTGCGAGCTGCTGATGACAAAGTTCGTGCAGGGTTGGCCGCTGTGGGTCAGACCTTTCGTGGGCAGCGGGTTCATCACGGTCGGGTACGCGCTCTACGCCATCGGGATGATTCCCGCGGTGCTCATCATCGCGACTCTGGTGTGGTCCATCGCGGAGACCATCGGCGCGCCCACCGCGTTCGCCTACCCCGGCATCGCCGCACCGGAGCACCTCCGCGGCCGCTACATCGGGGCCATGCAGAGCCTCTTCGGGCTCGGCGCGGCGGTCGGGCCGATCGTCGGCATCCTGCTCTGGAACCGTGTGGGCCAGGCGGTGTGGCTGTGGATCGGGTTGGCCGGGGCGCTCGCGACGATAACCGCCGCGATCGGCATCCGCACCCCGTCGGCGAGGCCGACGGCCGAACCGGTACCGGCGCCGGTGGGCTGAGCGCTGTCTACTGTGGCCGGTCGCTCGGCGCAGGAGTGCAATGGACAGGCAGCGCTGCCAGGCCGTGCATCAGGGTGCTGTTCTTCCATTGCAGCTGCTGAGGATCGACGGCAAGCCGGAGATCGGGATACCGGGTGATCAGCCGGGACAGCCCGATCTCCATCGTCAGCTTCGCCAGTGGCGCGCCGATGCAGTAATGGATGCCGTGGCCGAACGCCAGGCCGCCCACCGGGTGGCGGTGCACGTCGAGCCCGTCCGCCTCGGCGAAGCGCGCACTGTCGCGGTTGGCCGAGCTCAACGACAACACGACGATCTCCCCGGCCGGGATGACCACGTCGCCCACCGGGATGTCGGCCACGGTAAACCGGAAGCTCGACGTCCCGACGGCACCGTCGAAGCGCATCAGCTCCTCCACGGCCGCCGGCATGAGGGAGAGGTCCGCGCGCAGCTTCGCCAACTCGTCCGGGTGGGTGAGCAGGCTGACCACGGCGTTTCCGAGCTGGTTCATGGGCGCCTCGGAGCCGGCGATGACGAGGAGGAAGATCATTGCCACGAGCTCGCTCTGGGACAGCCGATCGCCGCCGTCCCGGACGCGCACCAGCGCGCTGACCAGGTCGTCGCCGGGATCGGCCCGCTTGGCGTCGATGAGCGCGTTCGCGTAGTCGACGACCTGACGCGACGCCTCGGCGACCTCGTCGGGGTCGTGGCCGGTACCGACCAGCGTGGTCGCCCACCTCCGGAACACCTCGCGGTCCTGCTGAGGAACTCCCATCAGGTCGAATATGATGGTGATCGGCAGCGGCATCGCGAACGCGCTGATGAGATCCACCTCGGGTTGATCGGCCATCGCGTCCAGCAGTTCGTCGGTCACCTGCTCGATGCGGGGACCCAGACCCTCCATCCGGCGCGCGGTGAACGCCTTGCTGACCAGGGTGCGCAGGCGGGTGTGCCGGGGCGGATCGGTGTTGGCCATGTGCGCGGTCAGGTCGTCATCGAAGCCACCCCCGGCCAGCTCGTCGTTCTCCACGGACACCCCGGAGTGACGCGCGGACATCTCGTTCATCCGGTGCCCGTCCTTGCTGATACGCGGATCCATCAGCAACGCGCGAACGTCGTCGTACCGGGTCACCATCCACACCTTGACGCCGTGCGGCATCACGATCTCGTGAACAGGTCTCTCGGCTCGGAAACGCTCGAAGAGCTCGAACGGATGCTGCATGAAGTCCACGGCAAGCCGCTCAACGGCCGGCGGGCCAGTTCCCATGATCAAGACCTCCAGTCGGGAGAGGGAGCGCCGCTCGCCTGGGCGCCCGATTCGCGCCGCCAGGTCCGCGCACGACGCACCGGGAAGCAATAACGATGTCCAGGCGCGTCGGCCAGCCAACCCGCAGCCGCATCCCTCTCCGCTCCGCGTCGCCTTCGAGTCAATAGAGGACGCATGGTGCTCCCGAAATACACCGCGCGATGCCGGATCTCTCTGCCGAACATCCGGGCGCAAGGACGGGCTGAGGGCTACGCCTCCTCGCGGTAGTACGGGTTCGGCAGCGGAAGGGGGATGCCCAATGGAACAACGTACTTCGCGTCCTTGCTGTCTTCGCGCAGCTGTTCGTCGAAGCTGCGGCCGCTCTCACCAGCCCGGATCCACACGTCGAGGTCGCCGAAGAGACCGAGCACCGCGGACCATCCGAAGCCGAACCCACCGCGCACCTTCGTCGGCTTGGGGCCCGGTGCCGGTTTCGCGCGCACGGTGGTCTTGTTGGGGGTGCGCGCCTTCGACACGGTCCGTTCGGTTCCCTGCGCCTTCGTCACGTACTCGGTGACCTCGTTGACCACGGTCACCGAGCCGCCCTTGGCGTCGAGGTACGTGGCGAGGAGCCGGCCACCGAGCCGTTTGTTGATCCAGTGGTACAGCTTGGTCAGGGTGCCGCTGGCCGGAGCCGCGGCGGCCACCAGGGCCACGGGCGGGTCGGCGTCGGATCCGCTGATCCCACCGCCTGCTCGGACCGGGTCGCGGCGAGGCGCCATGTCGACGGGTCCGGTGCCGACCGCCGCGCCGGCGGTGTCCTCGTCGCGTTCGACATCGTTGGGCCGCCGGCCGGTGATGACGATGACCTCTGGCCGCGCCTGCCACGCACGTTCCGCCGTGGTGTCGTCGTCGGAGCTGGGCGCGGATTCGCCGGCGTCCAACGATTCGGCGAACTGGGTCCACTCGCTCGTCCAGTCGATCCACGCGTCGGGGTCAGCCTCCGGATCGACCTCGGGCTCCGGCGGCCCCCACGGATCCGGCTCGTCGTCGGGCCACAGCCCGGTCGGGTCGGTCAGTGTCGTCGGATTGTTCCGGACATAGCTGTAGCGGTTATGGCCCTGGCTGGACAGCGGGTCGGTGAGGACCGGGTCCGGGGTGAGGAATCGGCGCGCGGCGGGGTCGTAGACGCGACCCTTCATGTCGACCAGTCCCAACTCGTCGTCGGAGGCGTGGCCGGTGTAGCCCAGCCGCGGGTCGGCGCGCCGCTCGTCGGCCAGCGGCCGGTACGCCGCGTTGACCCGCCGCCCGAACGGGTCGTAGTACAGGTTTTCGACCGGCCGGCCGCCCGCGCCGGTGACCTGCACGACGCTGCCCTGCGGGTCGGTGTGCAGGTACGCCACCCGCGTGGCCACCACCGGCCCGTTCGGGCTGTCCTGCACGCGCACCACCTGCGCCACGGGGGTGCCGTCGACGACGATGTGGTGGACGTGCTGGACGTCGGCGGCGGTGCGCCGGTCGTAGAACCCGGGCACGGTAACGGTCGTCTCGACCCGGTCCCGCTTGAATACGCGCAGGCCGTCGGCGTCGTACCCGAACTCAGTGCGCTGGCCCGGTCCGGTCGTGATCGCCGCGGGCAGCCCCGCGCCGGTGTAGCGCACGGTGCGGCCCACACCGCCGGTCTGCCGGCCGATCGCGTCGTACGAGTACTGGTCGTCGCCACGCGAGGTCAGCGCGTGCGGTCCGGCACCCCGCTCGCCGTACCGGTAGACGGTGCTGCGGTCGGGTGAGCCGTGCACCACCTCCTCGGCGAGGTTGCCGACGGAGTCGTACGCGAACGTCATGTTCCAGAGAATCTGGCCGGGGCCGGAGATGACCGACCGCCAGGTGGTGAGCCGGTTCAGCGTGTCGTGCTCGAAGATCTCCCACCGGAAGGCGGTCTTGTCGTTGCGCTGGCTCAGGTTGCGGTTCACGTCGTGGCGGTACTCGATCTCGTCGAGCGTGCCGACCGTGCCCGGCCCCTGGGTCAGAATCCCTTGCGGTAGTGCGGTTCTCGGATCATAGCTGCGGGTGGTCACCACGTCGTTGCCGAACCGCTCGCGTTCCAGTTGACCCGCCGCATTGATCGCCTCGGCCTGCCAGTACAGCGTGCCGTTCCTGGCGTTCCTGACCTGGTGCACGCGGCCGGTTGCGTCGTACACATAGGACACCTCGAGCCGTCCCGCATCCGGTACCGCCGGATAGGTAACCGTGGCCAACCGGCCGACGTCGTCGTAGGAGCGGCCGATCTCGTACTCATCGCCGCCTATCAACCACGCGGTGCCGGTGTTGCGGCCGAGCGGGTCGTACCCGTACCGGGTCACGACGCCGTCCGCGCTCGTCGCCGTGGCCAGCCGGCCGACGCCACCCGGTGCGGTGTCCCAGGTGTAGGTGGCCACGCCGTCAGCGGACCACCGGCGGGTCAGCCGGCCGATCGCGTCGTAGTCGGACGTGATCTGCTGCCCGTCGCCGAGCGTCGTGGCGACCTGCTCGTCGAACGCGTTGTACTCCGACACCGTGGTGCCCGCACTCGGATCGGTGTGCCGGATCCGCCGGCCGAGCCGGTCGTACCCGAGCGTCGCCGCGGTACCGTCGGCCGCCACCGTCCTTGTCAGCTCGCCGAACGGGCCGTATTCGAACCCGGTGACGAGCCAGGCGGTCGAACGCGGGTCGTCCTCGTACCGCGCGGCCACGTCGCCGTCGGGCGTGTCGACGCGGTAGCTGTGCACGCCCTTGGCGTCGTACGTGTGCGTCTCCCGCCCGCGGTACTCGGTGCGTACCACGACGCCGTCCGGCGCCGTCTCGCTGACCTGCCGGCCGAGCCGGTCGTACCCGAGTGTGGTGAACGGCACCGGATCGCCGATCCGGGTCGGCCGGGAATAGGCCG
>Ga0209481_10000068_pt1 | contig 50179 bp, 38 predicted proteins | sample SoiMetdeltSBSDD3_FD_187598 | JGI IMG/M metagenome (GOLD analysis project Ga0209481, IMG submission 187598) | Bulk soil microbial communities from a Populus tree surrounding site in Tennessee, USA - Soil MetaG P. deltoides SBSDD3 (SPAdes) (version 2) | ecosystem: Environmental > Terrestrial >...
CCCCGTTCACCGGCGCTGCGTACGCCTGGAGGAACACTACCCAGCCAATTAAGATCATGACAGGGACAAATGTCTGACAGCGTTCAGCTGTTCTTGGTGCGACCGACTGCCGCAGTTTACTGAGGGCCGGCTGTTTGAATTCTCTTTCCGATCTCGTCGCTCATTGGAGTCAGCCAGGACGCGGCAGGGCAGTTCGGCAGCGGGCAATACCTGTGGGGCCCGAAGTCTCGGTTCATGCGCTCGAGCGCGGCTTGGCCGCGGTGAGAGGATTCTGCACATCTGCGATTTCGTACCACCGTGCTCGACGCCGGGGTCAGCCTTCGCGACGTCCTGATCGCCGCCCGCCGTGCCGACAGCGAACCACCATGTTGCAGCTCGTCAAGGAGCCCTATGGTCGGCTGCTGACGAAAGCCGCAAAGGTTGTTACGAACACGTTGACGACGTTCTGCTCCTGTAGCCCGGTGTCCAGCCGGTCGGACGGGACCGTGGTCCACCTTGACCAGACCCACGCTGGAGGAGACCTCGCTGGCGCTCAGGTACGCTGCGAGCTGGCGACCAAGCACGCAGCTCACCGCGGCAGGCGTACGGACTGCTCATCGCGGCGCTCCCGGGCCTTGCAGGTACGCCTCCAGGTCCGGCGCCGCGGACGGTGCCGTCGGTGGTACGGGTGCCGGCGGCGGGGGTGGCTGGGTTGAGCACCGCGCGCACCTCCGCACGTCCGATGTGGACGCTCACCGGTCGCGTCTCGCCGGGCAGCACGCTGGGCCAGATGTCCGGCGGTGCGCCGCCCGGGCCTTGGGCGCGCGGATCTCGGCCGGCTGCGCAATGCCTACACCAACCTGCATCGACCCGCTCCTGAACGCGGTGGGTGTGCCCGGCGCGGTGGAACTCGATGCTGGTGCGGGTGGCGTTCGAACAGGTCCCGTACCAGCACTCCCGGTTCGAGGACATGTTCCGCATCCTTCTGCTGTTCGACCGGGACTACACCGGCCTGGGCTGCACGGTCATGTCCACCGAGGGGCGGTTCAGCTGCTCGGGGTTGCCGCAGCAGGCGTTCATGCGGGCGGCGTTCCTGATCCTGGTCGGCGCCACCACCACGCATTGTTCGACCCGGGGTGGTTTGGCCAGCCAAACTGCAGTTAGCGATGGAGCTTCTGCTGACCGCCAACGACGTGATGGGCGTGTTCGGCCGGGTCTTCGCCGCCGAGTCTGCCGATCTCAAGCAGTGGGCGCGGACCGAGCGCAACCCGGACCCGCTGCTGCAACGCTTCGACGCGAACCCGCTGATGGAGACACCGTTCGTGGCAATGGCCGATGGCTGCTACCTCGCGCGCAGCGTGCACTTGGTGGCGCAGGGCAGAGCCCGGCGTCACTGTACTATCTTGCCCTCAGTCACTGGGGTTGGCGTTCTGCGAAGGCCTGGGCACCGTGACCGAGATGTACGTCCGCGAGCAACTCGACCTGGTCGACACCGATGGTGCTGCACGACCTGAGGTACGCCATGGGCGCCAACGCGGCCGACTACCTTGCGAGCCTGCCCGGCCTGACGCTGGTGATTGAGGTGAAGTGGGCCCGGGCAGCGCGGCTGGGCCGGCTCTTGCACGCTCGCCGCCAGGTACGCCGATGCCATGATCGGTTTCGGTGGTTCGGGCTCGGCTGGCCGGTCAACTCCGAGCTGACCGACCCGCGGGCGTTCTCCTCGGCGAGCGCCAGCGTCACCAAGGACGACGTGGCCCAACGCCGCGCTTCGCCCGCGTCGCGATCGTCCAGCTCGGAGCCGAGGATGTACCCGGCCGGGTGTTTACTGCGGGGTGATGGTGCAGTCGACGGTTCTCCGCTCCGTCCAGCTCCCGGCCGAGTTGGTGACGGTCACGGATACCCCCAAGAGTGAGTCCTTCTCATCGTGATGAGAGTCGATGACAGGTGGCGTGTCGATCGTCTACATGAGACGAAGCTCCCGGTACAACGGGCGGGTCCGCCAAGACTCGACCGTCCGGGAGCTTCGTATGCGCCCGGCGGCCCGGGCCGGCGCTGGATGCGTGGGTGGCGGGGATTGACGGCTGGTTGCTGGCGGATCGGGACGCGCCGCGCAAGCAACGTCACACCGGCCGGCGGGTGTGGCAGCGGCTGGTGGCCGAGCACGGCGCGGTCCTGGCGGAGATCACGGTATCGCGCTACGTGACCCGGCGGCGACGCGAGTTGGGGTTGGACGAGGTCGAGGTAGCGATCCCGCAGACACATCTTCCGGGGGCTGAGGCCGAGGTTGACTTCGGCGAGTTCCACACGCTGCTGGGCGGGGTGGACGTGACGGTGTGGATGTTCGTGATGCGGCTGTCCCACTCGGGTCGCGCGTTTCACATGGCCTTCGGCAACCAGGCTCAGGAGTCCTTTTTGGAGGGTCAAATCGACCCCCGCGGCGCGGAACTCCTCGTCCAGATCATCACAGAGCGGGAGGAACGGGCATCGATCGCCATCGCTACAAGCCACGACCGGCAGCCGCACCTGCCGGTGGATTCGTCGTGGTCGACGAACCCACCGACCGGCCAGCGGCCGACAGCGTCAGTTGGTCAACGCCCCGTTGCAAATCCCCTGCGCCGCGACAGTCCACGTCGCATCGGGCGGTGACGGGGTCGGCGAGCTGACCTTCATCACCCTCACCTCCACGGTGAGGAGGTCACTGGAAGGGCGGATCCGGTTGATGACGATGTCGTGTGGAGTGTTGTTGACCCGCGCTCCAGTCCCGAGTAGGAAACCGATCGGGCAGGTTGTCCGCACAAGGTTGCGCCGCGCCGGTCCGGTGACGTTGCTGGGCTGTACGAACGTCTCCGCCCGCATGCAGATCGCATAGCCAACCAGCCGCCAGGGCTGGGCGACACTACCGTGGGTGTCCTGGGCGCGGACCGTCACGTCGCTGCCAGTGACCGTGGAGAAAGTGGTCTGTAGGCCGACCTTCTCATCCGCCTGGGCAATGATCTCGGCGCCCGTCCCAATCGCCAGCCTCCCGGGGCAGGGAACGGTCACCTGTTGGATCGGCTCGGACGACAATGGGGTCGGCACGGAGATGACGGCGTAGTCGATGGGTGTCGGCGCGCAGGTGGCATAAGCCACCACGAACCACTCGTCCTGCGCATTGAACGGGTTGAAATCCGTGACCGTCACCACGTACTGGTTGGTCGTCGTATCGGGCACCAGCCTCGTGGGGATCAACTGACGGGTAAATCCCGGAGACACCACACCCTCGCCCCCACCACCGACGACCTTCGTCCCGCTCGGACATTGTGCCCTCGCGGTCCGCTGCGGCCCCGACGCGTCCGGCGGCGAAACACCGACCTGCCGCGACATGAGTGTCGGCAGCGGCGGCGGCCCCGGTGCGACCGCCTCCGTTACTGGCTGAGCCATCGTCTGCTCCGCAACCGCCGGCACATTGTCCGTTGCGAGCGCCGTGCCCGAAACGACCAGCACAGCCGCAGCCCCTACCGTCAGATACTTCAACGTTCTAATCACCACCTGAAAGCCCTCGAAGTGTTTGTGCACACCCAGCGATCGTGCCGCCGATGGTTGCAGCCGGATTGCAGTGCCTGCGCGATCCGACCTGCGGGAGCGTCACCTCGCCTTCCAATCGGCGCCAGCGTCGGCGGCCCGGCACTGGCGAACGCCCCGCTCGCCGCTCCCGCCAGGGCCGCCTCCGGTTGCCAAGCCAGGCTGTCCCAGTCATGCACCGCCCAAAGCTGCGCTCGCCACCCGACCTTGCCATGCAACCGAGCCAGCTCCGCCATGTGCGAGTACGAGATCGCCCCAGCGACCCCGGCGAGCAGCACCACTGTCGCACCCGCGGCCGGAGCAGCATGACCAACCCTGTCAACGTTCGTGGTCACGGCACTAGCCGGCCGGGCCCCCGGCGCCGGCGAGGTCGTCGGACCCCTTCCGGTGTCCCGCTTCGAGGTCGGTGACGGCCTGGAGAACGGCGCGGACGACCGCCTCGAGAACGGCTCGGACGCCGGCCCGACGACGCCGGGAAAGCTTTGCCGCGGGGTCGGTGGGACCGACCCCGCCGCGCGTCGGGGCTACGGGTAATACGACGTCACCCTGAAGCGGACGATGTACTCACCGTCCTGGAAGGCGTAGCCCTCGTGCTCTCCGGTGTCCACCAGGCTACGAGGGATCACGAACGACCCTTGGAAGTCCCAGTCAGAGGGAGGGCCGCCTGGGTACGGGGCGGGCGGCGGAGATTGGTCCTTTTCCCATACCCCGACGTAAACCTGGTCGCCCTCCATCACATGAACCCTGTTATTGGCGTAACCGTCATCGGTGAAGTACTTCGTTTCTGTGGCATCGAAGTCTTCGAATATGCCGGCGGGTACGAGATTCACGTCGACCCAGATCTCATCGGAGCCCCATTCGCCGGTGTCGTCCTGGCACCGGATCCACAGCATCTCCACGTACACGGGCGCGTCGGCCGCGGCAGGGACGGCGGTCCCGAGCACGCCGCACACGCTGATCATCAGCGTCGCAAACAGCGTACGCGCCCACTTGTTAATTCTCATGTATGTCTCCTGACGACGGGTTGTGCGCGTGATTGCGCACCTGCGCCCGAGCGTCGAACACCGCTCTTCCCGCCGTCTTCGATTCGTCTTCGCATCGCCTGCCGAGGTCCGGTTGCGCTATGAGCGCCGGCCATTGACCTTGTCCGCAAGTCCCTTGAGCGCGTCAAGCCTGACCCGGACCTCGACAGCATCGGAGTGGCCGAGCTGGTCGAGGACGTCCAGGGCCTGCCGCCAGGTGTCGAAGGCGGCGTCGAGATCTCCGGCGGCGTGGTGGGTATCACCGAGATGAGTGAGCGCTTGGGATTCGTAGTACCGATTACCGACCTCACGGAACAGGTCGAGCGCGTGCCGGTAGCAGGTAATCGCCTCGCGGTGCTGGCCGAGGTGGTGATGGGCGCTGCCGAGGCTGTCCCAGGTGCACGCCTGACCCGTGGGGTCGCCGAGCTTTTGCAGTATCGCCAGGGCCTCCCGGCAGTAGGTCAGGGCCCGTTGGCAGTCTCCGAGCGAAATGCGGCACCAGCCGAGAGTGTTGAGTGCCCTGGCCTGCCCTGCCCGGTCACCCGCAACCCGGAACAGGTCGAGGGCCCGCTGGGCGTGGTGAAGCGCCGCCACATGGCGGCGCTGTCGCTCGGCCACGGAGGCGAGGTTGTGGCAGGCGTGGGCTTGGCCGGTGTGGTCGCCGAGCTGGATGTACAAGTCGAGTGCTTCGTACAGGTGGATACGGGCGTCCTCGTCCCGGCCCAACAGGTGGCCGGCCCTGGCCAGACCGCGATGGGCGCGAGCCTGTCCGGGCCGGTCACCGAGGCGCCGCGCAGCGGCCAGCGCGGCGCGCATTGTCACAACCAGGTCGTGCCAATGTCCCCGCCGGTCGAAGAACTCCGTGAGGGTCCAGGCCAACTGCCACGCGTGCGTGTCGAACCCGGCAGAGACAGCGAGCTCGACGGCCGCCAGCAGGACCCGATGCTCAGCGCCGAACCAGGCCAGCGCCCCGGCCGCATCGGCAGGTTGCTCCGCCGAGACGCCGGAGCACGGCGGGGCCGGGGTGATGCGGTGTCGGTGCGGCTCGAGCAGCATGTCGGCGCCATGGGCACTGTGCAGGTAGTGGTCGAGCACGCGGTGCACAGCCGCGCGCCGCGCGCCCTCGCTGTCCTGGCTGTGTGCAAGCTCGGCAGCGAAGGCTCGCAGCAGGTCATGGAAGGCGTACCGGCCCGCGGCGTCCTCAGCGACGAGGTGTGCCCGGGAAAGCTCGACCAGCAAAGGACGCACCTGCCCCAGCGAAAGGCCGGCAAGACTGGCTGCGGCCGGTACGGCGATGTCGGGGCCGCGATGGAGGCCGAGCAGCCGGAAAAGGCGCGCCGCCTCGACGCTGAGCCGCTGGTAGGACCAGGTAAGAACGGCCCGCATGTCGCTGGCCGCGTCGCCACCGGCGAACGCGTCGAGGCCGCCGGGATCGGCGTGCAGCTCGGCGGCCAGCCTCGCCAGGGAAAGGTCGCGCTGGACGACGGCGCGGGCAGCCACGATCGCCAACGCCAACGGAAGGCGTGCAGACGAGGCGATGATTTCTTTCACCGCCTGCGGTTCGGCGTCCACCCGCCCGGCACCCACTCGACGGGCCAGCAGGTCGCGCGCCTCGGCGACAGGCAACAGGTGAAGCGATAACGGGTAGGCACCCTCGACCGCTACCAGGCTGGCCAACTGCTTGCGGGCGGTCACGACCACCAGCGCGGCCGAGCTTCCCGGAAGCAACGGACGAACCTGCTCGGCGTCGCGGGCGTTGTCGAGCACTACCAGGATGCGCTTACCAGCCAGCAGGCTGCGGTACAGCGCGGCCTGCGCGTCCACGCTGACGGGTACTCGCCTGGCGACGCCAATGGCCTCCAGGAATCCGCGAAGCGCCTCCTCTGGCCGCATCGGCGAGCGGGTCGGGTCGTAGCCCCGCAGATTCACATACAGCTGTCCGTCGGGAAAGCGGTAGGCCACCTGATGCGCCCAGTACAGTGCGAGCGCGGTCTTGCCGACTCCCGCCGTCCCGTCGATGGCTGTGATCACAGTGCCGCCCGTACCAGCTGCCTGATCGGCCAGATCCGTGAGCAGCCTCAGCTCGGCCACCCGACCGGCGAAGTGCGGTAACGCCGGTGGAAGCTGCCGTGGCACTACCTGGTCGACCTTGGCCCGCGGGGGCCGATCGGGGTCGACTCGGCCACCCGCTTCGACATCGCGGTTGCTGAGCACATCCTGATGCAGGCGCCGCAGCTCGGGGCCTGGTTCGATGCCCAGCTCTTCACGCAACAGCTGGCGGGCGTCGGCGAACACGCGCAGCGCCTCGGCCTTTCGGCCACTACGGTACAACGCCCGCATCAACAACGCCCGCAGCCGCTCCCGCAACGGATGCTCGGCGACCAACGCCACCAACTCGGCGACCACCGGCGCCAGGCGACCGCAGTCGAGCATCGCCGCTGCCCATTCCTCAACAGCGGTCAATCGCAGCTCACCCAACCGCGCTCGCTCCGCGTCGGCCGACGGACCCGCGATCTCGGCCATTGGCGGACCCCTCCACAGCGCGAACGCGGCGTCGAACGCGTCTATCGCCCCGGCCGCGTCGCCGCTCCCGAGCAACCGCCGCGCCCGGTCGATCTGCGCGCCGAACACCGCGACGTCAAGCTGGTCAGGCGCAAGTGCCAACCGGTATCCCGACCCGGTAGAGACCAGCACCCTTCCCGGCGCACGGTGGAGCCGATGTGGCTCAAGTGCCTGACGTAGTCCTGTAATGTGCACATGTACCCGGTTGATGGCGCTTGTCGGGGGCGCGGCGCCCCACACCCCATCGATGAGCTCGTTGCGCGATACAACCCGATTCGCGCGCATTGCCAGTATCGCCAACAGGGCGCGTTGCCGAGGGGGCCCCAAGTCCAGCTCCCGGTCGCCCCGCCAGGCTCGAACCGGTCCCAACAGCTCGACACGCAGCACCTGTACGCCCTCGGTGCCCAACAAGCGATTACCTCAAAGTCTCCAAACCCTCGGTGCGGGACACACCGACCGGCCTGCGCCCCATCCGAATCGATCGATGGGTGGCCTCCTCGACCGTACGACGCGACAGCTATCGCGGCAACTCACTCGCTCCGTCGCAGCCGGGGGTGGAACCGGATGCCCCGGCTGCTGGCTGTCCATCCCGGGCCCGGGACCTGCCGCGGATCGCGATCGCGGCGTTACGGGTGGAGTGAGTGTGATCCCCTAACTTGGCCCCGGCTGTTGGCGCGAATCTGGCCACACCTGGTTGGTGATCATGCCGCTGCGCCAGCAGCTGAGTCGGTGGCGGACCTTCAGACCCTATACGCGCGGTCGCCGGGCGTTTGTCGTCGCGCCGGACTGTCATGAGGTGGGACTGTGGATGTTGAACGCAATCCAGAATCGGTCCTCGCCTCTGGCTCGGCCGTCGGGTAGACCAACGTTGGCGAGGATGACCCGACGCGATGCCTCGTTATCCGGAGAACAGGTCAGCAGGACTCGGTCCAGACCGAGTTGTCGACACTCCACCAGCCCTGCGGCGAGCATCCGCTTTGCATGACCCTGTCGCCGCATGGAGCGACCACGTGAAAGCCTACGTGTCCGCCAGCCTCGGCGAGTTCCGGCGTAAGCCTGTGGCGGATCACCAAGGTGCCAAGGTAGTGCGGGCCGGAGACGTACCAGAAGAGCGGCTGAGGTTCCCCCCGCTTCTTCGGAGACTGTCGATCATGGTCTGATGGACCAGGAGAGGAGTTTTCGTGGCAGGAGCGAAGAAGTACCCCGACGAGCTGCGCGCCCGCGCGGTGCGGCTGTACCGGGAGTCGAACCCGAAGCCGGTGATCCGCCAACTGGCACGACAGCTGGGGGTGCATCATGAGGCGCTGCGAACTGGATCCGCCCTGAGGCGACCACGGTGAGCGCGACGACCGACTATCTACAGTAGAGCGTGAGGAGCTGGCGCGGCTGCGTAAGGAGAACGCGGAGCTTCTTCGCGCCAATGAGATCCTGAAGGCGGCGTCTTGATATGCGGGTGACCTATCGGGGGTCACGCCAGTTGCGTGCTGGTGATGCTCTTCGACCGAAAGAGATCCGCCATCAACACCATGATCTTGTCGTTGGTCCGGGCGGCGGACGGTGTTCCGCAGTTCCGGCATGAGCTTCTGGATGAGTACCTGCGGTTTGTCGCTGCGCGGACACGGCCCGCGCCTTCGTCCCGGCGTTGCCCTCCACTGTGGGCGGTGCCGCCGACCGCCCTCGGCACGATGCCACCGGGCCGTCAACGGCCCGGAACGGGCCGCGCCGGTGTTATGAGTCGGACGGCCGACAGCAGCGTCTTCACCTCCGGCAGGTGCGGATAGGCGCGCAGGGCGAGTCGCACCTGTTTGGAGACCGCCACCCGGACACCGCCGAGCAGCGTGGTGGCCTGCGCCACGGACTCCACGCTTCCGGCCGTGTCCCCGAGTTCCGCCTGGGCCTCCGCGGCCCGCAGCAGATACAGCGAACGCACCGCCGGCGGCAGTTTCAGCTCCGGCACCTGCTCGGACAGCACCGGATCGAAGAACTTGATCGCCTGGTCCGGCCGGCCCAGTTCCAGCAGCGACACGCCGTCCAGCAGCTGCAGCCAGCGGCCGTCCATCAGCCGCATCCAGCCACCGCAACGGACCGGCAGGATCACCATGGGGTCCTCATGCGGCACGCTGTCCAGCGCGTTGCGCGCCGCCAGGAGTGACTGGCGCCGGCCCATGTCGTCCCCGCGCTGGGCGTGCACACGCGCGATCTGCGCGTGCATCAGCATCGCCAGCGCCGGATCCTTCACCTCTACCTGGGAGCGGCGTAGGAACGTCCTTGCGGCCGTGAGGAGTTCGGTGGCCTCCTCGTGTAGCCGGAGATCCAGGTACTGTGCGGCGTGCATGGTCATGATCGCCACCGCGATCCCGGCGTCACCGGCGGCCGCGGCGCAGCGCAGCCCGGCCACGTAGTACCGCTGGGCGCTGACGTGTTCACCCTCTAGCCGGGCGATGAAACCGCACAGGCTCAGACCTTTCGCGGCCAGCGTCAGCCACCACGGGCGCTTCTCGGCGATCATGTCTGGTGCGGTGGCGAAGTGGTCGGCCAGCTGCCGCAGTTCCTGCTCGCTGGCGGGCACCAGCCACCGGGCGGTGAACCAACCCGCGAACTTGAGCAGCGTACGCAGTCGAGCGCACGCCTGGAGCACCCCTCCCATTTCGGCATCCGTGCCCCGCTGCCACCGCCGGGACGCGCGGCCGTGCGGCGGCAGGTCCTGCGGCACCTTCGCCAGGGCCTCGGTCATGGCGTCCAGCCAGTTCTCCGCGAGCGACTTGGCCGCCTGGCCGGTCGCCAGCAGATACCCCTGCTGCGTCTGCTGACGCGCCGCTACGGCGTCGAGGATGGCCTCCGGGGCGGCCGCGATTGTCCAGGGGAACTCCAACTGACGTGCGTCGCCGTATGCCAGGTGGAGCCACTCGGGCCAGACGAGTCTGTCGACGTCCTCCTCGGGCACGGCGTGGATATGTGCGATGGCGAGCTGCGCTGTCCGCTCCGGGACGGCTCGGCCGGACTCCCAGCGGGAGACCTTCTCCCGGCGTGCGGCCATGTGGCCGAAACCCAACTCGGCGTGGGTCTCGGCGATCAGCCGGGCGTACTCGCCGTGGGTGTAGCCGGCCTTTGCCCGCAGAGCGGCGAGAGGATGTCGGCGCAGTGCCGTTGCAGCGGTGCCCCGATCCTTTTGGTGCATTGGCATGCTGTGCTCCTCGGTGACACGTTCGCTCGATGCGGTTGCGACCAGCAGCCGACACCAGTCTCGGCTGTTCTGAGCGAATAGCGTGCAAACGGGTCGATGCAGACTCACCGGCGACTGTTGCGTACCGCACCGGCGATACCACCAGTCAGATCGACCGGGCCCAATCCATGTTGGAGGCTTGCGGCTTTGTCTACTTTGGATGGCAGCGCACCCGCCGAAAGGTGAGCGGCCGGTACAAGACGGCAGGTTGGCGTTCGGCCGCGGCCTTTGGCCCGGCCCTGGGCCTACCGAGATGGTCGGCAACCTATGGTCTTCGACAGGGATATCGGAGGGCAACGTGTGGCGTTCGTCTTCGTCTTGGACCACGAGGGGCTCCCTGGTGATGAGCTACCTTTTTCGACCGTAGGAACGCCACGCGCGGCGGGTCCACGACATGTTTGTGGCAGGTGAACCACGCATGTGGCGGGAACCTGACACGATGCGCATCCGGTCTGACGAAAGGCACACCCAGGTGGGCGTCCGTGTCGCGATCGTGGACCCGCTCCCGATCTTCCGGCACGGCGCTGCTGTGGCCTTGGCTGCGGCGGGCCACCTGGTGCAAACGCCGGTGGATGTGGCCCGATGGGCCGCCGACCCGTCCGGGGGCGTCCTAGTGTTGACCGTGCTGTCGGAGGCGGACTGGACAGAGCTGATCAGGCTGAGTGCCGGTCGGCCAGCCGTCAAGGTGCTGGCTCTGCTGGAGAACGCCACAGCCGAGCCGGGCGTACGAGCCGTGAAGTCGGGCGCGATCTCGGTTCTATCGCGTCACGTCACCACGGACGTCCTTTGCCATTCCGTCGATGCTGTCGCTGGCGGCCATGCCACGCTGCCCGCCGCTGTGGTAACCGCGCTGGCGGCGGAAGCCAAAAAGCACGACACGACGGTGCCCGTGTCTCCAGCGAGGATCGCGTGGCTTCGCGCGCTGGCGTCCGGAGTAACTGTTTCGCAACTCGCCGCGCAGGTGGGGTACTCGGAACGGGCGATGTACCGGTTGCTGCAATCCCTGTATCGAGACCTCGGCGTGGGCGGCAGAGTGGAAGCGCTGATTCTGGCTCAAAAGAGAGGTTGGCTCCGTTGACGGACGCCCTGACAACCGTCGGTCCGCCTCAGTTCTGCAGTCCGGTGAAGTGGCGCCGGTGGCGGCCGCGACGAGGGCTCTGTAGTAGACCGACCGCCGGGCCACTATGCCGAGCATGAATCGGAGACGTTCCTTGATGATCGGGAAGTCGGGTGCGACGGCCGCGCCTTACCGAAGGCGTATCTCGCCCGGGCGGCACGGCCTTTGCGATCCACTCCGCTCCCACAGATTGCAATCGCTTCCAGGTCCCAGGCCCCGAAGTCTTCCGGATCATGCTGCCGGCGGCGGACCGCCTCGCTCTCCAACTTCTCGAACAGCTTCCGTGCTTCTCCGTCCGGGTCCTGGCGGAAGGCGATCAAGGCCTGAAGTGCCAGTACGATGAGCGACCTGTTGTCGCGCCGGTACCAGCTCGCCCGGTCAATCTCCACCCTGGCCGGCTCGATGTCACCCAAGCGAAGGGCGGCCATGGCCAGAGTGGTGCGGGCTTGGAGAACAGTGACGGGATCGTGATTGTCCAGCGCTTGCCGCAGGGCCTCGGCTGCGCTGACCTGAGCCGCCACGAAGTCACCTCGTCGAGGTGGAGTCCTGCTTCTCCGTCGAGGCAACGTGCTCGCAGCGCCGGCTTAGGCTGTTGGCCGGCGACCTCGCTGGCCTGCTCCGTGAACTCGCCGGACCGCCGCGACCGCCGCGGCCAGGACCACCGGTAACCGGTGTCGGATACCCGCGCGTCGCGCGGGTCAGGGGCCCCGGACAGTGCCCTGACCAGGCTTTCCCGCCGGTTCCAGCAGGACCGGTCGTGGCCCACTGCCGTGGCCTGAGCCGCGGGACGAGCCTCTGCACGTGTGGACGTGCCTCCGATGTGCCCTGTGTAGAGGCACATCCGAAGCACCCGGGTTCCCGTAGATATTCACCCATCCTGATATGAGACTTGCACCGTTCGTGCGGTGGACCGGGCCGCGCGATCCTGAACCTTCCACCAAACAGGGGCGGAGATTACACGTGAGTCGGTCTGTCCTGGTAACCGGCGGCAGTCGAGGAATCGGTCTTGCCGTGGCCCGGCGACTAAGCGCCGACGGTGACCGGGTCGCGGTGACCTACCGATCGGGTGAGCCCCCGAGTGGCCTGCTGGCCGTGCCGTGCGACGTCCTGGACACGACCGCGGTGGACGAGGCGTTCGCCAAGGTCGAGGCGGAGCAGGGACCGGTGGAGGTACTGGTGGCCAACGCCGGCATCACCAAGGACGCGCTGCTGATCCGGATGTCGGAACATGACTTCACCTCGGTGATCGACACCAACCTCACCGGCACGTACCGGGTGGTGAAACGGGCAGCGAGGCACCTGATGCGGGCACGATCGGGGCGCGTGGTGATCATCTCCTCGACGGCCGCGCTGAGCGGTGTCGCGGGTCAGGTGAACTACGGCTCCTCAAAGGCAGGTCTGATCGGCATGGCCCGTTCGCTGGCCCGCGAGTTCGCGCCGCGAGGAGTGCTGGTGAACGTGGTGGCGCCCGGACTGACTCACACCGCGATGAGCACGGCCCTCTCCGACACGACGCGCGACAGGATCGTTGGCCAGATTCCGTTGGGCCGTATGGCGACCCCGGAGGAGGTCGCCGCCGCGGTTGCGTTTCTGGCTTCCGAGGACGCCTCCTACATCACCGGGGCCGTCATCCCGGTGGACGGCGGCATGGGAATGGGGCATTGACGTGTTGGAGTCGCGCCACCCACCGAGTTCGACAAAATTCTTGGAGGCGTCGGGTGAACAATGACGGCGGACCGGGTCGGAGCAGCAGGGCCGTCGCAGTCACCGGAATGGCGGTGACCACCGGATACGGGCACGGCGTCGACGCGCTGCGTGAGGGGATCTGGTCCGGTGAACCGGCGTTCGTCCCGGTGACCCGGTTCGATACCAGCAGGTACGAGGTCGGCGTGGCCGCCCAGGCCCCCGGCGCGTTGGACCTGGACTCGGAGTTGATCACGCTGACCGAAGAGGCGCTCAAGCAGGCCGGTCTCTCCGAGAACGAGCGCGCTGACGCGCCCCTGGTGATGGCCCGGCACGCGGACCCGGCGGTGTCCCGGCTGCCGCGCGCGGAGCAGGAGTCCCGACCCATCAGCGACACCGCCCGTTGGCTCTCGCGCGAACTGGGTCTCGGCGGTGCCGGACGCACCTACATCAACGCCTGCGTCGCCGCCGGCACCGCCATCGCGGAGGCGGCGGCCCTGATCTCCTCGGGCCGCAACGACCGGGTGGTGGTCGCCGCCGGGCATCTCGTCGACGCGGAGTCCTTCACCACCTTCAACGCGGGCAAGGCCCTTGCGAAGGACGGACGGCTGAGGCCATTCAGCTCCGGGCGCAAGGGGCTGCTGCTGGGCGACGGGGTCGGCGCGGTGGTGCTGGAGGCAGTCGACAGCCGTACGGGCATGCGTCCACTGGCCCGGCTGACCGGCTGGGGGATGGCGGGTGACGCCCACCACGTCTGCCAGCCCCACCCGCAGGGCCTGGGCATGGCCCGCGCGATCACCCGCGCCCTCGACCGCGCCGGCCTCGGGCCGGCCGACCTCGACTACGTCAACGCCCACGGCACCGGTACGCCGTACAACGACTCCGCGGAGACCGCCGCCCTGCACCGGGCCTTCGGGGAGCACGCCGAGCACATTCCCGTCAGCTCTACCAAGTCGATGCACGGACACGCCCTGCAGGCCGCGGGCCTCGTGGAGTTCGTCATCTGCCTGCTCGCGCTGGAGCTGGGGAGCCTGCCCGTGAACTCCGGCTATCTCGGGCCCGACCCGGACTGCCGACTCGATCTCGTCCTTGGCTCCGCCCGGCAGGTCGAGGCACGCCATGTGCTCAACCTCAACGCCGCTTTTGGGGGAGCCAACACCGCTCTGGTGGTGAGTGCCGCATGACCACCGCTGAGAACACGCTGACCCCGGACTCCCTGCCGCTGGCTGTACTCGCACGGGCGTCCTGGTCCGCCGCGAGCGACGAACGGCCCCCGAACCTGCCGGGTTTCACGGCTTCTCCGTTCGCCCCGATCATCGCCCATGTCGCGGACCTGTGTCTGAAGGAACGCTACAAGGAGCCGCCGGTACCGCCGGAGCGGGCCGAGTGGACCGCGATGGTCCTGGTCTCCCAGCTCGGCGACATGGCCACCGAGGCCGCGGTCGTGGAATCGGTCGACAAGGGCACCAAGGCGTCGCCACTGCTGTTCTTCCAGTCGGTGCCCAGCGCCGTGCTCGGTGTGGTGTCGGCCCGCTGGAACCTCGGCGGTGCGGTCATCACCATCAGCCCGGCCGGTGACCCGCTGACCGAGGCCATGGACCTGGCGCAGCTGCTGATCGAGGACGGCAGCGCCAAGGATGTCCTGCTGGTCCTGGTCGAACTCGCCGTACGGGAGGGCCTGCCGAATCACGCCAGTGCGCTGCTGGTGTCCGCCGAGGAACTGCCATGACGGAAACCCCGCAGGACTTCACGGACGCCCCGGCGGGCCGTCGTCGGCGCGGCGGCGGTGGCGACGGGCCGGCTCGCAAGCTCGCCGGGAGTGGCGACGGGCCGGCTCGCAGGCTCGCCGGAAGTGGTCTCAACGGGATGCTGCGCAACGAGTTGCAGACGATGGCTTCGTCGCTCGGCATCCCGGGTACCGCCCGGATGCGTAAGGGCGATCTCATCGCGGCGATCGAGCAGAAACAGGCCGACGGCCGTGTTCCGCACGCCCGGGCCGCAGGCCCGCCGGAGCCGCGCGAGGACCGGCGGCGGGGCGAGGCGGCCAAGCGCAACGGCTCGGCGTCGGCGATCGCGGCCGAGCGCGATGGTGGCGGCGACCCGCTCTCGGAGGAGGTCGCCCTGGTGCGCCAGGGCTGGTGGCTACACGACGCCCGCTGGTACCAGGCGGTGATGAACCGCTTCGGGCAGGAGGCCGCGAACGAACTCAACGCCGAGGTCATGCGGTTCGTGGCCCGGCGGGTCGCGACCATCTACGCCCGGGAGCACCCCACGAACGACAACGTGACCTCAACGGAGGTGGCCGCGACGCTGGACACGCTGGCCCGGCTGATGTTCTCCCACGCGATGGTGCGGCTGGACTCCACCGAGTTCGACGGCGAGAACAGCTGGGAGACCGTGGTCAGCGAACACTTCGCCCTGCGGATGCTCAAAGCCAGCCGCTCGCTGGAGGGTTATCAGTGCCCCTGCATTGAACTGCGGGCCGGCTGGTTCGAGGGGATCGGGGTGCAAGCCTCCGACGAGGTCATCGAGTGCATGCGCGACGGGGCCTCGGTCTGCCGGTTCCGTGCCTACCTGAAGTCCTGACGTAAGGGGATCCCGATGCGACTGGTCGTGGCCATCACCGGTGCCACCGGAGCCGTACTGGGGGTGCGGTTGCTCGAGGAGCTCCGGCTCCACGAGGAGGTGGAGACCCATCTGGTGATCAGTCGGTGGGCGCGCACCACGCTGAAAGCGGAGACCGGGCTCACCGGACGCGAGGTCGCCGACCTCGCGGACGTCACGTATTCCCCCGACGACCAGGGAGCCGCGATCGCATCCGGCTCCTATTTGACGGACGGCATGATCGTGATGCCGTGCAGCATGAAGACCCTGGCCGCGATCAGGACGGGGTACGCCGACGGCCTGATCGGCCGAGCCGCGGACGTGACGATGAAGGAGCGGCGGCGGCTGGTTCTTGTGCCGCGTGAGACCCCCCTACGCGACATCCACCTGGAGAACATGCTGGCCCTGTCCCGCGCAGGGGCGGTGGTCCTGCCGCCGATGCTGACCTTCTACAACCAACCGTCCACTGTGGACGACATGGTCGACCACATCGTCTCCCGGGTGCTCGACCAGTTCGGGATCGCCTCCGGCCGTGCCCGCCGCTGGCAAGGGTTGCCGGCCACTATCGGGCGCGACCACATCGCCATCAACGTGAACGACAGAAAGGGCTGTGCGCATGAGTCACTACACCGATCTGCGTGACTACATCGACGCACTCGACGCGCTCGGCGACGTGAGGACCATCAAGCGGCCCGTGAGCGCGGACCTGGAGGCGGCGGCGGTTACCCGCCGCTCGTACGAGATCCGCGGCCCGGCACCGCTGTTCACGAACATCGCCGAGGACCGAATAGGCATGCGGATGTTCGGGGCGCCCGCGGGCGTAAGCTCCCGACCCGACATGCGGCTGGCCCGGCTCGCGCTCTCTGTCGGCCTGCCGCCCGATACCGGCGCGGCGGCGCTCGTGGACCACCTCGTCCGCATGCGTGACGCGGAGCCCGTACCTCCGCAGACGGTGCCGCGCGAGAGCGCGCCGTGCAAGGAGAACGTGCTGCGCGGCCGAAAGGCGACACTGAAACATTTCGCAGTCCCGCGCATTCACGAGACGGACGGCGGCCGCTACCTCAACACCTGGGGCGTGATCATCTGCAGGACGCCCGACGGTGAGTGGGTCAACTGGTCGATCTCGCGGATCATGATGCTCGACGGCAAGCGGATGACGGGCCTGGTGATCCCCCCGCAGCACCTCGGTCTGGTCTGGCAGGCCTGGGCCGAGCGCGGCGAGCCGATGCCGTACGCGCTGGTGCAGGGCGGTGCCCCGGCGATCCCATTCGTGGGCGGCATCCCGCTGCCGCGGGGGATGAACGAGGCCGGGTACATCGGCGCGCTGCATGGGAAGCCGGTCGACGTGGTGCGCTGCGAGACCAGCGACCTGGAGGTGCCCGCACACGCCGAGGTGGTCATCGAGGGTCATATGTCGGTGGGCCGCGACAGTCCGGAAGGGCCGTTCGGCGAGTACGCCGGGTACGCCTCTACCAACTCCTCCATGCAGCCGGTTTACACCGTGGAGGCCATCACCTACCGCGACAACCCGATCTGGCCGATCGTCCCGGAGGGACGGCCGCCCGACGAGTACCACACCGTCACTGGCACCGGCCGGGCCGCGAACGTGCTGTACGGGCTGCGGCGCGCGGGGCTTCCAGTGACCACGGTGTGGATGCCGTTCCCGGCAGCGATGCACTGGACGGTGGTGACCGTCCCGGACGACTGGCGGTCGCGCCTGCCCGGTGTGAACTCCGGGGAGTTCGTACGGCGGATCGGCAAGGTCATACACGACAGCGGCGGGCCCAGCGCGATGATGCCGGTCACTTTCGTCCTGGACGACGACATCGACCCGTCCGACGAGGCGGACCTGCTGTGGGCGCTCGCCACCCGGCTGCACCCGGAGGACCGGCGCTTCGTCTGGGACGGCGTGGTCCTGCCGTTCATGGCCTGCTACTCCGAGGACGAGCGCAAGGCGATGCGCGGTCCGAGCATCGTCCACGATGGACTGCTGCCCGCCTGGGGCGAGGGTCGGTTGCACCACAGCTCCTTCGCCCAGGCGTACCCCGCCGACATCCGCCGCAGGGTTCTGGAGCACGGAGATGGCTGAGCCGCCGTGGCCTTCCCTCGTCCCGACCGCAACTTGATGGAGCGACAGCGACATGGCGTTGAACCCGAGCAGCGTAGGTAAGTCGTACCCGTCCTCGCGGCCCTACCCGGTGGAATCGGAGACGATCCGACGCTTCGCCGAGGCGGTCGGCGACCCCGCCGCCGTCTACACGGACCCGCAGGCGGCCGAGGCCCTGGGCCATCCATCGGTCCCCGCGCCGCCGACCTTCCCGTTCATCGTGGTCGCGCGGGCGATGGGCGAAGTGTTCCGTTACGACGACATCGGCTTCGACCCGACCTATCTCATCCACGGCGACCAGCGTTTCGAGTACGCGAGGCCGGTCCGGGTCGGCGACCGGCTGGTGACAACCCTGGAAATCACCGGGGCGAAGAACCTGCGCGGCAGGGACGTGCTCACCCTGCGCGCCGATGTCGCGGACGCCGGTGGCGAACACGTCGTCACCCTGCACATGACCTTTGTCTCCCTGAGTGCGGTGGAGGGCGGCGGGCATGATGACGCTCCGCGCTGAACACGTCGAGGTCGGGGACGAACTCCCGGCCCGGACGGTGACGGTGGCTCGCGGCGACCTCGTGCGGTACGCGGGGGCATCCGAGGACTTCAACCCAGTTCATTGGAACCCGCGGGTGGCGCACGAGGCGGGCCTGCCCGACGTGATCGCCCACGGAATGCTCACCATGGCCATCGCCGCCCGGACGGTCACCGACTGGGCGGGCGACCCGGCGGCGGTCGTCGATTACCGGACCCGGTTCAGCCGGCCGGTCGTCGTCCCGGACGACGCCCAGGGCGCCTCGGTCGAGGTCCGGGGCCGGGTGGTCGCCCGCCTCGACGACGACCTGGTCCGCATCGACCTCGTCGTGACCAGTGGCGGAACCAAGGTGCTGAGCGATGCCCGCGTGACCGTACGCCTCGCCAGCTAGCCCACGCCGAGCCCGAGCCCTCACCACCCCCGGTACCTCCCCGACCGGACCGGCAGTCCAAGCAGACGACACGGAGGAAATGGACGGATGGACACCTCACCGGTCCTCCTCACCGCGCCGCGCTATGTCCTGGGCGAGGCCGAGGAACCGTATACCGCGGTCCAGGACCTGGAGGCCCGCGTGGCGCAGTTTGGCATCCCGATGGCTCCCCAGAGGTGGGGCTGGGGCAGCTTCTTCCGCACCGAGCGCACCCTGGTGGAACTGGCGGTCGCCAGTGGGAACGCCACCCTCGACGCCACGCTCGACGGCTCTGCGGCGGCCCGGGACGCGGTGGACGGGCTGATCATCTGTACCAGTTCGTTTCCGCAGTCCGTCCACGACCACAAGGGGTTCCTTGGCTCCGTGCTCGACGGACTGGGGCTGGCGAGGGTGGCGTTCGCCTGCGGGATGACCCTCAACCGGTGCAACAACCTGCTCGCGGCCCTGCATCTGGCGCGCTGCATGGTCAGCTCCGGCAGCCACCGGCAGATCCTCGTGGTGGCGACGGACCGCGTCGTCGACGAGGCGGTCCGGCTGGAAAAGTTCGCGCTGTTCAGCGACGGCGCGGCGAGCTGTCTGGTAGGCGCCGAGGAGCAGGGTCCTGACTCCTTCGAGGTGCTCGCCTCCGCGTCGGCGCAGGACCCGGCCGCGCTCGCGGTGCGCGACGAGATCGACTCCCAGCTCGCCGTCGCGGTCAACGAGGAGCTGGAGCGCGCCACCGGCATCTCTCCCGAGAAGGTCACCGCGCTCCTCCCGGCCAACCTGGTCCGGCCGCTGACGGCTTTGAAGGAGCGTCAGGCGGGCTTCACCTCCGCGCAGTTGCGTATGGACAACATCGAGCGGATCGGCCACTGCTTCGCCGCCGACCCATTGATAAACCTCACTGATCTCGTGACCTCGGGAGAGGCGGAGATCGATGGGCTCTATCTGCTGGCCTCCAGCGTGCCCGGCGCCCGGCACGGCGTACTGCTCCGGAAGGTCTCGGAGGCACCGCGATGACCGCCGCCGCACCCATCCCGTTCTTCGAACTCACCGGCGACAACTACGAGTTGGGACGCCAGCACGGCGCCGCCCGGGCCGCGCAGCTGCGCGGGTTCCTGGACGACGGTGTCGCCCGGCTGAACCATCTGCTGGACACCCCGGTCTCACTGGACTCACTGGAGCCGGTGCTCAAGGCGTTCCGTTCGGAGATCGAGAACGGCGTCCCCGAACTGGCCGGGGAGATCCGTGGCCTCGCCGACGGGGCGAGCCTCACTCAGGACGAGGCCCTGCTGCTCCAGCTGCGCCGCGAGATCCTCGGCTACCACAGCACGCGCCGACCCGGTACCCGCCCAACCAGTGGCGACTGCACCACGTACGCGCGGGTCACCGGTGGCCACCACACCACCCTCGCCCAGACGGTCGACCTCAACGGCAACCTCGACGACCAGACCGGGGTCCTGTCGATCCGCACGGCCGGGTCACCGCGCGACGTGCTGATGCTGAGCTTCGGCGGGCTGCTCGGTTACCTCGGCCTGAACAGTGACGGCCTGGCCGTCGGCATCAACCTGGTGCTCGGCGGGGCGTGGCGGTCGGGAGTGCCGCCGTATCTCGCGGTGCGCCACATCCTCGACAACGCCGGGTCGGTCGACGAAGCGCTGGACGTCTTCGCAGGGCTGCGGCTGGCCAGTTCCCGGTCGCTGATGCTGTGCGATGAACGCGGCGCCGCCTGGGTGGAGTCGATGGACGGCCGGGTACGCGTGGTCAGGGACACGACGCTGGTGCACGCGAACCACTTCCTGCATCCGGAGTTCGTCGGATTCGACGAGCTGAACGTGTTCGCCAGGAACGGCTCGCGCCGCCGGCAGGACGCCTGTGTCGAGCGGCTGAAGGCGCTGCCGGACGACGCCCCGCTCGTCGACCACATCGCGCTGCTGTCGACGCCTCCGATCTTCGTGCCGAACGACGGCGACATCCGCCGCGAGCGCACCGTCGCCACGGTTGCGATGCGGCCGGCGCTCGGCGAGGTACGCCTACTGGGCTCCCAGCCGGGCGCGGAACCGCAGGTCTTCACGGTCGGCCCGCCGGACGTCCCGAGCGCACGTTCTTCGCGCGAGGGCGGAAGGCGTCCAGAAGTAGCCGCGACGCGTGAGGCGGTGGGCGGATGAGGGTCGAGGCGCGGATGAGCGTTGAGGCGACGTGCTGGCTGATCGCCCTGCACGACACGGCGGAGTCCACATGGGACGCGCGCTGCCGCGTTGACCTCTCCCCGGAGGAGGAGCGGCGCTCCCAGCGGTTCCGGCACGCCGCCGCGGCCGTCACCTACGTCCGGGCCCGTTCGGCGGTCCGCCAGGTGCTCGGTCATGTGCTGGGTGAGGCGCCTTCGGACGTGCGGATTGTCGCCGCGCCGGGCGGGGGGCCGGTCCTGCCGGACCACCCGGACCGGTTTGTCAGCTGGTCGACGACGCCCGGTGCGCTGCTGGTCGCGGTGAGCCGGAGCGCCCGGATCGGCGTCGACGTCGAGGTGATGCGCCCCGTCGCGTCGCCCGCCAAAGTGCTACGGATCTTCTACCCGAGCGCGCACGCGCTGGGTGAGTTCCGTGAGCCGGAGACGTTCTTCTCCGCCTGGACGCTGCTCGAAGCGGCGGTCAAGGCGACCGGGCGCGGCCTCGCGCTGGGCGCACGCGAGGTCCAGCTGTACCGGCCCCCCGGCGCCGACCGGTGTGCCCTTGCCGGGATCCGTGACGCTGCCGAGGCCCCGTGGTCCGGCCGTACGGACCGGTTCACCGTGCCCGGATCGGCCGCCGAGGTGATGACAGCCGTCGTGACCGGCGGCGCGGCCGTCCCGGTCCGGCTGCACGCCTGGCGGATGCCGGATGTCGCGGCCCGGCCCGTAGCTACCGTCGGGGTTGTCTCGTGAGCGCCCGTAAGGTCCGGCCGAGTCGTGCCGGCAAGCGCCCGTCCGGACCGCACCGGGCGGTCGGCACCGACTCGGGGCTGCTGTCCCCGGTCTGGGCCGGTACCCCGGTCGAGGCTGTCACCTCGGACGAGGCGTGGCTGGCGGCGATGGTCGAGTTCGAGGCCGCGCTCGCCACCGCCCAGGCCCATCTCGGCGCGGTCCCGGCCGCTACGGCCGCGGCGATCCGCGCGGCGGGCGACGGCGGTGGGCTGGACCTGGTGGAGCTGGCCCGTGTCGGCCGGGAGGCCGCCAACCCGGTCGTCGGATTCGTCAAGCGGCTCACTGAACTGGTCGCCGGAGTCGATCCGGACGCGGCGGGGCATGTGCACGCCGGATGCACCAGTCAAGACGTCCTGGACTCCGCGGCCATGCTGGTCGCCACCAGCGCGCTGAACCTCGTCCGGGACGACCTGGTCCGCATCCGAGCCGCCCTCACGGCACTCGCCCATGACCACCGCTCCACCCCGGCCGTCGCCCGCACGCTGACCCAGCACGCGGTCCCCACCACGTTCGGGGCCAAGGCGGCTACCTGGCTCACCCTGGTCTGCGACGCCCACGACCGGGTGGACGCCCTGCTGGCCGCCGGACTGCCGGTGTCGATGGGCGGGGCGGCCGGCACGCTCGCGTCGTACCACGACCACCTGAAGGCCGCTGGCGCGACCGATGACCATCCGGAGCTCGGGCTGGCCACGCTGGTCGCGGACGAGTTGGGCCTCGCCCGGCCGGCGCTGCCCTGGCACGCCGTCCGCACCCCGATCGCCGACCTGGCCGCCGTACTGAGCTTCGTGGGCGGCGCGCTTGGCAAGTTCGCCGCCGACGTACTCGTACTGTCGCGCACCGAGATCGCCGAGGTGTCCGAGCCCGCCGCGGTGGGGCGCGGGCAGTCCTCGACGATGCCGCAGAAGCGCAACCCGGTGCTGAGCGTCCTCGTCGCGACGGCCGCCCGGCAGCTCCCGGTGTACGCACTGGTGCTGGGCCAGTCGATGGTGGCCGAGGACGAGCGGTCCTCGGGGGCCTGGCACGCGGAGTGGCAGCCGCTTCGGGAGTGCCTGCGGCTGGCCGGGGGCGCGAGCCACACGGCGGCCGAACTGGCGGAGGGCCTGGTCGTGGTGGCCGACCGCATCCGCGTGAACCTGTCCCTGACCGGCAGCAGTCTGGTCGCCGAGCGGCTGTCGGTGGCGCTCGGCCAGGAACTGGGCCGGCAGCGGGCCAAGGACGCCGTGACCCGCGCGGTGCGGGACACGGAGAAGGGAATGCCCGCGGCGCAAGCACTGCGGCGTGCCCTGGAACAGGCCGGACTCGTCGACGGACGCTCCGCGTGCCTGGACTCGCTCGACGAACTCCTCGATCCGGCGGCCTACCTCGGGGCCGCCGCACCCCTGGTCGACCGGGCCGTAGACCGCGCCGGCACGGCGGCCGCCCCCTCACCCCGTCGCAAGGAATTGGAGACGACACCATGACAATGATCAACGAGAAGCTCCGCCGGGCGATTCTCGACGACCGGGCTCTCGGTGCGGGCAACGCGTTGCACCGGCTGCCCCTCTACGGTCGGTCCCTGGACGAACAGGTGCTGTGGCTGGACGGAACATGGCGCGATCCCGCCGGCAACCACCCCGACGTGCTCACCCTCGGCGAGCTGCAGGAGGTCGTGGCGACCTACGCCGGGTTCTACCGGCGCAAGGGTGTGCGGGCCAAGGACGCGGTCGCCATCGTGACCACGTCGATCACCGACTTCGCGCTGAACCTGATGGCGCTCACCAGCATCGGCGCGATCGCCTCCCTGGTGAACGCCAACATGCCGCAGGAGACCCGGCGCGAGTACATCCGCCGGCAGCGGGTCGTGGGCATCATGACCCGCGAGCCCTGGCACAAGGAGCTGCGGAGCCACTTGGAGGACGACGTTCCGCCATCGTTCGTGGCGCTGCAGCGCGAGATCAAGCCCAAGGACCGCAAGCACCGTCCCGAGAACTACCCGTTCCGGCACGCGCCGAACGACCCCATCCTGATCTCCCACTCCTCCGGTACGACGGGCATCCCGAAGTCGGCGTTCCACACCCACTCGACCCTGTTCCACGGGGCGCTGAGCCGGCTGTCGGACGGTCTGGACTGCAGCACCCGCTCGCGGCTGCTGGCGCTGCCGGGCCACCACGTATCGTCGATGTCGAACACCCTGCTGGGTCTGGTGCTCGGGGCACCGGTGATCCACTACACCGACCCGAGCGGCAAGGGCGTGCTGGACGGGATCGAGAAGTTCCGCCCGACCATCGTGTTCGGCTTCACGCACACATACCTGGAGATGGCGGGCGAGGACCTGACCGACCGTGACCTGTCGTGTGTCGAGGGGTTCTACGCCTCCGGTGACGCCGCCCACGTGGTGCACATCCGGCGGCTGCTGGAAAAGGGCCAGCATCCGGTGACCGGCCGCGATCTGAAGACGAAGATGGCTCCGGGCGCAATCTTCCTCGACATCTTCGGCTCGACCGAGATGGGCTACGTCCTGTTCGACTACGTCCACCGGCCGGGGGCCCCGAGCCTGGGCCGCTGCATCGGCCGCCCGATGCGGTTCGCCGAGGCGGCGGTGCTGTCGGAGGACGGCGAGGTCCTGCCACCGGGCCAGGTGGGCCGGCTCGGCGTGCGGTCCGATTCGTTGACGCCGGGCTTCTGGAACGACAACGTGCGCTGGCACCAGCAGTGGCTGGGCGGCTACTACCTCACCGGTGACCTTGCCTACCGCGACGGCGGCAACAACTTCTATCACCTCGACCGCACCACCGACGCCATTCGCACCTCCGAGGGATTCGTCTACAGCGCGTACACCGAGGAGCTGCTACTGAGCGAGTACGAGGAGATCCGTGACTGCACCGTGGTCGGACTGGCCGACGACGACGTGAAGTTCGGCTGGGAGGACGAGGGCGTCGCGGAGACGTACGTGCTGCTGGAGCTCGCCAACGGCGCGACCGCGCCGGAGGACCCGACGGCCTGGGTGAACGCGGCGCTGACCAAGCACGGCCTGCCCGTGGTGGTAGGTGCCCTGGTGGTCGGCGAAGACGCGATCCCGTTGGGCATCACCGGCAAGGTCCTCAAGCGGAGCCTGCGCGAGCAGGCCAAGACGCTGATCACCGGCGGCTGACGGCATTCCGCTATTTCCGTACGACCGAAGCCCTCAACAGGAGGAAAAAGAATGTCCACTGACCTACGAGAATTCGTGGTAGCCACGCTCCGCGACATGAACTTCGAGGTGGAATCGGTTACCGACGAGACCCCATTGGGCGATGGCGGACTCGAATTGGAGTCGCTTTCCATCGCCGAACTCGTCATGCAGCTCGACAAATTCGGCGTCAAATTCTCCGATGAGGAACTGGAGAAGCTGACCGGCATGACCCTCGGTGAATTCACGGCCGAGGCCAAGCGCCGGGCCGCCGGGAATTAGCCACCACCGCCTGACCGTTTCCGGGTGCTCGCCATCTACAGACACGCCGGAGAAAGGAGATGTGACCCCTTGGCCCCGCAGCCGACCCGTGCGATCTGTGTCGTGGGAGCCGGACCGCGAGGACTTGCTGTCCTAGAACGGTTGAGTGCTAATCACATCGCTGGGAGCCAACTGCTGGTCCACGTCATCGACCCGTATCCGCCGGGACCCGGACGCACGTGGCGCACCAGGCAGTCCCCGCATCTGCTCATGAACACGGTGACCTCCCAGGTCAGTCAGTTCACCGACGAGAGTGTCCACTGCGCCGGCCCGATCCGGCCGGGGCCGAGCCTGCACGAGTGGCTGCACCGTTCCACCGCCGACACGAACCGAGCGTGGCTCGCCGCGGAACAGCTCGGCCCCGACGACTACCCGGCGCGCGCCCAGTACGGCCACTACCTGGAGTGGGTCTTTCAGTACCTCGTGGCGAGCGCCCCCGAGGGCCTGCGCTTCATCGTCCACCACGCGACGGCGGTGGCGCTGGACGACGAGGCGGACGGCCAGTGCGTCACCCTGGACGACGGCACCCGGCTCACGGGCCTGGGTGCCGTGGTGCTGGCGCTCGGGCACGGGGCCAACCATCCGACCGACGAGGAGCGGCGGTTCACCGCGTACGCGCGCAACCACGGGTTGCGCCACGTACCGCCGGGCAACCCGGCCGACGCCGACCTCGACGGCATCAAGCCGGGTGAAGTCGTCGCCGTGCGGGGACTCGGGCTGGCCTTCGTCGACATGCTGTCCCTGCTCACCGAGGGCCGGGGGGGAAAGTTCGTCAACACCCCCGAGGGCCTGCAGTACCTCCCCTCCGGACAGGAGCCGGTGCTGTACGCCGGGTCCCGGCGCGGGGTGCCGTACCACGCTCGCGGGGAGAACCAGAAGGGACGGGCGGGTCGTCACGAACCGCTGTTCCTGACCCCGGACGCGATCCAGCGCATACGGGCCACGCCCGACGCGACGTTCCAGCGGGATGTGTGGCCGCTGCTGGACGCGGAGGTGCGTGCGGTCCACGACCACGCCCTTATCGCGCAGCGCACGGACCGGGAAACTGCCGACCGATTCCTGGCCGAACTGCTGGCCGCACCCGCGCGCGGGCGGACGAAGGTACGGCGCCGGCACGGTCTCACCAGCCGCGACGACTGGGACTGGGGACTGATCGAACGCCCCTGGGGCAAGCGGGAGTTCACCGACCGCGCTGACTTCAATCGATGGCTGCTCGACCATCTGCGGGAGGACGCCCGGCACGCCAGGACCGGCAATGTGGACGACCCGCTCAAGGCGGCCCTGGACGTCCTGCGCGACCTGCGCAACGAGGTGCGGCTCACGATCGACCACTCGGGGATCACCGGGAGGTCGTACCGCGACGAGGTGGTGGGCTGGTTCACCCCGCTCAACGCCTATCTGTCCATCGGCCCGCCTCGATCGCGGATCGAGGAGATGATCGCGCTGATCGAGTGCGGTGTGCTCCAGCTCATCGGACCGCGGACCCAGGTCCGGACGTCCCCCGATGGCGAGGGCTTCCTGATCGGCTCGGCCGACGTGGCCGGACCGGAGGTGTTAGCGACGACGTTGATCGATGCGCGCATCGATGAGCCGGACCTGCGCCGCAGCACCAACCCGTTGCTGCGCCATCTGCTCGCGACCGGGCAGTGTCGGCCATACCGGATCCCGGACGGCGACGACGCCTACGAGAGCGGTGGCATGGACGTCACCGCGCGGCCCTACCGCGTGGTGGACGCCTCGGGCACCCCCCACCCGCGCCGGTTCGCCTATGGGGTGCCGACCGAGTACGTGCACTGGGTCACGGCGGCGGGCATCCGCCCCAGCGTCGGCTCGGTGATCCTCGAGGACGCGGACGCCATCGCCCGGGTGACGGTCACGCTCATGATGGCCCGTGCTGAGGTCCGGACGCCCCCGTCGCCCGCCGTCCGGACTCCGCACATAGTCACCGCAGGGGACAGGACCACGATGTTCGACCCCGATCTACTCCGACTGCCTCTCTACGACGACGAACATCGCCGGTTCGCCCACGAGTTCGGCCTCTGGTGCGACAACCAGGGCGAGCTGTGGGAGACCGTCCGGCGCACGCAACCGGACGACTCCGGGCGCCGGCTGGTCGAGCTGCTCGGCGAGGACGGCTGGCTCGCCGGTCTCGACCCGGAGGCCGGACCGGACAACCCACCCACCGATCTGCGCACCGTGTGCCTGACCCGTGAGGCGCTGGCCTACACCGAGGACCTGGCGGACTTCGCGTACTCCATCCAGTCGCTGTCGGCGACGCCGATCATCCGGTTCGGCAACCAGGAGCAGCAGCGGCGTTATCTGCCGGCGATGGCCAAGGGATTGGTCATCGGCGCGTTCGCCGTCTCCGAGAAGGAGGCGGGCTCGGAGGTTGCCGCGGTCGGGCTGAGCGCGCGGAAGACCGGGACCGGCTATGTGCTCGACGGGACCAAGGCGTGGATCGCCCACGCCACGATCGCCAACCTGTTCGTGGTCATCGCGCGGACCGGCGATGGGCCGGGGCCGTTCGGGCTGACGGCGTTCCTGGTGCCCGCGGACACCCCCGGCGTGCGGGTGGAGCCGCTCGACGCCATCGCACCGCGCTCCTTCGGCCATCTCGTATTGGAGGACTGCCGGGTGCCCGCCGGGGCCGTCCTCGGCCGGCCCGGCAAGGGCTTCATCATCGCCATGGACCTGCTCGAACGATTCCGGATGACGGTCGCCGCCGCCGCACTCGGCTTCGCCCGCCGCGCCTGCGATGCCGCACTGGCTCACACCAGGAAGCGCCAGGCCTACGGCGGCACCCTGTTCGACCTCCAACTGGTGAAGACGTCGCTGGCGGACATGGAGGTACGGCTGAATGCCGCAGCGCTGCTGACGGCCCGGGCCGCCTGGGAATGCGACCAGGGCAGCCGGGGCTTCGCCCGGCACTCCAACATCGCCAAGGTGTACGCCACGGAGGCGGCCCAGGAGACCGTCGACGCCGCTGTCCAGCTGTTCGGGGCGGCGGGAGTGATCCATGACGCCGTCCCCGAGCGCCTCTACCGGCAGATCCGCTCCCTGCGCATCTACGAGGGCAGCACCGATGTGTTGCGACTGGCCATCGCCGACGCCGTGGACGTCCGGCGGGCCGACCGCGCCGAGGAACAAGCCCTCGCGAGGGGGGCGCGCTGATGCAGGGTCCACCCCGCCTGTGGATGCGGCACGAGGCCCGCGCCACCGAACGCCGGGCGCCGCTGGTGCCCGGGGACGCCGCGCGGCTGGTGCGCGAGAGCGTATCGATCACGGTCGAGGAGTCTCCCCAGCGGGTCTTCCCGATCGACCAGTACGTCCGCGCGGGCTGCATCACCGCCCCGGCGGGCAGCTGGGTCGAGGCGCCCGAGGACGCCTACGTCCTGGGGCTCAAGGAGCTGCCGGAGGAGCCGCGCACGCTGCGCCACCGGCACATCTTCTTTGGCCACGCCTACAAGGGACAGGCGGGCGCCGCCGACCTGCTCGGCCGGTTCACGGCGGGCAGCGGTGTGCTGCTGGACCTGGAGTACCTGACGGACGACAGCGGCCGCCGCCTGGCGGCGTTCGGCTACTGGGCGGGCTACATGGGCGCAGTTCTCGCCGTGCTGCACCGGCGTGGGGCCCTGGACACGCCACTGCGGCCCCTGGGCCGGCGGCGGTGGGACGACCTGCTCCGGGCCAGCAACGGCGGCGCCAGGGCCCTGGTGGTCGGGGCGCTCGGCCGTAGCGGGCGCGGAGCGTGCGACGCCCTGGAGACTGCCGGGATCGACGCGGTCCGCTGGGACGTCGAGGAGACCCGCGTGCTGAACCGGCCGGCCCTGCTGGGCCACGACATCCTCGTCAACACCGTCCTCGTCACCCGGCCCACACCGCCGCTCCTGACCCCGGCGGACCTGGACGCGCCGCAACGCCGCCTGTCCGTCGTCTCGGACGTCTCCTGCGACGTCGGCTCGGAGTGCAACGTCCTGCCCGTCTACGACACCGTCACCGACTGGGATCAGCCGGCGCGGCGGCTGCGGGAGGGCGACCGAGCGCTGGACATCATCGCCATCGACAACCTCCCCTCCTTGCTTCCGGTCGAGTCCAGCGTGGCGTTCTCCGCCGAGCTGTGGCCGCAGTTGCTGCGCCTGGGCGCCGGAGACGGTGCCTGGGTCCGCTGCCAGTCGGCCTTCACCCGGGCGATCGGAGAAAACCTGACCGTAGAAGACGCGGTGGCCCAGACTGCGAAAGAGAACACGCATGCGCGCTGAACGACCGACGGCGAGCGGTACCGTCCACTGGATCGGCACCGGTCTGTCCACCGGCCGCACCGGACTCGGCCTGCTATGCGACCGCGCCGAACGGGTCGCCGTGTGGGACCGCACCGCCGAGCGCGCCCGACTCCGGCTCGGCGCCCTGGGGCTGGCGGACCGGGCGGAGTCGCGGTCGCTGGACCGGGGCGCCCTGGAGGCCGAGGTGCGCCCCGGTGATGTGGTCGTCTCCATGCTGCCCGCGACCGAGCACCCGGCCCTGCTCCGGCTGGCGCTCTCCCGCCAGGCCCACTTCGCCTGTAGCAGCTACACCTCGGCGGAACTGGAGGAGGAGGCGAACGCGGCGACCGCCGACGGGCTCGTCGTGCTCACCGAGGCGGGACTCGATCCGGGCATCGATCATCTGATGGCCCATCAGCTCATCGAGCGGGCCCGGCACGACATCGGCGACACGGCTGCCACCGTCGATTTCACGTCCTACTGCGGAGGCGTCCCCGCGAGGCCGAACGATTTCCGCTACCAGTTCAGCTGGTCACCGTACGGAGTGCTGGCCGCCCTCCGTTCGCCCGCGCGCTACATCGAGGGCGGGGAGATCCGTACGGCCGAACGCCCCTGGGAGGCCACCCGCCCGCTGGTGCTCGGCGGAGAGGCGTTCGAGGTCTATCCCAACCGGGACAGCCTGCCGTTCGTGGCGCAGTACGCCGTCCCCCAGGGCTGGCGGCTGGCGACGTTTGTCCGGGGGACGTTACGCAACGAGGGCTGGTACACGGCCTGGACCGAGGTCTTCGAAACGGTACGGGCCGGTGACGAGGCCCGGATCCGGGCGCTGGCGGCGGAGTTGGCCGACCGGTACCCGACCACGGAAGCCGACCGCGACCGCGTCGTGCTCACGGTCGAGCTGACGGTCCGCGACTCCGCCACCCTCTGGCGCGAGGCCCTGCTGCTGGACGTCAGCGGCGACGACGCCGAGAGTGCCATGGCCCGCTGCGTCTCGCTGCCACTCGTCCGCGGGGTGTCCGCCATCCTCGACGGCGCGCTGCCGGCGGGGGTCAACCGCGCGGCCGAGACCGCCGACGAGGCCGCGCGCTGGATCGACTTCCTGAGAGAACACGGCCTGCGCATCACCTCACACCGTCCGCCGGACCCACCGGCCGATCCGCCCGACCCCCTAATCGAGCACGGCGAGCCGCCGAAAGGAGAAGCCCGACATGGTGCATGAGCCAACGCGCTCCGGCTCGGAGCACTACCGCTGCCTGGGGGTCGGCGTCGGACCGGCCAATCTGAGCCTGGCGTCATTGCTGTACAACCGGCCGCACGTGACCAACATTTTCCTCGACCGGAAGGCGTCATTCAGCTGGCACGACGGTCAGCAAATGCCCGGGAACACCCTCCAGGTCTCCCTGTTCAAGGACCTGGTGACCCTGGCCGACCCGAGAAACCCGTTCTCGTTCCTGTCGTATCTGCACGACAACGGCCGGCTGTACCACTTCTTGAACGCCCAGTTCGATGCCGTGCCCCGGGTGGAGTTCCGCAACTACCTGGCGTGGGCGGCCCGTCGCAACAAGAACGTCGTCTTCGGCGAGACAGTGCAGGAGGTCTCCTTCAACGACGTCTTCACGATCCGCACGGAAAAGCGCACGGTGACCGCGGACAACGTGGTCGTCGGCGTGGGGAGCCGACCCTGGGTGCCGTCGCACGTCCGCGACAACCTGGGTCCGACGCAGTTCCACGTCAGCGCGTACCGCGACACGGCCGGGGACCTCGGCAACAAACGGGTGGTGGTGATCGGTGGCGGGCAGTCCGGGGCGGAGGTGTTCCTCGACCTGATATCCCAGCGAGGCGAGAGGCTGCCGCGCCGCGTAACGTGGCTGTCCCGGCGGGGCAACTACTTCCCGATCGACGACTCGTCGTTCACCAACGATTACTACATGCCGTCGTACGCGGACTACTTCTTCACCCTCACCCGGGAGGCACGCCACGCCTTCAACCGGCAGAACATCCTCACCAGCGACGGCATCTCGGAGAGAACGCTGAAGGAGATCTACCAGCACGTCTATATGCATCGGTTCGTGGATGACAACGTCGACCTCGTGGGTCTCTACCCCAACCGTGAGGTCACCGAAGTCCGCAACGGGCTCTACGGAAGCTGGCAGGTGACGTCCCGGCACAACGACCACCCCGAATCAACCGAGGTGGTCGAGGCGGACGTCGTGATCTGGGCGACGGGCTTCCGGCCGACCCGGAAGGACTTCCTTGACCCGATCGCCCACCGCCTGGAGCGGGACGGCGACGAGTTCCGCATCGACGAGGACTACGCCGTGCACTGGGACGGACCAGAGGACCGGCGGGTGTTCGTGCAGAACGCCGCGCGCGGCCAGCGCGGCCTGGCCGACCCGAACCTGAGCCTGAACGCCTGGCGCAGCCAGCGCATCGCCGACCGGCTCGGCAAGGTGTCGAGCAACGAGCAGCTCCCCTCGTTCATCGAATGGTCGAGCAAGCCACCCGTGGGGAAGACCCCATGACGGCGGAGGGCATCCGCGGCACCGTCGTGGTCGGCGCCGGGATCCTCGGCTGCCTCGTCGCGCGGGAGATCCTGGCCGCCGACCCCGGTGCCTCGGTGACGGTGATCGACCGCGACCTGATCGCCAGCGGGGCGAGCCGCCGATCGGCGGGCCTGCACTTCCCTCGCGCCACGAACCCTGCCGTGCGGGCCCTCGCGGTCGAGAGCCAGCGGTACTACGTCGAACTCGCCGCCTCGCGACCCGAGTTGCCGATCCACCCGCTCGGCATGACCGTCGTCGCGCCGGAGAGGACCGGGGCGACCCTGCGCACGGTCTACCTACCGGAGGCGAACCTACGACGCGTCACCGAGATCCCGAACGATGTCACCCTGCCGGACGGCATGGTCGCCTGGAAGGGAGATGGTTGTCAGTACGCCGATGTCCCCGCGCTCACCCAGGCTCTCGCCGCCGAGCTGCGGCCGAGAGTCGAGTTCCTCGAGGGCGTCGCGGTGACGGGCATGAGCTCGGACTCCGACGGTGTCCGGTTGTCGCTGGGAACCGGGGCCACCCTCACCGCCGAGCGGGTGGTGCTCGCGCCGGGCCCCTGGCTTTCCGCTAAGGCATGGCGGCACCTGGTGGAGCCCCTCGGGGCACGGGTGAAGAAGATCGTGGCCCTGCACATCGAGGAGCCGCCGACGGAGAAGGACGGCGCGATCGTCTTCCAGGAGGAGGACGCCTTCCTGCTGCCGTACCGACACCGCGGTCACTGGCTGTTCAGCTACACCTGCACCGAATGGGACGTGGACCCCGACACCGTCGAGCCGGGCGTGACCCCGGTGCACCTGGCGGAGGCCCGCGAGCTGCTGGAGCGCTACGCACCCCGGTTGGCCGACCGCTGCGTCTCGGGCCGCGTGTTCTGCGACGCGTACGCACCGGACCAGGCCCCGCTGGTCCGGGCGCTCACCGACGACGGCCGGCTGGTCTTCGCGGGCGCGGCGAACGGCTCCGGGTACCGGCTGGCCCCGGCCGTCGCCCGGGAGGCCGTCCGCCTGCTGCCCACCCAGACCCTGTCCCTCGAGGACCGGAAGGAAACGAAATGATCATCAATACGTACGAGCCGCGCGCCCTGGAGCCGGCCTTCGGCATCGGCATGAGCAGCGTCGAGGGCATCGGGACGGGCGCCGGCTGGGGGCGGGTCGCGCCGGGCGGTGCAACCACCAGCCATCAGCACGACGAAACCGAGTTCTTCGTCATCGTCGCCGGCGAAGGCGAGTTCGATGTGGACGGTCGCCGCCATCCGGTCCGGCCGGGCACGGTGGTCCTCATCGAGCCGTTCGAGGCTCATGTGCTGGAGAACACCGGCGACAGCGACCTGGTCTTCCTCACCCAGTACTGGCGCGACCCGGTACGCGCCTTGAAGTCGGCCGGCGAGGACGAGCGGTTGGCCTTCGGCGAGCGTCCGGTGTTCGTCTTCTCCACCCCGCCGACGCCCAACGGTGACCTCCACCTCGGGCATCTGTCCGGCCCGTACCTGGGCGCCGACGCGTACGTCCGGTTCCAGCGGTTGAACGGCACCAATGCGTGGCACCTGACGGGCAGCGACGACTACCAGAGCTACGTGGTGAGCGCCGCCCACCGCGAGGGCCGTGAGCCCGCGGAGACCGCCGCGCACTACAGCGCCGAGATCGTGCAGACGCTGGCGCTGATGGACATCGTCCTCGACCAGTACACGGTCACCGACACCGCGCCCGGCTATCGGCTGGGCCTGCAGGACTACTTTTCCCGGGTGGTCGCCTCCGGCCGGGCCGCGGTCACCGAACGGGACGCCCTCTTCGACGGCGAGAGCGGCCGGTACCTGTACGAGGTGGACGTCAGGGGCGGCTGCCCCGGCTGTGGCGGGAGCACCGGCGGCAACATCTGCGAGGAGTGCGGCGAGCCCAACACCGTGGTGGATCTGACGGAGCCGAGGTCCAACGCCTCCGACGCGCAGCCGCGGCGCGCCCCACTGGCCCGCTGGTCGCTGCCGCTGCACGAGTTCCGCGGGGAGATCTCCACCCACCACAGCCTCGGCCGCGTCCCGGCCCGGCTGAGGGAACTCGGCGACCGCGTCTTCGCCCGCCCCGCCCTCGACATCCCCCTGTCCCACCCCGCCGACTGGGGCGTTCCCCCGGCGGAGAAGGACGTCGACGAACAGGTCATCTGGGTCTGGCCCGAGATGTCGTACGGCTTTCTGCACGGCATCGAGTCGCTGGGTACGCGCCTGGACCGCGGCTGGAAGGCCGCCGCACCAGAGCAGGACTGGAAGATCGTCCACTTCTTCGGCTACGACAACAGCTTCTACCACTCGGTGCTCTACCCGGTCCTGTACCGACTGGCCCACCCCGACTGGCAGCCGGACATCGACTACCACGTCAACGAGTTCTACCTGCTGGACGGCGAGAAGTTCTCGACCAGCCGGCGGCACGCCATCTGGGGCAAGGAGATCCTCAACGAGGACACCGTCGACGCCGTCCGCTACTTCCTCAGCCGCACCAGGCCCGAGGTCGAGCGCACCAACTTCCGACGCGCGGATTTCCAGGCGGCGCTGAACGACACGCTGATCGGAACCTGGCAGCGGTGGCTGAACGACCTCGGCGCCCGGATCGCCAAGCACTACGACGGCAAGGCTCCCGACGCGGGCACCTGGACACCGGAACACTCGGCGTTCCTGGCCCGGCTCGGCGGCCGGCTCGACGCGGTCACCGGCAGCCTGCGCCCCGACGGCTTCAGCCTGAACCGGGGCGCCGCGGAACTCGACGGACTGGTCAAGGACACGCTGCGCTTCGCCGACCGGGAGGCCCTCACCGCGCGGAGCGCCCACTGGCTGAGCGAGGCGCGAACCGCGATCGCCCTGGAACTGGCCGCCGCCCGCCTCCTCGCCCACGCCGCAACGCCGCTGATGCCGCGCTTCGCGGGCCGGCTGGCCGCCGCGCTCGGTCTGCCGGAGCCAACCGTTTGGCCGCGCACGGTGGAACTCATCTCGCCCGGCAGCGACATCTGCCTCGCCACCGCGACGTTCTTCAAGCCCGCCGCCTTCAAGAACGATCACCAGGAGTCCGACCGATGACGCAGGAGACCCTCGGCCGTCTCGTCTCCACCGAGCCGACCGCCGGGCGCATCACCTTCGCCGATCTGCGGGGTACCCGTGCGCTCGACCTCGCCGACCTGTACCGGCGCTCCGGCCGAGTGGCGCGGTGGCTGCTCGGCCGCGGTGTCGGCCCCGGCGACCGCATCGGCATCCATCTGGCCAACGGGCTGGAGTGGGTGCTGCTCGACCTGGCGGCCCTTCGGCTGAAGGTGGAGACGGCCGGGCTCGAGCCGGGCAAGTTCACGCCCAGCGGCGACCTGCTGACCCGCTACGGCCTGACACTCCTGTTCACCGACCGGCCCGCCGACGCGCCCGGCACCGTAGGGGCGAGCGACGTGGCGGCGGCCGCCGAGCGAACCGACCTGGACGAGCCCGCCCTGCCGCCGGTGACGTGGGGGCCGAAGGACGTCACCACGATCAAGTTCACGTCCGGCAGCACCGGCGAGCCCAAGGGGCTCGGCGCCACCGCGGGCAGCATCGACATCTCGCTGCGGGCTGTGCAGGAGATCTTCGAACACCGGCCGGGCGACGACCTGTTCGTGTTCCTGCCGCTCTCCCTGCTCCAGCAGCGCTACTGGATCTACTCGTCGCTGCTGCACGGCCACGACGTCACAGTCACCACCTACGAGGCCGCCTTCGCGGCGCTGCGCCGAGCCAGGCCCACCGTGGTGATGGGGGTGCCCGCCTTCTACGAAGCCGCCAAACGCCAGATCGAGGCCAAGCGGCGTCGCTTCCCGTCCCTGCAGACGGCCGCACAGGCGGTGTTCGGCGAGCGCATCCGCTATCTGTGGACCGGTTCCGCGCCGGCGGCCCCGAGCACCCTGCGCTTCTTCGACGAGGCCGGTCTCCCCATCTATGAGGGGTACGGGCTCAACGAGACCTGCATCGTCACCAAGAACCACCCCAAGGCCCACCGCGAGGGCAGCGTGGGTCAGGTGCTGCGGGGGAAGGAGGTGCTGATCGACGAGGATGGTGTCGTCCACGTCCGAAGCGAACACCCCGTCAACACCCACTACACCTACGCCGAACCCGGCAGTTCCGAGCGGGTCTTCGCACCAGACGGCACGGTCCGCACCGGTGACCTCGGGCATCTGGACGAGGACGGCTTCCTCTTCATACGGGGACGGGCCGACGACGTGATCGTCCTGGACAACGGGAAGAAGATCATCGTTCGGCCGATCGAGGAGCGTATGAAGGCCGACCCGGCAATCGCCGAGTGCGTGCTGTTCTGCCCCGGTCAGACCGAGTTGGTCGCCGTAGTTTCCCCGGCCCGCGTCCCCGCCGACCGGGAGGCGCTCACCGCCCGGCTCGCCCTGACCAACGCCGCACTCACCAACGACGAGCGGATCAGCCGGATGATCCTCGCCGACGAGCCGTTCAGCATCGACAACGGCCTGCTCACCTCGCAGTACAAGCCCAAACGGCGGCAGATCCTCGCCGCCCACCACGCAGCAGTCCACAACCCCGAGGAGGGAATCCATGCTCCCTGAGCTGGAGGCCACCGCCCGCGAACACTTCTCCGCCGTCCTGACCCACGACATCGACCCGGCGGCACTCGACCTCGACGCCGACATGGTCGGCCACTACGCGCTGACCTCTCTCAACAAGGTGCTGTTTCTGACCGAGTTGTGCGAGACAACCAAGGTCGACCTCGGCAACTTCACCGAGCACGACCTCGCCGGCATGCGGACTCTGCGCGACGTCACGACCGCGCTCGCCCGGCACGCGGGTCCGGTGGAAAACTGAATCATGACCTGGGCCGAGCAAGCGTCAACAGTCCTTGAGAACGAGTACGTCGAGCTCCATCCGGTCACTGAGGCGGACCGTGAGGGAATTCGGGCGGTCGCCATGGACCCACACATCTGGCGGTACTTCGTGACGGCCGTGGAGAACGAAGCCGACTTCAAGGTGTTCTTCGACACCTGCCTCGCCGACCGGGCCGCCGGCCGCCGGGTGGTGTTCGTCGTCACCGACAAGACCACCGGTCGCGTCGCCGGCAGCATGAGCTACGGCAACCTGGCCGAGGCCGACGCCCGCCTGGAGATCGGCTGGTCCTGGCTGGGCCGCGACTTCCGCGGCAAGGACGTCAACCGCTGGGCCAAGTACCTCCTCCTGGAGCACGCCTTCGACCGACTCCGCGCCGAACGTGTCGAGTTCAAGACCGACATCCTCAACGAACAGGCCCGCAAGGGCCTGCGCAACATCGGCGCGATCGAGGAAGGCACACTGCGCAGCTTCAACTACATGCCGGGCGGCCGACGCCGGGACGCGATCTTCTACAGCGTGCTGCGGGCCGAGTGGCCGGGAGTGAAGCAGCACTTGCTCTCTGGTCGGACGTGAACCTTCTGGGTTCTGGGCAATGGGCGACGGCCGGCTAGACGTACAGCTTGGCCACCTCGTCGGCGAAGTCCGCCATGATCACGGAGCGGCGCAGTTTCAGCGACGGCGTCAGGTGGCCCGACTCGACGGTGAACTCGCGGGGGAGGACGCGGAACCGGCGTACCGCCTCGGCCGAGGACACCGCCGCGTTGCCCTCGTCCACGGCGCGTTGCAGCTCCGCCAGGAGGTCGGGATCGTCGATGAGTTCTGAGAGCGTGGCGTTGGCGGGCTTGCCCGCGCCCGCCTTCCAGTGCTCCAGGTACTCCGCGTCGACGGTGATGAGCGCGGCGATGTATTTCTGCCCATCGCCCACCACGAGCGCTTGGGCGACCAGCGGGGACGCGGCGATGCGGTCCTCAATCACCGCGGGCGCCACGTTCTTGCCGCCACTGGTCACCAGGAGCTCCTTGATCCGGCCGGTGATACGCAGGTGGCCGTGGTCGTCGAACGCCCCGATATCACCGGTCCGGAACCAACCGTCCTCGGTAAACGCCTCGGCGTTCGCCTTCTCGTTGTTCCAGTAGCCCGCGAACACCGAGGCGCCGGTGCACTGCACCTCGCCGTCGTCGGCGATCCTGACCCGTACGCTCGGCAGGACCGCGCCCACGGTTCCCGGCCGGAAGGACTCCAGCGAGTTGACCGTGACCGCACCGCTGGTCTCGGTGAGTCCGTAGCCCTCGAAGACCGTGATGCCGCAGCCGCGGTAGAAGTGCGTGAGGCGCTCGCCCAGGGCCGCCCCTCCGGAGATGGCGAAACGCAGGTTCCCGCCGAAGGCGGCGCGGAACTTGCCGTACACCAATCGGTCGAACAGTGCGTGTCGCAGGCGCAGGCCCAGACCGGGTTTCCGCGCTGCCGAGTAGGCGATGGCGGTCGCCGCCGCGGCGTCGAACACCTTGCCCTTGCCAGCTTCGTGCGCCTTGCGGCGGCCGGTGTTGTACGCCTTCTCCAGCACGTACGGAACCGAGAGCAGGAACGTCGGCCGGTAGCTGGCCAGCTCCGCGGGCACCTGCTTGACATCGGAGCAGTGCGCCAACGGATTCCGCGCCACCATGGCACCGACCTGCACCATCCTGCCGAAGACGTGGGCCAGCGGCAGGAAGAGCAATGTCGATGCCGGGATGCCGTCCACAGGCCCGAACATGGTCTGCAGCAGGGCGACGGCGTTGCCCGCCTCGGCAAGCAGGTTGGCATGGCTGAGGACGCAGCCCTTGGGCTTCCCGGTGGTACCGGACGTGTAGATGATCGTGGCTGTGTCCTCCGGTCGCACGGCCGTCCGGCGCTCCTCAACCGCGGCGGGTTCGACCGCGGCACCCGCGAGCCGCAGGTCCTCCACCGCGCCGCCGTCGAGCCGCCAGACGCGCCGCAGGGCGGGCAGCCTGCCCCGCAGTCCCTGGACCACGTCCTCGTTCGTCGCGGTCTCCACCACGGCCGACACCGCACCCGAGTCGCTGAGGATCCACTCGATCTGCTCGGCCGAGGACGACGGATAGATGGGGACCGGCACCGCGCCGATCGCCCAGACGGCGAAGTCCACCAGCGACCATTCGTAGCGGGTGGCGGAGAGCAGGGCCACGCGGTCCCCGTGCTCGACACCCGTGGCGATCAGCCCGCGCGCCACGTCGGTGACCTCAGCGAAGAAGTCCGCAGCGCTGACCGGCTCCCACCGGCCGTCGACCTTGCGGTGGAATGCCGGCGCCTGCGGCGCCTCGGCGGCGTTGCGCGCGATGAGGTCAGCGAGCCCGCCCTTCTCCGGCACTGTGTAGAGCGGCGGCGATGTCGACTCCCTCACCCGTTCCTCCAAACATCCAGTAGGCCCAGTGGGAGTGAAGAAATTACACTAACCGATTCCCCACCTACCGGGAAGTCCCGCCGGTTTGCGCTCCGGCGGGACTGCCTCACCTCGGGGTCGCATCAGCGGATGGCCAGCATCCACAATGGACGCAAGGATCAACCTATCACAACTGAGGAACTAATAATCCAGTTCGACGTCGGTGACCGGGAACGCCGCGCAGGAGTGGGTGAACCCGAAGTCGTGGTCCGACATCCGGATGCGGGCCTCGGCGGCGTTGAAGACGGAACCACTCACCACCCGGACCCGGCACAGGCTGCATTCACCCGACCGGCAGGACGCCTCCGGCGGCTGGAAGCCGTTGTCCTCCAAGGCGTCGAGCAGGGGGCGGTTGCGCGGGGTGCGGAACTCGCCGCGGCCGCGGACCGCGACGGTCACCTCCGCGGTCGGGTCCACGTCGTCCGGCCAGTCGGGGGCCTTGCCGGGCGGCAGGGCGATCCCGTTGGCCTCCAGCCGCACCCGGCGGCGCGGGTGCTTCATCTTCGCCAACTGCTGGAGCTGGTAGGCGTACATGGCGGGCGGCCCGCAGACGTAGGTCATCCGGCCCCGGAGCGGGCCCGTGAGGGAACTGATGACCTTCGCCGACAGGAACCCCTTCGGTCCCGTCCAGTCCGCGTCCGGCTCGGAGATCACGTGGTCCACCGTGATCGCCGGTTGGGTGCGGGCGATCTCGTCGAGCTCGGCCCGGAAGATGATGTCGTCGGTGCGGCGCGACCCGTAGACCAGGTGAACCGTGCGCGGCAGGCCGCGGTCGACGATCTCGCGGATCATGCTCATGAAGGGCGCGACACCCGAGCCGCCCGCCAGGAAGACCAGCTCGTCGCCATGGAAGAGCGGGTCGTGGTGGAATCCGCCGATGGGGCCGCCGCTGGCCAGGCGGTCGCCGGGAGCGACCTCATCGAGCAGGTGGTTGCTGATCCGGCCGCCAGGGACCCGCCTGATCGTCAGGTCGTAGTAGTGGCGCACGGTCGGGCTGGAGGACACCGAGAACGCCCGGCTGGTGTGCACGCCGCCGACCTGCACCCGTAGGCTGATGTACTGGCCGGCCTGGAACGGCGGGACCAGCTCGCCGTCGGCCCGGCGCAACCGGAAGGTCTTCGCCGTCGCGGTCTCGGTGATGACGTCGTCCACGACGAGGTCGAGCTGCTTCGGGTGGTACACCGCGATCTCGTCGTCCACGGTGGCGCGGTGCGCCGTACCCTCGGCCTCTCGGCGGGCGATCTCGTTGGTGACGTCGTCCACTTGGTCGAAGAGCAGGGCGAGCGGGTGGGCGGGCATCGGATCTCCTCGGTCGGCTGGGGTCTAGAGCTGCAAGAGTCGCTGGGAGAAGCGCGCCGCGGTCACGATCGTCGAGTTGTACCCGCCCGCGGTGGTCCACCCGCTGAGGAGGAACAGGCCGGGTACGTTGGGCTTGAGATCAGCGTCGCGGAAGAGCCAGCTGTCGGTGATGTCCTGGTCGAAGCCGTAGATGGCGCCGCCGGGGTGGCCGAGGTAGCGCTTGAGGGTGTGCGGGGTGGCCACCTCGACCTCTTCGATGGCGTCCTGCAGGCCCGGGGCGATCACCTTCGTCAGGTCGAGCATGGATTGCGCCATCTCGAACTTGGTCTTGGCGTAGTCCTCCGGGGCGATCTTGTCCCACACCTCGCCGTACTGGATCGAGCAGAGCGCCAAGAGGGAGGCTTTTGGCGGCGCGAACCCGATGGGCCCGCGGGGGTCGACGTCGTAGCAGGTCGCGACGACGAAGGGCGTCGGATCGAGGGAGAACATGCTCTCCCGGACCGTCTTCTCCGAGAGGTCGCGGGTGATGAAGTTGGTCTCCGACATGAAGCCCAGCTCCTTGCCGGGGGCATCGACACCGAGGTAGACAATCGTGCCCGAGATGCCCAGCGGCCGGCCGCGCAGGTCGCGCAGGACGGAGTCGGGGACGACGGACGGGTCGAGCATCTTGGTGTAGGTGGTGATGGCGGAGGCGTTCGACACCACCATCTTGGCGTCGTACTCGTCGCCGTTGTCCAGGGTGACCCCGACCACGGCGCCCTGGTGGGTGCGGATCTTCGTCACGGCCGAGTTGAAGCGGACCTCGCCGCCCGCGGCCAGGAACGAGTCCAGCATCGCCGAGGACATGGCCTGGCTACCACCGCGCACCTGGAAGGGCTTGAACTCGATGTAGAGCGTCAGGAGCCTGGCCAGGTCCATGAACGGCAGCGTGGACGGGAGCTGGCCGTTGTAGCTCCAGTAGGACGCCAGGACGTGCTTGATCCGGTCGTCGTCGAAGTGCTCGTCGAGCACGTCCTTCGCCGGGCGCAGGCCGTTGCGCCGTACCCGGGGCAGTCCGGTGAGCCACTCGGTCATCTCCTGGGGTTTCTGCAGGTTCGCCCGAGCCACCAGCTGCCAGTTCCCGACCTCGCCGACCAGCTCCATGAACGATTCGACCCGCGTCCGGTTGCCCGGGAAGGCGTCCTCGATCGCGTCGACGACGCCCTGCCAGTCGGCCGGCAGGGTGACGTCGAGGACACCGGGAACGACGGTGCGGTAGAGGTCGTGCTCCTCCACGAACTCCAGCTTCCGCGTGACGTCCATCCCGTCGAAGACCTGCCGGAGAGGACCCTTCCCCATGCCACCCAACTGGTGCAGCGACACCTCGAACTCGAACCGGCCGCGCACGAACGATGTCGCCGCGCCGCCGGGAATGTTGTGGCGCTCCAACAGGAGCGTGCGCTTACCGCCGCGCTGAAGCGTGGCCGCGCTGCTGAGCCCGGCATTGCCCGCGCCGATGACGATGACGTCGAAGTCGTCGCTCACCTGAACTCCTCTGGTATTCAGGGGGCCGCCTGCCCGGGTACGTGGCGCGACCGGTCTCCGGCGGGGGCCGATAGCTACCGCAGCCCGCGCAGGGCTCTGGTTTGTCGCAGGAACGTCTTTTCGGACGTCCGTCGATCTGTTGGTTCCGCTCCAGACAAGGAGATCTCAGCATGCGCATCCATGAGAGCCAATACCGAGGCGTGTGCCTCAACAGTGCCTCGCTCGGCGTACGGCGCACCGCGCCATCGCTGTTACTGGGTTTGCGGTCCCGTAGATCGAGCTGCTACCTAAAGTTGGAGGAGTCGCTGGGAGAAGCGGGCCGCGGTCACGATCGTCGCGTTGTACCCGCCCGCGGTGGTCCACCCGCTGACCACGGCAGGCCGGGCACATTGGGTTTGAGATCGCTGTCGCGGAAAAGCCAGCTGTCGGTGACGTCCTGGTCGAAGCCGTAGATGGCGCCGCCGGGAATGCCGAGGTAGTGCTTGAGGGTTTGCGGGGTGGCCACCTCGACCTCTTCGATGGCGTCCTGCAGGGTCGGGGAGACGACCTTCGCCAGGTCGAGCATGCCTTGCGCGTACTCGAACTTGGTCCGGGCGTAGTCCTCCGGGGCTGTCTTGTCCCACACCTCCCCGAGCCTGCACCGAGAAGAGCGCCACGGTGCAGGCTCGGGATGGCGCGTGCCCGATGCGGTCGCCGTAGCAGGTCGCGACGGCGGAGGGCGTCGGATCGAGGTTAAACATGCTCTCCCGGACGGTTCTCTCCGAGAGGTCGCTGGTGACGAAATTGGTCTCCGAGGTGAAGCCCAGCTCTTCGGGGGTGGCGTCCAGACCGAGGTAGACCATCGAGCCGGAGATGCCCAGCGGCCGGCCGCGGAGGTCGCGGCGGACGGCGTCGGGGTCGCGCATCTTGGTGTAGGTGGTGATGGCGGAGGCGTTCGATATCACCATCCGGGTGTTGTACTCGTCGCCGTTGTCCAGGGTGACCCCGACCACGGCGCCCTGGTGGGTGCGGAGTTGCAGCGGACCTCGCCGCCCCGCGGCCAGGAACGAGTCCAGCATCGCTGAGGACATAGCCTGGCTACCACCGCGCACCTGGAAGGGCTTGAACTCGATGTAGAGGGTCAGCAGCCGGCTCACGTCCATGAACGGCAGCGTGGACGGGAGCTGGCCGTTGTAGCTCCAGTAGGACGCCAGGACGTGCTTGATCCGGTCGTCGTCGAAGTGCTCGTCGAGCACATCCTTCGCCGGGCGCAGAGCGTTGCGCCGTACCCGGGGCTGTCCGGTGAGCTATTCGGTCATTTCCTGGGGTTTGTTCGGGTCGGCCCGAGCGACCACCTGCCAGTTCCCAACCTCGCGGGTCAGTTCCAGAAAGGTTTCGACCCGTGCGCGGTTGCCCGGGAAGGCGTCCTCGATCGCGTCAACGATGCCCTGCCAGTCGGCCGGCAGGGGACGTCGAGAACCCCGGGGTACGACGGTGCGGTAGAGGTCGTGCTCCTCCACGAACTCCAGCTTCCGCGTGACGTCCATCCCGTCGAAGACCTGCCGCAGGGGACCGGCCCCTAAGCCGGGCATCTGGTGCAGCGACACCTCGAACTCGAACCGGCCGCGCACGAACGATGTCGCGTAGCCGCCCGGGATATTGTGGCGCTCCAACAGGAGCGTCCGCTTACCGCCGCGCTGCTCAGACCAGCATTCCCGCGCCGACAACGATAACGTTATAGTCGCTCACCAGGACAGTTAAGCATTTATATCAAATATATGACCAAGAAGACGGGCCGTGTCTCAGCAGTGCCTTTCGTCGGCGTTCACCCCACCGTGGCCGAATCGCGGTCGTCGCTCACCGACTCGATCTCGTACTCGGCGGGGACGAAGCGCTTGAAGCGCCTGTTCATCCGCACGGTCGTCCACGGCCAGATCGTACTGTTGCGACCGTTGCGGTCTATGTAGTTGCTCCCACACCCGCTGTTGTAGACGGTGGTGTCCAGGACGCGTTGGACCTCGGCGTTGTACTCGCGCTGCACGGATTCCCGGACGTCGACGCTGTGCCAGTTCTGCGTCCGCATGGTCGTCAGCGCGCTCATCAGGTACCGCACCTGGGCCTCGATGCTGCCGATCGCCGAGCTCGTGCCCGATCCCATGTTGGGGCCGAGCAACATGAACAGGTTGGGGAAGCCGTGCACGGACGTGCCCAGGTACGCCTGCGGGCTGCCCTGCCAGATCTTCTCCAGAGTCAGTCCGTCCGCACCGGCCACCCGTTCCGCGATCTGGGGGTCGCTGTAGTGGAAACCCGTACCGAGGAGGATCGCGTCCACCGCGCGTGACGTGCCGTCGGTTGCCACCACCCGGTCACCGTCGACGCTGGCCAGGCCGTGCGGGATGACCTCCACGTTGGGCGAGGCGACCGCGGGGTAGTAGGTGTTGGACAGGAGTACCCGCTTGCATCCCATGACGAAGTTCGGCGTCAGGATCTCCCGGAGGGCCGGGTCCTTCACGGCCCGGCGGATGTTCCACATGCCGGCCTTGTGCAGCACCTTCTGCATGAGCCGGGGGTGGCGGAAGAAGAAGCTCAGACCTTCCAGTATGCCGTAATGCATGGCGCGGTTCGCCCGCTGGGCCAGGGGTATCCGGCGGAACATCGCCTTCTCGAACCCGGAGAGCTCGTAGTCCGCCTTGGGTAGGATCCAGGGAGCCGTCCGCTGGAACAGGTGCAGCTTCTCCACCTTCGGCTGGACGAGCGGCAGGAACTGCACCGACGACGCACCAGTGCCGATCACGGCGACCCGCTTGCCCGACAAGTCGTAGTCGTGGTCCCACTGGGCCGAGTGGAACACCGCGCCCGGGAACGCGTCGAGGCCGGGGATGTCGGGCGTCAGCGGTGTGCTCCACGGTCCCGTCGCTGTCACCAGAACGCGCGCGGTGAAGGAGCCCGCCGTGGAATCGACCTGCCAGGCCGCGCCGTCCCACCGGGCCTCGTGGACCTCAGCGCCGAATCGCACCGCAGGCAGCACACCGAATTCGCGGGCCGTGCTCTCGATGTATTCCCGGATCTCCGGTTGCTCGCCGTAGGCGCGCCGCCAGTCGGGCTTGGGCCTGTAGGTGAACGAGTACAGCGACGACGCGATGTCGCAGGCGCATCCGGGATAGTTGTTGTCCCGCCAGGTCCCGCCGATGGCGGTGGCCCGCTCAAGCACGAGGAAGTCGAACCCCGCTTGGCGCAGCCGGGCTCCCGCGGTGACGCCTCCGGCACCGGCTCCGATCACCAGAACATCGACGGTTGTCATGCGTGGACGATATTTTCGCTGCGTTCGGCCCGTCAATGCGTCTGGTGTGCCTCGGCTGTGCCTCGTGATCCATCGTGGTGATCCACCATTGTCCTCAATGCATGGAGGGTGGGTCAGGCCGGTCCGGTAGCGGGGCGGGCCGCGGCGGGCGCGTCCTTGCGCACCGCGATCAGCAGCAGCAGCAGGCCGACCGCCCCGACCGCCGCCGCGATCAGTGGGAGCGCGGTGACGCCGGTCGCCACGATCACGACGCCGCCGAACACACCGGCGAGACCGATGCCCAGATACAGCGCGGAGGTGTTGGCCGACAGCAGCAGCGGTCCGGCCGCCGGCGACGGGGCCAACTGCAGCAGCCAGGTCTGAGTGGGCGGATTCATCGCCCACGTGACCGTTCCCCACACGAAGAGCGCGACGACCGCGCCGACCAGGGTGGCCGTCGTGAGCGACAGGGTGGCCAGCATGACCATGAAGACCGCGAAGAACGCGATGAACGGCCCGCGGGGACCGTAGCGGTCGGCGGCGGCCCCGCCGGCGGCCGTCCCGACAACGCTGCCCACCCCGTACGCGAGCAATGCGAGACCCACGCCGGGAGCACCGAACCCGCCGGTCCTGGCGAGCAGGGGGGCGATGTAGGTGAAGACGCCGAATGCCGCGAGCGACCCGATCGTGGTGACGACGAGAAGGAGCCGCACGCGGGGATCAGCGACCGCGGCAACGCGTGCGCGCAGCGGGACGGCGGGCGGTGCGTCGACCGCGGGCAGCCCGAACCGGATGGCCAGCCCGGCGAGCAGCGCCATCGCGGCGATCAGCAGGAACACGCCCCGGTATCCGATCGGGCCCGCGATGACGCTGGCCAGCGGCACCCAGAGGATCAGCGACAGCGCCAACCCGCCATAGACAATCGACAGCGCCCGGCCCCGTCGTTCCGGTGGCACCAGAGCGGCGGCGACCACTCCGGCGACGGGCATGAACACCGCACCGCCGAGCGCGGTCACGATCCGGGCGACCACCAACACGGAGTAGTCGGGCACGGCCGCGGCCAATGCGTTGCCGAGTACACCCAAGCCGAGAGCGGCCAGCAGCAGCCGGCGCCGTTCCCAACTCGACGCGGCGGTCGTGAGCAACGGGGAGGCGATCGCGTACGCCAGCGCGAACACGGTGACGAGCTGACCCACCGCCGACGGCGAGACGTCGAGTTCCCCGCTGATGGCGGGCAGCACCCCGGCGATGAGATATGCGCTGGACCCCACTGTGAACGAACCGCCGGTGAGCAGTGCTATGCGCCAGGACATCTCGCTCCCGATCTAGCAGGACCAACGGCTTCCCGAGCTACTCCTCGAACCTTCAGAGGCTACTCTACGAACGGCCTCGCGAGGAGTTGTAGAAGTGACCAAAGCACACCAGAAGCACGAAGCGGGAGAGAGAAATATTTGCTAATGTGACCCAGGCGTTACCTCCGCAACGGAATGATCACGGACTCCGTTCCCTCGGTGGCGTGGCAATAGATATCCAAACCGACTATTCCCACCGCGACCGCCTCACCCACCGGTCCCGCTCCGGCCAGGCCGATGGCGACACCCGCCACGCCCACGATCGCGTGGACCTTACCCGGGAGGTGGCAGAATTCGTTCGGGGTGGATGCTCATCTTCCCCGCCAGGCCCGGCACGAGCGGGGATCAGCTTCCGCACCGTACCGGCACAGTTCGTAGGGCCCGGACAAACACCGAGGATATTTGCCGCCATGTCGACAACGTCCCGGGCCTGGTCTCCCATCGGCCGCTCGCCGAGGCTGGTCGTCGCGTCGTCAGAGTCCTTGATCACGGCCCGTACGAAGTTGGCTGAGCAGTAGCTGTGCGCCGGCGAACCGTACGTCCCCATCGCCTGCCGGTACAACGCTTCGCATCCTTCCAGCACGGTGTATGTGTTCCACGCGCGGTCGGTGTCCGTGTGAGTGCCGCGGGGTTTCACCGAGTCGACCGCCTAGGCCAGATCGACCGGATTGGGATGTCCGGGCGGGAGCTTGTAGCCGTTGATCTCGTACGTTCCGTCGCTGGACCACGAGCTTCGTGCCGTTCGGGAACGGCAGGACCTTCGTAATATGGCCAGGCTTGGGTCCGTCCGACCAATGGGCGCAGTAGTTCCTGGACATCTTGCGCGGGCACTGCCGATCGGCTTCGGCGCCGCCTTTGCCTGCTTGTCCTCGTGGGCAAGGGTCGCCGCCTCGGCCAACAGCGGCGTGAACCGCTGGACCCCAGCGGTAGATCGAGACGTGGTCGACCTCGATCCCACGTTCGGCCAGCAGCTCCTCGACGTTACGATAGGACAAGCCGTAGCGCAGGTACCAGCGCACCGCCACCACGATCACATCGGTCGGGAATCGGAACCCGGCGAACGCGGATCGATCTACCTCAGCTGCCGACCGGCGCCGTAAGCCCTTCACCATCCCAGGTTCCTGCACGCCCCCGCCACGAACGCAACAGACCCAGCGGATGTTCCCACGCGGTGCCGGTTCAGGGTCTGAGGAACCTTGTGTGGCGGCATGGGCATCGATGGCCTTGCGTGCGGTGCCCGTAGCTGGTCGATCGACGTCCCCGTTGCCGGCAGCGGCGCGTCGACATCGGTGGCCCCGGTCCGCAATGCAAGCCGGAGCCGGCGGGATGGGTGTGGCCGGTAGCCATGAGGGGCGACGCCGTGGTTGGTGTCCGTGATGCGCAACGCGCTGCTGGTCCCGTTTACTGTGGACGGTGCCGGCCGACCTGGCCGTCTACTTTGTTCGGCTGGCGTCTTTTCGTGCCGTTGTCGGCGGCTCGAGATGACCCGGCGCGGGCGAGCACAGCACGCGCCTTGGCGGTGCCGGGCCGGTGGCCGGTCTGCCGGTGGCTCGCGAGCGCTTTGTGTGCGTAGTCGACCGCCCGACAGGTGTCCATCATGGACAGATGAATCTCGGCCAGCGTACCAAGCGCCTGTCCCGCCGAGACCTCGAAGGCGTGCCGGCTGGCGATGACCAGGGCCTGCTGGGCCTCCTCGGCGGCGGCGGGCAGCCGGCCGGTGTCGTGGTGCAGGTCGGCCAGGCCGAGCCGGACGGTCACTTCCGCCATACTCGAGCCCACCCACCGGGCCAGCGCCAGCCCGGCCGTAAGGTGGCGTTCGGCGGTGGGATGGCGTCCCAGCGCGACCTCGACAGAGGCGAGCCCGGTCAGCGCGAACGGCTCGTAGAACCGCCGGCCGAGCTTGCGCAGCGTGGTCCTGGCCCGCCTGGCCAGGACCATGGCCAGGTCGAGCCGGCCCGTGTCGCGGTGGACCATCGCCTGGTTGGCCTCGACCAGGGCGACCCGGGCGGTGTTGCCCAGGCCGACGGAGATGGTGTGCGCTTCGTCGAGCGCCTCGAGGGCCTGGTCGAGCTGGCCGCGCAGGTGCCGGGTGTAGCCGAGCATGTGCAGCCCGGTCGCCAGGACGTCCCGGCTGTCGAGCCGGCGGGCCTCGGCGACCGCCTCGCCGAGGTGGCCGGTGGCCTGCCGCAGCCGGCCCATCCACAGCCGCAGCACGCCGTCGGTCAGCCAGGTCGCCTCGCTGACCCGACCGGCCAGCCGGCGCTCCAACATGCGGCAACGCCGGACGTGCCCGGCGGCCTCGTCGAGCCGCCCGATGTCCACCAGGACGCTGCCTAGGTTGCGCTCGGCGGTGCTCTCGGCCCTGCGCCAGCCGCTGACCCGGGCCAGCTCCAGGGCCTGCCGGTAGTGCGCCGCCGCACCGGCAAGGTCGCCGGTCGCTCGGGCCAGCATGCCGAGGTTGAACCGGGCGGCCGTACCCGCCGGCTCGTTACCGGCTGCGGTGGCTGCGGCCAGCGCCGCCTCGGCCACCGCCAGCCAGTCGAGGTAGCGGCTGCGCAGGGCCAGGTAGCCGCGCAGCCCGTCCGCCAGCAGCCAGGCGACCTCCGCCCGGCCGTGGCCGGCAGCGGACCGGACCGCGTCGACCAGGCTACGCAGCTCGGCGTCCAGCCAGGCCAGTGCTGCCTGGCCGTCCGGGAAGTGCGCAGGTACGGCTGTGCCGCCGGCCAGGCGCGGCAGGTGCGGGTACAGCAGGCGCGCCGCCGCGTCGACGTGGCCGAGGTAGTACGCGAGCAGCCGGTCCCGGGCCGCCTCCGCGTCGGTACAGGCCTCCTCGTACGCCAGTTCGTGTGCGTAGGCGCGCAGCAGGTCGTGCAGCCCGAACCGGCCCGGCTCCCGGTAGCCGACCAGGTGCGCCTCGGCCAGCCGGTCTAGTCCCGCCCCGGCCCACTCGATGTCGACATCGGCCAGGGCGGCAGCCGTAGCCGCCCCGAAGTCCTGCCCCGGTACCAGCCCGAGCAGCCGGAACAGCCTCCGGTCGGTATCCGATAGGGCAAGATACGACGGCTGGAAGAAACCGCGCAGGTCGCTCGGCGGGTCGCCGGCGATCCGCAGTCCGGACAGTGGCCCGGCCTCGATGGCCGCCACCTGGTCGGCGAGCGCGGCGGTGGGCCGGGCTGCGACTGTGGCTGCGGCCACCCGCAGCGCCAGCGGCAGGTGCCCGCACAGCTCGGCCAGCCGCGCTACGGCCTCTGGCTCCCGGGCCGACCGCTCCACTCCGACGAGTCGGCCGATCAGCTCACCCGACTCAGCGGCGGACAGCACATCCAACCTCAGCAGCCGCGCGCCATTCCGGGCGACCAGCCCGCGCAGCGCGTCCCGGCTGGTCACCAGGACAAGACTGCTTTTGCCGCCGGGCAGCAACGGCCGC
>Ga0209481_10000069_pt1 | contig 50072 bp, 39 predicted proteins | sample SoiMetdeltSBSDD3_FD_187598 | JGI IMG/M metagenome (GOLD analysis project Ga0209481, IMG submission 187598) | Bulk soil microbial communities from a Populus tree surrounding site in Tennessee, USA - Soil MetaG P. deltoides SBSDD3 (SPAdes) (version 2) | ecosystem: Environmental > Terrestrial >...
CTGCTCCCGTGCGCCCGCGCCAACGTACTCCGCGGACAGCTTCGTCCACGCACCCCGCAGCGGGCCGAGACGCCAGCGGCCGCTTGCCTCGACCCACGCCGCGAAGTCCGACTCGCCGTAGCCGATACCCGCGAGCACCGCGGAGACCGTCTCCGGCGACATCTCGGTGCTGGTGTCGACGGTGGGGCACAGGACCGTGGTGAGACCACGGCCAGGAGCGGGCACGTCCGCGGTGAGGAGCACATCCTGGGTGTCCGGATCCAGCAGCGAGCCGTCCGGCGTGACCCAGGCGTCGAGAAGCCCGGATGACTCCAGGGCCGCCTCCAGCCCGGCACGGTCTGCGGCGGACAGATTCGCCGCGAAGTCCACCACTCTCCATAGTGGAGCGCCGGCCAGCTCGCCGCGCTCTGCGGTTCGGGTGTACGGCGCGGGCGGCGTCGCGGACTGACCGGCCTCCAGTCTACTACGCTCGTCGACGAGCTCGTCCAGCGTGGTGAGACGCCCGACGAGCGTCTGGTTCGCGAGCACATGCGCCTCGGCGCGACGGTGATGAGCCTCGGTCTGGGCGGTGCGCAGGGCCGCCACTGCGGGGTTTTCACCGTCCACGGTGGATGCCCAGCCGGCCAGGTCCAGCTCGTCGGGGAGCGGCAGGCGCAGCTCGGTGGCACCGGACGCGTACCGGCGCCAGTCGTCGAGGTACGCCTGGGCCGTCTGCTCTGTTGCGTCGGCTGCGGCTGCCGCGCGATCGGCCTCCGCGTCCCGCTCCTCCTCACGGTCGCCGAGCCGGCGTCGTTCGGCCGTGAGCGCGCTACGGCACCGATCAGACTCCTCGGCGAGGCGGATGACATGGGCCACGCCGTCCCGGCGACGCCGGGTGATCTCCCCGAGCGCCCGTTCGGCGGTGGCCACAGCGGCTTCGGTAGCGCCATCGGGCAGCGCGAGCGGGCCGAGTGCCTCGTCGTGCCCGGTGCTGACGCCGGCGGCTGCGGCCGCCTCCGCCACGGCGGCACGGAGCCGCCCGACCCCGCTGCGAGTGCGCTCAGCGGCGAGCGTCGCCTCGTCAGACCGCCGCTGGCGCTCCGCACGGCGAACCGCCGCCTGGTCGCGACGTGCCGTCGCGGCGGCGGCGACCTTGTCCGTGTGCTCGACCAGGCGTCGAGCGTCATCGAGGCTCTTGAGCTCTGGCCGGGCAACCAGCTCCTCGCGAGCGGCGTTCAGCTCGACAAGCTCGTCGAGCACCGCGCGCCGGCTCCCGGTCACGGCGGCCTCGGCCTCACCCGCGCGTCCTATCTCCTCCCGGACCGCACCGAGCTGGCGACCGATCTCGTCGTACGTGGACTGCGCACTGCGTAGTTCCCGCCCCGCGCGACGGGCGGCGACGCGGGCATAGTGCCGGTACCGCGTCAGGAACCGCCCGACATGGCTTCGCGTGTCCCGCAACGCCGCCAGCTCCTCGCGTTGCTGCTCCAGGTCGTGGAACGACGCGGCGATGTCGGCCAGGAGGGCCTGGTCCAGCGGCGCGAGCGCTTCGGACAGGGCCTTCGACAGCAGCTCCTCCTTGGGCTGCTTGGACAGCTGCGGTTGGCGGAGCTGGATCAGCAGGGTGATGAGGGCGTCGTAGCGCTCGCGTCCCAAGTGGAACAGGTGCTCGTCGAGTATCCGCCGGTACTGTTCGGCACGTTGCGTCACCTGGCCGTGCTCCCCGACGGCCTCGGTCAGCCGGTCGCGGGTCAGCACAGTGCCGGCCGGCCCGATCAGCGCGAGGTCGTCGCCGATCCGCCGGCTCGTGACGAAGTACCACCGGTCGGCGATCCCCCGCCCGGAGACCGCCTTGAGTCCACACCCGACAGTCAGGTAGCACCGCTCGCCGTCCTCGGCCACCCGTCCCAGCTCCAGCCAGCTGTAACCGGTCCGTTCCTCGTACTCGCCGCCGAGCAGCAGGTTCCACTCCATGCGCTTGTTGCGGTCGCCGTCCGGCTCGATGCGACTCGGCGTCAGATCGCCGTCGAGGAGGAAGGGCAGCGTCAGCGCGAGCACCTTGGATTTCCCGGTCCCGTTGTTGCCGCGCAGGAGCAGGCGGCCGTCCCGGAAGCGGAACTCCTGGCTGTCGTAGTAGAACAGGTCCACCAGGCCGAGCCGCAGCGGTTGCCAGCGGGTGGTCGTGGGAGTCGGCAGGACAGTCATCTGGTCGCTCCGGTGACGGTCGGCTCGGCAAAGCTGAAGCGGGCAAGTGCGGGAAGGGCCGTCACGAGGTCACCGTCGACCCGGACCAGACCGAGGGCGGCCAGCCGAGCCACGGCCTGCGTGGCCAGCTCACCCGCCACGACATTCTTCCGCCAGTACGCACGGTACGTCTCGGCCAGCCGTCCCACGTGCTCCTCGATCTGTCTGATGTGGACCGTGACGTCGATGCCGGACCGCATCGCCGCGGCGAGGCGCTCGGCGACGAGCAGTGTGGCGTGGCCGTCCGTACCCTCTTCAGGCATCCCGAGGTCGGTGGCCTCGCCCGTCGGGTCCAGCAGGGCGATTCCTTCGGCACGAACCTCCGGGACGAAGCCGGTTCCGTCCGCGAGCCGGCGCAGGAGGTGCGCTCGCTGGCTGGAGAGGTAGTTGCGCTGCACATCGGTGAGGTCGGCGTCGTAGAGCACCGGATCGTCGAGCAGCCGGCGGGCCAGGGCATGGCGGATGGCGCGGTTGCGCGCATCTTCGGTGTCCGGTGCGACGCCGTCGGTGATGGCGATGAGCCGCTCCGCCAGGTTGTCCGACTCCACCGTCGACGGGCCACGGCGCGTGACGAGGAGGGTGGCCAGGACATGGCGGTCGACGTCGTAGAGCGCATCGCCGGTGCGGTTCACGAACGACTGCTCGTCGCCAGCCACTTTGCTAAGCACACCGAGCCCCAGCAGCAGGCGGGCCACAGCGACCAGGTCCCCGCGCTGGTCGCGAACTCTGCCACTGGCCGGGTCGAGGGTGAAGCTGAAGCCGGCCTCGGCGAGGATGCCGTCCGCCGCGAGCGCGATGATCCGTTCGGCGAGCCAACCGAGGGTCACCTGCGACTCGGCCCGCTCCAACGCGGCCAGGCACAGGCACACGAGTACGTAGCGCCGTCTGCTGGCCACGGGCGCGCCGCGCGTACCGTCGTCGTGACTGGCGGGCACCTTCCTCAGCCGGACCACCGACGCATCGGCCTGTACCGACCAGCCGGCCTCCCGCGAGAACCACTCGGCCAACCACGCCGAGTGCCGGCGGACGAGAGCGAACTCCGCGCGCGCCGGGGTGAGCAGCGGATGCCGGAGCAGGATCCGGACCGCCCGGCGGCGCTCCTCGTCGCGCTGCAGCTCGAGCACGTCGGCTAGCCGGTTCATCGCCGTCCCGCTCCCACCACGGCCCGGAGATCCACAATGGTCAGCTCGTGGTCCACGGCGTAGAGGATGCCGTCGTCGGTCTCGATCTTCACCTCGGTGGCGTCGTCGGCCCGCACGAGCGTTACCTCCAGGACGCCGTCGGCCGTACGGGCGGTGATCTGGCCGGACCGGTCGGGCGGGCCCGCAGCGAGTGCGTCGCCGAGTAGCCGCAGGAAGAGCGGGAACTCCGTGCGGTCCAGTCGCCCCAGGTCACCCAGGCGGACCGGCCGACCGGTAGCCAGACGCCGGATGGCCGCCTCGGTCTGCGCCCGTTCGGCGGCTGCCACCGCCGCCAGGCGGGCACGCTGCGCCGACCGGTCCACGACCCGGCTCGGGGCGCCCCGGCGTTGATAGTGGCCGGTGGCGCGCAGCCGTGCGGCGACCGTCACCGCCGGTGCATCGAGCCAGCTCGTGCTGGCCGGGATCGGGTCGTCGGCGTCGGCCGGCGCCAGACCGAGGTGCCGCGACGGTGCCAGCCCGAACGCGGCCCGCCACAGGCGATGGGCGTCCGCGTCGGTGCCCACCTGGGCGAACCAGCGCGCCAGCTCGCGGAAATCGGCTGATCGATCGCTACGCCCGGCTCGCCGGTCCTGCAGCACGCTGATCGTGGTCAGCAGGTCAGGAATGGCCTTGCGGGCCCGCTGTCGCAGCAGAGTCGCCTGGCTAGGGTGCATGCGGTCGCTCACGAACCACGACAGCAGACCGGACCACCGCTCCCGCCACTGGGTCACCTTCGTCTCCAACCCGTCGCTGTCGTCCGCGTCGGGCGCGATGTCCGCGGCCTCGCGCTCGGCGGCGAGGCGCAGAAGCTGCTCCACCCGGTCCGAGGCCATGGCCCGGAGCGTGGTCGCGATGTCGTGCTCCTTGACGACCAGCTCGGAGACGAACCGTTCCAGGTACGTGATGAGCCGGTCCTTGTACGCGAGGAAAGCCTCCTCGTCCACGTCCTGGAGGTCGATGGTGCGCTGGAGACTGCCCATGAACGCACTCGCGTTGTCGGCGAGGCTGGCCAACCGGTTGGTCAGCTCCAGCAGCAGGTTGTGGACGACCGCCGGATCCGGATGCGGCTGCCCGGCCAGCTCGCGCAGCCCGTACAGCCGGATCCTGATGTCCTCCAGCGCGATGGCTTGCAGCTCACCGCGGCGGCCCAGGGCCTGCTCGTAAGTCTCCAGGGCGCGCTCGGCGGCCTCGCCATGGCGGCTGAGCTGGTAGAGGTAGCGGACGCGGTAGAAGTCCTCGACCGTGGCGACCCGGCTGGTGTCGGGATCGGCACGCAGGTTGCCCCAGGCCCGGAGGCGGTCGAGCGCATCGGCGACCTGCTCCGGCGTCGCCACGGAACCGTCCGCGCGCAGCGACTCGGTGACGTCCTCCGGCCGGAGGTGGACGAGGAACCGGCGCTTCGCGGCGACGAATACCTGCATGCAACACCGGTACAGCGCAGCGTTGGGCGCATCGAGGTGCGCGAACGGCCGGGGCTCCTCCTCCACGACAGGCAGTATGCCCGAGCCGTGCGACATTACCGGGTACCGCGTCACCGGCGCTGAACCTCAGTCCGGCTGTGGACGAAACGTGCCCGCTGCGGCAAGGCGACCGGCGAAGTCGGTGAGCGCGGCCCGATCCACATTGCTGAAGCTGACCCGGAACGTGCCACGGTCGTCGGGCAGGAACGCGGTACCGGGAATGACCAGCGTGTCGTACCTGACGGCCAGCTCGCGGACCACGTCCTCGACGGCCCGTCCGGCGAACGGGTGGCGTACCCAGCCGAAGAACCCGCCGGCCGAGAGCAGCTCGAAGCCGCCGGGCCGGTCCGCCATCGCCGCCGTGAACCAGTGTCGCTTCTCGGCGACCTCCCGGGCCCGCTCGCGACGCCACCGCTGAGCCAGCGTGAGTCCGGCCCACGCCGCTTCCTGGCCGATCCGCGGGGCGCAGATCGCCACGCAGTCGAGCAGCTTCATCACCTCGCGAACGAGCTTCTCGGACGCGACCACGGCGCCTACCCGGTACCCGGGAATCGCGAAGTCCTTGGAGAAGCTGTGCAGGCTCACCAGGGTCCGCGGCCAGTCCGGGTCGGCGAACAGCGGGTGGGCCGGCTCCTCGGTGTCGCGGAACGAGCGGTACGTCTCGTCGAGGATCAGCGCGATGTCGTGCCGCCGGGCCACCTCCGCGAGGCTCGCGATCCGGTCCGGACCGACCGTCACCCCGCTGGGGTTGCCCGGCGACACCAGGACGAGCGCCCGGGTCCGTGGGGTGATCACGGCCTCGGCCGCCGCGGCGGTCGGCAGGAGGTCCGGGCCGGGGTCGAGGTACACCGGCACGAGTCCGTTCAGCCGTAGCCACATGTCGTGGTTGAAGTAGTACGGCAAGGTCAGCACGACCTCGTCGCCGGGCTCGGCCAGCGCGGACGTCACGAGGCAGAACGCCTGGTTACAGCCGGCGGTGACGAGCACCTGCTCGCCGCGCACCTGCCCGCGGTACGCGCCACGAAGCTCCGTGGCGAATGCCTCCCGCAGGTGCGGCAGCCCGGCGATCTCCACGTAGCCCCCGCCGTTCGCGTGCCGGGCCACCGCGACGATGTGCTCGACCACCTCGGGCGCCGTCGGGTACTGCGGTGCCGCCTGGGCCAGGTCGAGGAGGTCACGTTCCCGGCCGCGGCGGTCGACGAGGGCGTACGCCGTGCCGATCGGCGAGTCGATCTGGCGGACGGTCCGGGGACTGATGCGCACGTGGGTCAAGGTACCAAGCCAGGGGTCCGCTCCACGGCAGGTGCCCGCCGAGCGGATCCCGATCGGCGTGGAGCCGCGGGCGGCCCTGTTCCGCAGCCTGCTCGCGGACCGGCGGATGCTGATCGTGCTGGACAGCGCCCGCGACAGCGCTCAGGTGCGCCCGTTGCTGCCCGGGTCGCCGGCCTGCCTGGTCCTGGTCTGGCACAGCTGGTCGCGGCGACCCGGTCAGAACAGCGGCAGGATCTCGTCGAGCGTGGTGACGGACGGCACGGGGCAGGGCTGCGGCGGGGGTACGCGCAGGACCGCGCGGGCCTCGTAGCCGAGGTCGATGGCGGCGGCTACCAGATCGGGCCCGTCGTCCACGAAGAGGCACTCGTCCGGCGCGAGGCCCAGGGCCTCGCTGGCGTGGCGGTACATCCGGGGGCCCGGCTTGTGGCAGCGCTTCTCCAGTGTCGGGCGGGCGGTCCGCTGCGTGTGGACAAGTTCCACCGGTTCGCCCGGGTCACGGCGCTCATGCCGTCTCAGGAGGCGACGGTCGTGTCCGCCGTGGCCCGCGTCAACTCCTGAGCAGCGCGATCGCGAGACTCACCGCGGCAATCATCGAGGCGGCCGTGCGCCCGTGGTTCCATGCGACCCAGCGGGCTTCGTCGAACCGCCGGCGCACCTCCGCGAGATCGGCGATCCGGTCGACGTCGCCGGCCGCCTTGATGGCGTTGTTCAGCGGGACGTTGACGGTCATCGTGATGATGAACACCACGAGGTACAGCCCGAATGCGGCAACGATCCAGGGCAGCGCGGGATCGCCGAGCGAGAGCACGCCGGCCAGCCCGGTGAGCACCAGCGCGCCGAGAAACGTCAGCATGAACCGCGGATTGATGATGGCCCGGTCCATCGCCTGGAATGCGCTGACGAAGGTACGGTCGTCCGTCCGACCCAGGCCGCGCATGACGGTGTGCGAGTAGAGGGCGAAGACGCCCGCCATCATGCCCATCGTCAGCGTGGCCAGCACCAGCACGGTGTCGCGCGTGAAGTCTGACATCGTCGACGCTCCGTTCGCTTGCCAGGTCCTGATCAGGGCTCAGTCTCCCCGGGGACACCGTAGACGAGCCATGGCTGGGAGACTCGACGTCATACGTACGCGTCTACGATGGCGGGCATGGACGCGATCGACGGCCTGCTCGACGGGCCACGAGCCCGCGACGCCTTTCTCCTCCGCGCGGTTCTCGACCCGCCGTGGTGCCTGCGCATCCAGGACCGGGCGCCGCTGAGCCTCGTCGCCGTCGTGCGAGGGGACACCTGGGTCCTGCCGGACGACCGTGAACCGGTCCGGATGCGTCCGGGCGACGTGGCGATCGCGCTCGGCCCCGACCCGTACACGGTCGCCGACGATCCGGCCACGCCGCCACAGGCGGTCATCCATCCCGGCCAACGATGCACCACAGTGGATGGACAGGATCTGCACCAGGAGATGGACCTCGGCGTACGCACGTGGGGGACCAGCCTGGACGGGGCGTCGATGATGCTCGTCGGTACGTACCAGGTGGACGGCGAGATCGGCCGGCGGCTGCTCGCGGCGCTGCCGCCGCTGGTGGTCCTGAGTGGACAGTCGTGGCGCAGCCCGTTGCTGCCGCTGCTCGCCGAGGAGATCGGCCGAAACGAGCCGGGCCAGCAGGCCGTCCTCGACCGCCTGCTCGACCTGCTGCTCATCGCGGTTCTGCGGGCCTGGTTCGCCCGGGCCGAGGCGGAGACGCCAGCGTGGTACCGGGCCCAGGGCGACCCGGTCGTCGGCCCGGCACTCCGGCTGATCCACAACAATCCGGCGTACCCGTGGACCGTGGCCGAGCTGGCCCGCCGCACCGGCGCGTCCCGGGCGGCGTTCGCGCGCCGCTTCACCGAGCTCGTCGGGGAGCCACCGATGACCTACGTCACCGGCTGGCGGCTGGCCCTCGCGGCCGACCTCCTGCGCGATCCCGACGCGACGGTCGGGTCGGTGGCCCGGCAGGTCGGGTACGGCACGCCGTTCGCGTTCAGCGCCGCGTTCAAGCGGGTCCGGGGCGTGAGCCCGCAGGAGCACCGCCTCGTCAGCGCGGCAGGACCAACGGGTTGATCAGCAACGTGGGCAGCGGAGCACCGGAAGCTGAAGCGGTACCCGGCATACTGGAAAGCATGTCCCGCCCCGCGTTGAGCCGCCGGCACAGCGTCGGCGCGGCATCCGCCCGCTCGCTGTTGCTGACCGTCCTCGGCGAGTTCGTCCTGCCCGCCGATCAGCCGGTCTGGACCTCCGCCCTGGTCCGGGTGCTCGGCGGGCTCGGGGTCGAGGAGAAGGCGTCCCGCCAGGCGCTGGCCCGTACCGCCGCCGAGGGATGGCTCGCCACGCTGCGGGACGGGCGGCGGGTGCGGTGGCAGCTCACCGGCCCGGGCCGGCAGCTGCTGACCGAGGGCGCGGAGCGTATCTACTCGTTCGCCGCGCAGGCAGCGGTGTGGGACGGCCGCTGGCTGGTGCTGACCGTGACCGTGCCGGAGAGCCAGCGCCAGGTACGGCACCAGGTACGGACCCGGCTGGCGTGGGCCGGCTTCGGCAGCCCGGCGCCGGGCATGTGGGTGAGCCCGAACACCGCCCGCGAGGCCGAGGCCAAGCAGATCCTGCACGACCTCGGGCTCGGCGGGGCCGCATTCTCGTTCACCGGCCAGTTCGGCGGCATCGGGTCGTCGAAGAACCTGGTCGAGCAGGCGTGGAACCTGCGCGAGGTTGCCGATCGGTACGAGGCGTTCCTCGCCGAGTTCGCCGGTACCCGGCCGGCCGCCGGCGAGGCGACCATGCTGACCCAGGTGCGCCTCGTCCACGAGTGGCGGCGCTTCCCGTTCCTGGACCCGCAACTGCCGGCCGAGCTGTTGCCGCCGAACTGGATCGGCACCCGCGCCGCCACAGTGTTCCAGCAGCGGCACAGCACATGGCACGAGGAGGCCCAACGGTACTGGCGGGAGATCAGCTCTTGAGGTTGTAGACCCGCAGCGCGTTGCCGCCGAGCACGAGCCCAGCCGTCTCGCGGTCCGGGCACAGCTCCGCCACCGCCCGAGCGTTGGACGCGATCCCGGGCACCGCGGGCCAGTCCGTGCCGAAGATGAACCGCCGGCAGAGCCGGCCGAACTCGTGGCCGGGGTAGTAGTGGGGCAGCCGGCGCGGCGGCAGGCCGGACAGCTCGATCCACACGTTCGACCGGGACAGCGCGAGGAACGCGGCCGGGTCGTACCACCAGCCGCGGCCGCCGTGCGCCAGCACCACGGACAGGCGCGGGAAGTCCCGGAGCACATCGTCGAGGAGGGCCGGGTCGGCGAGCGCGTTGGTGGCGCCGGGGAAGTTGCTCGTCCCACAATGGACGATCATCGGCACACCGCGCGCCTGGCACAGCTCGTACGCCCCGTAGAGCTGGCGGTCGTTCGCGGCGAACCCGCCGTGCACCGGGTGCACCTTCACCGCGACCGCGCCGAGGCCGAGCTGGCGCTCCACCTCCTCGGCCGCGGGGTGGTGCAGGTGCGGGTTGACGTTGGCGACCGGGCGCATCAGCACCGGGTCGTGCTCGACCAGGGGCAGCAGGTCCTCGATCGGCTGGTACCCGGTCACCTTCGGGCTGTACTCGGCGAACAGCAGCGCCACGTCCACGCCTTCGGCGCGCAGCAGCGCGGCGAACCGCTCCGGCCGCAGCGTGCCGTCGGCGTCGTAGACGGACAGGTCACCGAGCCCGCCCTGGGTCCACAGGTCCCGGGACGGCTTGAGCGTGGACAGGCGGGCCGGGTGCAGGTGCGCGTCGACGAGAACGTGACCGTCGAGCATCACGCCACGCTGGGTGCCGGCACCCACTGCCGGGCGGTCTCCCGGACCACGTTGCGGCGCAGCTTGCCGGTCGCGGTCATCGGGATCTCGTCCACGGTCAACACGATACGCGGGCACTTGAAGTGGGCGAGGCCGTCCCGGCAGAACGCGATGAGGTCGTCCTGGGTGGCCGTGGCCCCGGCGGCGAGCACCACGCACGCGACCGGCTTGTCGAGCCCGGCCTCGTCCGGCACGCCGACCACGGCCGCCTGCACCACGTCCGGGTGGGCGAGCAGCCGCGCCTCCACCTCGGCCGGCGACACCCAGATCCCGCCGACCTTGAGCATGTCGTCGGAGCGCCCGAGGTACGTGTAGAAGCCGTCCTCCGAGGCGACGTAGCAGTCCCCGGTGCGCAGCCACTCGCCGAGGAACACCCGCCGGGTGGTCTCGTTCCGGCACCAGTACCCGAGCGCCGTCGACCCGCCGCTGACGAGCAGGTGCCCGTCCGTGCCCGGCGGTACGTCGGCCCCGGCGTCGTCCACGATCCGGACCCGGTAGCCCGGCACCGGCGTCCCGCTGGTCCCCGGCCGCACCTGCCCGGGCCGGTTGCTGACGAAGATGTGCAGCGCCTCGGTCGAGCCGAGCCCGTCGATGACGTCCACCCCGTACCGCTGGCGGAACCGCTGGTAGATCGGCGCCGGCAGCGGCTCACCGGCCGACGTGCCCAGCCGTACCAAGGACAGCGCGTCCTCGGGTACCGGCGCGGCGAGCATCGCGGCGTAGAACGACGGCGTGGCCACGAAGATGGTCGGCCGTTCGGCGCGCAGCCACTCGGTGACCACCGCCGGGTTCGGTCGGGCCGGTTCGAGGACGGTCGAGGCACCGACCGACAGCGGGAAGAACGCGCTCGCGCCGAGGCCGTACGCGAAGAACATCTTCGGCACGCTGAGCACGCGGTCGTCGGGGCGGATCCCGAGCACCTGCTGGCCGTACGTCTCGCAGACCACCCGGACGTTCGCATGCCGGTGCACGGCGCCCTTCGGCAGTCCGGTCGTGCCGGACGTGTAGAGCCACAGCGCGACCGTGTCGTCCCAGGTGTCGTACGGTGTCGCCCCGTCCTCCGGAGCAGCGCTGTCCAGGTCGAACCCGGGACCGTCGGTCACCACGTGCCGCAGGTCCGGCAGTCCACTGAGGACCCCGGAGACGGCCTCGGCGAACTCGGTGCTGAGTACCAGCACGGTGGCACGCGAGTCGCGCAGCACGCCGGCGAGGTCGGCCGCAGTGCCCATCGTGGACACCGGCACCGGTACCGCGCCGATGCGCATCGCGGCGAGCATGGTGGCGAGCATCCGTGGACTGTCCACCATGTACAGCATCACCCGCTGCTCGGGCTGGACGCCGAGTCCGCGCAGCCCGCCGGCGATCCGGCAGGTCATCTCGTGCAGCTCACGATAGGTCAGCGTGCCGCGCGGCCCGGTGACCGCGACCCGGTCGCCGTCCCCGGCGTCCAGCCGGCGGTCGAGCAGGTAGGTGCTCACGTTGAACGTCGGGAACATGACGACCCCCTACGCGAGGTGGACGTATTCGTAGTCGAACGGCTTACCGTTGATGCCGCTGCGTGGCGGGGCCAGCCAGGCGGCGATCTTCCCGCGCTCGTACACCGGCCGCATCAGCGACCGGACCAGCGTCTTGTCCACATCGGACGGAAGCCAGCCACGGCTGCGGGACCGCCACTCCTCGGCGGAGAGCACCTCGCCGGACGGGCTGATGTGCGCGTTGCGGAAAGCGCCCACGTGCCGGTTGAACCCGACGTGCGGCAGCGCGAACCGTTGCGGCTGACCGGCCTCGGCGAGGATGCGGTTCCACCGGTTGACACCGGTCTGGCAGTCGGCGATGTACTCGTCGCGGAGGTCCTGGTTGAGCCCGATCAGCGCAGGCACCTCGACCGTGCAGATCTCCCCGTCGGCGAAGGAGTCCACAGTGGCCTCCCGGTCGGTGAGCCGGTGGTCGTCGCCGCGCCGCTCCTCGGACCAGCGGCCCTTGAGCCCGGCGGTGTAGTAGTTGGCGACGTTCGTCGAGGTCTCGCTGCCGAACAGGTCCAGCGAGACGCTGTAGTGGAAGTTGATGTACCGCTGCAGCACGGCGAACGGGATCCCGCCGTAGGGCCCGACGTCGTCGGTGTCGTGTTCGACCATCAACTGGGCGGTCCGCTCCACCACCCGGTCCACCCCGGTGGTGCCGACGAACATGTGGTGTGACTCCTCCTTGAGCATGAACTCGCAGGTGCGCGACAGCGGGTCGAAGCCGCTCTCCTTCAACGTACCGAGCTGGTACTTGCCGTCCCGGTCGGTGAAGTAGGTGAACATGAAGAACGACAGCCAGTCCGGTGTCTCCTCGTTGAACGCGCCGAGGATGCGCGGCGAGTCGGCGCTGCCCGAGTTGCGCTGCAGCAACGCCTCGGCCTCGTCCCGGCCCTCCCGACCGAAGTACGCGTGCAGCAGGTAGACCATCGCCCAGAGGTGCCGGCCTTCCTCCACGTTGACCTGGAACAGGTTGCGCAGGTCGTACAGGCTCGGCGCGGTCGCACCGAGGTTGCGCTGCTGCTCGACCGAGGCCGGCTCGGTGTCACCCTGGATCACGATCAGCCGTTGCAGGTCCGCCCGGTACTCGCCCGGGACCTGTTGCCAGGCCGGCTCGCCCTTGTGCTCGCCGAACCCGATGCGCCGGTCCCCGTCGCGCTCGGCGAGGAAGATGCCCCACCGGTAGTCCGGCAGCGGTACGTGCCCGAACCTGGCCCAGCCCTCGCGCCCGACGCTGATCGCGGTACGCAGGTACACGTCCCGGGTCCGGTGTACCGGGCCCATATCCGCCCACCAGGTGAGGAACTTCGGCTGCCACGACTGCAGCGCCCGCTGCAGCCGCCGGTCCTCGTGCAGGTCCACGTTGTTCGGGATCCGCTCGGTGTAGTCGATGCCCGAGGTCATGGTCACACTCTCGTCCGGTCGAACTCGGCCCGCTTGCCGCTGCCGTAGCGGGTCAGCGACCCGTCGGGGCCGGCGGCGTTGGGCCGCGTGAAGATCCAGTTCTGCCACGCGGCGAGCCGGCCGAATATCTTCGTCTCCATCGTCTCCGGTCCGACGAACCGGTGGTTGGCTTCCATGCCGGTCAACGCGTCCGGCGACAGCGCGGTCCGCTCCTCGACCGCGAGCCGGACCTCGTCGTCCCAGTCCAGGTCGTCCGGTGCGGCGGTGACCAGACCCAGCCGCGCCGCGTCCGCCGCGGCGAGCGGCTCGTCCAGCACGGCGGTTGCCGCCGCCAACCGGTCCGGGTGACCGTAATGCCGCGACTCCAGCCGGCTCAAGCCGTTGCCCATCGGGTACGCGCCGAGGTTGCCGGCGGTCAGCACGAGCGCGACCGCCGGATCGTCCAACATGTACTGACGGTCGCAGGCAAGCGCCAGGTCCAACAGCATTCCGGCGAAGCAGCTGCCCGGCTCGACCAGCGCGATGAGGCTGCGACTGGTGACGTCGAGCCGCTTGAGCGTGCGCTTGAGGTACAGCGCGATCTCGCGGGCGAGCCAGTCCTTGTCCCGTGCGTCGAGCACGAGCCGCTCACAGGCCACAACCGCGTCGGTGTCGCCGGTCGTCCGTAACAGCCAGGTACCGATCGAGGGTTCGTTGGTCCGCAGCCGGAGTACGGCGTCGTCGAGCTCGCGGGCGGTGGCGAGTGGCCAGAATGCCGCACCCATCTCGTGCACCTGCGCGATCGAGCCCGGCACCTGCTCCGGCCCGGCAACGGTGATCGTGGCGGTGCCGCCGCGACGGTCGATCTCGGCGGTCACGTGGTCGTACCGCAGCCGGTCCGGCTCGACCTCGCGGCGCAGCGGGGTGAGCCGGATGCCCTCGACGGCCGGCTCCGCACCGTTGTGGGCCGCACCGTTGTGGGCCGCCGCGGTTAGTGCCCGCTCCCGGACCACCTCGTCGAGCTTCGCCCGGGGTACCACAGCGTCGACGAGCCCCCACTCAACGGCCGTCTTGCCGCGAACCCCCTGCGGTCGGGTCGCGAAGACGTCCGCCAGGTCCTTGCGCACATGTCGCTTGTCGGTGACCCGGGTCAGCCCGCCGGTGCCGGGCAGCACGCCGAGCAACGCCACCTCGGGCAGCGACACCGCCGAGGAGTTGTCGTCCACGAGCAGGATCTGCTCGCAGGCCAGCGCGATCTCGTAGCCGCCGCCGGCCGCGGTGCCGTTGAGCACCGCGAGGTAGGTCTGCCCGGAGTTCTCGGACGCATCCTCGATGCTGTTGCGGGTCTCGTTGGTGAACTTGCAGAAGTTCACCTTCGCCGTGTGGCTGGACTGGGCGAGCATGCGGATGTTCGCGCCGGCGCAGAACATCCGGTCCTTGCCGCCGGTGACGACGACCGCGCCGACCTCGGGATGCTCGAACCGCAGCCGCTGCACGGCATCGGCCAGCTCGATGTCGACGCCGAGGTCGTAGGAGTTCTGCTTCAACTCGTACCCGGGGAAGAGGCCGCCGGATTCGTCCACGTCGAGCGTGAGCGTGGCGACCCGGCCGTCCACCTCGAGTCGCCAGTGCCGGTACCGCTCCGGGCTGGCATCGAAGGAGACCGGCTCGCCGGGCGCAGCCATGCCGTCAATCTTCTACGCTCACGCGCACCGGCGTCAAGCTGATGTAGCAGATCTCCGCTCTGCGAGACTTGGCGGCGTGATCAGCGAGGTGAGCCTGCGCGCCTGCCTCCGGCGCGAGTGGGGTCTGGCGGACGCCACGACCGAGGTGCACGACGGCGGCATGAACTCGGCGACGTGGTTCGTCAGCGAGGGCCCCGCGCGGTGGGTCGCCAAGGCGGTCGTACCGGCGTCCCGCCGCTCCTTCGCCAGAGGCCTGGCAGTCGCCGCCGCGGTCGACGCGGCCGGGATCCCCGCGGGCGCCCCGGAAGCGACCCGGCGCGGGGAGTGCCTCACGGATGTGGACGGGATCCCGCTCGCGTTGCTTCGCTGGGTTCCGGGCGCCCCGCTGGCCGGCGTGGATCCTGGCGAGCAGCGGCTGATCGGGTCGACCCTCGCCCGCGTGCACGAGGCGTTGGCCGGTGTGCCGGTCGCCGATGCCCAGACATTCCACTGGGTGGACCCCGCGGGCGAGCACCTCGCACTGCGCCCGTGGATCCGGTCCGCCGTGGCCGGCGCCGTGGCGCGGTACGACGAGCTCGGCCCGCTGTCGTGGGGCCTGCTGCACACCGATCCGGCGCCGGAGGCGTTCCTGCTGGACCGGGTGACCGGCGCTTGTGGACTGATCGACTGGGGCGTGGCGATGGCCGGCCCGCTGCTGTACGACCTCGCCTCCGCGGTCATGTACGTCGGCGGCCCGGATCGTGCCACCTCGCTGGTCGACGCCTACCTGGCGCACGGGACGATGCCGTCCGCCGAGGTGGACCACGGGCTGGCGACGATGCTGACGTTCCGGTGGGCGGTGCAGGCCGATTACTTCGCCCGCCGGATCGCCGCCGCCGACCTGACCGGCATCGCGAGCACCGCCGACAACGAACGCGGCCTGGAGCACGCCCGCCGGGGGCTCAGCCGCGCGACGGACCGACGTTCGCCGCGAGCCAGTCGTTGAGCGGGCGAGACGCGCGGAGAACGTCCGCGGTCTTCTTCTTCGCCGCCGCGGTGCCGAGCCAGGCGGCGACCGGCCAACTCTTCCACGCGACGAGTCCCTTGTAGCGCAACAGGTCTACCCGCGGGTGGTCCTTCGGGTAGCCGCGCGGGGCACTCTTGAGCGCATCGTGCCCGCTGACCTCGATCCGCTGCTTCTCGATCCGCTCGATCAGCGCCTCCAGCTCCCGGCCGGTGGTGTCGTCGGCCACCGCCCGGCGGTACCGGTCGAGCTGGTCCGGCTCCATCATGTACATCCCGTTGCCGACGCCCAGGCCGCGCGCGGTCAGCTGCACGTACCCACCCTCGGCCAGGCTGGCCGCGATCGACGTCTTGTACGGCGACTTGTCCGCGCTGAAGCGCACGTCCCGGTTCGGCCGGAAGATCTTGCCCGGCCCGAACTCCGGCTCCAGCTCGGCGAGCAGCTCGACCATCGGCGCGCGGACCTTGGAGTCGTAGACCTCTTTGTGCGCGGTCCAGTACGTCCTCGAGTTGTCCGCCTCCAGGCCTTCGTAGAACTCCAGCGCCTCGGCCGGCCAGCCACGGAACGTCATGACACGACGCTAGCGGACGCCACCCGGGCCCACGGTTTCAGGATCGCGTACACCGCCTCGCACATCGGCGCGGGCACGCCGAGCGCGTGGGCGCGGCGGATCGCGTACCCGTGCAGCGCCTCCAGCTCCATCCGCCGCCCGGTGGTGAGGTCGTGGTGCAGGGACGAGAACGACCCCGCACCGAGCCCCGCGGTCGCGCGCATGGTGCCGTCCACCAGACCGTCCGGCAGCGGTACCCCCTCCGCGCGCCCGATCGCGGTGACCTCCTCGAGCAGCCGCCGGAACATCTCCAGCGACTCGGCACAGTCCCGGATGTCCCCGAGCGGGCGGCGGACGGCCGCGGTCATGCCGGCGAGCGCGCAGATGAACGCGTACTTCGACCAGAGCACGACCCGGATGTCCGCGGGCACCTTGGCGTCGAAGCCGGATGCCAGGCACGCCGCGGCGAAGGCCTCCACCCGGTCGGTACGGGCGCCGTCCAGCTCACCGAACTCCAACCGGTCCGGGCCTCCGGAGTGGACGATCACGCCAGGCTCGCCGATCGTGGCGAAGACGAACGAGGCACCGCCGACGACGTACCGGTGCCCGATCACATCCGCGATCGTCTGCTCGTTGTCGATGCCGTTCTGCACCGAGACGACCGCGGTGTCGCCGTGCTCGCCGGTGCCGAGCAGCGGCCCGAGTCGCCCCGCAGCGTCCGCGGTGTCGTACGACTTGACGCAGAACAGCACGACGTCGCAGACGCCGATCCCGGCCGGGTCCGAGGTGGCCGGCGCGGTGACCGAGAAGTCGCCACGGACGCTGCGGACCTGCAGGCCGCGCGCGTGGATCGCCTCCAGGTGCGGGCCGCGGGCGAGGAAGTGCACGTCGTGCCCACCCTCGACGAGTCGTGCCCCGAAGTAGCCGCCGACGCCGCCCGCACCGTAGATCGCGATCCGCACCCGCCCAGCCTAGGCATCGCCGCGCTGGTAGTGCAGCAGCACGGTCCGGCCGTCGAGGACCCGTGACCCGGCCAGGCGCAGGGTGATCCGCTGCCGCGGGTCGCGGAACAGCGGCCGGCCGCCGCCGAGCACGACCGGGTGCACGACGATGTGGTACTCGTCGATCGGGCCGAGGTCGGTGAGCGCGCCGGCGAGCGTCGACCCGCCGGTGAGCAGGAGATCCTTACCGGGCTGCTGCTCGAGCGTGGTGATCTCGTCGGCGAGGTCCCCACCGATGACCCGGGTGTTCCAGTCGGCGGTGCGGAGGGTCCGGGAGAAGACGATCTTCGGCGTGGCCCGCCAGATCGGCGCGAACCTGAGGTCGTGCGGGTCGTCCGACATCGACTCGGCGTGCGGCCGGAACCCCGACATCATCTCCCACACCACGCGTCCGTAGAGGAAGGTGTCGACTCGGTCATTCAACGCGTACGAGTACGCGGACAGCTCCGGCCCCATGACCGGCCAGTCGAACTCGCCGGTCGGCCCGTCGATGTGCCCGTCGACCGACGCGTGCACGTAGTAGATGATCTTCCGCATGGCTGCCTCCTCGTCGTTGCTCTCACCCGAGGTCGGAGCCACCCGCCATCTCTCGACACGATCGACGCATGCCGGCGCAACGATCCGGGTATCAGGACAGCATGATCTGGAAGATGATCGCTCGGTGGGCGGTATTGGCGATCGCGGTGCCGCTGGCCGCGGTCGGCGCGAAGAAGCTCAGCCAGGCGGTGGAGTCGCGGCGCGGGCCGTCCCGCGCGACCCGGCTGCTCCACCGGTCGGCGGACGCCCTGCAGCAGCTGACCGGCCGGAAGAAGCGCCGCCGCTGGTGGCGGTAGGTCCATCTCGCCTCCGTGCCCTGGTCGGGCGCACGATGCGCGGGCGGTAGATCTCGTCGAACGAGGCGAGCGCGCCGGTGAGTACCGGCCCGCGTGTCACGCGGTCATGCTGCCGTGGCGGCCCAGATCGCCGCGAACGCGGCCGCCTCGCCGGCCAGCCACTGCTCGACCTGCTCCGGTTTGACCGCGGGGTCGACCCGGTGCACCCGGCCGCGCCGCACATCGACGACCACCGGCTCGGCGCCGGGAAGGACCTCGTCCATGTGCCGGCCCATCAACCACAACGTGGCGACGAGGGTCTCCTCGCTGGGCGGTGCTTCGTCCAGGTGGAGCCGGACCGCCTCGGCGTGCCCGTCCTCGTAGCGCAGCCCGAGGTGCGGGTTCACCTTGATCGGCAGGCCGCCGAGCAGCCCGAGGACGTCCCGGGTCATCGCGACGTGGATGCGCCGGGTGTCGCCGAGCGAGCGGAGGTACCGCAGCGCGCCGGCCGTCAGGGCCTGGTAGAGCGGCCGCCAGCGAGGCTTGACCGTGGCGAGCACGTCCCGCAGGTGGGACCCGTCGGTGTGCCAGACGATGTCCGCCTTGAGCGCCTTGACCAACTGGCCGTGCGGGTTGAAGCCGTGCCCGCTGGCCCGCTGCCGGCGCAGCCCGCCGACGAAGCTCGCCTTGGCCGGTCCGGTCCGGGTCACGTACCGGGTGAAGGTGAGCAGCGTGGCGTACGGCGGTAGCTCGGTCATGGCGAAGTCGTCCTTTGGCTAGCGCACAGTCCGGCCGTCATTCGAACATACATTCTAATCGACGATGGTGCCGGCGACCACCGGCCGCCGGCACCGTTCGAGGCAGGATCACCAGGGCGAGGGTGGCGGTGGCGGGACCACCGGGGGCCGGTCGTCGCAGGTGATCGTGTTCGGCAGCTCCCACGGGGCGAGCCACGGCCCGGTCGTACCGCCGCCGTCGTTGCCGCCGAGGTCGACCAGCGAGAACTCCGATCCGGCGGGCGTGAAGTGGAACGACCCGCAGTTGTTCACGCCGACCGCACCGACGTTGCGCGCGTCCACGTTCTCGAAGGACGCGGACCCGGCGACCCGGGCGCTCACGACCGAGGTGCCCGTACCGTCGACCCGGGTGTCCTTGAAGTGGACGTTGGAGATCGTGTAGAGGTCTTTCACCGCCCACTCGCTGACCAGCATGATCGCGTTGTAGGTGTTGTCGAGGAAGTGGTTGCCGACCACCTGAGTGTCCACGTCGATGGTCTTCTCCAGCGCGTAGATCCAGATGGCGCCCAGGCCGATGTTCCAGTTCAGCTCGTACGTGCCGGCGCGCACCGTGGTGTTGTCCGTGATCCACAGATGGCCGGTGAACGCGGTGGCACCGAAGCGGGAACCGACCTGGATACCGCTGCCCTCCCGCAGCGGGTCGGCGATGAGGTTGTTGGAGACCGTGTTGTCCGTACCGCCGTAGATCGCGATGCCGTTGGCGAGCGTCGGCGTCTGCACGGTGTTGTGGTCGAACGTGTTGGTCGCGTTCGCGGTCGTCTCCGACCACATGGCCAGGCCGTCGTCGCCGGTGTTGCGCACGAACGTGTGCGACACCGACGAGCGGGTCACGCCGCGGTGGAAGTTGATCGCGTCCGCGATCTGGTCGACGATGATCGAGTTGGTGATGCGCAGGTTCGTCATCGGCCCGTCGAACCACATGCCCACCTTGGTGTGCCGGATGTACAGGCCGTCGACGGTCGAGTCGCTCATCGCCCCGCCGACGCCGTTGACCTGGTCGGTGTCGATGCGCTCGCGGACGTCGCCCTCGATCGCGAAGCCGGACAGGTGCACGTTGCGGCTGCCGCCGACCGACGCGTCCTTGCCGTAGAAGCCGACGCCGGTGTGTACCGAGCCGTCCGGGGCCGGCGGATCGAGCGCGACCTCGCGGCCCTTGATGACGGTGTACCAGGTGCCGGCGCCCTCGATCGTCACGTCGTCGACGATGATGTGCCGGTTCACCTGGTACGTGCCCGGCGGGAGGTAGACGGTGAGGTGCTTGCGCTTGGCGAACGCGATCGCCCGGTCGAACGCGTCGGCGGAGTCGCGCCGGCCGGTGGGGTCGGCGCCGAACAGCAGCACGTTCGCCGCGACGAGCCGGAACCGCGGCGGGCCGACCAGCTCGGAGTCGAGCAGGTCGATCACGGTCCAGGCGGCGTTGCTGCGGGCGGGCGCGGTGAGCCGGACCCGGTCGCCGGCCCGGTAGGTACGGCCCAGCAGGAGGCGCTGCTCGTCGTAGAAGTGCATCGGCCGGAACGGCTTGGTGATGGTGGGGAACGGGGTGGTGGCGTTGGGTACGCACCCGCACTCGGTGATCCACCAGTCGGGGTGCAGCAGGTCGGCGTTCGGGTCGTTGGTGAACGGGTACTGGTTGTACAGCCAGGCGTACTGCGAGGTGAGCGTCATCGTCCGGCGGTGGCCGCCGTTGACCGTGACGTCGAGCGGCGCGGTGATGCCGCCGCCGGCCGGCGCGTCCGGGATGCTGTAACGCACGGTGATCGCGTTCGCCGCCTTCGGCAGGGTGAACTCGACGTACTGGCCCGGTGTGAGCCGTACCGCGGTGCGACCGGAGGCCTCCGCGGGCAGCGTGTACGCCGTGCGGTCCGGCCCGATGATCGTGCCGTTGGTGCTCGCGTTCTCCGCCTCCTGCTCGACGAAGGAGACGTTCGCACCTCGGCCGGCGACGAGGTCCGGGTCGAGCGCGGCGCGGGTCACCACCGGGGCTGCCGGGTCCACACCGGCGAGCGCGATGCCGGCCGAGGCGGTACCTGGGCCGCCGAGCGCGACGCTGAGCCCGATCGCGGCCGCTCCTGCCGCGAGACGTCCAATGCTCCGTGACATGGCGAAGACGTTAGGTCTCGTACTAGCTAAAGACAAGACCAGATGAGTGTACGGAAAAATTTGGCAAGATTTCGCAAGACCGCGACGACGGGTGGGAGGCCGTACCATGCACGGAATGGCTCGCCACGGGGTTTCCTAAGTGGACGGCGGTCGGCTGCTCGCCGTCAGTGACCTGCACGTCCGGTACCCGCAGAACCGCTCGATCGTGGCTGGGCTGCGCCCCGGGTCGCCGGACGACTGGCTGCTCGTCGCCGGTGACGTCGCGGAGACCGTCGCGGAGATCACCTGGGCGCTGCGGCTGCTGCGTAGCCGGTTCGCCCGGGTGGTCTGGGTGCCGGGCAACCACGAGCTGTGGACCGTGCCGGGCGACGCCGTGCAGCTCCGCGGCGAGGCGCGCTACCAGCATCTCGTCGAGGTCTGTCGCGGCCTGGGCGTGGTGACCCCGGAGGATCCGTACCCGGTCTGGCGGGGCGAGGGCGGCCCGGTCGTCATCGCGCCGCTGTTCCTGCTCTACGACTACACGTTCCGCCCGGCCGGCGCGACGACCGCCGAGGAGGGGCTGGCCATCGCGCTGGAGGCCGGCGTGCTCTGCACCGACGAGATCTATCTCCACCCGGAGCCGTACCCGAGCCGCGCGGCATGGTGCCAGGCGCGGGTGGCCTACACCGAGGACCGTCTCATGGCGTGCGACCCGGCGCTGCCGACCGTCCTGGTGAGCCACTTCCCGCTGGTCCGGGAGCCGACCCGGGTGCTGCGCCACCCGGAGTTCGCGCAGTGGTGCGGCACCGAACGCAGCGCCGACTGGCACACCCGGTTCCGGGCCGCCGCGGCCGTCTACGGTCACCTGCACATCCCGCGTACCACCTGGTACGACGGGGTCCGCTTCGAGGAGGTCTCGCTCGGCTACCCGGCCGAATGGGGAGCCCGTGGCCGCCCGCCGCAGCCGGTACGCCAGATCCTGCCCGCACCCGGCTGACCCCGTACCGGGACCCGGGGATCGGCCGGGTGGTGGGCCGCGGCAGACTGACGGCATGAGGACGATCACCGAGCGGTACCGGGCCCACGCGGACGCCTTCGAGCGCAGGGTCGCCGCCGTCCGGCCCGACCAGTGGTCGAACCAGTCGCCGTGCGCGGAGTGGACGGCGCGGGACGTGGTCCGGCACATCGTCGAGATGCACGAGGTCATGCTGCGGCCGTTGGGCCGCTCGCTCACCCCGGCGCCGTCGGTCGAGGAGGACCCGCTCGCCGCGTTCCGGTCGGCCCGCGCCGACATCGAGGCCGTCCTCGCCGATCCCGCGCTCGCCGGCTTCGAGTCGCCGACCCCGTCCGGACCGCTCACCGTAGCGCAGCACATCGACCAGGTGATCAGCGACGACATGGTGCTGCACGGCTGGGACCTCGCCCGGGCCACCGGGCAGGACGAGACGATGGACCCGGACGACGTGGCCCGGCTGTGGGCCATGACCTCGGCGCTGCCGCCGGAGCTGCTGGAGAAGTTCCGTACGCCCGGCGCGTTCGGGCCGGGCATCACGGTGTACGGGCCGGAGGTGAAGGTCCCCGAGGACGCGCCGCTGCAGGACCGGCTGCTCGGAATGATCGGGCGCGATCCGCGCTAGGCCCGGCTCTCCCGGTCGCGCGGCACGTTTTCGTCCACATCGGAGAGTCGCTGGAGGTGGAGCCAGCCCTTGCCGCGCGTCGGACCGGTCGGCGGCGTCTTCTGCGTGGCGGCCATCACCGGCACGATACCAAGATGGACCTGACCGATCTGCGCCACCCCGTTGTCTGCGCCCCGATGGCCGGTGGGCCGTCGACACCGGCGCTCGCCGCCGCGGTCTCCGAGGCGGGTGGCCTCGGCTTCCTGGCCGGCGGCTACCTCACCGCCGAGGCCCTGCGCGAGCAGATCCACGACGCGCGGAGCCGGACCCGCCGGCCGGTCGGGGCGAACCTGTTCGTACCCGGCCCGGAGCCGGTCGACGAGCGGGCCGTCGCGGCCTATGCCGACCTGCTCCGGCCCGAGGCCGACCGGCTCGGTGTCGCCCCGGGTACGCCGACCGGCGGCGACGACCTCTGGGCGGAGAAGCTGGCCGTGCTCGTCGAGGAACGGGTACCGGTCGTCTCGTTCGCGTTCGGGCTGCCCGACCCGGCGGTACTGCGGTCGCTGCACGAGGCGGGGGCGACGGTGCTCGTCACGGTGACCTCGCCGGCCGAGGCCGGCCAGGCGGCGGCCGCCGGCCTGGACGGGCTGGTCGTGCAGGGTGTCGAGGCCGGTGCGCACCGGGGCGGGTTCACCGACGGCGGCGACTACGGCCTCCTGCCGCTGCTGCGCCTCGTCGCGCGGGAGGCGGACCTGCCGCTGGTCGCGGCCGGCGGCATCGGTGACGGTGCCGGGATCGCCGCCGTGCTCGCGGCCGGCGCGGTCGCCGCTCAACTCGGTACGGCGTTCCTGCGCTGTCCCGAGGCGGGCACCCACCCGCTGCACCGCCAGGCGCTGGCCCACCCGGCCGAGACCGCGCTGACCCGGGCGTTCACCGGCCGCCGGGCGCGGGGCATCGTCAACCGTTTCCTGGCCGACTACTCCCCGGCGGCGCCGGCCGCGTACCCGCACGTCCACCAGATCACTGCGCCGCTGCGGGCGGCCGCCCGGTCCGCCGGGGATCCGGACCTGCTGAACCTGTGGGCCGGGCAGGCGTACCCGCTGGGTGAGCCGATCCCGGCCGGGGACCTCGTCGAGCGGCTCGGTGCCGAGGCCCGGCGGGCGTTACGTCTCGCCGCCGCCCGGTTCGGCGGCTGACTCGTCGGCCGGCGGTTCAGCGCGCCGGACCAGCAACACGGCCAGCGCACCGAGCGCCAGCACCACCACCGGCAGGATCAGCGTGACCCGCATGGCCGGGATGTAGGCCTCGTAGAACGTCTTCGTGGCGACCTGGAGGATCGCCGGCCGTACCGACGACGGGATGTTGTCGGGCAGCCGGGCGCCGGTCTGCCCGGTACCGATCTCCAGGCCGCCGCGGGCCGCGGCGATGTGCGAGAAGCCCTCGATGAAGCGGGGCCGGAACGACTGCGGCAGCGCGATCGAGTTCTCCTCGGCCGAGCCCTCCAGCCTGGCGACGAGCTGCGCCTGCAGCAGCGCCCCGACGGCCGCCGACCCGATCACCGCGCCGAGCTGCCGGCTGGTGTTGATGACGCCGGCCGCGGCACCGGCCATCCGGGGTTGAACGTTGTGCATCGCGATCGCCTGCAGCGGCGCGAACGTCATGCCGAGCCCGATCCCGGCCACGACGAGCCCGATGACGAGCTCGCGCCGGTCGAGGTAGAGCCGGGCCGACCAGGCGACCAGGCCGGTGCCGATCGCCCACAGGACCAGGCCGGTGACGAGGATGTCCTTGCCGCCGTACCGGTCGGCGAAGCGCCCGGCGAACGGCGCGGTGGCGATGGACGCCAGCGACATCGGCGCGAGGATCAGGCCGGCCTGCAGGGCGCTCATCGCGAGCACCGACTGCAGGAAGATGACGAGCGGCAGGAACAGACCGAGCATGCCGAACGAGATGGCCGCCACCACCCCGGCCATCACCGCGAAGTTACGGTCGGCGAAGACCTGGAACGGGATGAGCGGTTCCCGGTGCCGCTGGGTCCACTGCTGCCACAGGAAGACCGCGAACACCGCCACCCCGGCGCCGATGAGTATCGGGATCGTGACCGGTCCCCAGACCTGGCCCCACAGGTGCGACGGTCCCTCGATGAGCCCGAAGCAGACCAGGAACAAACCGAGCGAGGCCAGCGCGGTGCCGAGCCAGTCCAGCCGGTGCCGGCGGTTGAGCCGCAGGTCCGGGACGAACACGAGCGCGAGAACCAGCGTGATCACGCCGAGCGGGAGGTTCACGTAGAAGATCCAGCGCCAGTCGAACGTGGTGACGAGCCAGCCGCCGACGGTCGGCCCGGCGATCGTGGCGAGGCCGCCGACCGCGCCCCAGATCCCGAACGCGGCACCGCGCCGGTCCGCCGGGAAGATCATCGTGATGATGGCGAGCGTCTGCGGGGTCAGCAGCGCGCCGCCGACACCCTGTACGGCCCGGGTCGCGATGAGCTGGCCCGGGCTCTGCGCGAGGCTGCACGCCACCGACGCCACGGTGAAGATGACCAGGCCGGCGACGAACAACCGCTTCGGCCCGAACAGGTCGCCGAGCCGGCCGCCGGTGATGAGCAGGACGGCATAGACCAACGTGTACGCGTTGACGATCCACAACACCTCGTCCAGCGAGGCATCCAGGTCGGCGGTGAGTGCCGGGACCGCGATGTTCACGATCGTGGTGTCGAGCAGGATCATGAAGAACCCCACGCACAGCGTGGCCAGCACCAGCCAGGGGCTGCGCCGGACGTCGACCGCGGTGGAACCGGAGACCGAGGGGGTGGTCATCGCCCGGATCATATCGAGAGTGGTACCCGTGTGGTCAGCCCTTGCGGACGTCGAACGCGACCACGTAGCGGCCGTCCGGCCGGCGCTGCTGACCGACCCGGATCTCCAGTACCTGGTCGCTGTCGGGTGCCACCCGGATGCCCAGCCCGTACGTCACGTACCCCTCGAAGTCGCCCCCGGGCGCGTACCCGACGAGGTTCCCGATCCCGACGGACCGGTTGGCGGCGTACCGGATGGTGCTGTTGCCGTCGTTGTCGTGGCTCTGTGCGTGGACGAACTGGATCCGCAGGAACGCGTTGCCGGGCAACTGGATCGGGGTGCCCGTGCCTTCGGCCCGCACGTCGGGCCCGTAGGCGAAGTTGTACTCCGGATACCCGCCCTCGAACGCGAACGTGATGCGCGCGAAGTCGGGGTGGTCACCGGTGCGGATCTCCACCAGGTACGGCAGCGGGATCCCGGGCGGTGGGGTGATCGGCACGGCGACCGGGTTGGTGACCGTGACCCGGCGCGACGGTACGGCCCACCCGTAGGTGACCCGGTACGCCTCGCCGGACCGGGCGCCGGCCGGCGTGGCGCCGGTGGCCGGGACCGTCGGCGCACCGGTCGGCCCGGCGGTCGGGTTCGCGACACCGGGCTGCCCCGCGGTGCCCGGACGGTTCACCGCGCACCCGGCACCGGCCAGCAGCACCAGGACCGACGCGGCGAGTAACCTTCTCATGCGGCTACGACGCGCGACCGCCGGCTCCGGTTGTCACGCCATGACGGCCTTGATGAACTCCTCCGGCGGGCGGTACCCGTGCGCCAGGACGTAGTGCACCACCATGTCCGGCGCGACGTACGTGCGGCCGCCCGGCCCCGGTACCCGGATCTCCGCGCCGCCCACGACGTAATCCCCGTCGGGGGAGTGCACCTCGGTCGGCGCGGGCAGGCCCACGTCGGAGTCCCTCGGGCACAGGTTGCAGTAGTGCAGCCCCCGGGTCCGGTGTACGCCGTCGCGGCCCAGCGTGACGAGCCGCTCGACGAACGCGCCGGGCACCTCACCGGTGGGGAACGGCACCGACGCGTCCAGCCACCCGATGTTGACCAGACCCTCACCGCCGGCGTCCGCCAGGTAACTGTACGGAGTCCCGTCCGCGTAATAGGTCATGTCACACCACGCTCCGGCACGCGGCCCAGTGAGTGTTGCCCATGTTCGGTTGCAGCACCTCCGACAGCCGGGTCGGCCCGGTCACCGTGATCGGGTGACCCTGGATGGTCAGGCCGGTCGGCTGGCTCAAGATATAGTCCGGGACCTGCTGGCCGGGGCCGAACGTCTCGAACGGCGCCGGCGTGTTGACCCCGGTCTCGATCTTGTTGCCCAGCGCGTCGCTGATCGGCTTGCCGTGCGCGTCGTAGAAGTTGATGTGGGTACCCTGCGGCACGGTGACCGTCGTGGTGTCGGCCGCGCCGATGCCCCCGTGGCCGCTGAACACGATGTCGTTGTCCGGCCGCCCCAACCCGCGGACGTCGGTCACCACGCCGGACGGGTCGACCTCGAACGACGCGCCCCCGCGGAGCCCGCCGGGCGCGCACGGGGACAGGCCGAGCGGGTCGATCCAGGCGTGCGGGTTGGAGACGTACGAGTAGGTGTTCGGCGCCGCGGCCAGGCCCAGCGGGTCGCTGCTCTGGTAGCGCGCCACGGCCGGCTCGTAGTACCGGTGCTGGTTGTAGTTGGCCCCGGTCTCCGGGTCGTGGTACTGCCCGGGGAAGCGCAGCGGGCAGGACACCCCGTCGGCCCGTGACTCGACCGGCACGCCCCACAGGCTCGTCCGCATCTGCCAGGCCAGGTTGCCCTCGGCGTCGACCAGCTCGGTCGGGGTACCGGTCAGGTCCGCCACGATCGCGTAGAACCGCCGGTCCACCTCGGTCTGGGTCAGCGGGGTGAACGTGCCCGGCAGGTACTCCCACGCGGTCGACCGTCCACCGTTCTCTCCACTGTTCTCTCCACTGTGGACCTCGCCGGCCAGCAGATGCCCGTCCCAGAGGAAGTCCACCTGTTCGTGAACCACATCGCCGGCGCCGATCCGCTGCTTGCCGATCCGGCGGCCCAGCGGGTCGTACCGGTACCGCCAGCGCTGCCCGTCCGGCGTGGTGACAGCGATCAGCTTGTCCTCGGCGTCCCACGCGTACCGCCAGGTGCGCGGCTTCTCGGCGCGCTGCTTCTCCTGCCGCAGCACCACCCGGCCCTGCTTGTCGTGCTCGAAGCGCACGGTGCCGGCCCGGCGGATCAGCGTGCCGGCGTACTCGAAGCTGCCCTGCCCCGGGCCGGCCGGAACCGTCGCGTCGGTCAGGTTGCCGGCCGCGTCGTACGCGTACCGCTCGGTCCAGCCCGCCGCGTGCACGGCCGTGACCCGCCCGGCCGGGTCGAGGTCGAAGTCCCGACCTCCGCCGAGCCGGTCCTCGATCCGGCTGAGGTACCCGTCGGCCCGGTAGTGGTACGCGCGCCGGTTGAGCAGCCGGGCGCGGCGCGCGTCCGAGACCGTCTGCGCGACGAGCCGGTGGTCTTCGTTCCACTCCTGGGTCAGCGCCAGGGCGGCGCCGTCCAGGGCGCGCGACACCTCGCGGCCGGCCGCGTCGTACTCGAACCGCAGCTCGTGGCCTGCCGTGCGCAGCATCGCGGGGCGGGTGCCGACGGTGTACTCCCACACCGACTCCGCGCCGGTCGACGTGCGCCGCCGGGTCCGCCGGCCGAGCAGGTCGTACTCGGACGCGACCCACCGGTCGTCGATGTCCTCGGCGAGCACCCGGCCCAGCACGTCGCGTGTGATCGTCAACGTCGCGTCCGGCCCGGCCGCGCGGACCAGGCGCCCGACCGCGTCGTACCCGAACCGGGTCACCGCATCCGGGCTGCGCTTCTCCACGACGTTGCCGGCCAGGTCGCGCACGTACCGGACCACCTGCCCGATGCCGTTGGTGCGGGCGACGAGCTGCCCGGCCGCGTCGTGCGCGTAGGTCAGCACGCGGCCGTTGAAGTCGACCTCACGGACCAGCCGGCCGGCGCCGTCGTAGTCGTACCGCCAGACCAGGCCCTGCGGGTTCGTCACCGAGGTCAGCCGGAGCTCGGTGTCGTAGCCGAACTCCAACCGGGCACCGTCCGGCCCGGTCCGCGCCGCCGGCAGGTCGAAGAACGTGATCTCGGTACGCGTGGTGTGCCCGGCCGGGTCGGTGTGTGCGACGAGGTTGCCCTCGCCGTCGTACTCCCACTGGTCGGTCGCGCCGCCCGGGGCGGTCCGCCAGGCGAGCTGCCCGTCGGTCGTGTAGCCGTACCGGGTCACCCCGCCGACCGGGTCCGTGACCGCAGTGACCCGGCCGGCGGCGTCGCGGTCGTACCGGGTGGTCCCGCCGCGCGCGTCGACCGCCTCGACGACCAGGCCGGCCGCGTTGGTGGTCAGCCGGGTCGGGTGGCCGAGCGGGTCGGTCATCCCGACCAGGTGCCCGTCGCTGTCGTAGCGGTACGTGGTCCGCGCGCCGGCCGGGTCGACCTCCTCGACCAGGTTGCCGCTCTCGTCGTACGACCGCCGCCAGACCGCGTTGTCCACGCCGGTGACCACGGTCGGCTGCCCGAACCCGTTGTACTCGGCGGTGGTGCGCGCCCGGTCCGGCCGGATCACCTCGACGAGGTGGCCCTCGTCGTCGTACCGGTACCGGGTCGTGCGGCCGAGCGGGTCGGTCTCGGAGAGCTTGTGGTCACGCCGGTCCCAGGTGTAGCTCCGCACGTTGCCGAGCTGGTCGGTCTCGGAGATGACCTGGACGTGCTCGTTCAGCTCGTACGTGCTCAGGTGGCCCAGTGAGTCGGTCACCGTGGTGATCCGCCGCTCGGCGTCGTAGCTGATCCGCCCGCGCAGGCGGCCGCCGGTACCGTCGGTGGCGACGCACCGGCCGGCCGGGTCGTAGGTGTAGCGGTACTCGCTGCCGTTGCGGTCGACCCACCTGGTGATCCGGCCGAGCGGGTCGTACCCGAACCGCAGCGCGGCGCCGGAACCGTTGACGACCTCGACGAGGTCGCCGTTCTGGTCGTACCCGAAGCGCACCTCGCTCCCGGACTCCAGGCGCAGCGCGGTGATCCGGTCCCCGGTCGTCTCGACCTCGACCACGTAGCCGCCGCTGTGCGTGACCTCGCGCAGGACGCCGTCGGCGTACCGCAGCTCGATCCGGTGCCCTACCCGGTCGGTGATCGCGACCAGTGGCAGCACCCGCGAGTCGGGCCGGTCCAGCGGCGGCCCGAACCCGTCGGTCGCCGCGAAGTGCCAGGTCCAGCCCTGCTTCGGGTCGGTCACCTGGAACCCGTCCTCGGTGTGGCGCAGCGGCCAGCGCGGGCCCTCCTGCGGTAGCACCGCGAGCGCGTCCTCGGGCAGCGGGTACGCGAGCAGCATCCCGTCCGCGGTCGCCAGGTAGACCCCGTCGTCGTCGACCTCCGCCCGCTGGTCCACAGTGGATGCCCAGGAGCGGCCGAAGGAACGGCCCACCCGGTACGACGAGATGTGCGTCCTCGACAGCACCAGCGGCAGCAGGCCGGGCAGCGCCACATCGGTCTGGGTCAGGACCATGTCCCCGGACCCGATGTCGATCGGGTCGAGCCGGACCACCCGGTTGACCGCCTGGATCGCGTTGCCGCGCAGGTTGGCCAGGGCCTGCCGGCCCACCGACAGCGCGCTGCGCCCGCGGGCCGTGACCGAGGAGAACGCCCGGGCGACCTGGGTACCCCGCATCGCACCCGCGCCCATCCGGGCCAGCCTGCCGACGCCGGGCAGCAGGTTGAGCCCGACGTCGATGAGGATCGTCTTGAGGCTGCCCTCACCGGTCGCGGCGTAGATGGACAGGTCGATCGCGCTGGCCAGCAGCGCACTGCCCAGCGCGATCGGGCCCATGATGGGCGCGAGCACGGGGATGAAGGAGAGCAGCCCGGCGACCAGGGAGACGATCTTCAGTGCGCCGGAGAGCTTCTGCAGCAGGTCCTTGTTGTCCCTGACAAAGTTGGTGAATTGGCCGCCGATGTCCCACCACTTGGGGTTCTCCTTGAACCGCATGTCCTTGGCGGTGGTCAGGGCCCGTACCGCGGTGGAGACCGCGCCGGTCTGCTCGTCGCGCAGCGCGTTGGCCTGCGACACCGCGGCGTCCCACTGCCGCTGCGCTTCGGAGAGCGCGCTGCTGGCCGCGCCGGAGTCGGAGTGGTACGTGTCCGCGGCCTGCTCCTCCGGCGGGCGGTTCGCCATCGAGCGCTCGTGCCGCGAGTCGGCCGCGGCCGCTCGCTCCACCCGGCCCTGAGCGGCCTGCAGCGCTTCCCACAGGCCGGGCGCCCGCTGGGCCAGCGGCCGCATCCGGTCCTGCAGGTCGCCGAGCGTGTTCGCGAAGGTCGCCAGCGCGCGGGAGACGATGCCGAACGCGTCGCCGGTGATCGTCAGGTGCCGGGGCATGTCCTCGTTGAGGCCGTTGCGGAACAGGTCGCCCTCGGGCCCGATGAACGCACCGGTGTCCAGGCCGGTGATCTGCGCGCTGGCGTCGGTCGCCGCGGTGCCGAACGAGGACCACTTCGCCGCCGACGACCGGATCGATCCCGGATCGCCCTCCATGCGGAACAGATGCGCCGGAAACTCCGCCACCGTCGTCAGCCTCCCCGATTACGACCGGACTGGGTCACGCCCCGGGAACACTAGTACAAACAGACAAATCTTTCGACGCCCTGTTCGAGGCGTCGGATCGCCGTGGGAACGCTCCCGGGTACTAGGGGTAACCGGTCGATGCACGCATATTGACCCTCAACTGGAACGAGACCAGGATTTCCGCAGGCGCCTACCACCCATATCGCTGTTGCCCCAGCGTGCCTGCCCCTTCAACGACGAAGGCCGCGGCGCTCGGGAGGTAGGAGGAGAACAAGATGCTGCGGCATCGAAGAGTGCTCCTGGCTGCGGTCGCCACCGCCGTCGTCGGAGCCGGTACCGCAATATCCGGCTACGCCACGGCGGAGACCGGGATCCAGGCCGTCCCGTTCGAGATCCAGAGCCTGGACGGCGGCGGCAACAACGCCGCGAATCCCACCTGGGGACAGTCCGGCCGGCCGTACGCGCGCGTCGCGGCGGCACGGTACGCCGACGGGCGCAGCCAACCGGTCGCCGGGCCGAACAGCCGGCTGGTCAGCAACCGCCTGCACAACGACTCCCACCAGAACGTCTTCTCCGAGCGCGGCGTCACCCAGTGGGGCTTCGTCTGGGGGCAGTTCATCGACCACACGTTCGGCCTGCGGGACGAGGCGGGCACGGCGGCGAACATCCCGTTCAACACCGCCGACCCGCTCGAGGAGTTCACCAACACGCTCGGCGTGATCCCGTTCACCCGGTCGGCCGCGTCCCCGGGTACCGGTGTCACGAACGCGCGCCAGCAGACCAACACGGTCAGCTCGTACATCGACGCGTTCCCGGTGTACGGCGGGACCAGCGCCCGGCTGGACTGGCTGCGCAACGGAACCGTGGACGGCAACCCGGCGAACAACAGCGCGACCCTGCTCATGCCGAACAACTTCCTGCCGCGGCGGGACGCGCGGGGCAACCCGGCGGCCGCCCCGACCATGGCGGTCGACGGCCGGCTGCTCGCCAACCCGAACGCGGTACCGGTCGCCGGTGACGTCCGGGCCAGCGAGAACATCGCGCTGCTCGCCACCCACACGCTCTTCGCCCGGGAGCACAACCGGATCGTCGGGCTGCTGGCCAACCGCGGCCTGAGCGAGGAGGACAAGTTCCAGATCGCCCGCCGGATCGTCATCGCCGAGCAGCAGTTCATCACGTACAACGAGTGGCTGCCCGCGATGGGGATCAACCTGCCCGGGTACAGCGGCTACAACCCGACGGTCAACGCCACCCTCACCAACGAGTTCGCCACGGTCGGGTACCGCGCCCACTCGATGATCCATGGTGAGTTCGAGGTCGCGACGGACGCCGACCGGTACACGCCGGCACAGCTCGCGGCGTTCGAGGCCCAGGGCATCGAGGTGATCCAGGAGGAGGACGAGGTCGAGCTGGTCATCCCGCTGAACCTCGCCTTCTTCAACCCCGAACTGGTACCGGCGATCGGGCTCGGCCCCACGCTGCAGGCGTTCGGCCTGGAACCGCAGTACAAGAACGAGGAGCAGATCGACAACCAGCTCCGCTCGGTGCTCTTCCAGGTGCCGACCTCCGACAACCCGGAGTGCCTCGACGGGCCGGGCCTGCCCGACTGCTTCCAGGGCGTGGTCGACCTCGGCGCGGTCGACATCGAGCGCGGCCGCGACCACGGCATGCCGACCTACAACCAGATGCGTCAGGCGTACGGGCTGCCCGCGCGGACGTCGTTCACGCAGATCACCGGCGAGTCGACCGCCGCGTTCCCGCCCGGCTCCGGCGTCAACAACCCGAACAGCCTGGACTTCACCGAGCTGATCGACGACTTCGGCGTCTCCTTCGGGCTCGAGGAGGAGCGCGACCCGGTGCGGGCGGTCCGCCGTTCCACCGCGGCCGCGCGGCTGCAGGCGGTCTACGGCAACGTGAACAATGTGGACGCGTTCGCCGGCATGGTGGCCGAACCGCACGTGGCCGGGTCGGAGTTCGGCGAGCTGCAGCGGGCCATCTGGACCCGCGAGTTCCGCAACCTGCGCGACGGTGACCGGTTCTTCTTCGGCAACCAGACCGCGGCGCTGGACCACATCCGCAACACCTACGGGATCGACTTCCGGCGCAACCTGGGCGACATCATCGCGCAGAACACCGACATCCCGCGCGGCGAACTGGCCGGCAACGTCTTCTTCGACGGCGGTAACGTCCCGCCGACCAGCTGCCGGGTGCAGTACGTCGTCAACAGCCAGTGGGGTACCGGCTCCGGCGGCTTCAACACGACCATCCGGATCACCAACACCGGCACCACGCCGATCCCGGACGGCTGGACGCTGCGCTTCGTCTTCCCGGACGGCCAGCAGATCTACGACAACTGGGACAGCCAGCCCGTGGAGCAGGACGAGGGCCGGGTACCGCTGGTGAACGTCGCCGGCAACCGGTCGATCGCACCCGGCCAGACCCGCGACGGGATCGGCTTCAACGCCACCTGGAGCGGTACCAACGGCAGACCCATCAACGTGTCGCTGAACACGACGCCCTGCACGCTCACCTAGCGGTCACCTCGCTTCGACCGGCCGGCCCGGGCCAGGTACCACTCGGGCCGGCCGGTCTTGCGGCGTGGTGATCACCGCGGCGTCCGCCCGACCTTCCGGCCGGAGTGGAGAGCTGCCGGCACCGTGTTCTTTGTGGACGGTCAGGCATGACCACCCACCGACCGGCGCGGTTCTCGCTGAACACACGACGGACTGCGCCATCGGGTAACCGCCGTGCCGGGTGGCTCACCCCCGAGCCGCCCCGGCACCCTGCCGTCAACCCCGCACCGCAAAATCAAGGGCCAATCACGGGTACGCCGACCGGGGGACTCGCTCGTCGGTGCGGATCGATGTATGGTGGAACTGCCCGAGGCTACCGTTCCCCCGTGCGGTCGTCTCGGGCCTCTCTGTGTCCGGCCGGCTGACCCGCGGTACGGGCGCGGCGAGCACGGCGATGAGCGCAACTTCCATGCCGAGCAAACCCGCGCTCGGCGAGTCCGATCAGGACACGCCGTCCACGCGCGAGGCGAACGCGAGTGGACGGGTCGCCGTATTCATGTCCGCCGGCGTCCGTACCCCGAGGACGTTCAGGGATCTTCACTATCGGGAACAGGGGTTGCCGTGGTGCTCCCGGTCCATGACCTCAACCCGGTTCGGCGTACCCCCTGGGTCACCTACCTGCTGATCGCCCTCAACATCGGGGTCTTCCTGCTCACGCCGGCCGCCTCGACCGTCGGGGTCGAGCAGGTCAGCCTCGGCGACCTGTGCGAGCAGCAGGCGTTCTTCGACCGGTACGGCGCGATCCCGGACGAGATGACGAACAACCGGCAGCGACCGGTCGCGCCCACCGGGGAGGTGGGCACCGGTCCGGCCGGTCCGGGATGCGTGGTGGGCCCGCCGCCCTACCAGAAGGTGCCGGTGCTCTCCGTGCTGTCCTCGATGTTCCTGCACGGCGGGTGGCTGCACCTGCTCGGCAACATGCTGTTCCTGTGGGTGTTCGGCAACAACGTCGAGGACCGTCTCGGCCGGCTGCGGTTCCTCGTCTTCTACCTGCTGGCCGGGTTCGTGGCCGCGTACGGCTTCGCGTTCGCCAACGCCGACGCGACCTACCCGCTCGTGGGCGCCTCCGGCGCGGTCGCCGGGGTGCTCGGCGCGTACCTCGTCTTCTTCCCGCGGGCCCGGGTGTGGAGCCTCGTGCCGTTTCTGCTGTTCCTGCCGATGCGGTTGCCGGCATGGCTCGTGCTGGGCCTGTGGTTCGTGCTGCAGTGGGTCTACTCGGCCGGGTACGCGGTCTCGGACGCCGGGTCGGTGGCCTACCTGGCGCACGTGCTCGGCTTCGTCTTCGGCATGTTCGCGGCGGTACCGATGCAGAAGCGCCGCCCGCCGTACCGCCAACCCCGGCAGCGCTACGTCCGTCCGCGCCCCCTCTGACCGTGCGCTACCCGGCTCCGGTTTCCATCCGGCCGCCGCCGACCGAGAAGCGCACGGTGGTACCTCGGCGGTCGGTGCGGATCGCGAGCGTGTCGCAGACGTGCCGGGCGAGCCACAAGCCCATCCCGGCGGTGGCGTCGGGCGCCGGCGCCAGGTACCCCGAGAGCGGATCGGCCGGCCCGCCGCCCTGGTCGTGGACGTCGCACACGACCCGCCCGGCCTCCCGCCACAGCCGCACGCGGCGCTCGCCACGACCGTACAACAACGCGTTCGCGGCGATCTCGCCGAGCGCGAGCAGGAGATCCTCCAACCGTTCGGGCAGCGCGTCGCCGACCGTCGCGCGGACCAGGCCGCGTATCGCCGCGACGGTGCTCAGCGGTACGTCCAGCGCCGGCTCGCCGGCGACCGGTGGGATCGACTCGTCGATCTGCGACAGCAGCACCACCGGTGCGACGTACCGGTCGCAGGGCTGGCGCTGGCCGGACCAGATCGTCGGGTGGGTGCGCGCGGCGTCCGCGATCACGCTCTCCGGCAGGGCGCGCAGGTCGTACGGGCAGATGATCCAGGCCGGCGCGGCGGCGAAGGCGATGTTGACGGCCGACTCGTATCTGGTCCAGGTCGCGTACTCGTCGGGCGTGCCGAAGACCACCTCGCCGACGATCCGGATCGACTCGTGCCCGCGGGCGGTGGAGCGGCGCAGCACGTCCTTCCACTGCGCGATCGTCCATGCTGGACGGACGTAGGATTCGGTGTCCACGATGAACTCGACCTCGGTGGCGACATTGCCGAGCGCGGTCCGGAGGATCTCGATGTTGCGCCGGGTGGTCGCGACCGCCGCCGCCTCGCCGTTGGCGATACCCTCCCGGAGGAACGGGGCGATCGTGTCGGTGAACTCCTCGTCGTTGGCGTAGAACATCGCGTCGTGGTCGAACGTACGAGCCGCCATCAGTCGACCACCACCGCTGGCGCCAGCTCCTGGAAACGCAGGATGCGCCAGACCGACCGGAAGACCGGCGACGCGCCGCGGATGTGGGCGACGCCGCCGCCGGAGACCATGGCCCGGGCCGCGGTCGCGATCGCGCGCATCCCGGCGGCATCCGCGAACTCCAGGTCGGAGACGTCGAAGACCGCCGAGGCGACCTCGCCGGCGGTCCGGGCCAGCACGTTGCGGACCAGGTACGCGTACGTGTAGTCCAGCTCGCCGCTGAGCCGTACGCTGCCGTCCGGCGCGCCGGTGACCCGGAACCGCGGACCGGGCACCAGAGGTCCCGACGCGAGCGGGTGCACGGCCCGGATGATGCCCAGTTCGTCGTCCGCCCACACCCGGCAGTCGAAGCAGCACAGCACGGTGAACGGCCGCTGCGCGGCGAGCAGGTCGGCGCGCAGCTCGTACGCCGGCCAGGCGGCCTGGGCGCCGGGCACGTCGCGGACCCAGTCCAGTTCGGCGGCGACCCGCAGCCCGCGCCACCCGTCGGTGGTCGCCTGCTCGATCATCCGGCGCCAGCCCTCGATCCGCTGGTCCGGGTCGAACTTCCCTCGGCAGAGGTACGCGTCCTCGGCCCGGTGCAGCAGCAGGCGGCCCTCCGAGACGAGCCGCTCCGGGTCGTACCCGGCCTGGGCCAGGTCCTCGCAGAGCACGTCGCCGTGGGTCGCCGGAGACGAGTAGAACACCACCCGCTCGCCGGCGGTCAGCCCGTTCACCGTGAAGCTGACCAGATGCCGGCGGTTGTCCGTGGTCGCGTCGACGGACCAGCACAGGTGGTCGCCGATCGCCATCGTGGCGATCTCAGGCACCGTACCGGTCCTGCGCATCGCGCTGATGCTACTTCCACCGGAAGTGCACGAACAGTCGGCCGAAGTTCCTCGGGTCCTTATCGATCCGGTGGTAGAGCGCTTTGATCTCCTTCTGTTCCAGGAACCGCAGCACCCGCTTCTTCAGCTGGCCCGAACCCTTGCCGGGAATGATCTCGATCATCGGCGCCCGGGTGCGCACGGCCTCGTCGACGATGCCGCGCAGCGCGCGCTCGATGTCGCCGCCGCGGTTGTAGATATCGTGCAGGTCCAGCTTGAGCTTCATCGGTGCCGACAGTAGCGGAACGGGTGGCGGAGGATCCGCGTGTACGGGGTATGGGAGTGACCGCGACCGCTGACCCGCTGGCGGTCCCTGCCGTGACCGATCAGCTCACGGAGCCGTTCGAGGCGTTCTACGAGACGCACGTCGACCGGGTCCACCGCGCGCTCGCGATCACGCTCGGCGACCCGCACCTGGCGCGGGAGGCGACCGACGAGGCGATGGTGCGCGCGTACGCCCATTGGTCACGGGTCGCGAGACTGGACAATCCGGGCGGCTGGGTGTTCCGGGTCGGGCTGAACTGGGCCACCTCGTGGTGGCGCAAGGTCCGCCGTGAGCGGCCGCTGGCACCGGGCGAGGGCGACGCCGCGGTACCACCGCCGGACCCGGCCGGCGCCGCCGCGCTGGCCGCACTGTCCACACTGCACATCGGCCAGCGGGCGGTCGTTGTCTGCCGGGTGCTGCTCGACATGTCCACCATCGAGACGGCCCTCGTGCTGGGCATCGCCGAAGGCACCGTGAAGAGCCGGCTCGCCCGCGCGCTGGCCGAGCTACGCAGTCAGTTGACCGAGGAGCAGCCATGATGGTACCGCCGCCTGATCTTGTCGACGCGGTGCGGGCCGCGGCCGCCGCGGTGCCCGGTCACGGCGGCGACCTGGCCGCGGTGCGGCGGCGTGGCCTGACCCGGGTGCGCCGTCGGAGAGCGGCCACCGCCGGGGTCGCGGCGGTCGTGCTGGGCGCGGGCGCCGTCCCGCTGGCCCACGCCACCGGTACCGGCGCAGGCCGGCTCGGTCCGGTACCCCCGGCTCCGGCCGCCTCGCAGCCCCTGGCGCCGGCGGCGATCGCTCAGCGCCTGCTGATCTCCGGCAGCGGCGCGATCCTGCAGCAGGACGGCCGGCCGACGGTCGGCATCAGCAGCCGCGACGGGATCGGCGAGGTGCTGGCTGACGGTCGGGTCACCTGGCACCCGATGTCCGCGGTGGACGGCACGTACAACGTGGTGCCCCGCCCCGACGGGAGCATGGTGGTGCTCGGCTACGTGGACCACATGCCGGGCGTCGAGCGGGACGACGGGGTGTGGATCCCGGGGGTCTCGTTCGACCTGGTGGTGCTCAGCCCGCGCGGGATCGTCATGTTGCGCCGGGACGTCCGGGTGATGGGTGAGCACGTGGCGCTGGCCGCGGCGACCGACGAGATCGCGTACCTGGTCCGGCCCGGGGAGCTGGTGGCCCACGACCTCTCGACCGGGCTGGAACGCCGGGTCCTCGGGCTGCCGGACGACGACCTGGCGCTCGCCGCGGACGTCGCCGCCGGCCGGGCGGTGCTGGTCCGGGCGAACAGCAACTGCACGGCACGGATCTACGACCTGGCAAGACAGGTCGAGATCTCGCACGTCACGCCGGGTGTCAGGACGAAATGCAAGGCGCCGCCGACGGTCCGGCTCTCGCCGGACGGCCGGCTGGCCGCGGTGAGCTACCTGGGCGTGACCGGTCCCGATGACGACATGTTCACCCACCGGGTGGGCGTCTTCGACGTCGCCACCGGACAGCTCCGGGGGGAACAGGTGATCGAGGAGCAGTCGATGCGGTTCGTCCGCGCGGTCGGTATGACGCCGCTCGGCTTTGCGTGGTCGGACCACTACACGTTGCGTACCGCGTTCGCCGTGCTACCGGACAGGCCCACCCGGGTGTACCGGATCGAGGAGCTTCTGCGCATCGAAACTCTCCGTGTCGGGGGGTGACGCGACCCTCACTCATGCCTAGGGTGAGACCGTGCGTTTCGAAGTCAGCCGGGTTATGGACAGCATCGAACGGCGGCTGACGACCGACGTCACACTCGCGCAGGCCGTGGTCGACCTGGGAGAGGTCGCCCGGTTCGCCGAGCTGGACGGCGGGCGTCCGGTCAATCTGATCAGGGTTGGCATGGCCGTCGATGCGCTGAGCCGCTACCTCATCGACGCGGGAGCGATGCTGTACGGGGTGGTCGGCCGCGAGCTGCTCTCCGAGCCGGCGCTCACCTCGAAGGAGCGCATGGTGCTCGGCCGCTGGGCGGACGACGGACTGATCGAGGTGACCACCGGCGTCGCCGACCGGGCGGTCGAGATCGCCGATCTCACCGGGCTGCCACTGCTGGCGGTCGGGCCGTACGGCGAGTTCGCCGGGCGGTTCCCGTGGTTGCGGGACAACCCGGAGCGGGTACTGCGCCTGGCACCGCGGGGTGGCAGCGCGGTGCTGTCCCCAGTGGACGGTGCCGAGGTGGATCCGGCCGTGGCCCGGGCCGTCGCAGTCGGCAAGGCCCCGGTGACGGACGGCACGGCGGCAACCGGCGAGGTCGTGCCGCTCGATGTGTTCACCACGCATGGCGCCCAGCGGATCTCGCACACCCTGGTCGTCCGGCGCCGCTTCATCCGGGCCGCGCCGAGCGAGCACGGCGCCGCCCTGATGACCCGCGAGTGGCGGTGCGAGGACGAGATGTGCTCGGCCTTCGGCGAGCACCGGCGGCCCGGGCAACCGCTGCCCCGGCTACGCGACGGCGCCCCGGCCTGCCCGCGGCACGGCTCCCCGCTGCGCGACGTCGGACCGCGGCCGCCGTCGTACGCCGTCTCCGTCGTCGTCGACGACCTGGCCCGCCGGCGGTTCGTGGTCGCCGCCGACCGGCCCGTCTCGGTGGGCGTGGCCAGCTCCGAGGACGACGAGGTGATCTCGGTCGCCGAGTGGGCCTCGCACGAGGCCGCGAAGGCGTGGATCGGGCCGGTGCACGTCCGGCTCGAGGTACGCGACGGGGCGCTCGTCGTGACCGACGTGAGCCGGACCGGCACGGTGATCTGGCGCCGCTCGGGGCCGGACGACAACGGCCGCACCTCCTGGCTGCGCGGATCGTCCACGACCCTGGGGGACTGGGACACGGTCGAGCTCTACACCGGCTTCGAACTCGCCCGCGGCGACCGCCGGCTGGCCACCGTGGTCGGCCGGGCCGAGCCGCTGTCCGTCCTGCTCGACGCGCCGACGGTGGCTGTGCCCCAATTGAGTTGATCCGCTGGCAACCACCGGCCGGCGTCGCGCGTCATAGTGGCAACGTCGTTCATGGGGGGTTGCCGTGGGACTCGAGGACTTCACCTGGGTCGCTGCTCCACCGTCGCCGCCGCCGCGCCACCGGTTCGCCCGGGGCGTCGGTTGGTCCGTCTTCTGGTTGACCATCCTGGTCGCGGCCGTCGCCCTCGGCTGGGGGCTGGCGGTCGGCATCGAGAGTGGACGGCTCGTCGTACCGTGATGCAACCGCCGCCGGTCGACGAGCGTGTATCGATCGTCGCCTGCGTGAAGAGGGGATCTGCATGGTCGACGAGGCGTCGTTCGCGGAGTTCTACCGCGCCACCTACCGCGGCGTGGTCGCCCAGCTGTACGCGTACACGGGCGACCTGACCGAGGCACAGGAGGCTGCGCAGGAGGCGTTCGTTCGCGCCTGGTCGCGCTGGAACAAGATTGTCGAGTACGACGAGCCGCGGGCCTGGGTGTGCCGGGTCGCCTACCGGGTGGCGATCAGCCGGTGGCGGCGGGCCCGGACCGCAGCGGACGTGCTGCGCCGTCACGGCCCGCCGGAGACCATGCCCGGACCCGACGTCGCGAACACGGATCTCGTCGCCGCGCTGCGCCGCCTCCCCGAGGCGCAACGCCGGGCCCTCGTCCTGCACTACCTGGGCGGCTTCTCGGTCGGGGAGATCGCGGCGCTGGACGGCGTCGCGAGCGGCACGATCAAGTCCCGGCTCAGCCGGGGCCGGGACGCCCTGGCCGGGCTGCTCGGCGGGTACGGTGGCGCACCGGACCCGCCTGTGCCCACCAGCTCGGCGATCCCGCAGCAGGTGGAGGTGTACGGCAGTGCGTGACTTCGACGACGAGTTCGAGGCGGCCTTCGGGACGCGCTTCGGCGCGCTGCACGGCAGCGTGGCCGCGGTCGTGCCGCTGCCCGGTGTCGAGGAGATCATCGTGCGCGGGCGCCGGCGGCGGCGCAACGGCCAGGCCGCCCTCGGCGGGATCGCGGTGCTGGCGATCGTCGCGGTCGCGTCGGTCGTCTTCGGCCCGCTGCGGCCGGACGGGGCACCGCTGCCGCCGGTCAACCCGACGCCGAGCGCGGGCCCTGCGTACGTACCGCCGGCCGGGGCGTTCCGGGCGCCGCTCGGCGGCACGGTACCGGCCGGGTTCCTGCCCGGCGGCACCGTCGCCGGGTCGGCACGGTTGGAACCCCTCTGCGAAGGACGGGCGGCGCTGTCGAGCAACGGCTCGGTCACCGCCTCGTCATCCACAGTGGACGGATCGGTGACGTTGCTGGTCTTCCCGGCCGGGATCTCGGCGAGCCGGGCGTACGACGAGTACGTGGCCGAGGCGCAGCGGTGCGTGAGCGCGTCCCGGAAGGTCGAGCCGCTGACGTTCGGGGCCGAGGGCTTCAAGGTGGTGAGCTCGAAGCCCACCTCCTACCTGGCGGTCGTGCGCTACGGCCGGTCGTTGTTGTTGGTACGCGGGGCTTCCTCGGACGCGGTCCGCCGGGCCGGGGTGCTGGAGCGGAGCCTGTGCGTGTACGCCACTGACTGCGCGCCGCGGCAGCGGCTGCTGCCGGCCGCGCTGCCGGCGCTCTCGGTCGGCGGGACGGCCTGGGCCGCCGTGCTCGCGGTCTCCGCGACGCCGGACGATCCAGCGCTCGGGCAGTCGGTCGCGCTCGCCTCGGAGATGGGGTACCGGACCTCGGTCGCGTCGGTGGACTGTGACGACGGGGCCCGGGCCGCGTTCGGGCTGCCGGTGGGGTCGGTGCACCGGTACGTGGCGGTGTACTTCGGGTCGCGCTCGGACGCGGAGGAGTTCGCTTCCGCGGCGCGGCAGACGCCGACGGCCATCATCGAGGTTCGGACATACTGCCTGGGCTGACGCCGTACCGTGATGCTGTGTCTGTGATCCTGCGGCCGGCGACGCCGTCCGACGTGGTTGCGCTGGCCGCGATCCGCTCGACGCCGGAGGTGCGCCGGTGGTGGCGCGGCGACGATCCGATGGCCTCGACGGTCGCTTCGGAGTTGGCGGACCCGGAGTCGACGACGCTGGTGATCGAGCACGATGGCCGGGTCGTCGGGGCGATCCAGTGGTACGAGGAGACCGATCCCGACTACCGGCACGCCGGCATCGACATCTTTCTGGATCCGGCGGTGCACGGGCGGGGGCTGGGTGCGGACGCGGTGCGGACGCTGGTCCGGTTCCTCATCGAGGAGCGGGGACACCATCGGGTGGTGATCGATCCGGCGGCCGACAATGTGGCGGCGGTTCGCTGTTATTCGAAGGTGGGGTTCCGGGCGGTGGGGGTGATGCGGCGGTACGAGCGGGGGGCGGACGGGTCGTGGCGTGATGGTTTGTTGATGGACCTTTTGGCGGAGGAATTCGACCGCTAGTTCGGGGTCAGATTCGGGGCGTCCACATTGGTCCGTTGTCACGGAAAGTTGTTTTCTGTGAAGGGTTCTGGCTGGTGTGCTGGTGGCGGGCTGGTTGCTGGTGACGGTGGGTGGTTGTCCGTTTTGCGGGTCTGGCTGGTGGTGGTGATCGCGGCGTAGCGTGCGGCCTCGTTTAGGTGTCTTGGCCTTCGGGGAGGTCGGCGATGTCGGCTGCGCGTGGTCTGGTCGTGTCGGTGGTTACTGGTCTGGTGATGTCGTTGGTGCCGGCGGTGCCGGTGTTGGCGGCGGTCGCGGTGCCGGGGACGGCGGGTGGGCCGATGTCGGGGGATGTGTCGGTGCCGGTGTCGCCGCGGGGTGGGGTGGCGCCGTCGGTGCCGGTGCCGGCGCCGGACCGGGTGTCGGTGGTGTGGCCGGTGGCGGGGTCGGCGGTGGTGTCGTTGGCGGGGCCGTCGGGGTATCTGGCTGGTGAGGATGCGGCGGTGTCGGGGTCGGGGTCGCCGGGTGGGTTGCCGGTGACGGTGCGGGCGCCGGCCCTGTCCGGTCTGTCGGGTGTGGACGGTGCCGGTGTGGACGGTGCAGGTTTGGACGGTGCCGGTGTGGGTGCTGCTCCGTCGGCGGTGTTGTTGTCGGTGTGGGACCGGGCGCGGGCGGATGCGGCCGGGGTGCGGGGTGTGGTGTTGGAGGTGTCCCGCGCCGATGGGGTGGATGCGGCGGCGCAGGTGGCGTTGGATGTGTCGTACGCGGCGTTCGGGCATGGGTTCGGTGGGGATTTCGGGTCGCGGCTGCGGTTGGCGACGCTGCCCGGGTGTGTGTTGACGACCCCGCAGTTGGCGGCATGTCAGGTGGTGACGCCGGTGACCTCGTCGAACAACCCGGTGTCGGACACGGTCTCCGCGCCGGTGGTGCAGATTCCGGGTTCGTCCGGGGCGGGTGCGGCTGGGGCGGGGGTGTCGGGGTCGGCCGCCGACGATGGTGGGTCGGGCTCGGTGGTGTTGGCGGTGACGTCGGGTACGTCGTCGGCGGAGGGGGATTTCGGGGCGACGTCGTGGGCGCCGTCGTTTTCGTGGGCGGCTGGTGGGCAGTCGGGGGATTTCTCGACGTCGGTGCCGGTGCGGGTGCCGCCGGCGCCGGGCGGTCTGGTGCCGCAGGTGTCGTTGGGGTATTCGTCGGGGTCGGTGGATGGCCGGGTGGCCTCGACGAACAATCAGCCGTCGTGGCTGGGTGAGGGTTGGGATCTGCAGTTCGGGTATGTGGAGGGGCATTACCGGTCGTGTCGGGACGACGGGCAGCTCATCGATGACTGGTGCTCGGATGACAACATCGAGTACTCGTTGGTGTTGGGTGGCCGGTCGTCGCGGCTGGTGTTGGACGACACGCAGGGGTTCTTCCACACCGAGCAGGACGAGGGGCTGCGGGTTGAGCAGCGGCGGGCCACGTCCTCGTTGAACGGTGTGGATGAGGGCATGCACTGGGTGGTGTACGCCCAGGACGGCACCGTGTACTGGCTGGGTACGGATGTGGCGTCCACGTTGTCGGTGCCGGTGTTCGGTGACGATGCGGGGGAGCGCTGCCACCGGTCGGAGGGTCTGTCCTGGTCGTACTGTGACCGGGGGTGGCGGTGGAACATCCGTAAGGTGGTCGACCGGCGCGGTAACGTGATGGAGTTCTTCTGGCAGAAGGAGCCTCACCGGTACGGCCGGTACGGCAACGCGGGTGCGCACCTGTACGACCGGGCCGCGGTGGTGCAGCGCATCGACTACGGCGCCAACACGGTGGCCGGGACCGGACACACCGGGCGGGTCGAGTTCGGGTTGGGGTGGCGGTGCCTGGCCGAGCCGTGCATGGGCGGCACGGAGAACAACGCCAAGTGGCACGACACGCCGTGGGACCTGTACTGCAGCGTGGAGGCCACGTCGTGCCCGCATCTGTTGCGGCCGGCGTTCTTCTCGTTGTACCGGTTGCGGGAGATCCGCACGCTGGTGTGGCAGTCCGGGGCCTGGGCGCTGGTCGACACGTGGGCGATGGGACATTCCTGGCCGGCGACCGTGGACGGTTCGTCGATGGCGTTGTGGTTGTACACCGTGGCGCACACCGGGCACGTGGCCGAGGGCGGTCCGGACCCGAACCTGCAGGGGGATGTGACCTGGTTCGGGCCGGTGGGGCTGGCCAACCGGGTCTACATCCCCGGCTACACCATCCCGATGACCAAGCACCGGATCGGGCAGATCGCCACCAACGGCGGCGGCGACACCCGGGTGGTGTACGCGCCGGCGGAGTGCACGCCGGGCGCGTTGCCGGCGGAGAACACCAACACCAAGCGGTGTTTCCCGGTGCACTGGCAGAACGGCCCGGGTGGTGCCGAGTGGAACTGGTTCCACAAGTACGTGGTCGCCTCGGTGACCGAGAAGGGCCTTGCCACGGGTGACGTCGACGAGACGTGGACGTACACCTACGGCAACTCGTCGAACATGACCAACTCGCAGGTGATGTGGGCCTGGGACGACTCACCCAACCTCCCGAACGAGGACAAGTCGTGGACGCAGTGGCGCGGCTACCTCAACGTGGAGGTCAACCACGGCCCGACCACCGGTGCGAACCGGTCGATCACCCGCACCGTGTACCACCGGGGCCTGCACGGCGACCGGACCGTCAAGAGCGGCGGGGCCCCCCGCTCGGTGAGCATGTCCGACGGGGACGTGGCCGGGATCGTGGACGAGGCGTGGCTGCGCGGGTTCGCCCGCTCGCAGACCACCGTGGACGCGGCCACCGGTGCCCGGGTCGCCTGGGTGCGGCACCTGCCGGTGGCCGCGCTGTCGGCCTACCGGCTCTACGACTTCGGCAAGGCCACCATCGTGCGGGAAGGCTCGACCATCGCCAACGAGCTCCGCCGCGACGGCACCGTGCGCACCCGGCGGGTCGAGCACACCTACGACCTCACCTCGGCCGGCGAGGACGCCCGCTACGGGCTGCTGCTGTCCACGCGTGATGACGGCGACTCCGCGGTGGCCGGTGACGAGGTGTGCACGTCGGTGGAGTACGCCCGCAACCTCGGCGCGTGGATGCTGGACTTCCCGTCGCAGACCCACACCACCACCTGCGCCGACAACCTGTTGCCGCCCAACCAGCTGGGTCTGACCCAGGTCTTCTACGACGGCGCCGGTTCGCACACCACCGAGCCCAGCCGGGGGCTGGTCACCACCACCCGCGAGGCGTTGTCCATCAAGCTGCCCACCGCGGTGGTCTGGGTGAGCACCGCCACGATGACGCACGACACCTACGGGCGGGTGCGGGAGTCCCGGGACGCGCTGGGCCGGCTGACCACCACCGCGTACACCCCCGCCGCGGGTGGGCCGACCACCGGCACCACGGTGACCAACCCGGCCGGGCACGTGGTCACCACCGACCTGGCACCAGGCTGGGGCGCCCCGAAGACAGTCACCGACCCCAACGGCAAGACCACCTCGATCGGCTACGACGGCCTGGGCCGGGTCTCCACGGTGGACCTGCCCGGCGCCACGGGCGCCGACCTGCAGTACACCTACGAGCTGCGCGGCGCCGGCGGCAACGTGGTCACCACCCGGGCGCTGGGCCCGACCGGAACGATGTTGACCTCGTACGCGATCTTCGACGGGCGGCTGCGGCCGCGGCAGGCGCAGACCCTGGCGCCGGACGGCAACCGCGGCATCAGCGACACCCTCTACGACGACCGCGGCCTGGTCGCCAAGGCCTCCGCCTTCTACAACGCGTCGCCGCCGGCGGCCACCCTCGTCTCGGCCGCCGATATCGACGTGGCCAACCAGCACCAGTACCTCTACGACAGCCTGCGCCGGCAGACCGCCGACATCCTGCGCTCCCACGCCGTGGAGAAGTGGCGCACCAGCACGAGCCACTGGGCCGACCAGGCGCACGTCAACCAGCCCATCGGCGGCACCGACACCACCACCTTCACCGACGTGTTCGGCCGCACCAGCAGGCTGCGGCAGCACACCAGCACCGGCGATGTGGACACCGGCTACGGCTACACCCGCCTCGGGCAGCTGGCCGCGGTCACCGACACCGCCGGCAACCGGTGGACCTACGACTACGACCTGCTCGGCCGCACCGTACAGACGGTCGACCCGGACCGCGGTATGACCAGCATGACCTACGACCACGCCGGTCAACTGCTGACCACCACCGACGCCCGGCCGGTCACCCTCGCCTACCGCTACGACACCCTGGGCCGCAAGACCGGCCTGTTCCGCGACTCGGTGGCCTCGGGCACCAAGCTGGCCGAATGGGTCTACGACACCCTCGCCAAGGGCCAACTCACCTCGGCCACCCGCCATGCCGGCGGCAACCCCTACACCACCGCGGTCACCGGCTACGACGACGGCTACCGGCCCACCGGCACCTCGGTGACCATCCCGGCGGCCGAGGTCGGGCTGGCCGGCACCTACACCTTCGCCGCCAGCTACAAAGTTGACGGGTCACCGGCCACCCAAACCCTGCCCGCCGCCGGCGGCCTGCCCGCCGAGACGCTGACCTACGGCTACACCACCACCGGCCGGCTGGACACCCTCACCGGCGCCGCCGCCTACGTCACCGACACCGGCTGGCACTTCGACGACCTGCTCAACTGGACCTGGCACGGCAACCTCGGCAAACGCGTGCTGCAGCAGTGGTACCGCGACGGCATCCGCCGCCTGTCCGCCATCGACGTGCGCACCGAAATCATCACCAAACCCGGTGCCTACGACGAGCGAGCCTTCACCAGCTACGACTACGACCAAGCCGGTAACGTCACCGCCGCGGTCGGGCGCACCGACGCCGTGGTCGACCAGGTCGAATGCTTCGGCTACGACGACCTGCGCCGGCTCGTTCGAGCCTTCACCACCTCAGCCGGCGGCTCGTGCGGCACCCCGCAACGCGCCGGCGCCGACCCCTACCACCTCGAATGGGAATACGACACCACCGGCAACCGCACCAAACAAACCGACCACGGCCCGTCGGGCCCGACCGTCACCACCTACACCTACCCGGCACCCGGCACCGCCCAGCCGCACACCCTGCGGCAAGCGGTACGCTCCGGCGGCGCCACCGGCACCGACACCTACACCTACGACCCAGCCGGCAACACCCTGAGCCGACCCGGGCAGACCCTGACCTGGGACCCCGAAGGACACCTCGCCACCCTGGTCGCCGGCGGGCAAACCTCCACCTACATCTACGACGCCGACGGCAACCGGCTCATCGCCCGCGACACCACCGGCAAAACCCTCTACCTACCCGGCGGCACGCAACTCCGCCACACCACCGCCACCGGCACAGTCACCGCCACCCGCTACTACACCCACGCCGGCGTCATCGTCGCGGTCCGGACGGTTAGCGGCGGGCTGTCCTGGCTGGCCGCCGACCACCACGGCACCAACACCCTCGCCATCACCAGCTCCCTGTCCGTCCAACGACGCCGCAGCCTGCCCTTCGGCGGGCCCCGCGGCACCCCACCCACCAACTGGCCCGGCGACAAAGGCTTCGTCGGCGGCACCCAAGACCCCACCGGACTCACCCACCTCGGCGCCCGCGAATACGACCCACAGACCGGCCGCTTCATCACCGTCGACCCACTCCAAGACATGACCGACCCACAACAATGGAATGGGTACGCCTATAGCAACAACAGTCCTGTCACGTTTAGCGACCCCTCTGGACTGGAGCACGATTCGGAGTCGGGCCCGTGCACGGTTATGGGTGTAGGCTGCCGGCCGTACACGGATACGGACGACCAGAGCGGGCGACACACTCCGCTGGTTCCAGGCAAAGTCAAAGCAAATCCGGACGCTAAAGTACCAGCGAAAAGGGAGGCACCTGCACGCATTCCGTGCGGCGCTTACGAGCAGAGTCGCATCGACTGCACGCTGGGAGTTGCAGTCGAGGTCCCGGAGTATTGTGGGGGCGTCATTGGCCATGACCAAGTTCTCGGTTGCATCAAGGACGGTGGGCCCTTCGAGGGCGATCCGGTACAAGGCCTGTTTATGTTGGTTGCTTTCTTCGTCCTCCTCGCAATTGCTCCGGCGCTACCAGTTTTGTCTGCGGAAGTAGGCCTTGCGGCTGTAGATGCCGGCTCAGGCGGCGCCATCACGGCGGCCGGCACAGGCACCGTCGTGACAGGGGGTGGCGCGGTTGCCGTCACGGGCGGCAGGGCTGGCCTCCACCTCCTCCGAGGCGCCTGTAGCTTCAGCGGTGACACGCACGTACTCTTGGCTGATGGAACGACCGAGCCTGGAACGACCAAGCCATTGGCCGAGGTCAAGGTTGGTGATGTCGTGCTAGCGACCGATCCAGATACAGGTGAGAAAGGACCGCGCAGGGTCACTGGAGTCTGGGTCCATGAAGATCTGATGGTCGATCTGGTGCTGGATGGCGATCGTAAGATAACCACGACTGAAGATCACCCGTTCTGGAACGCGACCGACAAAGAATGGCAGCAGGCACAACAGTTGTCGGTCGGTGATGAACTGTACACCCCTGGGGGCGTCCACATAGGCGTGCGCCTAGTCGACTGGTCGTCCGCGCATAATGGTTTGGCGTATAACCTGACGGTAGATGATATACATACGTATTACGTGTTGGCGGGCAATGCACCGGTGCTGGTACATAACTGTGGTGAAGGCTGGACAATCAGAGCACGAATGCGTGCTGCAGGTCCGGGCGATGAATTCGGCCTGCCAAGTCAGGGACGTATCAGGTACGTTCCCCCCGTGGGGTACAACCCAGTGAATCCCCTACCCCGTGGGTCGAATGGTGGCTACGTCGATCGATTCGGAAATGAATGGGTAGTCGGTCCGTCGCGGACTCAAGGTCACCCGTTTGAATGGGATGTTCAGCTGTCCCGTACTGGACAGGAACAGCTCGGCTGGTTGTCGCGAGATGGTCACCACATAAACGTTGATCCATTCGGGGAGGTTACGCACCGGTGAGAGACATTCCGTTCTACGAGGTTGTAACCGTCCTGAACAGTGCAAGCGCCGCAGCGATGGGTGTGGGCAATGCCCGCGGGGTCGTCGTGGGTATCTCCGGCGAGGCCGACAAAAGGAAGTATGCGGTCCTCGTCGGAGATCGGACATTCATGCTAGATCCCTCGGATCTTGTGCCCACGGGGGAAAGCGTTGACCGTGAGGCAATCTACGGCGGCCATGCGATTTGGGTTTCTCCTGAACGCTATCGAGATGACGAATCTTGAGCCGTTACTGAGTTACTGACGCTAGGAGAACGGTTGGCGCATTATGATATTTTGGTGGACGTGGTGAAATTTGGTACACGGATTACGAGTCCTTCTTTCTGATTAGAAGGACGAGGAGACGATTAATTCGTGACGACCATTCCGCTGCGGAAATGTCGCTGAGTCGGAGACTACGCCAACTCATTCCCTGGTCGCCAGAGTGGTTGCGTTAGACACGTTGGTCCGCCGTCGCCTTTGACGGACACCTCGCTCGCGTCGTACTCGTGGACTTCGCAGCCGTGCTGTTTGAGGGCAGAGACGGTGCGCGGGTTGCCGGCGGCGATCACGGCGACCCGAGGGGCAACGGCGAGCACGTTGCAGCCCAGGGTCCAGTATTCGTCCGCATCCACGGGGACCAGAGTCACGCCGCGAGCTGACAGCAGCTCCATCAGGGGGACGGGGATCAGCGGCGGGTAGACCACCGCCAGGTCGTCGTCGACCGGGGACAGGACCGACATGAGGTGCAGGA
>Ga0209481_10000071_pt1 | contig 49011 bp, 31 predicted proteins | sample SoiMetdeltSBSDD3_FD_187598 | JGI IMG/M metagenome (GOLD analysis project Ga0209481, IMG submission 187598) | Bulk soil microbial communities from a Populus tree surrounding site in Tennessee, USA - Soil MetaG P. deltoides SBSDD3 (SPAdes) (version 2) | ecosystem: Environmental > Terrestrial >...
CGGGCGCTGCTGCACCTGGCCGCGGCGGCCGGCGCGGACGTCCGGGTACGCGACTTCACCGACGTTCCGGTCGAGGTGTGCCTGCGCCGCGACGCCGCGCGGCCGGCCGGTGAGCGGGTCGGCGGAGCCGCGATCCGGGCCATGTGGGACCGGTACCTCGCCGGCCGCCCGCTACCGCTGCCGGTGCCGTCGCTGTCCGCATCGGCCGACTCGCAGCCGGTGGGCGCCCGCTACGTGCCGCCGCCCGGCGCGCCCACGGCCGTGCTCGTTGACATCGACGGAACCGTCGCGGTGCTCGGCGCGCGGAGCCCCTACGACATGACCCGCGTCGGCGAGGACACCCCACACCGGGCGGTCATCGAGACGGTACGGGCGCTGCACGCCGCCGGGCACCGGATCGTCTACTGCTCCGGGCGCAGCGACGACGCGCGCGAGGCGACCGAGGCGTGGCTCGCGATGAACGTCGGGGTCGACTACGACTGGCTGCACCTGCGCAAGATCGGTGACTCGCGGCCGGACTCGGTCGTCAAGGCGGAGATCTTCGAACGGCACCTGCGGCACGCGTACGACATCATCTGCGTGCTCGACGACCGGCGCGCGGTGGTGGCGATGTGGCGGTCGCTGGGACTGACCGTGTTCCAGGTGGACGAGGGCGACTTCTAACCGCCGTACCTGGCCAAATGGCCCGCCTGCGGGTCCAGGTAGAAGTTCGGCCGCTGGTCGGCCTCGTGGTAGTAGTGGTGGAACACCGCGGTCGTGCTGCTCGACATCGGCGGGACGATCCAGGACCAGTCCGCGGGTACCTCCCGGCCGGCGCGCCGTTCGTTCTCGATGTGCTGCAGGAACCGCCGCGACTCGGTGTGGTGATCGGAGATCTTCACCCCGGCCCGGGCGAACGACCACAGCACGGCCCGGTTGACCTCGACCAGTGCCCGGTCCCGCCACAGGCTCGTCTCGCGCCCGGTATCCATGCCGATGAGGTGGGCGACGAGCGGCAGGAGGTCGTACCGGTCCGGGTCGCCGAGATTGCGGGCGCCGATCTCGGTACCCATGTACCAGCCGTTGAACGGCGCGAGCGGGTAGCTGATCCCGCCGATCGACAGCCGCATGTTCGAGATCGCCGGTACCGCGTGCCAGCGCAGCCCCAGCTCGGCGAACCATTTGTAGTCCGGGTGCGCCAGCGGCACCTCAAGGACCGCGTCCTCGGGCAGGTCGTAGAGGCGTACGCCCTCCTCGGGGGTCTCGATCGCGAGCGGGAGGACGTCGAACTCCTCTCCCTTGCCGGTCCAGCCGAGCCGGTTCATGCTCGCCGTGAAGTCCACGTACCGCGGGTCGCCGACGACACCACCGCTCGTCCGGTAGCCGGCGTAGCGGATCAGCTGGTCGTTCCAGACCCGGGCGTACGGGCGGCCCGGCAGCGCCTGCTCGAAGACCGAGATGACCGGGCGGATCGAGCGCATCCGGGCCGACTCCCGCTCGCCTCCGCCGGCCAGCCGCAGGTGCGCGACGAGGTGCCAGAAGATCTCGTCGGCGCTCAGCGCGCCGCGCCGGTCCAGGACGAGCAGGCTGCGCCAGTAGAGCCGGCCGATGCACCGGCTCGCGTTGCGCCAGGCCACCCGGGCGCCGAAGGTCAGCTCGGCCGGGGTGTGCACGTACGTGCCGCACACGGCGATGTGCGCCCGTACCTCGGCGAGCCGGGGCTGGACGGGGCCGAACTGGGGGTTCTCGTGGTAGCAGAGGCGCAGGAACTCGTCCGCCTCATCGGGATCGACTCCGGCCGCGGGATCCCACGGCCGGATAGGGGTGTCTCGATACCCGGGCACCACCATGAAGGGCCTCCCACGGCGTCCGATCGGCCATCACCGTGGCGCACAGGGTGACCCGGACGACGGACGGCCTGTGCGACGGTCCCTCCGGTGGGTGGCCTCCGGTTCCCGGACCGCCGCCGGTAAGGATGTTCGCCTCTGGCACGCGGGAATCTCCGGCGGGCAGGAGAGAGACGGGTACGGCCGGCGGCCGTACCCCGTTCTCGTGTGCGTTGCCTACTCGCCCGGCGTGGTCTGCGCGATCTGCATCAGGAACTCGACGTTCGTCCGGGTCTTCTTGAGCCGGTCGAGCAGCAGGTTCAGCGCCTCCTGCGCGTCCAGGGAGTGCAGCACCTTGCGCAGCTTGTGGATGATCGCCAGCTCGTCCGGCGCCAGGAGAATCTCCTCCTTGCGGGTCCCGGACGGGTCGATGTCGATCGCCGGGAAGACCCGGCGGTCGGCGATCTTCCGGTCGAGCTTGAGCTCGGCGTTGCCCGTACCCTTGAACTCCTCGAAGATCACCGTGTCGGCCATCGAGCCGGTCTCGACCAGCGCGGTGGCGAGGATCGTGAGCGAGCCACCGTTCTCGATGTTCCGGGCGGCGCCGAGGAAGCGCTTCGGCGGGTAGAGCGCGGTCGAGTCGATACCACCCGAGAGGATCCGGCCGGAGGCCGGCGCCGCCAGGTTGTACGCCCGGCCGAGCCGGGTGATCGAGTCGAGCAGGACGACCACGTCGTGGCCCAGCTCGACGAGGCGCTTGGCGCGCTCGATGGCCAGCTCCGCAACGGTCGTGTGGTCCTGCGGCGGGCGGTCGAAGGTGGAGGCGATGACCTCGCCCTTCACCGACCGCTGCATGTCGGTGACCTCTTCCGGCCGCTCGTCCACGAGTACGACCATCAGGTGGCACTCGGGGTTGTTATGGGTGATCGCGTTCGCGATCGCCTGCAGCACCATGGTCTTGCCGGCCTTGGGCGGCGACACGATCAGCGCGCGCTGGCCCTTGCCGAGCGGCATGACGATGTCGATGACCCGGGTGGTGAGGATGTGCGGCTCGGTCTCCAGCCGCAGGCGGTCCTGCGGGTAGAGCGGCGTGAGCTTGTAGAACTCGGGCCGCCGCCGGGCCTCGTCCGGGTCCATCCCGTTGATCGTGTCGAGCCTGATCAGCGGGTTGTACTTGTCGCGACGTTGCTCGCCCTCGCGGGGCGCGCGGACCGCACCCGTCACCGCGTCGCCGCGGCGCAGGCCGTACCGCTTCACCTGGGCCATCGAGACGTAGACGTCGTTCGCCCCGGCGAGGAACCCGGTCGTCCGGACGAACGCGTAGTTGTCCAGGACGTCCACGATCCCCGCGACCGGCACGAGCACGTCGTCCTCGGTCACCTGCGGCTCGCTGCCGCCACCCTCGCCGCGCTCGTTGCGGGCCCGGCCGCGCCGGTCGCGGAACCGGCTGCGCCGCCCGCGCCGTCCGCTGCCGTCGCCCTCGTCGTCGTCGCGGTCCGAGCGGGCGTCACGGGAGTCCCGGTCGCCACGCGAGTCCCGATCGCCACGCGAGTCGCGGTCGCCACGGGAGTCCCGGTCGCCACGCGAGTCGCGCTGGTCGCGGTCCTGCCGGTCGCGGTCCTGCCGGTCGCGGCGGTCCGGACGGTCTCCGCGGGTGCCACCCGCGTCCCCGAGGTCACGCTCGCCCCGGCCGTCCCGGTCCCGACCCTCGCGGTCAGAACGGTCCGAGCGGTCGGAACGGTCCGAGCGGTCGGAACGGTCCGAGCGGTCGGAACGGTCCGCGCGGTCGGAACGGTCACCCCGGTCGGACCGCAGCTCGCGGTCGGTCCGGGCCTCGGGCGGGCCGGCCGGCCGGCTGGCCCGGCGCGGGCGCGGGTCACCCTCCGGCGACTCCGGCGACTCGGCCCCGGCGTCGGCACCGCCACTGCGACCGGACCGCTCCGGCGCGCCGAGCTCGCGAGTCGCGGGAAGCTCCCGTACCCCGACGTGTACCTCTTCGCGCGGTGCCTCCACGCGTGCGGCTACCTCGGTCCGGGGACGGGCGATGCCGGCGGTGTCGCCGCCACCCTGACGTTCCTGGATCGCCGAGATCAGTTCGCCCTTGCGCATCCGGGCCGTTCCGGAGATGCCGAGCGACGCGGCCAGGCTCTGCAGCTCGGGGAGCAGCATCGCCGACAACCCGCTGCCGGTACGCCGGCGGCGGGCACCGGTCTCCGGAGCCTGGGCGGTAGTGACATCCGACGTCACGTCGGTGGTGTCGCTCAATGGATTCCTTCCCTCGCTAGGCCGGGGCTGCCCGAGTCGAGCATCGAGGTGGCCGGGCTGCCTCGGTTACACCCGCCGCACGACGCACAGCGGGAGTGTGTGGGACAACAGTCCGGCGATCTGTGGAGATTGCGGGCCGTTCGCTTTGGCAGGGGTACGACTGGCTGGACCGCCAAAGGCATTTGGGGGTGCGCCGCCCCGCAGGTGATCGCGCTTCGCGGCTGTTGTCGGTCTAGAGCGTAGTCAACTCGCCCGACCTGCGGCAACAGGGTCCGCCTCGGCGTGTTTCGCGACACTAGCGAGCAAAACTGGCCGGTACTGTCCCCCGGTTGTGCACAGGATCGGCGGCCGGGCCCGCGGTCTGCGTGGCGCCGACCAAGTCGACCGGTATCGAGGATACCCGCCAACCGACCCCTGCGTCGAATCCGACCGGAATCGGACTCAGTGCCACAACTGCCGGTCCTGCCCCACTCACCACTGCGGCGACTCCCACCGCACGCAGCCGGGCGACCAGGTCCGCGGTCGCCGGCATGCCCGGCGCCCGGTACTGCTGGTGCAACCGGTCCTCGGTCGCCTCGAACAGCAGGTCAGGCGCTGCGGTCAGGGCATGGACCAGCAGCGCGGCCCGGCCCGCGGTGAGCGCGGCGTCGGCGTGCGGCACGACCGGGGGCAGCGCCGCCCGGGCCTCCGCGGTCAGCCCACGCCGCTCGGGCACGAGCATGGCCGGATGTACGGTCTCGGCCGGCCGAACCGAGACCGCCCGCGCGCCGCCGTCCGGGGTCCAGGCGATCGTGAGCCCGCCGAGCAGGCAGGCCGCGACGTTGTCCGGGTGACCCTCCAGTTCGGCCGCGAGGCGGAGCGCCGCCGCGGCGTCGAGATCCGCGCCCAGACCACGGGCCAGCAGGATGCCGGCCACGATCGCGGCGGACGAGGAGCCCAGGCCACGGGCCTGCGGGATCCGGTTGTGGCAGGTCAGCGCCAGCCCCGGCGGGTCGACGCCGGCCGTGGCGAAGGCCGCGCGGGCCGCGCGTACCACCAGATGGGTCTCGTCCGTGGGGAGCGTGCCGGCCCCTTCCCCCTGGACCGCGACGGTGGTCGGCCCCTCGGTGACCTCGGCGGTCACGTCGTCGTGCAGGGCCAGGGCCAGGCCCAGCGCGTCGAAGCCGGGGCCCAGGTTCGCGCTGGTCGCGGGCGCGCGGACGGAGACGGAGGTCACCTGGCCGATGCTAGTGCCGCGGCGGGTCGCGGACCGGCCGGCCCGCCTCGGCCAGGGCCCGGCGCAGGGCGTACTCGATCTGCGCGTTGACGCTGCGCAGATCGTCCGCGGCCCACCTGGCGACCGCCTCGTAGACCTTCGGGTCGAGGCGCAGCAGCAGCTTCTTGCGTTCAGGCATAGAGCGTGCCGGTGTTGACCACCGGCTGGACGTTCCGGTCGCCACAGAGCACGACCAGCAGGTTGGCCACCATCTGCGCCTTGCGCTCCTCGTCCAGGTCGACGACCTGCTCCTCGCGCAGCCGCTCCAGCGCGTTGGAGACCATGCCCACCGCACCCTCGACGATCTTGAACCGGGCGGCCACGATCGCGTTGGCCTGCTGGCGGGCGAGCATGGCCTGGGCGATCTCCGCGGCGTACGCCAGATGCGTGATCCGCGACTCCAGGATCTCGACGCCGGCGATCCGGACCCGCTCGCGCAGCTCGGCGGTGAGCTCCTCGCTGACCACGGCCGACTCCCGCAGGCTGGCCCGGCCGCTGTCGTGCGCCTCGTACGGATAGCTGGTCGCGAGGTGGCGCACCGCGGTCTCGGCCTGCACGGCGACGAAGTGCTCGAAGTCGTCGACCGCGAAGACCGCCTCGGCCGAGTCGACCACCTGCCAGACCAGGACCGCCGCGATCTCGACCGGGTTGCCGTCGGCGTCGGAGACCTTCAGCCGGGCCGTCTCGATGTTGCGTACCCGCAGGCTGACCCGCTTCTTCACGGTCAGCGGCCAGGTCCAGTGGAATCCGGGGGTACGGATCGAGCCGACGTACCGCCCGAAGAACTGGACCACCTTGGCCTCGTTCGGGTTCACCACCAGCAGGCCGGACGCGAGCAGCAGCACGAGGGTGGTCCCGACCGTGATGGTCAGCCCGGCGACCCCCCCGTCCCGCGGATCGATCACCAGGGCCGTCGCCGCCCCGGTCAGCACCAGCATGATGCCGACCATGAGGAAGCCGGACATCCGGTACGCACGTCGCTCCATGACCCGCTCCTGAGGTATCAGAGTGATATCACAAAGCTAGCGCACGGTGTCAAGGCTCTCCTTGGTCAGTCGCGCGGTCGCCAACCGCCACCCGATCGCGTAGAGCAGCGTGGTCGCCCCGCTCGCGGCCACCAGGAACCGGGTGTTCACGCTGTCCACCATTGCTCCGACGATGAGCTGGCTGGTCGAGATCGCCAGGGTGGCGAGCATCATGTCGGTCGCGAACACCCGGCCCCGCAACTCGTCGGGTACCTCGGCCTGCAGCGCGTAGTTCGACATCGTCCAGTTCAGGCCGCCCCCGACGTGTGCGACGAAGACGAGCGCGAGCAGGAGCGGGAACCACCCCACGACGGAGGCACCGAGGTACGCCACGCCGTAGGTGGCCATCGAGATGGACAGGCCGGAGAGCAGCCAGTCCCGGCGCAGCAGGACCCGGCGCAGCAGCAGCGGTCCGACCAGGGCACCCAGCCCGCGGACCGCGAACAGCAGCCCCGCGCCGACCGGCCCGACCGCGTACAAGGCGGCGAGCAGCGGGAACAGGGTCAGCACGCCGTTGCCCATGCCGGCCGCGGACTTGACCGTGACCAGGGCCAGCACCCTCGGCCGGTATCGGATGTAGCGCATGCCCTCGCGGATCGCCGACCAGGTCCGGGTCGTGCCGGCGGCGCCGTTACGGCCGGTCTGCATCGGCTGGCGTACGCCCCAGACCAGCGCCGCCGCCCCGACCAGCGCCACCGCCGTGACCAGGAAGGCGACGTACGGGCTGAACGCCGCGCTCAACACCCCGCCGATCGACGCGCCGACGACCGCCATCGTCCCCCACGCCGAGCCGGCGATCGCGTTGGCGGCGGCGAGATCCTCCGGCGGTACCAGGTTCGGCAGCGCGGCGGTCGCGGCCGGGGTGTAGAACCCCTTCGCGACCGCGAACAGCGACACGGCCGCCACCGCCACCCACGCCGTCGCGGCCGACCGGACCGCGAACAGCAGCATGATCATCGCGATCGCGGCGAGGTTCGCGATCACCATGATCTTCTTGCGGTCCACCCGGTCCGCGACCGTGCCGGTGAACGGCAGCGTCAGCGCGATGATCCCGGTATCCGCGGCCAGCACCAGGGCACCCCAGAAACCGCGGCCGGTCAGGTCGTTGAGCAGTACCAGCAGCGGCACCATGACGAACCAGTCGCCGCCGAAGACCGCCAGCTGGGCGAGGAACAGGCGGCGGAAGTCGCGGTTGCGGGTAAGGACCGAGAGGGATACCGGCACGTACGACACGGTAACGGCCCACCGCGCCGCGCGCGGGCCGGCGCAGGGTCAGGCGGCGGGTGCGCCCGCCGTCATGAGCTGGCTGACCGTCACGAACTCGAAGCCGCGTCCGCGCACTCCGGTGATCAGCTCGGGCAGCCCCTCGATCGCCACGAGCCGGTTCGGCGGGCCGACGTCGTGGGCGAGCAGGATGGTACCGGGCGTGACCAGACTGACGATCTTCCGCGCGTGCCCGGTCGCGTCGCCGGGGAACTCACCCTCCAGCATCTGGGCGGTCCACAGCACCAGCTCGTACCCCAGCCGGGCGGCGGCCAGCGCGGCGCTGCCGCCGAAGTGCCCGTACGGCGGGCGGAACAGCGCCGGCACCTGCCCGGTCACCTCGACGATCGCCTCGTGCGCGCGGGACAGGTCGTCGTACGCCTCGCCCGGCCCGCGGCGGGCCAGGTCGATGTGGTCCCAGGTGTGGTTCGCGGCCTCGTGCCGGCGCATCCGTCCGGCCAGCACGTGCGAGTACTTGCGGACCCGCCGGCCCACCATGAAGAAGGTGGCCGGCACGTCGTACCGGTCCAGCGTGTCCAGCACCGTGGGCGTCCACTGTGGACGAGGCCCGTCGTCGAAGGTGAGCGCCACGAGCTTCCGCTCGGTCTCGACCGCCCAGGTGACGATCGCCCGCCCGGCGCCCGGATGGTACCCGGCGGTCTCGGCCGTACCGGCGGCTGCTCCTCCGCGGATGGGCAGCTTCCGGTCGGCCACGTTCGCGGCCTCGGCGAAGCCGGCCACCCCCGCGCCGGCGCCGGCCGCGAACAGCCCCGCCCGGCGCAGCAGCACCCTGCGTTCCATGCCGCACATTGTCGGTCCGCGGGCGGCGGCTCGGACGTCCCCGAGACGCAATCGCAACCGGCGGTCCGCGCTCGACCTTGTTCGTAGACGCTGGCCCCGCCGCCCGAACCGAGTGCCCCTCAGATGAGGTCGAGCGCCCGTGCCGCGGCCAGCACGTCCGCCCGGATCGTCACCGGCGCGGGCGCGGTCGAGATGGCCCAGTCCGGATCCTTGAGCCCGTGCCCGGTCACCGTGCACACCACCACGGAGCCGCGCGGAATCTCGCCCGCCTCGCTCGCCTGCAGCAGCCCGGCCACGCTCGCCGCGCTCGCCAGCTCGGCGAAGACCCCGACCCCGCGGGCCAGCAGCCGGTACGCGGCGAGGATATCCCGGTCGGTGACGGCCGCGATCGCTCCGCCCGACTGGTCGCGGGCGTCGAGCGCCTTCGCCCACGAGGCCGGGTTGCCGATCCGGATCGCGGTGGCGATCGTCGACGGCTGCTCCACCACCCGCCCGGAGACCAGCGGCGCCGCGCCGGAGGCCTGGAAGCCCAGCATCCGCGGCCTTTTCGACGCGGCGCCGACCTCGAAATCCTCGCCGTACCCCATCCAGTACGCGGTGATGTTCCCGGCGTTGCCGACCGGCAGGCAGTGGACGTCCGGCGCGTCCCCGAGCGCCGACACGATCTCGAACGCCGCGGTCTTCTGCCCGTGCAGCCGGTCCGGGTTCACCGAGTTCACCAGCGACACCGGGTAGTCCAGCGACAGCTTGCTCGCCAGCGCCAGGCAGTCGTCGAAGTTACCGTCCACCTGCAACAGTCGCGCGCCGTGGACGAGCGCCTGCGCCAGCTTGCCCAGGGCGATCTTCCCGGACGGTACGAGCACCGCGCACGTGATGCCCGCCCGGGCCGCGTACGCCGCCGCCGACGCCGAGGTGTTCCCGGTCGACGCGCAGATGATGGCCTTCGACCCGGCCTCCACCGCCCTGGACACCGCGACCGTCATCCCGCGGTCCTTGAACGACCCGGTCGGGTTGGCCCCCTCGACCTTGAGCCAGACGTCACAGCCGGTCCGCGCGGAGAGCAACGGCGCCGGTACCAGTGGCGTGTTCCCCTCGTGCAGCGTGACGACCGGGGTCTCCTCGGTGACCGGCAGCCGGTCCCGGTACGCGTCTATCAGCCCGCGCCACATCGTCACTCGCCCTCCACCCGCAACACGCTCGTGACCGACCTGACGATGTCCAGGCCGTGCAGCTCGTCCACTGTGGAGCGAAGCGCCGCGTCCGGCGCGTGGTGCGTGACGATGACGAGGATGGCCTCGTCGCCCCGCCCGGACTGGCGGACGGTCGCGATCGACACGTCGTGCCGGGCGAACACCGATGCCACCGTCGCCAGCACACCGGCCCGGTCGGCCACGTCGAGCGAGATGTGGTAACGGGTCCGCACCTGGCCCATCGGCTGCACCCGCAGGTCCGCGTACGCGCTCTCGGACGCCGCCCGGACTCCGGCCAGCTTGTTGCGGGCCACCGCCACCAGATCGCCGAGCACCGCGCTCGCGGTCGGCGCGCCACCCGCGCCCCGCCCGTAGAACATCAGCTGCCCGGCCGCGTCCGCCTCCACGAACACCGCGTTGAACGCGTCACCCACGCTCGCCAGCGGATGGCTGCGCGGGATCATCGCCGGGTGTACCCGCACCGAGACCCCACCCTCCGCGGCCCGCGACGCGATGCACAACAGCTTTATCGTGCAGCCCATCTCGCGCGCGCTGGCCACGTCCGCCGCGGTCACCTCGGTGATGCCCTCGCGGTACACGTCCTCGGCCGGAACCCGGGTGTGGAACGCCAGCGACGCGAGGATCGCCGCCTTCGCCGCCGCGTCGAAGCCCTCGACATCGGCCGTCGGGTCCGGCTCCGCGTACCCCAGCGCGGTCGCCTCGTCCAGCGCCTCGCTGAACCCGGCGCCGGTGGCGTCCATTCTGGACAGTATGTAGTTGGTCGTGCCGTTGACGATGCCGGTGACCCGGTCGATCCGGTCCCCGTGCAGCGACTCGCGCAGCGAGCGCAGCAACGGGATGGCTCCGGCGACCGCGGCCTCGAAGTAGAGGTCCACGCCGGCGGCCGCCGCGGCCTCGTGCAGCGTCGCGCCGTCCTCGGCCAGCAACGCCTTGTTCCCGGTCACGACGCTCTTTCCGCCGGCGAACGCCTCCAGCAACCAGGTGCGGGCCGGCTCGATGCCGCCGACGACCTCGATGACGACGTCGACGTCCTCCCGCTTGACCAGACCGAGGGCATCCGTGGTGAACAGGTCGGTGGGCACCGGCAGGGGACCCCGGTCGCGCCCCGGGCGACGCACCGCGATGCCGGCCAGCTCGACCGGCGCGCCGATCCGGGCCGTCAGGTCATCCGCCTGCGCATGCAGGAGCCGGACCACCTCGACACCGACCGTGCCGCACCCGAGCAACGCCACCCGTACCGTCATGACGCCTTCCCGCTCCGCGGTGATGCGCCCGGCCGGGACGCGCCGTGCCGGCTGATGACCTCGCTCCGCTCGGTCATGTACTCACCCTACGTCCAGCGCCAGGAGGTCAGCTTCGGTTTCCCGGCGTACCAGCACCCGCGCCCGCCCGTCGCGGACCGCGACCACCGGCGGGCGCGGCACGTGGTTGTAGTTGCTGGCCATGCTCCGGCAGTACGCGCCGGTGCCGGGCACCGCGACGAGATCCCCGGGCCGGACGTCGGCCGGCAGGAACTCGTCCTTCACCACCACGTCGCCGGCCTCGCAGTGCTTGCCCACCACGCGGGCCAGCAGTGGCGGCGCGCCGGAGGCCCGGGACGCGAGCGTGGCGGAGTAGTTCGCGTCGTACAGCGCGGTACGGATGTTGTCGCTCATCCCGCCGTCCACGCTCACATAGGTCCGGATGCCGTCGACGTCCTTGACCGTGCCCACCTCGTAGAGCGTGAACATGGCCGGGCCGACGATCGCGCGACCGGGCTCGATGGAGAGTCGCGGTACGGGCAGCGCGACCTGTCCGCACTCGTCCTCGACTATCTTGAACAGGTTCTTCGCCAGGTCACCCGGCGTCGACGGGTCGTCCTGCGTGGTATACGCGATCCCGAACCCACCGCCGAGGTCCAGCTCCGGCAGCGGTACGCCGTGCCGCGCGCCGATCTGGGCGGCGAGGCCGAGCACGCGGCGGGCGGACAGCTCGAACGCCGACGTGTCGAAGATCTGCGACCCGATGTGCGAGTGCAGGCCGCGCAGCTCCAGTACGTCCTCGGCGAGGATCCGGTCCACCGCGGCGAGCGCGGCGCCACCGGCGAGCGAGAAGCCGAACTTCTGGTCCTCGTGCGCGGTCGCGATGTACTCGTGCGTGTGCGCCTCGACCCCGACCGTGACCCGGACGAAGACGCCCGGCCGGCTGCCGCGCTCACGGGCCAGTGTGGAGAGTCGCTCGATCTCGTCGAACGAATCGACCACGATCCGGCCGATCCCGGCGTCGAGCGCGCGGGCCAGCTCGGACACCGACTTGTTGTTGCCGTGCAGGCCGATCCGTTCCGCCGGCATGCCGGCCGCGAGCGCGGCGGCCAGCTCGCCGCCGGTGCACACGTCGAGCGAGAGCCCCTCCTCCGCGATGATCCGGGCGACCGCCTTGCAGAGGAACGCCTTCCCGGCGTAGAACACCTCGGCGCCGGTGAACGCGTCCCGGAACGACCGGCACCGCTGCCGGAAGTCCTGCTCGTCGAGGACGTACGCCGGGGTACCGTACCCACCGGCGATGTCGCGGACGCTGATCCCGCCCGCGGTGAGCGCGCCGTCCGGTCCACGATGGACGGTCGCCGGCCAGAGCTGCGGCAGCAGCGCGTTGACGTCCTCGGGGGTACGCAGCCACGCCGGCCCGCGGGAGCCGAGGTCCGCGTGCAGCGCTCCCGCCTCGTGCGCACGCACGACCTACATCCTCTCTGGCGCGGTGACGCCGAGCAGGTCCAGCCCGTTGGCGATGACCGTACGGGTCGCGTCGTTCAACCACAGCCGGGCCCGGTGGCGCGCGGTGATGTCCTCGTCGCCGACCGGAAGGATACGGCAGTTGTCATAGAACCGGTGGTAGGCCCCGGCCAGCTCCTCCAGGTAGCGCGCGATCCGGTGCGGCTCCCGTAGCTCGGCGGCGGTGTAGACGACGGCCGGGTACTCGCCGAGCGCCTTGAGCAGCTCGTGCTCCTTCGGGTGGGACAGCAGATCGGGCTGGAAGTCCTCGGTCCGGCCACGGTGCAGGCCGACGTCCGCGGCGTTGCGGCCGACCGCGGCGGTCCGGGCCGCCACGTACTGCACGTAGTAGACCGGGTTGTCCCGGGTGGACCGGGTCCACAGCTCGACGTCGATGTCGATGGGCGAGTCGGCCGAGTAGCGCGCGAGCGCGTACCGCGCGGCGTCCACCCCGATCGCGTCGACCAGGTCCTCGATCGACACCACGGTACCGGCGCGCTTGCTCATCCGTACCGGCTCGCCGTCGCGAACCAGGTTCACCATCTGTCCAATGAGGAACTCGAGGGTCTGGTCCGGGTCGTCGCCGAAACAGTGGACCATCGCGCGCATCCGGCCGGTGTAGCCGTGGTGGTCCGCACCGAGCATGATGAAGACCCGGTCGAACCCGCGGACCCGTCGCTTGTCGTAGTAGTACGCGCAGTCGGCGAGGAAGTAGGTCGGCGCGCCGTTGCTGCGGACCAGTACCCGGTCCTTGTCGTCGCCGAAGTCCGTGCTGCGCAACCACACCGCGCCGCCGGCCTCGAACGTGTGGCCCTGCTCCTCCAGTGCCTGCAGCGCCCGGTCCAGGTCGCCCCGCTCGTGCAGCTCCTTCTCGTTGAAGAACACGTCGAAGTGCACGCCGAAGCCGACCAGCGACTCCTTGATCTCCGCGAACATCAGCTCGACGCCCTCGGTCCGGAAGGTCTCCAGGTCGTCGGCGCCGGGGTGTTTGGCGAGTATCGCCGCGGCGATCTCGGCGATGTACGCGCCGCCGTACCCGTCCTGCGGCGTCTCCTCCCCGCGCGCGGCGGCGAGCAGCGAGGCGGCGAACCGGTCGATCTGCGCGCCCGCGTCGTTGAAGTAGTACTCGGTCGTGACATCCGCGCCGGCCGCCTTCAGGACGCGGGCGAGCGCGTCGCCGACCGCCGCCCAGCGGACCGCGCCGATGTGCAGCGGACCGGTCGGGTTCGCCGAGACGAACTCCAGGTTCAGCCGCTGGCCGGCGAGTTGGGTGCTCCGGCCGTACCGCCGGCCGGACTGGACCACGACGCGGGCCAGCTCACCCGCGGCGGCCGCGTCGACGCGGATGTTGAGGAATCCGGGTCCGGCGACCTCCACGGACTTGATCCCCGGCGCGCGCCCCAACTCGTCGGCGATGGCCGTGGCCAGCTCGCGCGGTGGCACACCGGCCGTCCTGGCGACCTGCAGCGCCAGGTTGGACGCGTAGTCGCCGTGCTCGGGGTTGCGCGGTCGCTCGACCGTGGTCCGCTCCGGCAGCGCGGCGTGATCGAGGTCACGCACGCGGAACACGGACCGGGCGGCGGCGAGGACGGCATCGGCAAGCTCGGCAGGCGTCACCGATCTATGTTAACGAGGGTACAATTCGGGACTTGGCGGCGGCCCGCTCCGCTCCACCCCGATCCCTCAGACGTGACGAGGCACCATGAGCATGAGCACCCAGCACGGCGGCGGAAGCTCCCGCAAGACGTCGGCTGTCTCCACCGGCTCTCCCGGCAAGAAGGCGACCCCGGCCAAGGCGCCGGTGAAGTCCGCGGCCAAGGGCGGCGGCCCGCGCCGGCCGATCACGCCTGTCAAGGTCAACCAGACCCGCAACTGGGGGCCGATCGTCCTGTTCGCCATCGTCGGCCTGATCGCCGCGGGCATCGTCGGGTACGGCGGCTACTACGTCTACAAAGGCAGCCTGACCTGGGAGGACAAGGCGGCTGCCATCGACGGGATCACGAACTGGCGGCAGAAGGACCCGGAGGTCACCAAGGCGGGGCAGCAGCACCGGGACGGCAAGCTCAGCTACACGATCAATCCGCCGGTGGGCGGTTCGCACAACAGCGCCTGGCAGCGCTGCGCCGGTGACGTGTACGACGCGCAGGTCGCCAGCGAGCACGCGGTACACAGCATGGAGCACGGAGCGGTGTGGATCACGTACCGGCCGGACCTGGCGAAGGACCAGGTCGAGGCGCTGGCCACGAAGGTACGGGGCAACGACTACCTGCTGATGAGCCCGTTCGAGGGTCTCGACAAGCCGATCTCCCTGCAGGCGTGGGGCTACCAGCTCAAGGTCGACAGTGCCTCGGACGGGCGGATCGACGAGTTCATCCAGGCGCTCAAGCAGAACGCGTCGATGGAGGGCCCGACCTCGACCTGCTCGACCGGCAACTTCGTCTCGGCGACGGGTACCGATCCGCGGACCATCCAGCCGCAGCCACAACCACAGCCTGGAGGCTGAGCATGAGCACTGTGGAGTCCCCGGTCTCCGACGAGCGCCCGGAACCGTCGGCGGCCGACGAGCCGCCGGCGAACCTGGCAGCCGAGGAACCGGCGCCGCGGCGCTTCCCCACCGTCTGGGTCGCCATCTCCATCGTGGTCGGGCTGCTGCTCGGGTACGCCGCCGGCCTGCTCACGCCGTTGCTGCGAACCCCTGGCGACACCTCGCCGGAGGCAGGCTTCGCCCGCGACATGGCCGTGCACCACGCCCAGGCCGTCGAGATGTCGATGATCATTTACGGTAAGACGACGAACCCCGACATCCGGGACCTGGCTTTCGACATCGTCACCAACCAACAGGGCCAGATCGGGATCATGAACCGCTGGCTGGAGGAGTGGCGCCTCTCCCCCACCGGCAGTCAGCCACGGATGGCCTGGATGCCCGAGGGCCGGCGCACCCTGGAGAACGGGCTGATGCCCGGTATGGCCACGACTGCGCAGATCAACGCCTTACACCAGGCGACCGGCAAGGAAGCGGACATCCTTTACGCCCAGCTGTTGCTGCGGCACCACCTCGGCGGCATCCACATGGTCGGTGGCGTGCTCGACCTTGCCGACCGGCCCGAAGTGCTCAAGCTGGCGCAGACGATGAGGAATGGTCAGCAGGGCGAGGTCGGCATCCTGAAGGACCTGCTGGACGAGATGGGCGCCAAGCCGCTGTAGTCGTTTCCGCGCGGCTCGGCGCCCTGGTCTCTGGTGTTCCCGTGACTCTCTGGTTTCCCGTGACGGGGTCCCCGTCACGGGAACTCCGTCAGGCCTCGAAGACGTCCCGCCTGCGGCGTACGGCCATCAGCGCGATTCCGCCCGCGACCAGGCCCAGCCCGAGGACGATGACCCCGCCGACCGCGGCGCCGGTCACCGGCAGACCGCCGTCGCCGTCCCCGTCGCCCGGAGGCGTGCTCCCCCCGTTGCCCGGCGACGTGCTCTCCCCGTTGGAGGGCGATGGCGTGGGCGACGTCGATGGAGACGGGTCGGCGTGGTGGGCGTCCCGCCGCACGAGTGGGTCAGCTGGAACTGGTTCTGCGGCACCGTACCCGTGATCACGGACGTGCCGCTCACGAGCATCCAGCCCGCCGGCGTGGAGACCCACACCTTGAGCGTGCCGTTGTCGATCGTCTTCGTCCCGTCGGCCTCCGTACGCACGGCGTCCGCGTCGCCATCGCCGTCCGTGTCGAAGTTCAGAGTGAGGCTCACCAGGTCGCCGGCGGTGCTCCCGGGCCAGTTGAAGACCCAGATATCCTCGCTCGGCGACTGGTTCGGCTTCTCGATGCATTGGCCAAACTTGGTCTTGTCCGCGAAGACGTTTGACTGGTTGAGCGTGGCGGTCGAGTCGGCCCACGCGGGCGCGCCGAAACTCAGGGCAGCGAGACCGGCGGCAACCACCACCGCGGAACGCGAGAGCCAACGAGTACCCATGCTGATCCTTTGCAGTCGGCGACACACGGAGGGCGCATGATCCGGAAGACGGCTGAACCGGTGACATCCCCCAAACGGCCAGGTCGCGACCCGTACCGGGTGACGCCCGCCATGGTGATCGGCGTTCCGGCGGCGTCCCGCGACCGTGGCGGACGAATCATCCTGCTACTCTTCTGTGGTCGCTGAGCCCCCGTAGCTCAGGGGATAGAGCACCGCCCTCCGGAGGCGGGAGCGCGCGTTCGAATCGCGCCGGGGGCACTCATGTGATGTCTCACGACATCCCGGACGGCCGAACCCAATAGTCGTGGGTTCGGCCGTCCGTTGGTTTCAGCGGGTGGGGCCGGGTGGTCGGCCGGTGCCTTGGTAGCGCTTGGCGGGGTCGAGGGTCAGCTCGCGCAGGAGTTCGCCGGTGGCGGCGTTGATGATGATGCGGATGTTGAGGTCCTGGACGAGGACGGTGACGCGGGTTCGGGTGTGGGTTCGGCCGATGCCGATGGAGTAGAGCCGGCCGCCGTGGCGCAGGGTGATCTTGCCGGCTTTGTCGACCCGGTCGTGGCGAACCCGATCGTGGGTGTCGCTGTTGCGCTGGCCTGGGCTGGCCTTGGGGCGGCTGGTGTAGACGGTGGCTGGGGTTGCCCGGTGCGGCAGGGATCGGTGCGGTCGGCGGTGGTTGTCGGCGTCGACGAAGGCGCCCTGGGGTGCCGCGCAGGCTGCCGCCGGATAGCCGGGTGGTGAAGACCATGCCGTTGTCGGTCAGCGTGGAGGCGGGTGACCCGGACGTGGGCGGTCACCGACAGGGCGAACCGGGAGTGGTCGTCAAGCCAGGACAGGATCTCGGTGTCCGCCCCATAACGGCCGTCGGGACGAGTGAGTCGGTGGTGGGTGAAGTCGGCCTGCCAGCGCTCGTTGGGCATCGCGGCGGCGAACCGGATGTAGGAGGATTTCGGCTTCTTCTTCGGTTCCGGGACAACCAGCCCAGCCCGGGCCAGGTGCCGGGCGACGGTGGTCCTGGACACGGTGATGCCGTGCTGGTGGGCCAGGTGCCAGCAGATGGTGTCCGGACCGGCGTGCAGGCCGGTCGTCGTCAGCTCTCCCGCAACTCGACGATGAGGACCACGACCTCGGCGGCGGTCGCGTTGGGGTTGGACCTGGGTCGCCGGGAGCGCGGCTTGAAGGCAGCGTTGCCCTCGCGACGGTAGCGGGTCAGCAGCTCATATCTCCGCTGGGGCGCCGCCCGAGGTCGACCAGGTCGGGTTCAAGGCCCGGCACTACCCAGCACGATAGCTAGCATTGCTATATTTTGTAGTGCTACCTAGACCGGGGAGGTGGCCGCGGTGCCGACAGCGGAGCAGCCAGCGCGACACACCAACGAGCCCCTGCCGACCGTGGTGCGCTTGGCCGCGGCGGGGGATATGGACGTTGAAATCGTGGGAGTCAAGGCGTTCAATCTGGCCCGGCTGGCCGCCGCCGGTCTGCCGGTGCCGGCCGGTTTCGTGCTCACCGCCGAGGCGCTGACCGACTGGGATGCCGCCGTGTGGGAGGTGCGTGCCGCCGCGGGCGAGCTGGGGGCGGACCGGTTCGCGGTGCGGTCCTCCGCTGTGACGGAGGACCTGGCCGGGGCGTCGTTCGCCGGGCAGTACGACACCCTGCTCGACGTGGCGCTTGCCGACCTGCCGGCAGCGGCGCGCCGGGTGTTCGACTCGGCTGGCAGCGACCGGATCGCCGCCTATCAGCGGGCCCGGGCCGGCTCGCACCCGGATGTGGCGGGCATGGCTGTGCTGGTCCAGCCGATGATCGCGGCCGAGGCGGCCGGGGTGGCGTTCACCGCGCACCCGGTCACCGGCGACCGCGGCCAGGTCGTGGTGACCGCGGTGCGAGGGCTGGGTGAGCGGCTGGTGTCGGGCGAGGCTGCCGGCGAGGAATGGGTGATCGACAAGGGCGCGACCGTGCGCACACGTGCCGAGGGCGAGGCGGTACTCGACGCCGGGCGAGCCGAGGCGGTGGCTGCGCTGGCGCGGCGGGTCGAGGCGCACTTCGGCGGCCCGCAGGACATCGAGTGGGCCGTCACCGGCTGGGACGTGGTGCTGTTGCAGGCCCGGCCGATGACCGCGCTGCCCGACCCGGTGTCCTGGACCCCGCCACAGGACGGCTGGTGGATGCGAAACTTCCGGCTCGGCGAATGGCTACCCGAACCGGTCACCCCACTGTTCGCGGACTGGCTGCTGCCCGTGCTGGAAGACGGCACCGCCGTAGCGGTGCGCCGCGACCTGGGCGTACCGCTGCGCACGGTGAGCGTCATCGTCAACGGCTGGTACTACACCAGCCCGCCACCCCGCCCGGCCGAGGGTGGCCTCGCCCGGTGGCTGCTGCGCCACCCGCGGGTCCTGCTCCGCATTCCCGCCATGATTACCTTTATCGTCCGCCCCGACGTGGCCACCGCCGCCCTGGGCAGGCACACCCGGTACTGGCGCGAGGAGTTGCTGCCCCGCTACCAGCAGGCGGTCACGGACGTGGCCGACACCGTCGACACTGCCTCGCCGGCCGAGCTGGCCGCAACGGTGGTGACCGTCGGCGGCATAGCAGGCGAGTACCTGTGGTCGACCTGGATGGTGGCTGGCTCGCAGTGGAAGATCGAGTCCCGGCTGGCCCGGTTCTGCCGCCGCCACCTGCCCCGGCTCGACGTCGACGCGGGCGTACTCACCGTTGCGCTGCCGGGCGCCGAGCCCGACCTGCCACCGCATGCTGTGCACAGCCTGGACTGGTTCTGGCCGACCGCGGGTGAGGCCGACCGGCCACGACCGGCCCTCGACACCACCGCCGCACATGCCAACCTCGCCGCGCGTCGACGCGACGCCGAAGACCGCTGCCGAGCCGCGCTCGCCGACCGGCCGCGGCTGCGGCGCCGCTTCGCCCGACTGCTGGCCCTCGCACAGCGCTACGCCGTGGTCCGCGAGCAGCAGACCCGCAACCTGTCGCTCGGGTGGCCGCTGCTGCGCGCCTGCGCCCTGGGCCTCGGCGACCAGCTCGTCGACCGGGGCGCCATCGACCAGGGTGCCGACGTGTTCTTCTGCACCCGCGCCGAAACCGACACCGCGCTGCGCGAGCAGGTGGACCTTCGCGACGTGACCGCCAAACGAAGAGCGACGTGGCAGCGGCAGCGGCGACTCACCGCACCCCTGCAGATCGGTTATGCCCCGCGGCTGGCCGGCCCGATGTCCGCGCGCATACACGGCACACCCGGTACCGCTGGCGGCGACACGCTCGCCGCCGGGCAGGGCGCCAGCCCCGGCCGGGCCACCGGCATCGTCCGGGTCATCCTCGACCCCGCCGACGCCGACCGGCTGCAGCCCGGCGACATCCTGGTCACCCGTACCACCACACCCGCCTGGACGCCGCTGTTGGCCGCCGCCGCCGCGGTGGTCACGGACATCGGCACCCTGGCCGCCCACGCCTCCCTCGTCGCCCGCGAGTTCGGCATCCCCGCCATCGTCGGTACCGGTGACGGCACTGCACGCTTACACGACGGGCAACGGATCACCGTCGACGGCAGCACCGGCACCGTCACACCGGCGTGATCTGTAGCCCGCGGGCAGCTGGTCGACCCCGCGCCGCACGGGGCCCGAGGTCACCTGGACCCGCACCACCGGCTACGACCGCATCTCCGTCGGCTGGCCGTCTTCGAGCCCGAGCTCGGGTGTGAACCTGGCGACGCGAGCTATGTGGAGCCTGGGGTTTCCACGGGGCCGAGCTGTGCCGCATCGTGTGAGCCTTCATCCATTGCTGGGTGAGATCGCCACCTGAAGGGCAGACGGCTATGGGCCACGGGCAGCAACCGCATTACCACGGCCACCTGCCGGCCGGTGGCACCGAACTCCCGTCAGCGCTGGACCCGGACGTACCCGACAACGAGCTCGCCCCCGGCGACCTGTCGCGCCGGGATCTCCTGCGCCGCGCGGGGCTGTTCGGTGTCGGGCTCGCCGGCGGCGGTGCGGTCGGCGTACTTGCAGGAGCAGGTCCGGCAAGAGCCGGAAGGCTCGGCGCCGGCTTGGACGGGCTGGGGCCGGAAACCGCCGAGACCGGTGACTACCTCTGGTTGGCCGGTGATCACCATATCCACACCCTGTACAGCCCGGACGGCATGTACCGGGTCGAGGACCAGGTGAAGCACGCCGCCGCGTACGGGTTGGACTGGCTGGTGATCACCGACCACGGCGGCCCGCAGCACCTGCGCGTCGGGGTCGAGAAGACCAACCCGGACATTCGTCGGGCTCGGGCGGCGTACCAGGAGACGCTGGTGTTCCAGGGTTTGGAGTGGAATATCCCGTCTGCCGAGCACGGCACGGTCATCGTACATCCGGGCCCCGCCGAGGTGGCCGTCCTCAAGGAGTTCGAGGCGGGTTTCGATGGCGTGGTCAGGAACGCCGCCGCCCCGACACCGGAAAACGAAGCACTCGCGATCGCGGGCATCAACTTCCTGGCCGACGCGGTGGCGCTGAACCGGGTCCCCGACGCGCTCTTTCTGGCCAACCATCCGGCACGGCGCGGCCTGAACACTCCGCACGAGATGCGTAACTGGCGGGACGCGCAGCCGACGATCGCGGTCGGAATGGAGGGAGCGCCCGGTCACCAGCCCGGCGGCATCAAGGCGCCGTTCGGCCCTGGCGCAGCCCGCGGACTGTACGACAGCGCGCCTTCACCCGCCTCGTTCCCTGCCTACCCGCTCGAGAGCTACCGCACGTTCGGCGGGTTCGACTGGATGACCAGCACGGTGGGCGGCCTCTGGGACAGCATGCTCGCCGAGGGCAAACCATGGGGCATCACGGCGAATTCCGACTCGCACTTCGTCCATGCCGACAGCGCGGCCCGCGATCCGGCCAGCGACTTCCTCGGCAACGGGTTCTACAACGACCCGGTGTACGGCGTACCGGCCAACCTGCAGTACTTCGACTTCTGGCCCGGTTACTACAGCCGTACCCATGTCGGGGCTCGACGGGACTCCTATGCCGCGGTGATGGAGGGTCTGCGGGCGGGCCGGGTCTGGGTCGACCATGGTGGACTGATCAGCGAAATCCACGTGCAGGTCAGGCAGGTGGGCGCGGTGGACGGGGTTACGCTGGGCGGCACACTGGTCGTGCCCACCGGCACCAGGGTGGAGCTTGCGGTGACCATCGAGCTGGCGAACCGGTCGAACTGGGCGCAGTTCGTGCCGACGCTGGCTCGGGTTGACGTTATCGCCGGCGACGTGACCGGGCCGGCCGCGGATCGCGATGTGTTCACTACCCCGGCGACCAGGGTCGTCAAGTCGTACGAGGTGAACCGCTCCACCGGCCGGATCTCCTTCGTCTACCCGCTCGGGCCGGCGGATCGACGACGCTACCTTCGGCTACGTGGTACCGACGGCAAGCGCACCGCACCCGGCCTGCTCGGTGCGCAGATCGACCCGGCCGGACCGGCCATGGACGTGGTCGGCGATGCCGATCCATGGCAGGACCTGTGGTTCTACACCAACCCGGTCTGGGTCCTACCCCGGCCATGAGGGTGCTCGGGCTCGACTCCGCCGCCGCGACCGTGGCCAGCGCCGAGCGCTGGTTGTCCGAGCTACTTCAGCAGGCGGGCAGCCCGGCCGGCCTCATCGCCTGTACCCATCTGGTACGCGGACCGACGCCGCACGTCGCGGTCAGCGTCTCCGTCCCGGATGACGTGGAACCGGGATTCTTACCCGTGGATACCGGCGAAGGCGCGACCACGGCGGCCGCCGAACACGCCGGGCGGATCGCCGGCCGCGCGTTCCTGTTCCCCGGTGTTGAGAGGTTGACCGGCGCGCTCACCGTCGCCGAACTGCTCGCGTGTAGCGCGATCGAGCGGGTCCTCGTGCTCGGTGTTACCGGCGAGCCGCAGCCGGGTACCCTCATCGACACGCGCGACTTCGTCCGTCCACAATGGATGAACGGCCGGCTCACCCTTGTCTGCACTCCGGCGGCGCGTGGCCGGATCGCGCCCTTCGAGGTGCCCAACCCGACGCCCTGCTGCGCAAACCACGCCTGAGGGATTCCTGAGACCGGGAACCAAGCAGGGTGGAGACGCTGGTGCCCGGGCTACCGACTCACCCGGGCACCGCCGGCGTCCATCATGGACAGCGGTCGCCCTCCAGCGCCAGCTGCGACTCATAGCTGGCGCCGGCGGGCGGTTTCCCGAGCGACGCCGTCGACACCTCGAAACTGCGGATGCGCTCGGAACCGGGTGTCCGCACGTTGACGTAGAGCGTCTTGATGCTCTGCCCCATGTCGACCACGCTACGGTCCCCACCGGCGCGCACCGTGACCCAATGGGTCGTCATGTCGGTCACGCTGTCCGCCCGGATTTCGACGTCGGTGCCGCACCGGTTGACCGCCCCCACGGTGACGGCGTTCTGGCACGCGCCGAGGAAGAGCGCGGTCGCCGTCAGGAGCAGGGCCCCGATCAGCCGGTGCCGAGAGAAGATCACCATGGCCAGCCTCGCGGTCGCACTCCCTGGTAATAGTGGTCCTGGACATAGTACGCGCGCTCTTCCCAGTACACACTCCGGTACGCCTGGTCGTGACTCATGCCGCGTACCCGCCCGCCCACGTAGTCGGCCAGGTATGAGCCGTAGAACGGGATACCGCCCACGTTCTCGATGTCGTAGACGTGCTGCATCTCGTGCCCGACAAGGTCGGCGGTGGGGTTGTCGCTCGAGAAGCGGATCGAGTGGCCGATCGTGATGGCGTCTGCCCCACCGGGGACCGAGGCACCCGTCAGGCACTCCGCTTCCCGACGGCAGTACGGTCCGTCGCGTTTCAACTCGGCGTCCCCGGCGACGATAGCCTCGGTGGCCGCGGCCGACTCCGCGATCGGCAGCAGGCCCCCGCTCAGCACCACGTCCTTGGCGGTCTGCACCGGGTTCGTCGCGCGACGCACAAAGGCATCAAAGTGGTACACGGCGAGCGTCGAGCCGCGGTCCCAGACCTCCCCACCGAAGTTGATCGCGTCGGTGAGCCGGTCCTCGCCCCACTCACGGGCATCGCCGAGCCGGTCCTCGCCCCACTCCCGGAGATCCCCCGCCCGGTCTCCGCCCCATTCGAGGGCGTCGCCGGCCAGGTCGAGCCCGCGCTCCAACAGGCCGGGTTCGTCGTCGTCCGACGGGGGTGGCGGGGGAGGGGGCGTCGCGTAGGTCGACCCGCCGCCGCCGCCATCGGCGGTCATCATGTGCCCGTCGGTCTCGATGAAGCTGATCGGGTTGCCGCCGGCCAGGGCGTACCGGTTCTGGGTCAGCGGATCCAGCGCGAGGCCGAGGTTGGCCAGCGCGCCGGCGAACATGTCCTGCTGCAGGAACCGGCCGAAGTCCGGTCCGAACCGGCGGGCGCCCATCTGGTACCCGGCGGTGGCGGTCGGCGAGTTCGCGGTGCCTGAGTCCATCCGCTTGCCGGTGTACCGGAACGGGTTGAACGGCGCCTGGTTGTTGGTGTCGCCGGTGGTCAGCGACTGCGTGTCGGTCGACGGCGCGTCGGAGGCGCCGTAGGCGGTGTAGCCGTAGGAGGCCTTGACCTTGCCCGCCGTGTCGAGCAGCTGGGAGATCGAGCCGTGCACGTCGTTGCCGTACGTGAAGTGCTGCTCGTCGGTGCCGGTGCCACCGGTGGCCCGATCGCTCATCGTGATCCGGTGCCCGTACGCGTCGTAGGAATAGGTCTTCGTCCGGTTCGTGCCGCCGGTCTGCTTCTCCTCCGTGACCAGGCCGGAGACGCCCTGGTAGGTGAAGTCCGTCCGCCGGTCGTTGCCCGTGCCGCCGTGGTCCTCGATCTCCTTGCTGACCCGGTCCAGCGCGTCGTAGGTGTAGGTGGTGTAGTCGGTGCGCGTAGCCCCGCTGTACATGCCGGTGCTCACCAGGCGCCGCAGATAGTCGTAGGCGTAGTCGACGAGCAGGTTGCTCGCGGTACCCCCGGTGGGTGGTGAGCAGTTGGCCGCGGTGCCGGCGCTCGTGGTGATGCAGTCCGTGTTGCCGAACGGGTCGTACCAGTACTTGGCCGTGCTGGTGCCGACGGTGGTCTCGGTGAGCTGCATCCCGGTGTACCTGCGGGTCGTGGTCAGCGTTCCGGTCACCTCGGTGGTGACGTTACCGGCGCGCACCGTGGTGTCGCCGATGAGCCGGATCGGCTCGTCGAGTTTGTAGGTGGTCTGCTTCCCGACGCGCTGCTGGTGCCGGATCAGCCGGTCGCGGGCGTCGTACTCGAACTGCGCCTCGCAGACCGCGGTGCCCTCACAGGTCGTCGCGCCGTTGAGCCCGCTGACGTTCTCCCGCTCGAGGATGTACCGGTCGCGGGTCCGGTTGCCGTTGACATAGTCGTTGTTCACATCGACGTAGCTGACATCGTGCGACTCGGTGACCGCACCGGCGCCGTTCTTCGTGACGAGCGTGCGCAGCTTGCCGTTGTCGAAGTGGGCCCAGGTCGTGGTCTGCTTGACGGGCCAGGTGGTGGAGGTGGCGGTGCAGCCGTCACCGGCGCGGCGGATCTCCCGCGACTTCTCCCAACCGGTACCGAAGTACGTGGTCTTCGTGCGGCTGTCGTTCTTGCACGCGCTGTCCGTCCCGAGATCCAGCTGGACGTCGAGCCAGTCGGCACTGTCGTAGGTCAGCTGGAACTGGCGCGGCTCAACGGTGCGGGTAACCGGTCCGTTGATGTCGTTGCCGGTCTCCTTGCCGTTCTCCAGCCGGCGGCTGACGTTGCCGTTGGCGTCGTAGTCGTAGTCGGTGAAGGTCCACGCCGCGACGTCGGCCTTGCGGTGGCGCACCTTGTCAGGCTCATCGAAACCGGTGTACCGGGCCTGTGTCTGCACCTCCTTCTCGCTCGGGTCGGTGGACGCGTTGTCGAACCCGCGGACCAGGTTGTTGTGCTCGTCGTATTCGTAGCGGCTGAGCTGGCTCTGCCGGTCGGTGCGATTCTTGAGCATCCCGTCGACGTAGTACTCCCAGAACATCCGGTCGTCGGGGTCCAGCGTGCCGGGCGCGGACCGCAGCTCCGCCTGCCGGCTGCTCTGCCGGCCCAGCGCGGTGTAGTCGAAGTGCACCTTGGGGTTGGCGGGGTCGTCGGAGGTCCGGATCCAGCCGGTGTCGAAGTACTCCATCTGGGTCTTCGCGGTCGCCCCGACCACGTTCGGGTCCGAGGAGGTCACCGGCAGGCTGGTCGCCATGACGTTTCCGTTGGCGTCGTACCAGTTGTGGACGAACTGGCGTTCGGTACCGTCGCGACCGTCGAACGGCAGCTCGACCTTCGCGAGCCGGTTCAGCGAGTCGTACCGGTTGACGGTGACGTAGAACGTAGGGGTGGCCCCGTTCGCCGCGTCGTATGCCCGCGGAGAGATCCGCTTGGTCAGGTTGCCGTTCGGGTCGTACTCCATCTTGGTGATCAGTTCCCGGCCGGCCGCGCCGTCGAACCGCTCCCTGGTCTCGACTATCTGGTCGCGAGCGTTGTAGAGCAGCTGCTGGCGGGCCATCCGCCCGAGGTCGATGTCGCGCTCCTGCAACTCCAGGTTGCCGTTGAGGTCATAGTCGGTGCGCGTCGCGTGGCCCAGGTCGTCCCGCTGGACGATCGGCCGGTGCGCCGGGTCGTAGTCCGTCTCGGTGGTGAAGGCCGCGTTGGCGGGTCCGGTGCCAGGGCAGGTGATGACCGTGGGCCAGGCCCGCGGTGAGGTCACCGACCGTACGTCTCCGGCCAGGTCGTAACACACCTGGGTGACGCGGGTCTGGCCGGCGCTGGTGTCCGCGCCGTACTCGGTCTGCCTGGTGACCCGGTCGAGCCCGTCGTAGGTGTAGAGCGTCGCGTAGTCGTTGACCGTGGTGGCGGACCGGACGCCCTTCGGCCGGGTGAAGCGGCTGACCCGCCCGGCGTCGTCGTACTCGGTCTCCGTCCGTTCACCGGCCGGATCGGCGCTGGTGTCCGGCCGGGTGACGAGCCGCGACCGGTCCATCGCGTCGTAGGTCGTGGTGGTCACGGCGCCGGTCTCCGGGTCACCCGTGGTCGGTCCGTAGTGCGCGTCCATGGTCCGCACGATGTTGTCGTTGGCGTCGTAGCCGACGCTGGACCAGAGCAGGTTGCCGCGGTCGGTCCGGGTGGACTTGGGCGCGCTCTGCCGGCCGAGGCGGCCGAAGGCGTCGTAGTCGAAGTACGCGCGGTAGGCCCGCACATCGCTCGCCGTCTCGCCGGAGTGGCCCGGGTCCTGGATCCACTGTGTCCGGCCGTCGGCGGTGTACCCGAACTGGGTGATCCGTCCGGACGGATCCTTGACCCGCGTCGGCTGCCCGGACGGGTCGTACCCCTCGAACACCGTGGGCGCGTTGCCGTTGGCGTCCTTGATCTGGGACACGGTACCGGCGTTCGGCGTGCCGGCCAGGTGGTAGTCGTAGTCCGTGGCGGCTCCGGTCGGGTCGATAATCCGGTCGACGTTGCCCGCGATGTCGTGGGTGAACTGCCACCGGAAGTCGGTCGGATCCCCGGTCGTCACCACCCCTTTCGGCTTGGTGGCGAACTTCAGCAGGCTGAGGTGGTTGCCTGTGTCGTTGCCGTCGACCGGCTGGTCGAGGTACTCCAGCACGGTCGTCTCGCCGGCCTGGTTGGTCTGCCGGGTCAGGTACCCGTTGGCGTTGTAGCCGTACTCGCTGAACCGTCCGGTCGGCTCGGTCACCTTGCTGACCTTGAAGTCCGGCGTCCACTCCACGTCGGTGGGCTCGTTGAGCGGGTTGAGGATCCGGGTCACCTTGCCGGTGGTGTCGTAGGTGTACTTGTTGACCCGCGCCAGCGGTGCGGTCACCGTGGTGACCCGGGTGGTCAGGTCGTACCCCAGTCCGGTGAGCTTGCCCAGTCGGTTGGTGCGCGACTTGAGCTTCCAGCGCAGCTGCGGATCCTCGTTGGCGAGGTAGTAGGCGAACGTGGTCAGGTTCCGCCGGGGATCGGCCACGCTGTGCACGCGCGTGGACTGGTTTGGCGTGCGCGGGTTGGGGTTGAGCAGGTCCGCCGACGCGGCGCCCGCGCCGTTCGAGGTGGTGTACGTGAACACGAACGACCGGTCGGCCAGGAACGAGCCGTTGGCGTTCGTCCCACCGCGCTGGGTCAGCCGCAGCAGGTTGCCGTCGTCGTAGTAGTCGAAGTCCAGCCGGCTGCCGTCGAAGTCCCGGATGGTCTGGATCTTGCCGCGGACGTGCGCCTTCTTCGCCTCGTCCTTGGACCAGTAGTCGATGGTGAACGACCGGCCGGCCGGGTCGGTGACCGCGATAACCCGCTTCTTCGGCCCGCCCGGGTCCTCCCCGGCCGGTGTCTCCTCGAGCACGAACGTGATCCGGTTGCCGTTGCGGTCCTCCACCAGTGTCGGGAACCCGTCGACGTCGAAGTAGAAGGTCACCTTGTCCGGCCGGGCCATCGCCCAGCGGCCCTTCGGGTCACCGACGGCGAGGCTGCGCAGGTACAGGTTCACTCCGGGCGGCTCCTGCCACCGGGTCACCCCGTCGGTGCCGGTGGTACCGGTGAACCGGTGCACGGTGCCGTCGCCGTCGGTGACATCCACCCACTTGTTGGATTGACCGGAGATCTCATCAGCCTTGTTCGGGTGGATGTCGATCGGCTCACCCAGCCGGGCCAGGCCGCTGATCGACAGCGAGAAGTTGTTGCCCACCGGGCTCTTCGAGTGGTCTTCCAGCGAGTTGTAGGTCAGGTCGACCATTGTGGACAGACCCCGTCCGGGCGCGAAGAACGGCGTCCAGCGCAGCAGCATGTTGCCGTTGGCCACGTTCGTCAGCGTGGACATGCCGGCACCGACCGACTCCGCCTCGTACTGGTAGAAACGTTCCAACCCGAGCTTGGTCGCCAGGCTCTTGGCCACGATGATCGGGTTGTCCAGCGACGCGTTGCCGCGTGCGGCGAACCAGGTGTTCGTCGCCGGGTCCCATATGTCGACGCGCAGCCGGAATGTGCCCTGCTCCAGCCCGGGTGGTAGCGCCGGCGGGTAGATCCGCAGCGGGAACGAGGCCGTCTCGTTCTTCGAGTACGTGCTGGGGAACGCCGCGGTCGACCGGCCTTCGAACATGACCGCGCCGTTCGGGGCGTACCAGCGGTACCACACCTGCGCGGTGCTGTCCCGCCAGGTCGTACTGCTGCGGTTGGTCACGTTGACGGTCGGGCAGTACGCGTTCGCCGGGCAGGCACCGCTCGGCGTGCCGCCGTTGTTCTGCGGCGGGTCCTTCAGGGCGCGGTTCAGGCTGCCGCTGCTCGTCCCGTCCGGGTTGACCACCGTCGAGAAGTAGGGGTCCTGGACAGGCACGCCCGCCGCGGTGTTGGCTGCCATCGCCGCGGGGAAGACGTCGTCCACAGTGGATGCCGGATCGTTGAGTGTGATCTCGGCCTCGGACGGCGTGCCGCCCAGGTTGTCGACGTTCACCGTTCGCGGGGCGCTCAGGAATGTCTGCCCGGAGACATCGGTCACCAGCGCCCGCAGCTCATGCGCGCCATTGACGATGCGCGCCAGCGGGTCCTTGGTGTCCCACACCAGCGAGTACGGCGCGGTGGTCACCGGCGCGCCGACGCGCACCCCGTCGACCAGGAACGCCACGCTCGCCACCCCGGTGTCGTCGCTGGCCGTGGCGGACAGGGTCGTCTTGTCCCACACGGTTGCGTTGCTCGCCGGAGCGCTCAGGGTCCCGAACGGCGGAGCCGTGTTGTCGACGGTGACCTGGACCCCCGGACTCAGTGTCTTGACGTTCCCGGCGTCGTCGACGCCGGTGACCGTGATCGTCTTACTGCCGTTACCCACGGTCGTCGAGTCCCAGATCATCTCGAACGGCGCCGAGAAGTCCTCGCCGACCTTCGCGCCGTTGACGAGGAAGTCGACCCGTTCGACCCGGCGGTCGTCCTCCGCGGACGCGGCCAACCGAACGCTCGACCCGCTCACGACCGAGCCGGGACCAGGTGCGGCGAGCGACACGTTCGGTCCCTGGGGCGCGCTGCCGTCGGCGTAGAGCACGGTGAGCTTCGGGCGCAGCGCCGGGGAGGTGGCGAAGTCATCGGTGTTGTAGATCACGTTGTTGCCGGCGGTCAGCGCCTCGCTCGTCGTCTTGAGCAGGACGCCGTTGTTCGGCACGCCGTTGACCCAACTCTGGACGAGCCCGGTGATGGTGAAGTCGTGGAACTGGTACGGCTGGCCGGCCGGCACCGACACCTGCGCGGCCACCGCCGGGTCGAAGTCGCCGCCGGCCGTGGTCCAGCTCTGCCCGCCTTCGGTCTCGTACCAGGTCGCCCCGCTGCCCGTGCAGGCGATGGCGGTGTCCGTGCCCTCCTTCCACGGTCGGGTGATCCGGTGGGCTTCCACCGTCAGCGGCACGGCCGACCCCTGCGACTGCCACAGGGACATCTTCGCCTCGCTGATGCTGGCGCCGGGCGGGATGCCCTTGAGATCGAACGCGATCACGTTGCGGTACCGCGCGTCGGTGGTCGAACCCACCCAGGCACCGGTATGCGCTCCGTAGTTCACGCAGTTGGTCAGGTTCGTCGAGTAGTACAGGTACGTGTGCCTGCCCTCGACCGGTCCGGGCTGCAGGAACTTGCTCGCCAGCCCGGCGGCCGGCAGCCGTACCGTGCGCGCGTTCGACACCGCGGTGTTGGCCACGATCCGGTACGTGAAGTCCTTGTCGGGGGCGGCGGTGGTGTCCCGGTACGCCGTGATGGTCTTGTCCCGGATGGTGGTGAGCAGGGTCGCGGAGCTCGGCTGGAACGTCGAGGACGTACCGCGGTGCACCTCGTAGCGGTCGAACGGCGCGCCGCTCGGCCCGGTGTACTGCGTCCAGGCCAGTTCGGCGCCGTTGGAGTGCAGCGTCGTCGGGTCGAGCAGGTCCACCGCGTCGCTGAGGTAGGTGATGTCCAGCTTGGGCTGCAACGCCGGCGTGCCGGTGAACCGCTTGCCGGGCGGCACGGGCCCGCTCATGTTCACCGGCTCGGTGCGCCGCTTGACGATCAGCCCGTGGTTGGCCAGCGTGCCGTCCAGCCAGCCGGTCACCGTCGCCGTGATCGGCCAGGACATCCAGCCGCCCGGCAGCGTGGCCGGCAGGGTGAAGGTGCCCGCGACGGCCGGGTCCATCGTCAACCGGTCGAACGTGCTCGATGTGGTCCAGGCCGAGGTGAGGCGGTGGGCGTCCATCTGGTGGCTCGTGCCGCCGCAGAACGGCACGCCGGACACCGCGATGCAGACCCCGTCGAAGTAGAGCCCGAGCTGTGCGTTGGTCACCTGGACCGCGGGCGGGACGGCGGCGAGGTCGAACCGCAGGGCGGCGCGCCAGCCGGCGTCGGTGGTGCCGATGAAGAGGCGGTCGCTGACGAACGGGAGGAAGCCCGCCTTGTTCACGAAGCTGGCGTCCTCGACGTCCGGCTGGATCGTGATCGTCGGGTCCAGTTGCACGGGAAACCGGCGGCCCGGCGCGCGTAGCCACTCGCGGTCGAGCCCCAGCGTCACGAGCAGGTCTCGTCCCTGCTGGCGCACGGAGAGGCGGGGCTTCGCGTCGTGCGCCGCGGGCGCCACCTCACGGTCACCGGCCGCCTCCCGCACCGTAGGCGCCGCAAGAACGAACGCCGGGCCCGCCAGCGGCGCGACGTTCACCGCGTAGGAGCCGTCCGGACGCCGCTGCACGGTCGGCGCCGGCCCCTCGCCCAGCGCGGAGAGCCGGAACGCGTACTCCGACGGCGAGTCGGGTCCGGCCAGGTCGATGACCTTCTGCACGCCGAGCGCGTCCAGCGAGTACCGCAGATCGGCCCCGTCGTATGCGCCGGGGTAGACGATCTGGCCGCCGGTCACCCGCGCCGGCGTGCCCGCTTTGGCCCCCTCGGCGTCGAGGCGGAACCGCCGGCCCGCGACGCGGAATTCGGCAAATCCGGCTCCGGCCGCCTCCTTGAAGAACAGGTCGAACGCGTTCGCGCCGTTGCGCCACGCGAAGCCGCCGGCCTCGGTAGCGCGCAGCGTCGAGTCGATTGGCTGCAGGCTGCCGTCCGGGGCTCGGTAGTTCACCGGCGCGCCGTACACCGTGGTCGTCATCGAGCCGTCCGCATGCCGGCGGGTGGTCGAGGTCGCCGTGCGCCGCTCGGGCAACTCGCCTACGCGCGGCGGCGGGCCGGCGGCCGGACTGCCGCGATCATGATCATCTCCGCCACCGCCGCCTTCCGGTCCGAAGATCGGCACCAGGCTGAGGGTGAAAACGACCGCGGTGGCAACAAAGGCGCGGGCCGACAAGCGGGAGCGTGTGCGGGCGTTGACGGACATGGCGACCCCCGTCTGAGTAGCGGGTCGCACACCGGGGTTTGGGCACCAACCGATACCCCGCATCCCCGTGTGCACGCAGGCGGCAAACAACTCGGTGGGTTGGCCCGCCCATCCGACAGCGCGGGTCAGGCAGGTAGTCTGGTGCGGCGTAGACTACGGCGACAGGGTATGGGCATCAAACATTCAGATGCTGCACGCAATTATAGATAGGAATCTTTCGGTCTATCGCGCTTGCAAATGGGTCGATTTCATGCGGAAGAGCAATGGCCGGCGCGCTCAGCCTCGCATTGGCGTTTCGGGGACCGCATTTCGGCCAGTATTCCGTCTTGTCAAGATGAACGGCTTCTGATATTGCGTCGAGGTTGCACGGATCGACCCGGCCACCAAGCGCCCAGTGCATGTCATTCGCGGCCGGCATCGTAGTCCAATATGGACATCCACGGGTACGCCGGCCCGCCGCAAAGGATGGCGGCGGAGGGACGGCGCGGGACCGAGGTTCTTCTGCTTGGCCAGGAGACTTCGCCGCCTGGTCAGCCGTCCACTTCTTGTACCGCTTGCTGGACTTCTGGTTGGGCGGCACCGCTGATGCACAGGCCAGCCGGAGCCAGCCGAGGTTCGAGCCCAACGGGTTGAGCGCGGTCTTCACGTGTCCCACGCCTGACCCCAGTGGACGATGGGGCGTACGTATTCAGCGTGATCCGGGTGGCGGGCGGCAGCCATGGTCCGGTGGTGAAGAGTTGGCGCAGGACGTCGAGGACGTCTCTGCCGTGCCTGGCGGCTGGCCGCCCAGTGGTCGCTCACCCCGGATCTCCCGGCGCTGGTCGCCTCCAGGCTGCCTCCAACCACGACAAACATTTCGGCGGGTACTAGATCTGCTCGCCTGTGGTGAGCCACTTCCGCTGGCGTGGGTGGAGGCGCTGGTCGATCCGCAGGCGGTCGACGCCGCCGAGGCAGATGGGCACGTGGTCGTGGAACCCGACGGTGTCCGGACGCACACCAGGCTGGCGCACCCGCTCTACGGCGAGGTCCTGCGGGCAGCCATGCCGGTCAGCCGGCCCCGCCCTGGTGAACTTCGTGTCTCGGTCGCGCAGCAGGAACCGTAACTCATCGGCCCGGTTGTTCAGATGCATGAGCAGGTTCCGGGCCTGCTGCGCCACCCAGGCGCCGGTCGGCGGAGACACCGGCTGCGAGCCATGCGCGGGTCAGGCGCCGACCGAACCGGGCAAGTGATCTCACCGGGCACGCCATCGTCCAGGACATCCGCCGCGGCCACTACGAACTCGGATGACCTCGCGTCAGACCACGGGTTCTGGCGCCCGCCGGTGAGATAACGCACGGCGCCCTCCGAAGACATTGCTCTCGCGATACTGAAGACAGGCAGGTCCCCGTGACCATCCACGCTGACAGGTTGGCGAGGGCTCAGGCGCGTCCCGGGAGCGACAGTTCGTGGCCCGCACACCGCGTCGTATGAGACAGTGACCTTTCGGGCGGGTAGGCCGCGTCCGTGCTGGTCGAGAACGCGTATGTGGAAGCCTTGTTCAGTGGCGGAGTGTGGTAGTACCGTGCTGGCGATATCCGGTCCGTCGGCGGGGGCCGCTGCTACTGCCTGGATGCCGTTGGGCGCGGCGGGCATTGGCCGAGGAAACTGGATCGTGGCGAAGCCGCTGGCGTCCGTGGTGGCCGTCGTGGTGCCGCGGCGGGTGGTCTGGCCGGGTGCGTCGTCTGCGGCAGGCCAACCGACGAGGTAGGCCACGGTGACCGTGGTCTTCCCGAGCGGTCTGCCGGTGTGGCTCAATACCCGCATCTTGAAGGTGGTCGCCGTGCGTTCGGTGACGACCACGCTGCCGGGGATCGCGGGGCCGTTGGACGGGCGGACGCCCGAGGCAACGACTGTGGCGGGCACACCTCGGCCGGTGACTGCGTAGTTGACGGTGGCGAAGCCGTGCTCGTCGGTCGTCGTGGTGGCGGCGCCGGTCTCCTGCGATGGCCGGAGGCCGGCGACCGCCGCGTGGTACCACACCTGGATCCGGCCGGTGATGGGGCGACCTTTCTGGTCCAACGCGCGCAGCGTGAACTCCTCGGCCGTCTCGCCGTTGGCTATGAGCGCGGCCGGGATACCGTTGCCGCTGTGCGGCGCCCGGCCGGTGACAAGCACCAGCGGGATCCTCGTGAACCGGCAGGGATCGGCCATAGGGCAGTAGCGAACCCTTGCTACGCCGTTTCGGTCGGTGACTACGGTCGCCCACGAGTCAACCCGCGTTACGGTGGCCGGCAACGGCGTACGTGCGATCTTGTCGACGAGGCCGGCCGCCGCCAAGCCAACGAGGGTGGTGGCCGCGGCCACCACTGCGGCGCGCCGGCGGCGATGTGGTCGTGGTGGAACCGGATCGGTGATTTCCGGCTCGGATGTCCCCGCGGAGGCGCTAGGGCCTACCGCGTCGGTAGGCGTACCGGTCGGCGGCTCCGCGTCCCGATCGACGAGCGCCCGAGCAGCCGGCGAGGCGCGATGAATTCGTTGTTCGGCCACCCGCTCGCCGGCCCGCGCCCAATGTGCCGCCTCTTCCGCGCTCGCCCCCAGCGCGCGGACGATCCGGTCGAGGAGGTGCGGTGGGACCGGCGTGGCCCCGGACAGGTAACCCGCCAGCGTGCTGCGGGGGATGCACGTGGCCTTGGCGATGTCGCGCACCGAGAGGCGGATCTTGCCGGACCCGGCGGCCGCGCGGATGCGTAGCCAATCGAGGTGCCGGATCAGATCGGCGAGGTCGTTGATCTGGTCGAACTCATCCGATGTACCCACACTGCCATGATGCCAGCAGTTGACAACGGTGAATGCTATCGACTGCCGCTGTCCGCGGGTGTCCGGGACTGTCCCGACCGGCCGATTCTCTTGTCCGCCGGTTCGACGCCGGCTGTGCTCGACGGATCGGGCGCACCCAACAGCCGAGGAGGCTCACATGAGGAGCAGGACCAAGACCGCCCACACCGGTCAATCGCGGCGGCGGAGCGTGTTTGCCGTCTTGTCAGCCCTTGCCGCAGCCGTACCTGTCGTGGCCGCGCCGGCCAATGCCACACATACCGGATCACCGGCGGTAGTTCAGGCAGGCTATCCCACGCTTCCCAACGAGGCACAACGAGCCGCCGACGCAGCCGTGGCAAGCGGCGCCCTGCGAGTCGGTACACGTGTCTTCCTTTGGCCTGGCGCAGACGGACGCTACGACTCGCTAACCGCGGGAACTCCGTACGACGAGGCCACCAGCCTCACGTCACAGCCGACCGACGACATCGCCATGGTAATCCAAGCCACGAAGGCCGACTGCCCGTACGGTTGGGTCTGCCTTTTTGATTGGCGGGACTGGAACGCGGGCCACCCGAATGCACAGATGTGGAGGTTCCAGGAAGTCACCACTAGGTTCCAGTTCCTTAGCGATTGGAATGCCGCAAACCGCACCGCATCGTGGTGGAACAGGCGAAACCACGATAGCCAACTAAAGCGCGACGGGTCCAGTGTCATACGGTGTATGGATAGCCAATCCCAAGCCTCCTCAATGAGTGCGGGCTGGGTCGACACCGCCGACTATATCAGGAATCTCAGCCACGATGGAGCGTGCAGCTGAGAATGGGTCGTAATCGATAGCATCGACATCACACGTATGTCATATCGCGTCCCGTTCATGGACACCTGCCACCCAAACTGAACGCGCTTTGGGGTGGGACCTTATCTGTTGCGTCAGTCCTCCGGTCCAAAATGGACCGGAGGACTTGTCGGTCAGCGGCGGCGACTCCGCCGAAGGTCGCGGATCGCGGTGCGGACGGCACGGCGGGTCGTCGCGCCCTACCGGCGGCGGGCCAACGAGCCGGGGGGTCGCGGCGGCGGGCCCGGCTGGGAAGAACGTTCGGCGCCGTGACCGGTGCCGCCGCGCACAGCGCGGGCGGGCCGCCGGCGCGGGTCGGCCCGCCACGGCCCGGGTTCTTCCATCCGACCGGCACCGACGACATTACCCGGTTGCTGACCTTCTTCGGCCCACCCTTGTCCTACGGTCTGCGCCGGGTCGAGCTGCGCCAACGCGTCGGCGACGACCGGTCCGGCCTGCTCATCGCTACCTTGAAGCTGCCCGGCATGATCGGGCTGTTCGAACAGCCCCGGCCACCCCGGATCACCCGACCTGCTGCGCGCCGCCACCGAAGTTGGTGCAACACGAGGCTCGGCGTGGGGCGCACTCGGGTTCGGAGCTGGCATAGTCTGGCTCGGTGCCTCATGCGTCTGATGGCGGTCTCGGGTCGGTTCGAGCGGTTTATCCCGGCACGTTCGATCCCTTCACACCGGGTCACTTTGATGTTGTTGACCGGTCGCGTCGCCTGTTTGATCACGTCACAGTCCTGGTCGCTGTCAACGACGGCAAGCGGCCGTCCCGGACGGCTGCTGCGCGGGCCAGGGAGATCCGGGGCTTGCTTCCGGTGGGATGGGGAAATGTTGCGGTGGCTGCCTGGCATGGGTTGACCGTGGATTACTGCCGGCGACATGGGTCCGGGGTGATCGTCCGCGGGGTCAGGAACTCGACCGATTACCTGCGCGAATACGAACTCGCTGCGATGAATGAAGCGCTGGGCGTGACGACGTTGTTCGTGCCTGCCCGGCCGGAGTTGGCAACGATGTCGTCCACCGCAATGCGGGCTCTGCGAGCCTGAGCGCTCAGGTCGGGCGCGCGACTGACGGAGATCGCCGCCACCACAGGCCGGGGATCCGTATCACCTGCCCACCAGGGCCTTGAGCAGCCCCACCGCGCAGTGGTGTCGAAACTCGCAGACACGAAACCTGCCGACGCGCAAGCGGTGCTGGAAACGACCGTTCAAACGGTGCCCAAACCACAGAGATAGTCAAACCACCACCGCACACTGGCCACCTACCTCAACACACTCATCGCTTGCGGTCTCACCCTCGAACTCGTCGAAGAACCAGCAGCCAACGCCGTACTGGCGCAACAGCAACCCGCCTACTCGGCAGTCCCGATCTTTTCGCCGCACGGGCCCGGGGGAACAACTGACCCAAGCCGAACTCACCCGCGAAAGGGCCCTGCGGTGCCGTGTGCGAGCCGTACGACTACGTGTTGAGAGCCTCGCGGCGCGTGCTGCCTGCGCTGCCCGCACACGTAGCGTCCGGCTCCAGCCGCTGGACCCGTTGAGAGCCTCGCGGGCGCCGTACTGCCCGCGCCGCATGTCCCCGACCAGACGGCAACGCTAATCAGGTTGTCTGTGGAGTCTCGCGCGAACATCGTCGGCGTCCGGGTGGTGGAGGTGATCGAGGACGGCGAGCGCCTGTTGCCAGGCGGACCGGGCCGACGCAGTGTCGCCGGTGGTGTCGAAGGCGTCACCGAGGTCGGTGTGCGCGGCGGCCTCGTTGTAGCGGTCGCCGATACGTCGGTACAGGTCTATGGCGTGTCCGTAGCAGGATATGGCCTCGGCATGGCGGCCGAGGTGGTGGTGGATGTAGCCGAGGCTGTCCCAGGTGGCCGCCTGCCCGGACTCGTCGCCAACCTCCTGGAACACGGTGAGGGCCCGTTGGCAGAGGGTGAGGGCTTCGTGATGGTTGCCGAGTCGGGCGTGGTACCAGCCGATGCTGTTGAGCGCGTTGGCCTGCCCGCCGTGATGGCCGACGGTGCGGTAGAGGTCGAACGCCCATTGAGCGTGGCGGATGGCGTAGGTGTAGTTTCTCTGCCGCGCCAGCAGCATGGCGAGGGTGTGGTGGGTGTGGGCCCGGCCCAAATGATGGCCACTGCGCTCGTACTTGTCGAGGGCGTGCCGGAGTTGTGCGCGCGCATCGCCGTAGCGGTCGAGTTGCCGGTACGCGCGGGCGAGGAGGCGGTGCGCCAGCGCCTGACTGGTGAGATCCGCTGTTCGTTCGGCGGCCTCCACCGCGGCTCGCTGGATGACGGCCACCTCGTGCCAGTACCCCAGCCGCTCCAGGTAGTCGTGCATCGTCCAGGCCAGCTGCCAGGTGTGGGTGTCGAATCCCCCATGCGCGGCAGCCTGGTTGATGACGGCAAGCAGCACGGCATGTTCGGTGGTGAACCAGTCGAGGGCCTGGTGGTGGTCGGTGAGGTGTTCGGGTTTCGTGGTGGGTGGCGCCGGGGCGAGAGTGATCTGCTCGCGGGTCGGATTGAGGAGCGAGTTGGCCACCTGGGCGGTGTACAGGTAGTGGTCGAGGAGGCGGCGGGTCGCGGCGTGGTGCTCGGCGGGCGGGTCGGTGGTGTCGGCGAGGTGGGCGGCGTAGGCGCGCAGGAGGTCGTGGATGGTGCACCGGCCGGAAGGACGTTCGATGACGAGGTTGGCGGCGATCAGCTCGGCCAGCAATGGTCGGACCTCGGGTGCCGGGAGGCCCGCGAGGCCGGCCGCGGCGGGGATGGCGATGTCAGGTCCGGGGTACCGGCCGAGCAGTCGGAACAGGCGCTGTGTCGGCGGCGTGAGGGTGGCGTAGGACCAGGAGAACACGGTTCTGATATCGGTGGCCGGGTCCGGATCGGCGAGGATGTCGAGTCGGGTCCTGGCGTCGGCGAGTTCGGCGGCGAGGGTGGCCATGGACAGGTGGGGGTGGGTCGCGGCGCGGGCGGCGACGGTGGCGAGGGCCAGGGGTAGGCGCGCGCAACAGCTGACCAGCCGGTCGACCGCCTCGGGTTCGGCGGCGATCCGGTGCGCGCCGAGGCGGCGGCTGAGCAGATCGCGGGCCTCGTCCGGGGTGAGCAGGTCAAGCGAGACGGGGTGGGCGCCGATAGTCGCGATGAGGCCGGTCAATCGGTTACGGCTGGTGACGAGGACCAGGCACCCGGGTGCGCCCGGCAGCAAGGGACGAACCTGCTCCGCATCGCGGGCGTTGTCGAGCAGGACGAGCATGCGCTTATCCGCGAGCAACGTGCGGTAGAGCGCGGCTTGGGCATCGGGGTTCGCGGGGATGCGCTCGGGCGGGACGCAAAGGGCGTCGAGGAACCCCCGCACCGCATCGGCAGGTTCGAGAACGGAACCGCTGGGGTCGAAGCCGCGCAGGTTGACATAGAGCTGCCCGTCGGGAAAGCGCTTAACGGCACGATGGGCCCAGTGCACCGCGAAGGCGGTCTTTCCCACGCCTGCGGTACCGGCGATTGCTGAGATCACCACGGCGGTGGCCTCGTCACCCGCCGTAGCGACGATCGCGTCCAGCTCGGCGAGATGGTCGGCACGGCCGGCGAAACCCCGGACGTCCGCCGGGAGCTGTGCCGGTACCGCTGATACGGCCGGGAGGACGCCGACTGCCGGAGGAAGGTGGGCATCGCGGCGCAGAACGGCCTGGTGTATCGCCTGCAATTCGGGGCCGGGCTTCTCGGCCAGCTCCTGATCCAACCGCCGCCGAGCTGCCCGGTAGCAGTCCAGCGCCTCGGCACGCCGCCCGGCCGCGTACAGCGCCCGCATCAGCATCGCCGGCAACGACTCCACCAGCGGGTAGCGGACGATCAGGTCATCCAACCTGTCCAGTACAGCGGTCGGGTTGACCGCCTCGATCTCGGCACGGGCCCAGTTCAGTACCACATCCCGATAGTCGCCGTACCAAGCCTGCCGGACCCGTTCCACCCACACGCCGGTCAGCCCGGCCAGCGGCTCACCTCGCCACAGCCCGACCGCCTCCCGCCACAGCCCGAGCCGTTCTGCCGCCGTCCGGCGGGGATCCGCGGCCTCGGCGGAGAGCCGACGCATCCGATGGACGTCAACCAGGTCTGGAGCCAGGGCGAGGACATAGCCACTGCGACGGCGTACCGCCACCGCCGCGTCGACTCCTCGGAGCAAGGCGCGCAGGTTGGCGATGTGGGTCTGCGCGGTCCGCCACGCGCCGACCGGCGGCACCGGCCCCCACACCCGGTCGACCAGCGTCTCCTGGGTCACCAGCCGACCGGCGTCGATGGCCAGCGCCGCGAGCACCGCGCACCGCTGCGGCGGACCCACCTCCACCGCGTCATCGCCCAAGCAGACCTGCACCGGCCCCAGAACGCGAACCAGCATCGACGCGCCACCCCCCAGGTCTTCCTACCCGCGCGCCCGAGTCATTGGCAATACATTGACAGTCCGCCCTACGTTGGTCGGGCACGCTCCCCGTAATTGCCTTGACATCGTCAGGAATCGGGAGTATGAGGCATGCGTAGGTTTCTATCTGTTGTCCTTGCCGTCGGCGCTCTCCTTGTCGCCGGCGTCGTCGCGGCGCCGTCCGCGAATGCCGCAGGCGGTGAGCGGTTGGGGTGCTACGTCGCCTCAGGGCAGCCGTTGTCGTGGGGGCCGCCGTGCCGCTCCAAGCAGCCGCAGTACAGCTACGCGGTCCGGTTCAAGGTCCTTGACGGCACCGGCACCTACAGCTATGCGTGGAACACCCATGGCTGGCCGGTGACCTCGGGCTGCACATCGACATCGGGAGAATGCAACGTGCGCGCGCAGAGCATTCAGAATGACACCGCGGTGACGGTTTCGGTGACCATCAGTCAACTGGGCTACTCGGCCAACCTCTCCGCCACGGCACACCTCCTCGCGGTCTGTTTCTTCAACTACGACTGGGTCTGGTGCTGACCCGAGGCGTCCTGCCGCACCGGCCCGCCATCGGCGCCGGCGACAAACCTGGCCGTCTGGGATCGCATCACCTCAGCGCTGGCGTCACCGGGACGCCAGCGCTGAGGTGGTGGGAATCCCGCCCGAGGTGGTGGCCGACACCCGCAGCTCGGTAGCCAAGTGGATCGCGAATCGACGCAGTGCGAGGGTACACAGAACTCGGACATAATCGTCCGAACGCCGGAGTTGAGCCGACGTTACGGCATACGAACCGGTGGATCATGGCAATCGGTCCTGACCCGCGGCTTCCCGCGCGGGAGCGGGGCGAAACCACGTTCCTGCGCCTCGTAGACCAGCCTGCGCGACCCGACCGGCGCGCCCGGGCTGGCCTACCGGGACACGACTGGCCGCAGCCGGACGCTGCCGGTGATCGGTGCCAAGATCAAGTCCGGGAAGCGCCGCACTGGACGCAAAAGAACGCTCCGTCTGGAAGGGACTGTCCACACTGGACGCATGAGGCCGGCGGGGCAGCGTCTGCGACCGGACCGACGACGGGCTGGACCGACGGCGCCGCCGCCAAATATGGCAGCGCGTGGGTGATGAACGCCATCGCCTCGTCGTCCAGCTTGGCCTGCCGGACCACGCCGACGATGCCCAGCACGAGCACCGGCGCCCACAGACACAGCGTGAAGAACATCAGCACGACGCCCGCGATGATCGGGATCAACTGCGGCGTGGGGCCGGGCGCGCCGGCCCGGGCGTAGACGGCTCCCGGCCGCGGCACGAGATCGATCGTGAGGATCGTCCGCAGGCCGACGAGGGCGGCCACGGTGCCGCCCTTGGTCAGCGTGAGGTGCCAGCCGCCACCGGCGGTCGGTTGGGCGGCGGTCAGGTAGCCCTGCTGGCTGAAGTGCCGCAGCACCGCGTCGGCTAGGCCGGCGAGGTTGACCGCGTCCCCGGCGAACGTGCGCTCACTGTCAAACATCGGTTGTGCTCTCCAGTTCCGGACGGCTCTCCAGCTCGGGGCGCGGAGACTGGGCCGGGACGGCCACGCCGCACCGGAGGCAGAACCGCCACGTGGGATCCAGCGGTGCCCGGCAGGTGGTGCACAGCAGCGCCGCCTCGCCCCGGATGGCCTGCTGGACCCGCTGGCAATCGGCGCTGGCCGCCCAGGCCAGGGCCTCCCGTACGCGGACCGCCAGCATCGGGTGCGACACACCGCGCATCACACCGCTCTGCAGAAGCCGATCCCACATCGACCGGTTGAGTGGGTCATACTCCGCCGCCTGCGCGACGAGCAGGTCCAGATCCACCGACCCGACGCGGCCGGCCGGCACGCCCGCGATCTTCAGCAGCCCCCGGACGAGCGGTTCCGCCCCACCCAGGTAGACGACGGCGGCCCGGTCCGCAGTCAGCTCGCTCGCCCGGCTCCACGCCATCAGCGCCGCCTCCAGCGGCCCGGTGGCCATCGCCGCCACCGAGCCGACCGGTCCTCCCCAGCGCAGCAGGCCGGCCAGCGAGCCCTTTGCCAGATGGATCGCCATCGAGTGGTACAGGACATGGTCGGCGACGATGTGCCCGCACTCGTGCGCGAGGATCGCCCGCATCTCGTCCTCATCCAGCCGGTCCAGCAGTTCGCCACCGACGGCGATGGTGATGTACGTGCTGCCCATGGTCGACGCGTTGGATTCGACACCGGAGAGGAAGAGTTCCGGCTCGGCTATCCCGAATGCGGCACAGATCGGCGGCAGCAACTGGTAGACGTCCGGAAATTGGCCGGTACCGAGGCGGACCCCACCGTTCACGTTGACGAACCGGTCCACCCGCTCGGCCGTCATCTTGAGGTAGGCCTTGATCAAGGTTTGCAGCAGGGGGAGCGCTTCGAGGTGCTCCTTGGCCGTCCGGTCGGCCGGATGAACGACGTCGACCGGGTGCAACACCGCCACGCGTGCGATCCCCTCGGTAGGCCCTGCCCCGGAAAGATGCGCCGCCAGCGTATCGGCAGCGCGTCGCAGATCGCCAGAATCGTAGGCCACTATTCCAACTCATCCAGCCGGGCAATGTGGGCGGGCAGTCTGGCGCTCGCCGTGCTCGCGCAGTTCCGCGAGGTCCGGCGCGCCGACCTAGACCAGGTTCGCCAGGTCCGCAGCCGTGTGGCCGCGGCCGAGCACGGTGCTGGCGGGTGTTCTTCACGATGGTCGGCAAGCCGCCGGCGCGGGTGACGCCGGCGGATGTGCTGGGTTCGTCGCTGCGCAGTAGACCGGAGGCGCGGCTGATCGGGTGCAACTCGCCCGCGGCGCTGGTGGTGTGTCGGCGCGGACGGTGCGCACGGCTGGTCGTTGTCGATGTGCGGACCCGGCGCCTGGAGCATCTATACACGTCGAACCAACATGGCTACTCTCGGTGAAATCGAGGGAAGGGAGTAGCAGATGAGAGTCACTGTGCGCGCCGCGGTGCTCGGCCTAGCCACCGCGGGCGCGACGCTCGCTGCGGTCGCGCTGGCCGCCCCCACGCAGGCGGCCGGGCCGATCCTCGCCGCAGGTGGGCCCACCGCCGTGGCGGGCAGCTACATCGTGGTACTCGAAAACGGGGCCAACGTCGACGCCCTTGCCGCGCGGTACGGCGCCGCCGTCGCGCGCAAGTACACCCACGCGCTGCACGGGTTCGAGGCCCGGCTGAGCGAGGCGGGCGCGCGACGGTTGGCCGCGGATCCTGCGGTTTCGTACGTCGAGCAGAACCACACGGTGCAGGTGGACGCTACCCAGCTCAACCCGCCGTCGTGGGGCCTTGACCGCATCGATCAGCGCAACCTGCCGCTGGACAACTCGTACACGTTCCCGTCGACCGCACCGACCGTGCACGTGTACATCATCGATACCGGTATCCGCTTCACGCACGTCGACTTCGGCGGCCGCGCACAGAGCGGGTTCGACGCGATCGACGGCGGTACCGCGGATGACTGCAACGGCCACGGCACGCACGTCGCCGGTACGGCGGGCGGCACCTCGTTCGGCGTGGCAAAGGGCGTGACGCTGGTCGCGGTGCGGGTGCTCAATTGTGCCGGATCTGGCACCTTCGCACAGGTCATCGCCGGCATCGACTTCGTCACCGCCAACGCGGTCAAGCCCGCAGTGGCGAACATGAGCCTCGGCGGCGGACCCGACACCGCCGCCGACGACGCCGTACGCAACTCCATCGCCTCCGGCGTGACGTACTCGCTCTCCGGCGGTAACTCGAACACGAGCGCCTGCAACCAGACCCCGGCCCGGGTGCAGGAAGCGATCACGGTCGGCGCCACCGACATCAACGACCAGCGCGCCTCGTTCTCCAACAAGGGCAGGTGCCTGGACCTGTTCGCCCCCGGCGTGGCCATCACGTCGGCCTGGGGCACCAGCGACACCGCGACCAACACGATCAGCGGCACGTCGATGTCCGCGCCACATGTCACCGGCGCGGCGGCGCTGCTGCTGCAGGCTCACCCGACCTGGACGCCGCAACAGGTGCGCGACCGGATGGTCGCCGACGCCACCAGAGGTGTGGTGGGCAACCGCGGCGGCGGCTCACCGAACCTCCTCCTGTTCGTCAGCCAGACACCCCAGACACCGTAAACACGCCCCCGGGGCGGGCGCCCGGTCCACAACGGACGGGCGCCCGCCGCATGCCACGAGCCCGACGCCGAACGAACCAGACCGCGCGGCTTGACAATTCGCCGCGCGGGAGGCCTTCATCGCATCAGGCCGAAACACCGTTAGATCCGACGTCCCTCCTGCCCTGTAGCGATAGCAGTCTCGACGCTTTCATGAAAGGTAAGACCAATGAGCGTGGCAGCTTTGTGGATGGGGCTGTCCGGTGCAAGAACGATGGTGACGGCGCGCCGTTCGAGGAGCCGGTATATGACGGCGAATCCCGCGCTGTCGAGGTACCGCAGACGGCTCAGGTCGAGAATCAGCGGGCGCGGTCCGGTCACGTCGGCGACCGACCGTGCCAGGTCCGACGCGTTGGTCACGTCGATCTCACCAGTGACCGTTGCTGTCACCGCGACTCCACCGGCTGTGTCGACGGTACCGAGGTTGAGGTCGAATGTTGATTTCATTTGCGGATACCTTGGTTGGGTCGCTGCAGTCATCTGCCGGGCATGCGCTGGAACTGAAGACGTACGTTCGTTCCGTGTGGTGCGCGATTAGTTTTCACTCGGTCAGCGAGGCCATTGATAAGTGTAAGGCCTAGCCCGCGGCCTGGTTCCTGGCGGGTGGTCGCGGAGTCTACTGTCCAGTGGCCAAGGTCGCTGACGGTTGCGTCGATCGTCGTGGGGTGCGCGAAGATCTCGATCGAGACAGACTTCTGTGCGTCCAGTTCGTTGCCATGCTCAATGGCATTGGCCAACGCTTCACCGACACCAAGAACAATGTTGTGTTCGAGCACCGCGCCGACGTGCAGGTCGGCGAGCCAATGGCGTAGGCGATGACGGACCGCTGTTATCTGCGCTAGATCCGCCGGCACGGTGGCCACGAAGCTGGTATCTGTGGTACCGGTAGGTCGCAAGGCCAGGATGACAACGTCGTCCTTGTGGCCGTCGGCCGGCGTCAGTTGGTCCAGCAATGTCGAGCACACCACATCAACCGGTAGGTCGACGCAGGCGGATGCGGCTGCGGCGAGGCGGTCGAAGCCTTCGGTGAGGTTCTCGTCGTGACGCTCGATGAGACCATCGGTGTACATGACTAGCAGGCTGCCGGCTGGAAAGGGTACTCGACCCGGGTGGGTATCGGTCGCGGGCGCCGGTGCGGTCAGCGGAGGCATGCGACCGTTCTCGAGGTATCGAGCCACGCCGTCCGGCCTGACCAGCAGCGGGTAGGGATGTCCCGCGCACATGTAACTGATGGCGCCGTCGGACGGGTCGATCACCGCGAAGGCCAGCGTGGAGAATTCTGCACCCCGAACAGTGGACGCGTAACGCTCGACGGCGCTGAGTACGAATGGAGGGTAAGAAGCGGTCAAGGCCGAGACGGCAGCGGCAGCACGAAGTCTGCCCATCGCGATGGCCGCTTGCAGGCCGTGACCGACCACGTCGCCCACGCAGACCGCCACGCGGCCAGCGTCGTTCAGCGGAGAGACGAGGTACCAATCCCCGCCAACTCGCATCACCTCCGATGCGGGCTGGTAGATCGCGGACACGACGACAGCGTCTGAGCTGTGGTCAAGATCGAGCAATTGGTCTTGGAAGTCGGCTGCGATGCGATGCTCGCGTTCGGCCGCGCGGATGCGGGCCACAGTCGTTCCGGTAACTCCGGTAACGTCGCCGATCAGGTCGATCTCGTCCCGCTTGAACGTCCGTGGAGTTGGCCACAACAGCGCGACAGCCCCGATGACGACCCCGCTGTCCTCGCGTAGCGGGAATATCGCCGCCGCTCCGGTCACCGACCACCCACGAGTCGAACGGTTGTCGCGGGCACCCAGATCATCGATGATGATTGGACGCCCGGTGCGTATCACCTCCAGGATCGGCGCGGTCGCGTCCTGACCAACGACCTCGGCATCATGCGACTCGCCCTCGGGCGCTCCCGCATAGTCGACGGTGACCTGTTGGGTCGCGTGGTCGAACAGACCCATAGCCGCCGCGACGACGCCGAGCGATCCGATCGGAGCGGTTAAGAGTGCTGTCAATGTGCCGTGAATCGATACCGCCGACGCCAACGCAGCGGTGACGTCGGCCAATGCAGCGTCGTGGCGCGCTTGGATCTCTTCGTCCTCACGACTTGCTCGCTGTCTGGCGATCGCTCCAAGGCGGGCCTCCACTCGGTTGAACAGGTCTCGAGAGGAGAAGGGCTTGGTCAGGTAGTCGTCGGCGCCGCTGGCGAAGCCTTCGCCCGCTGCCTCCACGCCCGCGCGGGCCGACAGCATAATCACTGGAGTCGCCGCGAGAGTTGGGTCGGCCCGCAAGGCCTCAACAAGACCGAAGCCGTCCAGGGTGGGCATCATCACGTCGGTAACCAAGACATCCGGGTGATGCTGGCGGACGCCATCGATTGCTGCCTGGCCGTCGCCGAAGGCGATGGTGTCCCAGCGTTCGGACAGTATGCGCCGAAGGTGGTCGCGCATGTCGGCGTTGTCATCCGCAATCAAGATCAACGGTCGCGACCGTTCGGCCAGCACGGGCACGTCGGTTGACTCCGTGGAGTCGCTGTTCATCCACTGCACAGCCTCGGCGAGGTAGGCGTTTGCAACGGACTGCTCGGCTGTGGAAGGCTCGTTCACCGGCACAGCCGCGGAAGATGATGGACTGCCGATCGGAAGAGTAATGCTGACCGTGGTTCCGATATCAACCCGGCTGTCGATACCAACGGTTCCGCCGTGTAGTTCGACCAGGCTGCGCACCAAAGACAGGCCGATTCCGCTTCCCTCGACGGTGCGGCCGCGTGAATTGCTGGCGCGATAGAATCGCTCGAACAAGCGATCGAGCTCGGCAGCCGGAATGCCAGTTCCAGTATCGATCACCTGTACTCGGCATTGCCTGGGCGTGCTAGCTGCCACGACTACCGTTATTGATCCACTGAACGTGAATTTGATTGCGTTGGACATAAGATTCGACACGATCGTTTCCCACATCGCCACGTCCACGTCAGCGATCACCGGGCTGCAGGCGAGCACGAGGTCGATGCCGGCACGTTCACACAGTTCGGCGAAGGACGACGCGATCTGCGCGGTGAGCGCACCTATGTCGACCGTTACGGGGGAGGCAGTGGCCCGACCGGCTTCTATCCGGGAGAACTCCAACAGTGAGTTGACCAAACGAAGCAATCGGTCCGCGTTGCGGCGCGCCAGCTCCAGTTGGTCGCGCTGTGCCGGCTGATCAGCATTACGGATAGCGTCATCGAGCGGGCCCAGCAAGAGCGTCAATGGCGTGCGGAACTCGTGACTGACATTTGTCAAGAATACCGTCTTCGCTCGATCAAGCTGAGCGAGCATCTCCGCGCGTTGGCGCTGCTGATCGTACGAATGCGCCGCAGTGAAGGCAGCTGAGACCTGATCGGCTAACAGTCGACAAAATGCCAGGTACCGTTCATCGAGAGGACGGTAAGGATTCACACCTACCACCATGCAGCCCATGACCCTCTCCGAGGCGGCGTCGATCAAGGGCATCACCAGTGCTTGCCGCGGACAGTCCTCACCGAATACAGATGGGAACGCCTTCACCACCCGCCCGAGGTCGTCGATGACAAACGTTTTCGAGGGCGCTGCCGACGGATCGTGCGATCCGATCAGGTCCGACAGCGAGAGCGGCAGCAGCCCGGCTACGCGCTCGCTTGCACCTCGCAGGACGCCCTTGTCGTCGTCGTCAATGCGCCCGACATAAACTGCAACGAATGGAAGGTCGGGATGACCACCGCCACACGCTTGGATCGTCGATCGCACCGCGTCGTCGACGGTACGCGTATCCATCAACGCTGCGGCAGTGGTGTTCAGTATCTGGAGCCGCCGTTCACCAAGCACCCGCTCGGTCGTCTCGGTCACGGCGCAAAACACACCACTCACATCTCCGGCCCCGGTGAAGATCGGGCCATAGCTGAACGTGAAGTAACGCTCCTGGCGCTGTCCTGCGGCCAGCAGCGCCAGCCTCAGGTCATCCGACCAGGTGGCCCGACCGCTGGCGACGACGCCCGCGAGCATTGGCCCGATCGGGTCCCAGATATCCCACCACACCTGACGCCCGGGCTGACCCAATGCGGCAGGATGCTTGTCGCCCAGCATGGGTATGTACGTATCGTTGTACACCAGGAACAAGTCCTCGGTGCCCAGCCACAGCACGATGGGGAAGCGGGATGTCAGTGCGACGGCTACCGTCGCACGAACCTCCGCGGGCCAGTCCGACAGAGGGCCCAGCGGGTGCGTATCCCAGTCATACTCCCCCAGTCGGCGACCCATCTCGCCGCCGAGCGCAATCGCCGCAGCCAGGTCATCCGGTATGTCGTTGCCCAAGGTCCCACACCCCGTGGACCGCGCTGTCGATACGGGGTGCGTGTCGATGGCGCCACTTGGATGTCGACGATCATCACACGCTTCGCGGCGCGGCCGATCTTCATATCCCCGTTAGGCGGCTCGTGGATTGCCCACCCAGCCCGACAGTAGCACCCCGTCGGCGCTGCGTCGGCGGGTGTGGGATCGGACCGGGGGCATTGACTGCGGCGGTCCCGGAGCGAGCCTCAGGCCACCGCGCAGGCGGTGGCCGGCGCGGTGGCCGGCGCCAAGTCTGGCCCGATCGCTCCGCCCGCAGCCTGCGTAGAACCGGACATTTGGCCCTGAGTGCAGGTGCCCTCGGGGATGGCCGAGTAGCGAGAAGGATTCGCTCCTTATGGTTAGTTAGGTTACGATCTGTGGTTTACGCGTACCTCGGGCCGCGAGCTGGCGGCGAAGGAGACTCTGTGTTGGCCACGGTTGGAACTCGGACGGGTGCCGTGCGACCCTGGTTGTTCAAGGCGTACGTCGTGGCCGTGGTGACCTCCAGTGCTGTGATAGCGATCGGACAGTTTCCGGACTTCGTTGCGGCGGCGACGACGGACCCCCGGTTCTGGCTCGTGGCCGCGCTGGCCGTGCTCGCCTCTTGGCATGCGTTCGCCACGCCGCAAGTGGACGGGTGGTTGACTGTTGTCAGCCCGGGCGTCTGTTTCACGTTCGCGATACTGCTGTGCTGGGGCCTCGGACCCGCGGTCGTGACCCAGGTGGTGGCCGTCGCTTTTGGGGCCCGGCGGGTAGGCGAGCCCCTGGTGCAGGCTGCGATCCGAGCCAGCCACTTCATCCTCGCATTCGCTGCCGCTCATGCGGTGC